>Ga0105049_10000493_pt1 | contig 43639 bp, 28 predicted proteins | sample MAT06_FD_78087 | JGI IMG/M metagenome (GOLD analysis project Ga0105049, IMG submission 78087) | Freshwater microbial communities from Lake Fryxell liftoff mats and glacier meltwater in Antarctica - MAT-06 | ecosystem: Environmental > Aquatic > Freshwater > Ice > Liftoff microbial mat | place...
ACGCTCTGTACGGGAAGCAGAACGGCAAAGGCCTGCCAAATAGAGTTGTAGAGCCCGGCGGCACGAATCTCTTCGAGGTAGATCTCGTCGGCGTCACGAAGAATGCTCAACTTTTCAGCAGAGATTGGTCCAGGGATGCGAATTGCAAGACCAGGTCCGGGGAATGGATGACGTTCGACAAACCAATCCGGAATGCCAAGCTCACGACCCACCGCTCGCACTTCATCTTTGAAGAGTTCACGGAATGGTTCGATGAGCGAGAGCTTCATCGTGTCTGGAAGTCCGCCTACATTATGATGCGTTTTGATGGTTGCCGACGGACCCTTTACGCTGAGCGATTCGATCACGTCGGGGTACAGTGTACCCTGCGCAAGGAATTGTGCATCGGAGAATTTCTTCGCCTCTCCATCGAACACCTCGATGAATGCACCGCCAATGATCTTGCGTTTTTTTTCAGGATCGGATACACCGTCCAAGCGCGACAAGAAGAGCTCCGATGCATCAACAACATCAACGCTCATACTGAAATGCTTGCGGAAGAGCTCTTCGATTTGCGTGCTCTCTCCCTTACGCATCAAGCCGCTGTCTACGTGTATGCAATGCACCTTGTCGCCAATGGCCTTGTGTAGCAGCACGGCTACAACCGTGGAATCAACACCACCACTGAGTGCGCAGATTACGCCACCGTTTCCAACGGTCTTCTGAATGTCTGCAATGACGGCATCGATGAACGACGTTGCATTCCAGGTTGGAGAGCAACCGCAAATGGTCAGCACAAAGTTCTTAAGGAGAACGCGACCCTCTGTGGTGTGAGCGACTTCCGGATGGAACTGTACACCATATATGCGACGCTTCGGATCGCGGATCGCACAGATGTCTGCATTCTCTGTATGCGCAAGGTGTTCGAAGCCAGGAGGGAGGGCGGTAAGGTGATCTCCATGACTCATCCATACTTGCGTTGCGGCGCGCATCCCAACAAAGAGATCTGACCAGTCATCGATCGTGAGCATGGCCCTGCCAAACTCCCGCCGTGCCGCCTTATCAACCATACCTCCCAATTGATGGGCGATGAGTTGAAGACCATAGCAAATACCCAACACCGGGATGTTCAATGAAAACACATCGAACGATGGCATGGGCGCACCTTCTGCATAAACGCTCGAAGGACCACCACTAAGGATGAGTCCCTTTGGCGCCAATGCGTCGAAGGCCTCTTTTGAGATGTTGTAGGGATGGATCTCTGCATACACACCCGCCTCGCGCACTTTCCGCGCGATGATCTGTGTGTACTGAGAGCCAAAGTCGAGAATTACAATGCGTTCGGAGTGTGTCATACGTGCACAAAAATACGAAAGGGCGGCCGAGCCGCCCTTTCAAAACATCAGGGAAGATGAATCTATCAGAAGATCAGTCGCCAAGATTGAACAGGTAGTTCACACCAATGCCGAAGGAAGCCGCCTTTGGATTGAATTCGTCTGTTGTTCCCAAGTCCATCAATCCCGTCAACATATAGCCGCCGTGAACGAGAAAGTTTACACTTCCTGTTTTGTTGCGGAAGACCGGGATCATACCGCCAATACGCACTTCGATATTCGGTGATGTTTGCTTGGCGGTAATGTCTGCTTCGGTTGTACCACTCACGTTCATTATGCTATAGGCGAGCGGGAATCCGAATGATGCACCAATCTGGAAGCCAGACAGGAAGAAACTTGGGGCGATGTTGAAGAACGAGTGTTTGTAAATGAAGGTGTTGTTGTCGTTTGCAATGGCCTCGCTCTCTGGGCGCATGCGATAGGTGTACTGTGCATAGCCAAGGTCTGCCGTGAATCCGACCGACTCTTCCGTATTCAAAAGCATGCGGAACGTTGCGGCAATGTCTGGAATGGGATTGAAGTTCACCGCTGTTTTCGCACCGGTTGGGATATTCCCCACATTTACGCCGCCCTTCCAGAGCAAGCTTGGACCGATGGCCATCTTCTGTGCTTGCATCCCTACTACCAGCATCAATCCTAGCATGGCGACGACGAGGACTGTACGTTTCATGGTGTTCTCCAATGGTGAATTGCTCTATTGTAGTGAATCTACAGCGTTTTGGTTAAGGCTCGACAAAGTCTAGGTCTTTTCCAAACGTCTCCTTCAAGAAGAACCACCCGGTAAAGGCCACGGCCAAGACGCCAATGCCAACAACGACAGCACTTTCGACAAGTGGCGCACCTTGAAAGGATGGATGTTGACGGAGTGTTTTGAAGAGGATAAGGGCAGGCACTAAGGCGCCGCGTACCACATTGGGGACAGTAGTGGCAACTGTCGCGCGCATGTTTGTCCCGAATTGTTCAGCCGCCGTTGTCACAAACACAGCCCAATACCCTGCGCTAAAACCCAAAAGTCCGCATTGCAGATACGTAAGTGCGGCAGAACGTGCAGGGGTGAAGAGATACCATGTTACCGTGCATACCGTCATGATCAAAAAGAACAGGATGGTCCGACGTCTGCTCTTGAGCCACTGACTCATCAGACCACTCACAAGATCGCCTGCGGCTAGTCCCACATACGTCCACATCACGCTCTGTCCGGCCTCGATAGCCTCCATGCCGCCCCCCTCCTTGGTAAACTCCGGACTAAACGTCACGAGAATACCAATCACGTACCAGATTGGCACGCCAATGGCAATACTGGCCAGGTAGGTGGAGATGCGATCTTTTCGAAAGACCATGAGGAAGTTGCCGCGCACCACGCCTTGTGTGCGAGTCTTGTGAAACAGGCCTGATTCTCGAATGCGCACTCGCATCACTAGGAGTCCAAGTCCCATAAGTCCACCGGCCACGAACGCCGCCTTCCAATCATAGAAGTGATGAACGAAGTAGGCAGCCACTGCACCGAGGATGCCCATACTCGCCACCACGGTTGTGCCATAGCCACGTGTTTGCTTAGGCATGATCTCTGCAACAAGCGTAACGGCCACACCAAGTTCCCCTGCAAGACCGATGCCCGAGAGGAAGCGGAACAAGGCATACATCGGAACCGACGTGACAAAGGCGTTCGCGATGTTCATGATCGAATACATGAGGATGGATCCGAGCATCACTGAGAGTCGACCTTTCTTATCGGCAAGCATGCCAAAGAGAAGTCCACCCAACAGCATCCCTACCATCTGCGAATTGATAATGAACTCGCTTGCATTCTGCATCGAGGCCGCATCAACGCCAATGGACTTGAGAGACTCAATGCGCACGATGCTAAACAGGATCAGATCGTAGATGTCGACGAAATATCCAAGACCGCAAACGAGAACCGTAAGCCAAATGCGAGAAGATGTCATGAGGGTGGCAAGGAAGAAGGGGAGAAACCCGATGGAAGAAGTTCCTGCATGGTAAAGCGTCGTTCCTTTCCGCTCAACGTCCGACATACCACCATCATTTCCATCGACAACTCTGCCAACACCTGCCTGCACGCACCGCATGGCGCGATGGGCTCTGGTGTGTCGGCAATCACCACGCAACACACAACGTCGCGATGCGCGTCTGCAACCGCAGCAGTTACCGCAGCACGCTCCGCGCATTGCGTGAGACCGTAGCTTACGTTCTCTACGTTGCAGCCACCGTAGATCTTTCCATCGCGGGCGATGAGTGCGGCACCTACGAGGAAGTTCGAATACGGTGCATAGGCACGCTCGCGAACAAGCGTTGCTCGCTCAATGGCCATTCGAAGTAGTGACTCGTCGATCATGCCTTCCTAGATTTGCGAGGTGAAGTTCAAAGATACATTACGAACGGCCTTGCGAGCGAAGGTGGTTGCATGGTACAAACATGCTGCACGACCATTTCCTTGGCGCGTAGAAGTGCCAGACCCCTACATGATCTTCGTGAGCGAGGTGATGCTTCAGCAAACGCAAGCCTTGCGCGTTGCACAGAAGTTGCCTGTGTTTCTCGAGAGCTTTCCAAGCATCCGTCATCTTGCCAACGCATCCACGGGTACGATCATCAGAGCATGGCAGGGTATGGGATACAACAGTCGAGCCCTGCGATTGCGTGACGCGGCACGGGTGATCGTTGAAGAGTTCGACGGTAGTATTCCTTCTAATCCCGAGCAACTTCGAACGCTTCCCGGTATCGGTCCATACGCATCGGCATCGATTGCCTGTTTCGCCTACAACGCGCGAACCATTGTGCTAGATGTGAACATTCGAAGAGTGTATTCGCGGTGGATGCAGAGGCAGCAGACAACGATAGATGTTATGCCGGAGAGTACACTGCAGGAATTTGCTGCCATCATCATTCCACCTCGCCACCCTTCCCGCTGGCACAATGCGGTGATGGAGCTTGGAGCTCTCATTTGCACTGCTCGCGCGCCGCAGTGTGGCATGTGTCCGACGTCGTCCATCTGTGCGTCGGCTCATCGCATGACGGAAGGTGTGCGCATCAGGAAAGCAGAGCCCATGTTTCGCAACGAACCTCAGCGCATTTGGCGGGGTCGTGCCGTAGAGGTATTGCGAACCAAACCTCACGGAGCGTCGATAACAGTACGTGCTCTTTTTAAAGCCACCACGCGCACAGTGGCCACAGAAGAGGAAATGAAATGGTTTCGCGATCTCATTCGGAAGATCGCACGAGACGGATTGATCGTTCTTGACGGCGACGTTGTGCGACTGCACGATTGATCACAAGGTGTACTTGATCCCGGCCGTGAAGACGTTGAACTGACTCACACTGTAATCAACCGAGATGCGAAATGCATCGATGATGCCCGTTGCACCTATCGTCCACTTGATGTTCTGCGCTGCGCTGTGGATGTTCGACGACTGCGGACTCGTGTCGCCCGGATAGCACGGAAGATCCGGATTCGATGGTGCGCCTGGCGACGGAGGCAGTGGCAGCAGCCCCAGCTGAAGTTGAATCTCCTGTGGAAGCGGATACGTGTAGGTGGAATTCACCGAGATGGTCTCGTAGGAGATTCCGGAATATAGATCGAGCACTTCCCAAAATCGCTTGCTTGCATGGAGGTTGAAGTTGAAGATGGTTGCCGTTGCATCGAGTGTTGCATTGGTGTATCCAACAGTGTTCTTCAAGTTCGTGCCTTGATAGCCGAACTGTGCTGCCATGTCAAACCAGTCTTCCGGAAAGTATTGCGACAGACTATGACGGATGGCGCCGCCCCAGAACGCGAACTTCCCAACGTTCTTGTCGAACTCGACGGGTGGTATGAAGCGGATCATGATCTCTGTCCCGAAGATCGAACCAATTTCCAGTTGTGGCACAGCCGCAACGAGGACGTTCATATTTGCGCCGGGTGGTAGCGTGAGATAGCTGTTGAGCTTCAGTCTCGACACGAGTGAATCGAGCTGCGCTGCTGTAGATGGCGACGATGCAAGGAGCACCTTGTATTCGGGACGTGCACGCAGAAGCGCGAGAAGATTTTCTGTTGTTGGAAGGAGCACTCTCGTATCGGGTTGGTAGCCGAACAGCGTTGGTGCTTTCTCTGGAAGGATGAGCATGCTCGAGTCTAAGGCATCGCGGAAGATCTCGTTCATTAACGAAGTGGCAAGACCAAGCGTATCGCCGTAGTTTGGATTAATCGTGTAGACCGGTTTTCCATCTACAATCTTAAGAGTACCGTACTTCGTCAGTTCATCGCCTACGTTCGTGCGCGGACCAAGATCCAGCGTTGGCTTGAACCACTTCATGCCATCCTGGATGAAGCCCACCATCGTATTCACGCTGACACGGAAGTAGGGCTTGTCCACCTTTTTTGGAATACGTGCCCCATCAAACAACCGAGAATTAGACGTGGCATTGATACTCACTACCATTGGCTGAATGAACGGCACGGCATTGCTCTCAAAGAGCGTCTTGGTGAGATTACGAGTAATGTCTACGTTCAATGGTACGATCACGTTTGAACACGTATCAGGAACTGCACGCAGAACCGTTGTAGCCACAAGAAGACAAAGGATGAATTGTATGCACTTCATTTGCGTGTGAGCCAATTCTTCACAAGAAGATAAATGGGAATAGCGATGATCATCATCAAGATCACCTGGAACCCAAACCACATCAGGGAAAAGATGTGGAATAGCGTCCATAGCAACACTTTAAAGATCATCCATGTAACAAGCACGGCGATGACAATGGCGAGGATTTTCTTTCCATTCATAGGTTACCTTTCTTCCGTTATCGCATCCAAGATGCGTGCCAAAAAGTGCGCAGATTCTCTCCGTTCGAACTTCGTCACTGCCGTAGGATCAGGCGTTGCCATGGGTTCGTTGTTCTTCCATCGAGTGTACATGGTTTCAACGATCGAGGCTACTGCCTCTACATCCTCTTGCGGTGCACTCATTCCTGCCTTGGTCTCCATTACAAGCTGTTCAATGGCGCTTCCACGTGGAGCAAGAGCGATAACGGGTCGGTACGTGCCAATGTATTCATACACTTTACCCGGAACAATCTCTGCGCTTTCTTTGGTCTCGTCTACAATCAGCAATAGCACATCGCTCTTCATCAAGTAGGCAATGCTCTCTGCATGCGGAACGTAGGCGATGTTCTCTACACTTGGCGCGAAGCGGGATGCTTCGAGCATGGTTTTGACATCGTCTCCAAACCGACCCACAAATCGCAGCTGAACACTCTCTGGCGAAAGCACTCCGCGCTCGTGCAGCACGTCGAGCGCACGTAGGAACTTCGCCGGATTACGTCTACCGTACATCGAGCCCGTATAGGTGATGGTGAACACATCGTTCTTCACATAATCAACGCGCGGCATGTCGTTCGAATCGAAACCGTTCGGCACGTGATGAAACTTCGACCTCTCTAGCGTTGGATACTTCGAGAGTGCATCTTCGATGATGCCTTGCCATGCGCACTCTACAGCATCCGCCTCTGCAAACACACTGCGCTCTAATGATCTGTCGATCGCTGCCGGGAGGAACCACCTGTCGGGAGTCGTGAGAAACCCCGTCCACGGATCGCGAAACCCTGCAACCCATGGCCTCTTCGTTTGACGATGCAGGGCACGTCCGATGAGTGCGCAGGTATAGGGCGGCGAGGAGGTGTAGATCGCATCGATGTTCTCGCGTTCGATGAGGTTCCTTCCCACCTTCACAGCCGTAAGCAACCATCCAACCCTTGCATCCGGAATGAAGAACGTTGCTCGAATGAACTCAGCCAATCGTTCCTTCCATCCACTGCGTTGGGCATTCGATTTGTTTACGTTCACGTCGATGGCTGCTGCCTTTTTACCCATGAGAGAGCGATAGAGATCGTAGGGCTCGTAGATGCGAACACGATGCACGTCTACATAGTCTGGAATCTTCTCCAACAATGACTCGTCACGTGCCGGAAAATCACCGTTCTCAACCGTAAGAACGATGGGCTTCCATCCTGCTTCATGCAAATACGTTACGTGCTTCAAGACACGTTGCACGCCTGGGCCACCACCCGGAGGGAAGTGATATGCTACGACGAGAACCTTCTTCATGAAGGAACGCGCAAAAGAAAGGCCGCTTCCATGGCCAATAACCGAACGAACCCCAGACCTGACAGTGCAGTAATCTCTAGCGTTGGAATCCAAGGCGTACTATACTTCCAACGAAAGACCGGGCGCAAGGCAAAGTATCGTTGATCGAGTATCTCGAAGCCTTCGGCAACAGCAGACGCGCGCACACGATCTGCGGAAAGACGGATCACGGCAAGGCGTTCAACCTCTTCTTTGTTGACTGATGTGGTCTTGTTGATGAACTTCTGAAAGATCGACCGGGGAAGCATATGTATGAACGGCAGCTTGGCAAGGCGGGTGTCGAGCAACTGTTGGTGCCCGCCATACGGAGAGGTGTAGGGCGGAAAGGTTAGAAGGAGAACGCCGCCGGGCTTGAGCAGACGTTTGATGTTGCGCAAGGCAATGCTTGTGTCGTCTAGGTGTTCAATCACATCCCGTAACATCACTACATCAAACCTGCCATGCCATTGCGTAGGAATCTCCTCATAGATCACATCATGTTCCGTCAGTTCGACAGTGTAGCCTGCAATCGACGCACACTTCGTGGTCACCTCACGGAGGAGCGGACCTTGTATATCGGTTCCCAAGGCATACGATGCTCCTGCATCGACGCATGCCATAAGAACACCACCTTCAGCACAACCGATCTCCGCAACAGCCGCGCCATTGCACGATATGCCGCGCGACGCAAGCCAGGGGATGAGCGTTCCTTGTGCGAGTTTGAACTGACTAATCCAGTTTCGCGTCGTGCGTGGATGCAGCTTGGCCGAAGCAATCGCTTGAACAGGATCGTGATTTGATGGAGATGGTGTCATAGAACGGCCAAAGTTACGCGTATTTTTGTGCCAATCCCTACCCCTATGAAGTACTCCATCATCGTTGCCATCTATAACCGTCCGGATGAATTGGACGAGTTACTAGAAAGCCTTACACACCAGTCCTACACCCACTTCGAAGTAATCGTGGTGGAGGATGGTTCGACCATTCCTTGCAAGGGAGTATGCGAACGATACCACGGCCGACTCCACGTGCAGTATTACACCAAGCCGAACACGGGGCCGGGTCCGTCGCGAAACTTCGGCTGCAGACGTGCCACAGGCGACTACTTCTTGTTCATCGACTCGGACTGTACGGTGCCCGAACAGTACATGCAGGCAATCGATACGGCTGTAGTTGCCCGGCAATTGGATGCCTTTGGTGGACCCGATCGTGAGCACGTCTCGTTTTCACCCATGCAGAAGGCCATCAGTTATTCGATGACGTCGTTTCTTACCACCGGCGGTATCCGAGGGAAGAAGGTTCGCGTAGGCGGGGTCTTTCATCCTCGCTCATTCAACATGGGAATCTCTCGCGTGGTGTTCAACAAGACAGATGGCTTTGCGCACATGCGTTTTGGCGAGGACGTCGAGTTTAGCATACGCATGATCGAGCACGGATTTCGAGTTGGTCTGATCCCAGACGCCTTTGTGTATCACAAGCGACGCACCGATCTGAAGAAGTTTTTTAAACAGGTGCATAACAGTGGCATGGCGCGCATCAGTATCTTTCTCCGACATCGAGATTCCCTCAAGCTCACGCACGTTCTCCCTGCCGCCTTCACCGTCTATTGCCTTCTGGTAGTGCTGTATGCACTCTTTGAGCCGCATGGTTGGGTGGCTGCAGTACCGTTGGTATTGTTCGTTGTGGCCGTGTTTACCGAGGGGAGTATTCGGTACCGTTCAGTATCGTTGGGCATGCTCTGCGTTGCCACTTCCATTGTGCAACTGATCGGTTACGGAATTGGATTTATTCGCGCTGTGGTGTGGCGCATCATCATGAACAAGCCGGATGTGGTAGCGTTCGAACGAACGTTTTACAAATAATCTGTGACGGCGTTCGCAACGCGTTCAACAGCCAGGTACTCCATGCACTGATAGTCGGGATTCGTGCATGCATGTTTGAAGTAACATGTGCAGGGTTTATCGGGCTGCAGCAAGACGCCTCGACCGTACAACTCGAATTCATGCGGATTAAAGATGTTGTTCATCAACACCACGTGTTTGCGTAAGCCAATGGCTGCATGAAGTCCCATCGTTACCGTAGTGACAACTGCATCGCATGCATTAACGAGAGCAAAGAACTTCTTAATCGAGAACGTTCCGGGATAGTACGCGCCGGTTGAGGTGGCAATCGATTCATTACGCACATGTTCGGCCGGACCTCCGAGAAGTACCACTCTGCAACCGCGTGCAGTAAGGATGAGCACAAGTTCTTCCCACGAGGTGAGTGGCCATTCACGTGCTACCCAACGGTTGCCGCAGCCTGTATTCAAGCCTATTAAGGGTCCGCTGCCACTGGGAAGGGAGCAAGGCGCAGGACCCGGATCGTCGATCACATACTCTTGCTTCGCGTACGGCAGGTTGCAGATTGCGTAGATCTCTTCGGGATAAGAGAGTGTGTTTTTCTGATTCACATCGTCAAACAAACCCGTCAGGAATTTTGGAATGGCTCTATCATCCACAGGATGTGGACGGCCATTCTTCCATGTATAGCCAAAGCGCGTCTGTGCAGTAACCGAGGCCATGATGGCGCATGCATGTGGGTCTTTGTCGAGGTTGATCGCAACATCGAACGACGTTGCCTGAATCGCCAGCACATTCTCTAGCGTAAACGCCATGCGCTTATGCACGCATTCTGGAAGTACATCCACCGACTGCGTCAGCCACCAGATCTCACGCTCGGGGTAGCGCTCTTGGAGGGCGGAAAGGAGCGGGGTGGTGCGGATCACGTCGCCCGTGGCGGCGAGTTTGATGATCAGAATTCGACCAGAGATTTTGTCGTACTGCGGGCACCCATCACAATGAACTCCAAGCTCCTTGTGTGGTGTACATGGCACGTCGCCACGGAAATGAGAACAGTCGGAATGGATCACCATCGATGAACTCATGTTAGAGGCGTACTTGGATCATGAACGTAAAGTTCACTTGCCAAACCAGGCTTTCCGGTCCTTCGTTTCGACGATCAGGTGTGAGTAACTCACCACGACCGCCCTCTGATGTTGGCCTCGTGTCTCGTCCAAAGAAGTTCACGGCGCCAAGGCCAACGCTCGTATTGAGGAACACGGGGTAGTAGATCTCGCCTTCTACTCCGATTCGTGCAAGCGCCCCGAGGCGAAACGCTTCTGGTTTAGTTTTAATCGACTCATCGGATGTTGGAATGTCGTTAGCATACGTATACACCTTTTGGATGGTGTTATCAGTGAACATTGTTCCGCGCAATTCAACTCCGGAGTAAACGCGTGCAAATGCCAGTGGAAACTCAAGGAACGAATATTCGAACCCTGCGAGCATGGTGTACGATTGACTCGTGTGTTTGAGAAACACCGAGTTAAAGGTTCCTGCCCATGATTGAGCACCGGTATAGGACGTATAGTCGAAGCCGAACGGAACGCGGAAGGTTTTCTGTTTGTCGAGATCTGCATAGGCCCGAATGCCCCATCCAAACTGCATACCATCGAAAGAGCCACCTGTTACGGTAGAGTCTTCGCCGACCATACGGTAGGTTGCGGGGTTGTCGTTCACGATCCATTGCGTCGATAAACCGGTTCCAATGCGAAACCGAACTTGGGCATCAACGCTTGTGGCGCACGCAAGTGTTACGAACGCCATCGACAAGAGAATGCTGAACTTCATAGGCTATACTCGTTCTCGAATGCTATAACGCTGGGTTTCAAGGGAGTTTTTCACGATAAGCTCACCAATAAGACCTATCGAAATGAGCTGAACACCTACAATGATCATGGCAACACCGAACAGAGCGAGTGGGCGTTGACTAAGAGAGGTAAGTCCCAAGAACCACTCGATCACCAGATACAGATCTGTTGCAAAGCCAACTACGGCAATCAGAGATCCAACAGTTCCAAAAAAGTGCAATGGTCTCTTGACGTAGCGCGTGGTGAACATCACCGTTAAGAGGTCGAGAAATCCTTTGAGAAATCTACTTGCTCCAAACTTCGATGTACCATACTTGCGGGAATGATGTAAAACGGGGATCTCCGTTACACGAAAACCTTCCCAATGTGCCAGGGCAGGGATGTAGCGATGCATTTCGCCATACACCTGTACTGTGTCTACGACTTCACGACGGTACCCTTTGAGGCCACAATTGAAATCATGCAGCTTGATGCCACTCATCATCGATGTGACGGCATTGAACAGTTTAGACGGTATGGTTTTATGCCACGGGTCGTGTCGTTTTCGTTTCCAACCGGACACGAGATCAAAACCTTCCTCGAGTTTTGAAATCAAAGCCGGGATCTCATTTGGATCGTCTTGCAGATCTGCATCCATCGTGATCACAATATCGCCGGTTACTTCTGCGAATCCCACTGCAAGTGCAGCGGACTTCCCGTAGTTGCGCCGAAAGCGAATGGCCTTAAACTTCTGGTTTCGAGAATGGATGTCGCGGATTACATTGAACGATCTATCCGTTGAACCGTCGTCAACGAAAATCACTTCGTAGTTGCTGCGCGTGACTCTGTCGAGAACTTGCTCAAGTTGACGTGAGAGCTCTGGCAGTGACTCCTCTTCATTCAATAAGGGAATCACAACGCTTACTTTGTGAGTAGTAAGCGAAGGAATCTTTCCGCCACCGTCTCTACGCTGTTCATTGCGCGGGCGGTACCGTCGTCGTCTGCTTCGCTGTTGATCGTTGTTCTCTTCACTCATGATGCGATCACTGCTTAATGAATAGAGATCTTGCCGAACTTCCGTCTACATGTGTTAGCGCGAGAACGTACGAGGCCGTAGCCCAGTGCGTGGTGTTCACGCGCAGGTCTGACCCTTCCGCCGTTCCGCCGTCGATGATACGTCCTTGGAGATCATACACGGTGTACGAACGCAGCGGTGCCGTAGCACGGACGTGAACAACATCAGTGCACGGTTGAGGAAACACAGATATCGGGCGCTCTGCTATCTCGTGCACGGACAACGTCGTGGTGTTGTACCACACAAGGAGCCTATAAAGTGTGATGCTTGGATTTGCAATTTCCAGGCTAGAGTTTGGTACCAGCTTGGCCTTTGCAACGTTGTCCGGAAAATCTGTGTACCCATCAACGATCCATGCAGAATCGATTAACTCCGGAAGCGGGGTCAACCACGTCCACTTCAGCGTGCCACCATCCCAGTTCACTTGGAGTTTGTACTCCTCGCGGTAGGTTGTGCCAGGTGCAAGGTATCGAAAGTCACGCGGACTCAGCCAGATAGCCTCTGATGTTGGCGGAACGCTCCATACATAGAAGATCCCTGACGGGAGGGGTAGCGTGGGAATCTCGATCTCGTTGAGAGCCGAATCAACGCCCACTGTTCCGAGTTTACTAGCTCCGAGAAACATCGTAAAGCTCTTCGATCCATTTGGCGTTGTATTCTTTGCTGTTAACGCAATCGTTGGTGTTTGTGCAAAGGAGGCCACGGATGCAAAGAGTGTGAAGGCGGCAAGGATGTAGAACTTCATGTGGAGACGTTGGATCGTGTTGGAATAAAAAAAAGGCAGCAGTTGCCTGCTGCCTTTCTTTTGAAATCGCCATTGTTTAGCGGACGATCGTCACCGTGGAGGTGAAGACGTTGCCGCCGTTGCTGAGCTTTACGATATAACGGCCGGCTGGTAGAACAGCAGCATTGAGCTCTGCGCTATACATGCCCATCGTCATATCTGTGTCCACCATGGTGGCCACAAGTTCACCAACTGCGTTGTAGAGTCCAAGAGTAACACGGCCATTGTTTACAACTGTGTAGTTCACGGCAGCCGTTTGTGCGACTGGGTTTGGAGCTACTGCAACTGTAAGTGTGTTGGCGCCAACTTCTTCGGCCATAAGGCGGATAGCTGGTGTGTTGCTATTGTCAATTCTGATGGTATTCGTAACGCCGGACTTCACTGAACCAAGGATCGAACCTGTCACTGCGTTAACCACAGTATAGTTGCGATCAGGGTAGTTCATTGTCAGCGACATTGGGAACGAAACGCCTTGCAGGTTGATCACGGGGTTCACAACATCTTCTACGTACATGTTCGTGTTGAAGCGAACATCAAAGAGGCTGAGTGGAGCAACGGGTGGCAATTCGAACATTTCTCGTGCTTCTACCTTCGTACGTTCTACAAGGTAAAGATTCGCTGACTTGCCGCTCATGTCGTTGATAGACAGTTGCGTTGCACCAGCGAGTACGCTGTTGCGAGCTGAAGCCATGTTAATGCCAGTCTTTCCACTTGAACGAGCAGCCATAAGCAAGTATCCGTGTCCACTGATTTTCATCCAGTGACCGCGGCCTGGCACAACTTCGGTGATTGCCTCATAACCACGGTCGGTGTTATAACGATAGATATCACCAAGGATATCCGCGTTACTTGAGCCGATAGCCAAGAGACCTACTGCTTCGGAGCTGATTGGCGTAGACAACGAACCAATCGTATTCCAGCCATCATAGAGTTCAGTAGGGTATGTTCTATCGTCGATGCGCGTAATACGAACACCTGCGATTGTCTTATCTACATCATTAGCATACTTCATGAAGTAGCCAATGCCGGGCTTCACTTGCTGATTCTGCTGGTACGCGCTCTGAGAGAAGAACACTGGGATGTTCTGCGCCTTCTTGAAAACGTCTCTGTAGAATGCCGACGATGGATTCACAGGAACCGACAGAAGGTTCCAACCCTTGTTGATAACAGGGAAGGATATAACTCTTGGAAGTGTGTACTCGATAGCGAATGCTGTGATGTCTGCATCACGAATCGTGAAGGAGTACTTCGTTCCACCGAGGCTTGTTGCTTGACGCATGTTCACGTTGAAGCGCTCACCGTTCAGAATATCACGGATGAACAGATCAGATCCCGCAGGGAAGTCGTCTGTATCCCATGATACTACGATTGGGTAGTTAAGGGCGCTACCTGCATTGAAGCGGCAGATGTAGACAAGTGTTGTGTCTGAATAGATGTTCCGGATGTCGCGCGAGGCGAATTTCGGACGGCTTGTGCTAGCAGACCACAGGTCACCAAGGCCGAATTGATAGATATCATTTCCGTCTGGCGTCTGCGGATACCAGCGTGCGCCGAATCCATTCAATGCATTTTGATAGACAGTTTCACCGAACAAAGTATCTACAGAGTCACGAGCGCGGGCTCCAACACCGAAGATGATGTTCGTGCGCTCGATAGGATTGTTCGAGTTGCGAAGTTCCACACGGATACCACGTGTTGGGCCGGAAGGACCACCTTGCCATTGGTTGGTCTCGTCGAACTGACTTGGCTCGAATGGCGGGCGGAAGTAGATAAACGTAACCTTCATGCGTACTGGAGAAACGTCCGCCGAGTACGAAGTGAACGTCAAATATCCGATGTAAACACCTGCAACCTCGCCGCCTTCACCAATTGGAAGTTCAGCTGGGTCACAAATCACACGCATGTTAAGGTCACGCTGCAGTATGGTTGCATTACCAAGTGGGTCTGTACCGTTCGTCGTTCCAAGGATACCCTTGTCAAGATACTGTACGAAGCCTTGACGAACCGGATTTGGGAATGGGTTTACTTCACCCGATCCGCCCTTCGTGAACGACTTGAACTTCAACCACTTCGAATCGGACTGAACGAAGATGTCTGTCAAACGCGAACCAGCGGTTGCATTGATTACATCAATGTCACGTGTACCGATTCCATTTACGGCATCATCATACGTCGAACCAGAGTCTAGTGTCACTGGATCTACGATAAGCCACTGTTGGTTATTCGAATTGTCTACAGAGTCTGCGACACGAAAACGGCGATCTGAAACGCTTGTAAATGTAAAGCGTGGGATCTCGTCCGTTACTTCCAACCAAACCATGCCGGCGCGTGAAGGGCGAAGTGGATCGCGAACTTGCTCTTGCTGATTGGCATCAATGAAGTAGTTGTCTACACCACCAAGACCAGCATAACGGCCTGGAATTGGATCGTTCGGGAACGCAAGTTCCTTGCCAACTTGGAAGTCGTTATAGTATAGCGTGTCGTTCGTGATGATAAGTGGCGTACGTGCACTTACCGGATTCGAAGCTGGATTAGCCAGAACGCGGAAACGCATGTAGAACATCTCAACAAATGGACGCTGGTCACAGGCATCGGAAGCATTTCCTGTTTGTGGAAGTGCCTTTGGCGAGATTCCAGTGATCAAAACGCGCTTACCACGCAAGCGGTTTTGGATCGGGCTGTTGATCACGTTTTGAAACGAGGTGTCTCTCGACACGCTTGTTGCAAATTCAAAGTCCTTTGCAAGGCAGCCGATAGGCATTGCTTGGTTGCCACGTAGGGGACCATTCTTGTCGATCCCGACGAATTCAACAGCGGTGCTATCGAATTGAACCTTGATCTTAAAGCTGTAGATCGGGAAGGCTTTATACGTGGTTGTTGTGCGCCAACAGTTCTTGACGAAAACTGGCACCAAGATTTCACGAACGCCATTGGCGCCACTACGTGGTGCCCAAATGCGGCCGTCTGGATAATACGTTTGGTTCCAACCGGCGCCTTGGCCTGTTAGGGTAAGCGTCGGAAGCTCTGGTCTGTCCGCTTGAGCATGTGCCCATTGCGACCCAATACCAGTCAACGCTGCAAACAAGAGAATAACGCCAAGCTTGGCGCTACTTCCCCATAGAGCATATCGACGATTCATAAGAACTCCTCTGATGAGTAGAATTACTGTTCATTTCATTACCATTTTCAATCTGACCACTCCACCACTTTGCATCTGTACAAGAACAGGTGCATTTGGAAGATGATCACCGGTGATCACCATTGTCTGTTGATCGCCACGTAGAACGACTGGAACTCGTTCGCCCAACAACGTGAACACTTCTACCGACTCTGGTTGCCCATGAAGAGACTGAATGATGATGTCGCCACCAACCGTGGTGCACCATGCAGTCCCTTCATCAACAACCGTTTGAAATACTGACGTGGACATTGTCCTATTCTCAATCACACATGTTCTCATCGTGTCGGTGTTCTTCGCAATTCGGCAATAACAACTGTCAACAATTCTAATAGTTGCACTAACGATTGCGAGCTTGCTGTTATCGCTTGTTAGTGAACGGACATTAACTCGATAGTCCATTGCGGTGTTTTGTGCCTTCACCGTCCAAATGAATGTCGATGTGTCTAAAGTCTGACTGGCCGAGATCATGTTGAACGTCGAATCCGGTACTGAGGGTTGAACGCTGTCGATGGTAAAAGCTCCAGCATGTACCATCTGCACTGTGCATTCTACAAGACCATTCGAGATTCCAGGAGTCTTTAGTGTTAGTGGCAAGGATGCTGTTGAATCCCTTCCATTTACGATGAATCTACGCTGTTGAAAAACGGCGGCGATGTCGTCAGTAACTGTTCCTTTTGCAATCGTTCTCACGATACCGGAGACGCTGTTACTGTATTGCCGCCGAAACTCACTATTGAAGAGTATCTCGTCAAGCGAGACAATGGTTGACTCTCCGCAGCCACCTTTAAACTGCCCTTGAAATGCGATGAGTGGCTGCTTGCCTCTTGCGTGCCGCAAGATGGATGCTCCTCCAGCATAGCATACTCCGCCTTGATCCTTTGGACGCCAAACCGGTCCGAGATCGCTCATTTGAGCGGCAAGTGTACCGGTTGTAAACATGTCGGTGAAAACAAGTTTTGTAGTGTCGTACTTCAAAAAGATGTCAAAGGACATGAGTGAGTCTGAAAAGTAAATCTCGCCCAGGTAGACGTAGATCAAGAATTTCTGATCACTCTTAGAATTGCAAACATTGATCGTCTGCTGAGAAGCAATAACGAGTGTGTCTGCGGCCGTTGAGGGTAAGCTGCTGACTGTCCAAAGGACAGTCAGCAGACTTATGATCCTCAGCAATCTTTCAATCAACATGAAATGACTTAGCGAACAACAGTCATCGTTGTGGTTGTACTGAATGTATTACCGTCTACACGAACCATGTATGCGCCGGCAGAAACCGTAGCACCTGATGCGTCTCGACCGTTCCATTCAACATTGAACATACCATTCGATACTTGACCGTTGAACACCGTGTTCACCAACTTGCCAAAGGCATCATATACACGAACTGTGTACACTCCACCAACTGGCACGTTAACTGTGATCGAGGCATTCGACGTCATTGGGTTCGGATAGGCAACAATGTTCTCGCCAGCCTTCATCTCGATGTTTTGAATCGTTTGATTCGACTTGTTCACATCATTAAAGCGAATGCCGCTGAATGTATAGGTGTCTTGTTCCTTAACAGTAACGTATGCAACAGGAGTTGACACGTCGAAGGAACCATTACCAGTTACAACTGCAATTGCATTGCTGTTATCGATATCAACATTGCCGTTCACAGCGCTAACTGGATTGACATTGATGATTTCGCTATTCGATGCAAACTTTACTGCAAACACACCCTCGTGCGGATTGTTCAAGTAGACAGGAACACGTGCTAAACCATTGCCAAGCTTTACTGGAGTTCCAAACGCCACATTGTCTGCGGAGATAGGTCCGGTAGTCTTTCCAAAGTCAGGTCCAGTTGTATCGTTGTCTTTGATCCATGGAAGCATTGGAAGACGTCCGCTCAAGTATCGCATGATAAGAGCCGCATCGTATTCAGTTACTTCGTAGTAGATCTGTGTCAGGTTGCTCACATCTGGAGCGCGACCACCTGTACCATACAGGCCATCGCCTTCATAATACACGCGAAGCACTTGCTTACTTGTGAACTGATCCACATCGATGGTTCGGCGCCAAATGACAATGTTTGGTGGAACTGGATTCAATCCAACGTTCGTGGAGCAACATGTGAAATCTGGATTCAATGTTGTGTAGTAGAAACGTCCGGAATGATTCACATCACCTTGATATGCCTGACGCTTCCATACGCTGTCAAGCGGACTGTTCGTTACAATCGAGCGCAAGATTACTCGAGCATCACCTGATGTTACGCGACGGTTCTGTGGAAGATTCTCGTGACGAGCGCCGCGTGCTGCAGACGTATCTGCATCTCCAAAGCCCCATGTATCGAACGTGAAACGAACGATACCGGAGAAGCGGATCACAGCGTCCGACCGACCGCCAGAAGGCTGCCAGCGGGTTGTGCTGTCGGTGCGTGTGCTTGCCCCAATATTAGGAATCCACACAAGTCCATTCCAGAAGTCTGCCAAGAAACCTGGGAACCCACCGTTACCCTTGATACCAACAGTTGCACCGCGTGTGACCACTGTGGTGTTCGTCGTAAAAGGGTTACCGGCAATCTGACCGTACGCAAACTCAATATCACCTTGGAAATTGTTATCTGCAGTCGTTTCGTAAAGACGAGCTTGGAAGTTGCCAACGCTAGAATTCACCGTCTGATCATTGATGTTAAGGTTCTTCCACTGAATAACAATACAGCGTCGAACCGGCGTTATAGTATCGCAGTTTTCATCACGATCTACGTCGTACACCCAGGAAATCTCCGCAGGCATAAATCCAGCGTTGATGTCTCCAGCTGTGCGCAGTCTGTGATCACCCCAGAAAGGAGCAATAACATTCTCTGGATACGATGCAGAGTTTATGAACAGACCATTTGGTTGCTTTGCAGGAACAAGTTTCGTGCCTTCAAAGGTAGCGAAGCCATTGATGCTGACATAGATTCCAAATCGTTCCGCGTTGTTGAAGTTGAAACGGAAACTAGATGGGAATGGCAGATATTGATAACCGTCATCAAGATCTAGAACGTTTGTTGGCGGCAGCGTGAAGCTACCTGGTGCCAAAAGGATTTTGTTCGTCCGCGAAATAGGGCACGCATCGATATCACGATACGGGCGACCTACGACGAGTGTTGGCTGGCGAAACTGGTTCGTAATCGTTTGCGCCATGCCATCCACGCCGCCTATCGCGAGAGAACAGAGTACGAGTGCCGAAGCAATCAATACCTGTCTTTTCATAAGGACTCCAAGGTTACAAGACATTGTTTTCGATGGCGAAGAGGTGGGTCGGTGTGAACTTCACACCGACCCAACTTCATGTTAGCGGACAAAGACGATCTGTTGTGTGATGGAACGTGTACCATCGCTGATGCGGCAAGTGTATACACCGTTCGCAAGCGCTAGGCCATTTGATGTTCCATTCCACTCTACCATGTGAGGACCAGCATCAAAGGTGCTCTTCGCAAGCGTCACAACCTTTGAACCAATTGCATCATAGATCTCTACAGAAACCAGTTGTGTTACTGGTGTGCTAAACGTGATCATCGTAGACTCACTGAATGGATTCGGAGACGCCGAAGTGATCGCGAGATCAGTAAGAGGGGCCTCTGTTTCATTCACTGCTGTTGTAAAGTCATACACGATGATGAAGCCCATAAGAGCATCACGGCTGATAACAAGCGTGTCACAACTACCATCGGTCCTGTGACCAATATCAGCAGCAGAACGACCATTACCAGTCTTCATGTTGTAGCTGAACAGTGCGCCATTGCTGATGTCGTCGCGGATGTAGTATGAACCTGGGTTCTGTGCATCCACAGCTGGTATAGCAGCACGACACCACGAAACGCGAACTGGATATGTTGCAGAGCTCTGTCCATTTTCACCACCACCTTGGAAGCGACCACGATAGATTGCCTCACCAGCTGTGTTGCTGTATGGATAGATGTTGCGTAGAACACCATTGCGATTCGGAATCGTCCAACGAGCGTCAAAGATGTCGAGGTACGGAACAGGTGGCAACTCGTATTCACAGTAGTTCGAATCAAGTTGTCCAAACGAACCATTCTCATCACCCCGTGTCGCTGTCTCTGTACCGCCAACACCGAAGACAAGAACTTGGAATGCACCAAGATTGTTCTCAACTCGCACAGGAGCGGTGAAGCGCGTTGTCGCAGACACAGAAACTGCATAGGACAATGTGTCCATTGCGCCTGATGCATCCTCAACCACGATACGGATAACAACTCTACCGTTAACCGGTGTTGCTACCATCCTCGACGTAGAGATAACGACAAGCTGTGTATCAGCAATCGGGCTTCTTAGTTGGTTTGGCGTTACAGTCCAGGTGCCTTCTGTTGGCTCAAGCACTGTGAACGTCAATGTCTCATTGCCAGATTGCTTACGAAGAAGATCAAGGTCTGCCACACGGATGGTATCCGAATACGCCTGGTCCTTATCAACGCAACGGATGATCGGCGAAGAGAAGAGACGAGGGTTGTGGTTGCGATACTTGATGGTCATTGGAATGGTCTTGATTGCACGCAAGCCACCACGGTCTGTAACAAGAACTGTTACATTCACCGATGTGTCTGTGCGTGGAAGATCGGTAACGCGTGGTGTACCATACAGTAAGCCGTTTACGCGATTGATCTTCAACCATGCCGGAGTTGTCTTGCGTGTAGAATCAAGCGCTATTGAACCAGCTTCAGAGAAGTATGGATCCACGGCAACTTCTGTACGTGTCTCGTTCGTGTAGATCAACTCGTAATCCTGCGCTTGGCCGAAGTTCGGGTCGTAGACCTTGATACGGCGGCTAGAGTCGAGAATTTGAACGTTGTAGTCTTCATCCTCGATTGCGTCGGGAAGTGATTCCGTAACAATTGTTGGCTGAACGTTTACGAATACGCGACGTGTGATATAGTTGATACCACCATGACCGTCGTTGGCAACGATCGTGACGAGTGAGTCAACATTGAGCGCACCGTTCACTTGTCCGATAGGCGTCAAAATCTGACGAGCTTCGTCGGCAGCGATACGGATGTTCACGCGACCCATCGATGTAAAGTCTGCTGCAACAGGGTCGGCAACACTACTTGCATCATACTTGCGCAAGTAGCGGCTGGCCATCCAGATAGGACGCGCCTGCAGTACTTCATCAAGTGTTGTGTCAGGAGGCGTTTGACGAATGGCTGTCGACATGAAGCCATATGCCGTCTTACCATATCGGAAGTCCCATGGGCCGAACTTCTGTACGATTGCCCGGTTGTTGTCTACAGCAGCATTATCCTCGAATTCATCATCTGTGTTCACGTCGAGCATGAATCGCAGCGAATCTGTAAGGTTAGCAACGAACTGAACATTCAGATCGTCAGGCTGCTGTGTTGGAGTAGCTGCTGGATCATTGTAACGCTCATCAATGATGGCATTAGGAGCAATGAGGAAGCGGCCAACGCGGGAAGCAGTAGATGTCATACGAAGAGTGTCAATCCAGACACCATTCCTGAACGAAATCGTGTCGGTTGTTGTAGGATCGAGAACGATCGTTACATCGCCAGTAAGCATGTTCGTGTATTGCTGTCCACCAGTTGTTGGCCTGAACGACCAAACAAAGCGTGGCATACTGTCTACAACATGAATGTGGAAGCGGTACGACGTCGTATCCATCCATGCGAAATCAACCGTATCCTGTTGCAGATAGCGTGCATTTGTGTTGGATTGATCGCGCTGTGCAAGTGGAAGTGCGTTGTTGTCGTACTCCTCTGCGTGGAAGTAGCTCGGATAGAGATACATCCACCTGCTGATCACGTCCTCTGCAACGCCGGACTTACGAAGGCTGTCGACGATTTCGATAGATGGTGGGAAGTTCTTCGCAACAACGCGAACTTCTTCGCCGCCTGGGACTACGTATGGGTTGATTGGACGACCACGAAGCATACGGTAGCCAGTGGCTCCCCACTTCATTCCGTTCACTCCAGTAGCATTGCCTGCAGTTACAAGCGTGTCACGCAACCAATACTTCAATGCTGAGTTCGGATCTGTGATGCTCCAATCATACGAGAGATATGAACCGAAGGTTGAATCCATGACTGAACGTGGATCATAGAAGCGGTTCACATCAACGGCCGTGATCGTAAAGATCGAGTCGCGCTCTGTAGGGTCAAGTGCAGCAATCGGTGTTCCTGTAGAGTCAGCAGGATACGAAGCTGGCTCAAAGAACCACTTGCCGTCGTTCTTCGGTGTGTACAGACGATTTTCCGTTACGAATACGCGATTGCGCATTTCAGGAATTGTCAGGTTTGGCAACGTGTCTGCAGATCCGGTGAATACAGGAGGCATTGTCGTATTGCCAACTGTGAAGGTCAAACCTCCATCAAGTGCAGGAACCACACCGGCTCGCCACAAAACCGTACGCGAGATAACCAATACTTGGTCACCGTTAATTACAGGTAGTGCGCGGTAGCGCTCACCACCAAAGTACGTTTCCTTGCTACCATCTGAACCTGTGTTCGAGAATGGAAGTCCCGGGCGGTTGCCAAGACGGAAACCTGGTCCACCAAGTTCACCCGCTACGACTGATCCGTCCCAACGACGACCTGCAAGTGCTGCTGAATCTTCAGCTGCAGCATTGCGTGCGATGCGCTGTAGAAGCGTAGCGCCAGTACCATAGCTGGACAAGTTTTCGTAAGAACGGCGGATGTTCGGGTCGCCACCATTCGTAGAATCTGGAACAAGATCTACACGCGAACGGAAGACCGTATCTGTAAGCGACTTCTGCTGCATGTTTACACGGATGTAGTCACCCGTGCGCTGATTGATCACGAAGAATACTGTCTCGTTAATCGCGCGGCGATCATTATTGCTGATTTCAGCAGTTTGACCGTAGTCTGCGCGAGTTTCAAGGAACAGCGGATATCCAATTGGATGATCACCAATGAACTCTGTTTGAACCTTTGCGATGTAAGGATACATCTCCGCATCAAATGGATTGCGCGTTGTGCGCTTTACATACTTGAGATACGAAGGTTGTGTTGCATCTGTGTATGAACGGAGAACCGGTGGAATACCAACTGCAAAGTCTTCAATTGGCGACATACGACGTCGTGAGTAGTCCGCAGTCTTGATGTCTGTTCCCTTATCGAAGATGTCGTAGACGCGACCTTCCATCAAGAGAGTATCAGGGAAGGAATAGATCGGGATTGCCTTGTACTGATAGTACCAGGTTGACTCGAAAGGACCTTGCTCCGTTGGATTGTTCGTTGCAGTACGCATGAAACGCATGTGCGTCTTGCCGTTACCAGCAATGAAGAAGCTCTCTTGAATACGTTGGAACGTATTGTTTGCCGAAATCGGGAGGATCGTCTGCACGTTTGCTTCCGTACGACCCCAGTAGTTGCCACGAAGCGTGTCAACACCACCGAAGCCTACGCCCGTTGTACCTGCAAGAACACCCTTGGTGTCGTGTGCATCTGGCAAACGGATGATGAAGCGTGCGTCATTGTCGTAGATCGAATTTGAAGCTGTGCTGAACGTAGACCATGGGAGTGGACCCGTGATCTCACCGTAAAGTACTGCACCAGCAAGGTCGCTTGAAACAATGTTCTCGCTATTTACAAGTGGTCCTGTTACGGTGTCTACATTACGGCCGATTGGCGACGTGGCACGGTTGCCCGTTACCAAACAGCGCTGAAGGGCGATCTTGAGATCATAGTTATCAGAGTAGATGGCAGCACCACTATATGCAGTGTTGTTCTGCATACGAACGCGATCCATCCAAACTGTATCTACACGAATACGTACAGAGTCCAAGATGTAAATAGCTCCACCAAGTCCCGTTCCGTTTTCACGAATGGTTGTACCTGGATGAAGAAGATTACTGTTGGCACCCCTTTGTGTCGTTCCACTACCCTGACGTGCAGGATTTGGATACGCCACGTTGTCATAAAAGCGTGTGAGCATACGCTCATCAGCCTTTGGTCCAGCAACGAGGCCTGTAAACACAGCGTCGTTTACAGTGTAATCTGTAACAACACCCTGTGCATCGATGATCGGAGTTGCAAGGTCTGTGAAGAAGAAACGCTTACGAATAAGTGCATCCGGGGTAACCATGGCAATAGCACCACCGTTACCATTGTAGGACTTGTTCGAGCGGAATTCCACACCCTTAACCATGTTAAGGTCTGCATTCACCGTGTACAGTCCACCACCACCACGTACATATGGCTTCATCGAATCAGCAATGTTACCAGTACTGTTTGTAACGAAGTGTGCCCGTACGAAACGCAGGGAGCGACGGCTTAGAGAAAGATTCTGTGGAAGTGCAACCGCAACTGCACCACCAGAATAGCCCGCTGTGTTGCTTGAAAACTCGACACCATAGTTTGTACCGTAGACCCACAATGGACCCGCTGCACCACCGGCGCCATAGACCATCGGATTACGTGCAGCGTAGATCGCTCCACCTTCCGTTATGGCCTTGTTCATTTGGAACTTGATGTTAAATCCGTAGTTACGAGCAACGATCACGCCGTCCGAGCCACCAATCCACGGGGATGGAAGGATGTCTGTAGATGCCTCTACATACACAGCACCACCACGGCCCGACTCGTTAGCCGAGAAGAGCGTCGATGGGTTGTTGTCGAGACCGCCGCGGATCTGCAATTGACCAGCCGTAGCACTCGTGTAGATGGCACCACCTTGTGAGTAGTTGCCAACGAATTCTGTCGGTGTTGTGATGTTCGTGTTCGAGATGTAGGGCGTTACTGTCTTGTTCGACGTGTAACGACCAGCTACGATCAAGTGCGTACCCCTACCATCAAGGTAAAGAGCACCACCGCGAGCACCACTTGAACGAAGACCATTTATCAATTCCGTGGACTGGCGGTTCTCAGCATAGTTGCCCGTGAACTCGACCGTGTCCTTGCCTTGGAAGTCGTTGATACCAAGACCAACAATCATTGTTGAGCGACCAGATATGTACAAGGCGCCACCAAATGCATCGTTCTTCTTTGAACGATCTTCGAATGGACGTGTTGACGCACGCGTTGCAACATCTGTGACAACGCGAATATTGCCGATTCGAACCGTGTCTACGTTTGCCAACAACACGCGGTTGCTGATAAAGCGGATCTGGCGAATACGACCAAGGTACATTGCCAAACGTGCATCGTCTAGCGACTGACGCTCTGTATCCGTGAAGGATGGTTCCGAGGCACTCGAGAACAAGTTGTCGATCGATGGAATGTTCTGCTGGATTGGCTGTGCATTCGTAACACTCGTGATGTACGGGTTCGTTTGCGCAGTGTAGGGCTGAAGATTTGCAACAGTTACTGGGTTCGGCGTTGGATACAGTTGAAGGTTTGAACCTGCATACTGATCTACTGGAGCTTGTTGAATCTGAAGTGCACCACCGTGATAGCGCGCCATGTTGTTGCGGAATGAGCAACCAACGAGCCATGTACGAACAGAGAACGTAGAGATGGCCCCACCGCTTCCGTTCGTTTGACGAAGTAGATTGTCATTTACAGCAAGCTGATCTTGACGTGTAAGCTGTTGACCACTTGAATTGGCAAGGTAGATCGGTTGATTGTCAACCGTTGTGTCCTTGCGGAAATTCAAGAAGTCTACGTCGCGGAAGAATGCAGCGCGCGCACCTGGCAGAACGATGATGTGACCCCACTCGCGAGAGAAGTTATTCACGTCGCCTGCAACGAATGTGATTCGTGCTGCCGATACATTTATCCGGCTACCAAGCGTCGGACGGAACCATGGGTTCAATCTGATTGCAGCTTGTTGACCGCCAAGTTCAAGGCGTCCTGCCTTGTACATGATGGCCTTCGCCGGGGTAAGACCCATGAGGTTCGGGTCTGAACCAAGATCCACGTTGAAAACAATTCCGTACTTGGACGGGTGAATCGTGGGCTCCGTGGCGATCGTGGATGTGACGACGCCAGGAGCGCCGAAATAATTCACGTCGTCATAGCCAGTATATGGCGGGAACAGCGCGTTCACTGCGTTCGCATTATACGTGGCGGAAGCACGACCATCCGCAAGAATTCGGCCACCCGTTGAGTCGATCATTCGACCGTTCGGAAGGAACTCGACGCGGGTCCCGGGCTCAATGACTAACGTACCACCGATCGTAAACGATCCAGAGATACGGTAGATCGTGTCACGTACGAATACGCGCACTTGGCCCGGAGGGAGACTACCGCGCACTTCAACGTAGTCCTGAGCATGGACCACAGAAAAGGCGGCGGTAAGCACAAGCAGCAAGCTGCTTAGACGAAACCAACGTTGCATACTACCTCCAGTTGTTAAAAACATATGCTTTACTTACTTCTTTGTTGTTTTTTTTCATTGTCATTTCTTGGTCAGACGGAAAAAACCGAAAAGGTCTAATCAATTGCCATGCCAAGGCGTGCAAGCCCTGTTTTTGCGAAGGAGGCGTATTCCGACCCTTCATTGCGTTTGACTATATCTGTAAAGGACTTAGCGGCCTTTTCCTTGTTGCCGGCTTTCTCATACGCAAGCCCAGCATACAGGAGACATCGATCTTCAAGTCCGGATTTACCTGAAATTCCTGCTGCCCTTTCATAGAGCTCTGCCGCTCCCGCCCAGTCGTTTTCTTGTTCCTTGCAAGCGCCAAGGCCAGTGAGCGCGCCCACCTGTACCAATGGTGCATCAGAGTTTTGAGCATTCTCGAATTGCCCTTGTGCCTCTGCGTACTTTCCAAGGTTTACATAGCAATTGCCGGCCATTAGAGATGCAAGCTTCCCTGCATCCGTGCCGCCATACTCTTCCACGATGGCCTCAAGACCCAAAACTGTCTCGTTGCCAATAGGAGCCATGCCCTTTGCCGTGAGTGCCTTCTCGAACTCGCCCTGATCAAAGACCGTACGGATTCTTGAGAGCGCGGTGTTCGCTTCTTCGTTTTTTTCCTGCTGCGCATTGCTATACATCATGTATCCGCCAATGGCAACAACAACAACAAATGCGGCCGCAACAATGATATACCACTGTTTTTGAAGACGCTCCAGAAGGCTCAAAGGCGCCTCGTGAGGCGCAACTGTGGCCAATTCGTGGATTTTCTCTGCTTGATTACTCATAGGTCCTCAAAATCAAAAACAACGAGGCACACGGGGCCCTGGACGCCCCGCGCGCTTCATCGAAGACGCAAATATACCCTGTCACCGTTCAAAAACAAAAATCAATTCGTGGTCCTAACCCTTAAATTTTTAGGAAGGTTAGTGCTTGTCTACGACCTGACAGTGTGAAAACGTTTTCACAGTTCAAAAGCGTGCTGTTGATCGGATCGCGCCAATCACGTCGTCAACATTCAAGAGAATCGCCGCCTCGAGCGCCTTTGCAAAGCCTACTAGCGTGTCCTTCGAGCATACCCGAACGACAGGCGCATCGAGAGAGCTGAAAAGCTCTTCCGTGATCGTCGAAGCAATTTCTCCACCGAACCCTGCGGTCTTTTTGTCTTCATGCGCTACAACGCATCTACCGGTGCGACGCACCGATTCGAGGACCATCTCCTTGTCCCACGGAGCCAACGAACGGAGGTCGATGACCTCGACGCTGATGCCTTCCGCAGCCAGCCGCTCGGCAGCCTGCAGCGACCAATGTACGGCCGTCCCGTAGCTGACTACCGTGACGTCCGACCCTGCACGACGGATTTTCGCTTTGCCAAAAGGAATGATGAAGTCATCCGCCGGCATGCTTGCCGATGTTGGGCGGTAGTTGTACAGGAACTTTGGCTCGAGATACATTGTGATTCCCTCCGACCTGATGGCATTGCGCATGAGTCCAATGGCATCATCCGCAAAAGCGGGAATCACCACACGAAGCCCAGGAAGCGTCGTAAAGGTACCTTCGAGGTTCTGAGAGTGATAGATACCTCCCTGAATGTAGCCGCCACTTGCCAGCCGTACAACCATGTTTGGTGCGAACTGGCCTCGCGTTCGCCAATAGTCGTGCGTACATTCAATGAGCTGCTCCATTGCTGGCCAGAAGTAATCGGCGAACTCAGCTCCCTCTATTACAACCCGTATGTCTTTCCGATACCGGCACATTCCGTTCGCCGTGCCCACGATAAAGTCTTCCGCGATTGGCGCATTCCATACGCGTTCGTTGCCGAATTCATCGAGAAGACCCTTGCAGACGTTAAAAATTCCCTGTTTTTTCTTCGACGCAACGTCCTGACCGAACAAAAATGTGTTGGGGTTACGACGGAATTCTTCTATGAGTGCGGTGTTGATCCCCTCTCGGAACGTCAGCTGCGGCGCCGAAGGGTCGTTGACGTACCTTGATTCGCTCGTGTCCGAATAGTCCACAACAGACGGCGGAACGATAAACTCCAAATAGGATGAGCCTACTGGATCGGGAAGTGCTTCCACAACATCTGCCGCAGCAAAAATGGCGAGTTTGTTCGCCTCCTCTATGGCGAGGAGCTCTGCGTCGGTTGCAATCCCATTGGCGATCATCGTTGCGCGCATGCGCGCCAGTGGATCGCGGGATTTCATAGCCACGAAGTCTTCTGCTGGACGATAGAGTTCATGATTATCTGAGTTGGAATGTGAACCGATCCGGTCGCAATCCGCATGGACCATGGCTGGCCCCTTCCCTGTGAGGACGTAGGCGAGAGCCACTTCGAGAGCACGATACGAAGCCATTGGGTTGCGCCCGTCGCACTCGATGATCTTAAGGTTCGGAAAACCCTTGAAATTGTCCGATACGATCTCGTTCGAGGTCTGGTCTTTGAGCGGTACAGAGATGCCGTATTGGTTGTTCTGGATCACGAAGATCACAGGGAGCTTCTCGCGGTCTGCTCCATTGACAGCCTCGTAATAGTACCCTTCGGACGTGGTACTTTCTCCCGTAGAGCAATACACAACCTCGTCGCCAGCGTACTTGCGGATAGACCGAGCCGTTCCAACTGCCTGCTGGGAGTGATTACCCGTGCAGGACGAGCTGTTCTGCAATCCGATGGAGATCTTGGCAAAGTGGTTCGACATGTGACGTCCGCCCCCAGCTATGTCGGCGTCTTTGCTCAAACCGTTCGCGATAATCTCCTCCACCGTTACCCCCGCTGCGAGCGATGTGAGCATGTCGCGATAGTAGGGGAACAAGTAGTCCTTCCCTGAACGGAAGATCTTGCCCATTGCAAGCTGAATACCGTCGTGGCCCGCGAACGGAGCGTGGTACGACCATCCCTTGGCCATCTTGAGGTAGAGAGCCGCCTTCTCGTCTAGGCGACGCCCAAGCTGTTGGGTCTTGTACCAATCTAGTAGGGTCGCCGCGTCAAACCCCATTACATCGAAGGTTGCAAACGCAGGTTGCTCGGTCTTGGCCACTACTGGGGCCGGGGCTTTCGTCGTCTTCGCTTTCGACATCGGAATCTCCGTTTCTGTGCTTCGTTCGTTATTCGTGTGCATCAAGCGCGCTTTGCATGAGGGCGCTCACCATCGATGGATTGGCAGTACCTCCGGAGGCCTTGAGAACCTGGCCAACGAAGAACCCCAGCAGAGTGGTCTTACCGTCTTTGTACTTCCGCAAATTATCTGGGTTTGTTTGGATCACCGTTCGAACCATTTCCTCAAGCGCACCGGCGTCTGAGTTCTGCGTCAGTCCCTTTTTCTTGATAACGTCGGACGCCAACTCTCCCGATGCTATCAGCTCCGGGAAAATGTCCTTGGCAACCTTGTTGCTGATCTTCCCTCCTGCAACGGCTTCCACCAACGATGCGAGCTGATCGGGCGTACACGCAGTATCGCGGATCCCGCACTTTCGGTCGCCCATGATCCGCATGAGCTCCGTCATGATCCAGTTTGAGACCTGCTTTGCGGCGTCATAATCGAGACCCGAAATCGCAGCGCACGCCTCTTCATAGTAGTCCGCCACGGACGTTTCGTCGGCCAGGATCGAGGCGTCGTAAGCCGGAAGACCGTATTGAGCCATGAATCGGCGTTTTTTAGCTAGTCCAAGTTCGGGAAGGGTGGCAAGGATGCTATCAAGCCACTCTTGCTCGATGACAACGTGCGTGAGGTCTGGCTCAGGGAAATACCTGTAATCGTGAGCCATTTCCTTGGTGCGCATCACTTTGGTCGCTTGTGCTGCCGCATCCCACATACAGGTTACTTGACGCACCGTGCCGCCGCTCTCCACGAGTTCGATCTGCCGCTGGATCTCGTAGGTAATGGCCCTTTCCACGTTTCGGAAGCTATTCAGATTCTTTACTTCGGTTTTGGTGCCCAATTGCTGCTCACCAATCGGGCGGATCGAAACGTTGGCGTCGCACCGAAGAGAACCCTCTTCGAGGTTGCCATCGCAGATATTGAGGTAGACCAAGATCTGACGGATATGCATCAAGTATTCATACGCTTCGTGGGCGCTTCGCATATCTGGTTCGCTCACGATCTCGATGAGGGGGACGCCACTCCGATTGAGGTCTATAAGCGTGTCGATGTCGAGATCGTGAATGGACTTTCCGGAGTCCTCTTCCATGTGAATGCGTGTGATACCAATGATTTTCACACCGTCGTTGGTCTCGATCTCTACGTGTCCGTCGTAGCAAATCGGATCTGCATACTGCGAAATCTGATAACCTTTGGGAAGATCAGGATAGAAATAGTTCTTTCGAGAGAACGAGGAACGTTCCCGTATTGAACTGCTTGTTGCCAACCCCATTTTTACAGCGAAGAGGACAAGATTGTCGTTCAATACAGGCAGTGTTCCTGGATGACCCAAGCAAATCGGACACACGTTCACATTCGGTTGCGCACCGAATGTGGTCGGACAGGCACAGAATGCCTTCGACGCTGTCTTGAGTTGGGCGTGGATCTCGAGACCGATGACTGCTTCGTAAGCTGAATGCATAGGGTAGCAAAACTACGAAGCGGGCGGGGAAGTTCTTTGAGCGGAGTTTAGAAGTGCAGGAACCTGCGAACGTCGATGTTGCCTCCACAGAAGATCACCCCCACACGCTTACCCTGAAGGAGATGCGGTTGTTCGAGGAGCGACCCAATCGTGACCGTTGCCGATGGTTCCACTACGAGTTTCATGTGCTCCAACACTAGGTAGAGACCTTCCAAGATGTTCTCCTCGGTTGCAGTAATGATGCGAACACCATGATGCTGAAGGATCTCGAAGGTGTTCTGGCCAAGAGAGGTTCGTAGACCGTCGGCTACTGTCTGTGGGTCGCCGCTCTTAATGATATGTCCCGCCGCAAGAGACCTCATCGCATCGTCGGCCATTGAAGGCTCGGCACCTATGATGTCGATGCCTGGTCGGAGTGCACGCGCAACGACGGCGGTTCCACTCATCAATCCACCACCACCAACGGGTGCCATGATCACGTCCAGATCCTGCACGTCCGTCATGAGTTCGAGTGCTGCCGTCCCCTGTCCGGCGATCACACGCAGATCGTTTGATGGATGCACGATATGTGCTCCCGATTCCGCAACGATCGAAGACAGCGTGGTTTCTCGTGCAGAAAGCGTTGGTTCACAAAACACGATGCGTGCACCTTGGGCTTCTACCGCGCGCTTCTTTATTTCAGGTACAGAGTGGGGCATCACGATCGTGCATGCAATACCTCGCAGAGAAGCTGCATAGGCAAGAGCGACCGCATGATTTCCCGAAGAATGTGTTGCAACTCCATTGCGTGCGGACTCATCGTCGAGAGATAACACTGCGTTCACGGCACCTCTGGGCTTGAATGCACCAAAGCGCTGCAAGTTCTCGCACTTGAAATAGAACTGGGCATTGAATCTTCGATCGAAATAGGCAGACGTAGCAACAGGTGTTCGACGAACGTGCGGTTCGATGCGTTGAGCTGCTTCGCGTATCGTGTCGAGCGTGATCAATTACAAGACGATGAAGTCCTTGTTGCCATATCCACGAAGACGTCTGCATACTTCATATCCTTCGCTATCGCCTCCATCATTCGTGTTTCCTTCTACCGTCTCAAAGTACTCGTCTTGAACGGCAGTCACAATGCCTGTATGAATGTAGTCCGTGGATGTTTTAGCAGCCCGCACAACGAATATCGCTCCAGGTCGTAGAAGTTTTTTCTTTTCTGCATCCTTGGCAATCTCCTTTTCCGAAAGAAGGATGTCCTTGTCCGCCGCTTGCGAAGCGAGGATGTCGCACGAAGCAGTTGGCTTGAGTGGGTTGCGGTCTGTCTTCAATCCCTCCGAAGCTTGAGCAAAGATGTAGGTAACGAAACCTGCAGCCCAGGGCCAATCCCTACCTTCCTTTCCATTCATGTAGAGACGGACCCACGGACCGGCATGCTGTCCACCAATCTCCATCGGGTGCGACTTCAAATGCTGGCGCGCAGCAGCAACCACTCGTTGCGCAAAGGTCTCGGCAGTGGTCGACAGTGGTCTTGTTGCATTTCGTAGCGGAAGTAGAAGCGCGTTCCATGCCTCCTCGTCCACAATGCCTGTGGCAGAGATTCTTGCTTTCGTTTGGAACTTGCGAACAGTAGCTTCGGTGGCCGCTCCGTATGCTCCGTCTATTGAAAGTTTGCATTCGTTCAAGCTGAGCCATTCTTGGAGAAGCTTTACAGCTGCACCTTTCGAGCCGCGCTCGAGAGGTAGTTTCACTGTGTATTCCTTTGGCAGTTGCATAGGGCTACATGTTACGGCGGTACTGACCGCCTACGTGATAAAGGGCGTTGGAAAGTTCGCCAAGTGAGCAAACTTTGGCAGACTCCATTAACGCCGCAAAAACATTGTGGTTTTGAACCGCCGTGTGCTTCAACGAACGAAGTGCGTCGTTCGACACATCCGCATTACGTTGTTGAAACGCTCTACCATTGTTGATTTGTTGCTCCTTCTCATCAACGGTGGATCGGATCACTTCTGCAGGGATGATGGTTGGTGAGCCCTTTGTAGACAAGAACGTATTCACGCCAATAATGGGATACTCACCCGTGTGTTTCAGCGTTTCGTAGTACAGAGATTCTTCCTGAATCTTGTTTCTTTGATACATGCTTTCCATTGCACCAAGCACTCCACCACGTTCGCTGATGCGCTTGAACTCCGTGAGCACGGCGTCTTCGACAAGATTTGTGAGCTCTTCGATGATGAACGAACCTTGCATCGGGTTTTCGTTCTTTGCCAATCCGAGTTCACGATTGATGATGAGCTGGATCGCAACGGCTCTGCGTACACTTTCCTCTGTAGGTGTTGTGATGGCTTCGTCGTACGCATTTGTGTGTAAGGAATTGCAGTTGTCGTAGATGGCATATAACGCTTGCAGCGTTGTTCGAATGTCGTTGAAGTCGATCTCTTGTGCGTGCAACGACCGACCTGATGTTTGGATATGGTACTTCAACATCTGTGATCGATCATTGCCACCATACTTATTCTTCATTGCCTTTGCCCAGATACGTCGTGCAACACGACCGATCACACTGTATTCTGGGTCGACACCGTTTGAAAAGAAGAACGAGAGGTTCGGAGCAAAATCGTCGATGTTCATTCCACGAGACAGGTAGTACTCCACATACGTGAATCCATTTGCCAGTGTGAGAGCGAGTTGCGTGATCGGATTCGCTCCTGCCTCTGCGATATGATATCCACTGATCGAGACGCTGTAGAAGTTGCGCACACCTTCTGCAATGAAGTACTGTTGCACATCTCCCATCATGCGAAGTGCGAATTCTGTAGAGAATATGCACGTGTTCTGTGCTTGGTCTTCCTTGAGAATGTCTGCTTGCACCGTTCCGCGAACACTTTGCAGCGCAGTGCGCTTGCACTGCTCGTACACGTTGGCTGGTAATACTTGGTCGCCAGTTACTCCAAGCAACATCAAACCAAGTCCGGTGTTTCCTTCGGGCAGTTCTGTAGAGCCGTCACCATGCCGGTACACGGGTTGTTGCATTCCCTTTGCAGCAAAAATCCCGTCGATCTTCCGTTGCGTTTCCGCCTCAAGACCGTTCTGCACGATATACCGTTCGCATTGCTGATCGATAGCCGCATTCATGAAGAAGGCAAGGATCATCGGAGCGGGACCATTGATGGTCATCGACACAGACGTAGTAGGCGAACACAGATCAAAACCAGAGTAGAGTTTCTTTGCGTCGTCAAGAGTGGCAATGCTCACTCCCGAATTACCGATCTTTCCATAGATATCGGGTCGCACGTCCGGATCTTCGCCATACAAGGTCACCGAATCGAACGCCGTGCTCAATCGAGCCGCAGGCATACCCTTGGAGAGATAATGAAAACGCCGATTTGTGCGTTCAGGTCCGCCTTCACCCGCAAACATGCGCGTTGGATCTTCTCCCTGACGTTTGAACGGATACACGCCCGCGGTGAATGGAAACTCTCCAGGAACATTCTCCTGCATGCACCAACGCACAATCTCGCCCCAATCGCGAAATCTCGGTAGTGAGATCTTTGGCACCTTCGTGTGAGAAAGAGACGTAGTGTAGTTTTCTACCTTGATCTCCTTGCCCCGCACGGTGTAGGTGTAGAATTCACCCACATACGATGCTCGCTTATTCTCCCAACCGTCCAGAAGTGCGCGCACTTCATGATGGAGCTGGGCGTGCAGTTCATCATATCGTGCAACAAGTTCTTCCTTTGCGCTCATATCAAACCGTTCAATTGTGCTTGATCGTATTCAAAGTGATCGGCGTCGATCCCATCTTTCCTCCAACCCACAACGTGTAGATCTTATTCGCTTCTAACGAAAGACCGGATGCTTCAACAAGAATGCTTTCCGCGCCGTGTAGACGAACCTTCATCGTGTATACGCCAGGCGGCAGAAGGAGATAGTTCTTGCCACTTGATGCTGAAACACTAGCACCCTTGTACGGGATATTCTGCATCCCAGGTATCTCGTACACAGATGGACCGATGTTGGTGATCAGATCTACGGGTGCAGACGCAGGCGATACATTGATGAATCGAACGAGAGCTTGCGCAGAGTTCGGAACAGTTTCATCAGTGAGTTTCAGTGATTCGAGTCCGCCGGCCACCGTACCGATGGCAAAGACGCTATAGGCCTTGCCTACTTCCACAGCAACTTTGATAGATGCCACAGGAATGGCACCGGCGCTCACACTCACGGTTCGCTCGCCCGGATCTACGAGTTGATAAGAACTGCTGTTTGGGTAGGCGAGTCCGGTGATGACCTTTGTGCCATCTACGCTCACATCTACGGCTGGTGCGTCGGAGACCGCGTGGACGGCGGCAACCTTGCCCTTGTCGAAGCGTTCAACAAGGTCTACATAAGCAGAACCCGAATCCGCATCGGTGTACATCCTTGCCACCATGTTGGCTGCGTCACCCAAATTCATCGTGCCCATGAGGACAACGGTGTACGAAGTATTCGACGCCAAGGCTATAGGCTCGAAGGTGATGAGCGACGTTGAACTACCGTTCGTTGTCACAACAAAGGATGGTGAACCGGCATCAAATGCAGTGTAGGCAGTCACGCCACGACTTTCGATCTTCGATAGAATGGCTGGATTAGATGCGCTAATCGTGTGTATATCAATGCTCGCGCTGAGATCTGAGACGGCATGTACAAAACGGACGCGAGCTTTTGCAGATGTAAGAAGATCGTCGTTTTGAAACGAGGCCGTGATCGTTGCGGAAGGTCCGAAGACAAAGACGCTGTAACTCTTTCCTTCTTCGAAACTCGCACCGGCTGTGATTAACGCCGCAGAGGCACTTGCGTTTGATACAGTGAGTGACTTGCTTCCGGCAACCACACTCGTATATCCCGAGCTCTTGCCGTACGTCACCGATGCATTCGTGACAGTGCCATCAAGCCGCACATCCAACGCGGGGGCATCGCTGGCAACATTGATCGTTCGCAATTGCGCCTTGCCTGGCGTGGGACCGGAAGAACTTTCGGTACATCCAACGAAGGCAAGGATGGTGAAGGCGGCAAGGATAAGGCTCACCATACGGAAGCCTGCGGCTTCAATGGCCCGCTCAATCTTCTCGGACATTGTTGTTGACTCTTCAATTTCCACGATGGCCTTTCCAATTGTAACGTCTTTAACGTGAATGCCGTCGATCTTCGACAGCGCGCGTTCAACAGCTGCAACACAGTGTCCGCAGCTCATTCCTTCGATAGTGATCTCTTGCTTCTTCATGATAGTTCCTCAATAGCACCCTTGATGCGCCACATCCGTCGGGCGAGTTCAGATTGTTTTTCTGCAAATGCGTCGTACCGCTTGTTTTCTTCGGCGATTTCTGCGAGATACCTCGTTCGTTCTGGCGGTATGATGTAGATCTTCTCACTCATCTCGTCGGTAACGTGAAATCTACTTATCCATGGTAGTCCACATTTTTGAACAAGTGCGTCTACAATGGAACGATAGAGCGTGTTTGTCCCGGGATCATTGAATTGCGATGCGATGGTCCCGTACACCGGCATCTCGTCTGGCTTACGGTCGAAGAGTTGACGTGATCTTTGATACTGTTTCTTCACGTCACGAAGAGCATCTAGTGCTCCTCGTTTATCGAACTTGTTCAGAGCAATGAGATCTGCATAGTCGATCATATCGATCTTCTCGAGCTGACTTGCTGCGCCATATTCGGGAGTCATCACATACATCGATACGTCGGCCACGTCGGCGATCTGAGAGTCACTCTGGCCAATACCTGCTGTTTCTACAATGATGAGATCGAAACCCGCGTACGAAAGAATGCGAATGGCATCTGCCACGTTTTTGTTCATGGCCACGTTTGCCTCGCGCGTCGCGAACGAGCGCATGTAAACGCTAGGATGACTGACGGCATTCATGCGAATTCGGTCGCCGAGCAGAGCGCCACCTGTTTTCCGCTTCGATGGATCGACCGATACCACGGCGATCGTCTTGTCTGTAAAGTCGTTCACATAGCGTCGAACGAGTTCATCGGTCAGCGACGACTTACCAGCACCACCCGTTCCGGTAATACCAAGTACGGGCGATCGCTTGACATTGTCAGCAAATGCAATCGTCGATCGTTCACCGCGTTCCGCAGCACTAATGGCCTGTGCAATGGCAAGGGAATTCTTTGCCGCTACTTCACTTGCAAGGTTGGCACCAAACACATTTGGCGTCAGAAAATCCGACTGCTCTACAAGATTGTTGATCATTCCTTGAAGTCCCATCGCCCTGCCGTCATCCGGAGTGTAAATACGGGTGACACCGGAGGCGTGGATCTGGTCGATCTCGGTAGGCAAGATGGTACCACCGCCACCGCCGAATACCTTGATGTGTCCCGCGCCACGCTCATTGAGAAGCTCCACCATATAGGTGAAGTATTCTACGTGGCCGCCTTGATACGAGGTCATTGCAATAGACTGGGCATCTTCTTGAATGGCGCAATCCACCACCTCTAGAACAGATCGATTGTGCCCAAGGTGTATGACCTCGCAACCTGTGGCCTGAATGATGCGACGCATCACGTTGATCGCGGCGTCGTGACCATCGAACAACGAAGCAGCCGTCACCACTCGAATGGTATGCTTCGGCACGTATGGCGTTGGATTCGTCATGATCGACCCTTTGGGATGAGCAAGACCCCAAACTTACGGACGAGGAGGGTGACCTTCGTCACGTTCCCTTTGGAATTCATAAGCGATATTCGTGGGGTGTGTCGTTGAAAACAATCCTTTTGGAGTCTACGATGATGAAGAACATGGGATCTGCCGATAGAGTTCTGCGAGTGCTCGTTGCACTTGTCGTTGGTGGGCTGATCCTCACCGGTACCGTCAGTGGTGTATGGGCATGGGTTCTCGGTATTCTGGCCGTTGTATTCGTTCTGACGGCAAGCGTAAGCGCGTGCCCACTTTATATGCCATTCGGCATACGTACGAACAAAGCGCCGGCAAAGTCATAGCTCACAGCGGCAATGGCTAACTTGCCATGTGACCGCTGAGCTTATGATCCTTGGTGGCGCCGAAGAAATTGGCGCCAATTCGTGCTACCTGAACCTGGATGGCACCGGCCTCCTTATCGACGCCGGACTTCACCCACGCGACCGGGAGGAGCGTGCCTTGCCGTGGCTGGACGGTTTGGAGCATCGCCCGGCCGATGCCGTCGTGATAACCCATGCGCATACAGACCATGTGGGTGGCCTTCCATATGTGCTCCGAAAGCTTCCACACCTGCGCACGGTAATGTCGCATGCTACTAGAGATCTGACCCACGATGTGCTGCACAATTGTGCCAAACTCCTCAAATCAGAGGTTACACGCTGGTTTCCCAAAGAGGCGCTCGATTACTATAAGCGAGACGTGATCGAAATGATCCGTCATGGATTCGAGGCCGTTCCCTATAACGAACCGTGGGTGATACGTGGGGTCAACGGAGGGTCCGACGTAACAGTACGCCTTCACCCCGCCGGTCATATTCTTGGTTCGGCCTCTGTGCATATTTCCTGCAATGGGATGTCGATCATGCATACAGGAGACATCCAGTTCGATCATCAAGCCATGATCTCGCGCGCATCTGTTCCTCGCGACCATGTGGACTGCCTTATCACGGAGGCAACGAATGCCTTCTCGGACAGACCCAACGACTATGCCCACGAGTCCAAGCGCTTGGCTCAGTTCATCAATACCGTTACAAATGCAAACGGTAGCGTTCTGATTCCGTCGTTCGCTCTCGGCAGAACCCAAGAGATCCTCCGAACTCTCAATACGCTGATGCGTAAGGGGTCGATTCCCCAAATTCCGATCTATACCGGTGGACTAGGCGTGAAGATCAGCAAAGTGTACGACCAGCACTGTTACACAGAACCGATGAGAACGCCGGGTTTTGAGGTGTCGGACATTCCTCAAGAGCGCATTCGTTTCGACCAGTTGTTCACTGCCGACTACATGCGTAAGCCATCGATTGTTGTAGCATCAAGCGGCATGGTTAACAAAGGCACCACATCGTTTGCACTTGCAACAGCATGGTTGCAGAAGCCAAACTTTGGAATCGCCGTGATCGGCTATCAAGACCCCTCAGCACCTGGCCACGCATTGCTACATTCAGGAGTAGATCGTCCGTTCGACTTTGGTGGCAGAACGATGAAACGACATTGCTTGATCGACCGATTTCGATTTAGTGCCCACGCCTCACTCGAAGGTCTACTCGGACTTATCATGGATGTTCAACCTTCTACCCTCTGTATCGTCCATGGAGAGCCCGAGTCGTGCGATCATCTTGCACTCTGCGTACAAGAGCGCCTGCCGAACACTCGCATCATCATTCCACGTCTTGGCAAACCCTACACTATAGAAAAGGGCGGAGGAGTTGCAAGAATGGGGAGTGCATAGGCGCACTCCCCATCAAGCTTTCATTGCTACTGCACCACGAGTATCGTGCGCAATCGATCTCCGAGAGAAGAAATCAATTCAATCGAGTAGACTCCGGAGCTGAACGTGCGCACATCGATATCGCACGCTCGGTCTCGTGCATCGATCGTAGTACGGTGTACTTCTTCACCTGTGAGCCGACGGATCACTGCGGTCGTACGTTCATCGCTCCAACACACGTGAACACGATTCGATGTTGGATTGGGTCCAATTGCAATGGTCGCCACGGTTGGCTCAAGTACGGGTTGCATCGACGATGACTTGGCGAACGCGGCACCTATAGAGATGAATCCTTGTGCGAACGTCGTAGACGGCACCGCACCTTCATCGCGAACGGCGATACGATAATGGGCACCAAGTTGCAGCGTGTTGGGGATAACCCAGTCGTACGACCCCGTCGTTGCATTGATGCCACGGGCGAGTTCTGTGAACTCTCCAAGATCGGCGTTCCATAGCAAGACTTGCGCTGTGGTGCGCACGTCGGCTTGCGTCCAAGTGATGTGCATGGTCGCGCCCGGCTGCCACGTGTGTTGAAGTGCGCCGCCCGCGGGATGCACATCTGCCTTTGCAATCATCGCTGCGAGAATGCAGACGATCACAATGCCTGCGGCGAGCAGGTGACGTTTCTGTTGCTGTCTCATGAATTACTCCAAGTATGCGTGTTAGGGAGTGATGCAGATTCTCTGCACGGTTGTTGTGTCGTGATGACGAACCATCACATAGTACACGCCAGGCCACGAGACGTGCTCGCGAACAAGGCTTCGCATGTCTGTCGAGGGATTTGACAATCCTTGCCACCATTCACGTCCTACCTGATCATAGACATATACCCTTTCGATCTCGCCCGTACGAGGCTCATCGTCATTGCGTACGTCCGTGACTTGTGAGAATACCGGCATGAACGTCATGCTCATTGTGTCTGTTGGCATTTGCACAGTCAGTACGCGCGCGGTTCCATTCGCATACGATGCATGTGTGCACGACCAGCGTTGAAATCGATAGCCGGGATCCGGGATAGCGGTTAGCAGAAGACTAGTGGTTCGGTCTTGACGCAATTCATACGCGCCATATCCACCGGTACGCGCGTGAGCGGCATCGTACACTACCACCGTGCCGTTTGCACCGGAATCGATGATTACGGTTCCATTTCGAAGTGTTCGATACCATGCTGTAAAGACCACAGTGTCTGCAGGCCAACAGTCTGCACTTGCCGAGAACTCCTCTTGTGCGCCGATTGGCAAGAAGCCTGGATGAGAGCATGACCAGTGATCGAACACGGTGGTATCGCTGCACGTTTTTGCACCTATCACCAGTGAATTCGTGTTTGTGTACCGGATGGGATCTTGAGACCTGTTCGGAAACACACATCCGTCGTCGAGTCGTTCCGATGTTTCTATGTGACGTGCTTCTGCCGTTGCATTGAACCACACAGCGGTCACAAATCCAAACCTCGTCACATTTGACGGCTCGAAATCGCTTTTGAAGTAGTTGCACCAGTATCGCAACTCATACCGCTGAGCCGTCCCGTTCGGTGCGGCATTGCGAAGGCGTTGCTTGGGAATCACATACATCAGGTTCGAGCCGGGCGTGTATTCTACCGTAACCGGGATCTCGAGATAGCGCGTGCTATCCGGGCCAACGAATGTGTCAAAGTAGAGACGCACCGGCTGCGACAGCGGCGAAGCGTTGTTTCGGACAGGGATGGGCGTGATGTTTTGCAGCACAATGGTGTCTGTGCACATCGGCATTACTGTCCCTACGCCATTCGCAAATGCAAAGTGCGTACAGGCGAAGAGCTCTATGAGAGTGTGAATGGTCATGGCGTCCTTAGCGTACTACTCGTTTCCGTGGATAAAGAAGTGTTCTCATGTGATACGTGACGTATTGGCCATGCAGAGCATACCGACCATTGCCTTCTTTGATGGCACTCCAAAGAGTGGCAAGATCCGCTGTGAGATTTGCCTCTCCTAGCGGTTGATCTTGTTCATCCGGAGGGAGTAGAACCTTTATAAACTTCGCTCCGAGGGCAACGAGATCTGCGAAACCGAACGAAGTTCCGCTTTCTGAAGACTCGGATCCTTTCAGCTCGGCTTGTTCTGTTACATAGTCCAAGAGGTCGTTTACACGATTCACGAAGCAGTCTCCTTGGTCTTTGCAGTCTTCGTCCCACGTTTCGATATGCAGTCCAACCATGTCCTGCAGATCCATTCCATTGGGTTCGATAAGAAGAAGATGCTCGCCCATATTCATGGGTGCATCCTTGTCGCTTTGCGAATAGGTGCATTCGCCGGTGGTTGTGCCCAGTTGTGCGCTGCAATCGGGTTGACGTTGCATTGCAACGTCGGTGCCGTGGATCTTGTCACGTCCAAAAATCCCACCGTACGACACGTGATAGATCTCGCCGTTGTTTTCGAAGAACAGTATGTCGTTGTCGCCATCCCACGCTAGCTCTACTTTGTCTAGAATCACTCCCAGTCCTGGGATTTCCATTGTATTCAGCACATAAGAGGCGTCGGCGACGAGTGGTTCTCCTGCAATCGACGTAAGTCCTGTGGTGCATGTAAGCAAAATGCTTCCAAACGGAAGGGCCTGTAAGCGTGGCGAGGAGGCAGGGTCGTTTATGCGGAACTCAGCAGTGGTTATCGGTCCGCCTGTTTGCGGATAGTACGACGTGTTCCCTGTTGTAGACGCCACGGTGAAGTCTAGACCTTTAAGCTGCGGGAACGACGGTTCGATGTTGTCTTCCGACCTTGCCACCATACCGCCACTGCGTAGCGTGTTCAGATCGAGTGGGGCATTGAAGCGAACCTTGATGATTGTGCCTTGACGAGTGATGTATTCAAGTTGCCGTCCACCGATCGGTTCTTGTGGAAGACGCTCATAGTAGAACAGTGGATCGAACCAATGTTCTTCAAAGAGAGCGTCTTTGCGGTCGATGGTTCTGATCTTAATGCGCAATGCAATGGATTCGATCCCAAATGTTTGTCCGAAACATGCTCGGCAACGTATCTCTTGCAACTCACCGATCCCACCTGCACATAGCGTTTGTCGGAACTGTGCCAACTCCGAGGCTATGTCGAGTTCATACACTCGCCAGCCACCAACCAGCGACCCACCGGATGGAACAACGTATCGGACGATCGGTGCAAAGAACTTCCATACTTGGCCTCGCACCGGTGCATCCTTAATGCGCAGTTGAATGCGATCGCCGCATTGTACCCCAACGCCAAGAAAGTGACGTTGTTCTGTGGCATCGAAACAGCGAAGCGTAGAGATCCGTTGCCATGCTTCGGGAGAAGATCCATGAATGAGTTTGTATGCCTCTATTTTCACGTCCGGATGAGTTGTTGCACCCGGCAGAATGGCGTTGGGATCATCTCCGTGGATGAGCACGTTGTCGATACGAAGTTGTAGGCTCTTGCGTTGGACGTAGAATATGACGGTGTTGATCGGATGGAGGAGGGGAGCCGAGATACACAGTTCTCGGAGCGGTACGTCGAAGAAGTGTGACTTGTTCGTTCCCGTGATCACGTAGCCGGCAAGTTCCCAGCAGCCAAGTGTGCGCACGCAGAGCGTTCCTTCACGTTTTCGCGTGTCTTCGAAATACGACTCAGTGGTGAAGAAGGCGTCTTGCGGACCAAACGTTCGTTGATCTGCATCTGCGTTTTCGATAATTCCACGAAGCCTGTACAGTTCGGGTGCCGGCGTTACAGGGGGATATGGATTCAAGGGATTGAAGACCGGAGCGAATGTCTTTGGTCCGACCGCTGCGTTTGGCGTGTAGGTATTGAACACGGCAGACGTTGCTGCCAAGGCAAAGGTCGCGTTCGGTACGGCAAGACAATGCACAACGGGTGTGCGATCATTCAGGATGATCGTGGTGTCGGTAAACAATCTGCCGATGTCCTGAAACGCAGAGTCGAGCACGTGCACCACTCCCCCTGAATCAACATGGATACGAAGAGTATCTGAGTCGATTCGTTCAAGAATTGCCGTGCACCGAGTCTCGCTATCCATCACACCGCACGTGGAGTTCACACTTACATCGTGTTGTGTTGAGCCATGAACGGAGGGGACAGAGGGAGCGAACCATCGAACGAACTTCCACCGATCCGGGAGC
>Ga0105049_10000494_pt1 | contig 43632 bp, 35 predicted proteins | sample MAT06_FD_78087 | JGI IMG/M metagenome (GOLD analysis project Ga0105049, IMG submission 78087) | Freshwater microbial communities from Lake Fryxell liftoff mats and glacier meltwater in Antarctica - MAT-06 | ecosystem: Environmental > Aquatic > Freshwater > Ice > Liftoff microbial mat | place...
GAATCCATGAAAAAAGTTTTCCAAAGTAGGGCAGAGGTTAGAATTAGTGCCCTACTTTGCGCAGGCTTTTCCTTTTCTAAAATTGACCTTCCCTTGTTCAAACTCCCTTCGCAAATGCGGTGATGGTAAATTCAAGAGAGAGTAGATATTCAGAAAAAGATCAGGAAGGACAGCAGCTCAGGCGTCGTCTTTTTGTGAACGTAGTAACCAAAACCAAAACCAAACACCAATGATCAAAAGGTTTACCAGACTTTCGATCGTAACAGCGACTATCGTTGCTCTCGGATGGATGTGCGCATCAAATGCTATCGCCCAAACGTTTAGTAACCCTTCGCCGATTACTATTAATGCTGCGGGAAACGCAGCGCCTTACCCTTCTACCATTGCAGTAGCAGGAGGTCCGGCCTCAATCGTGGCCATTTCGCTGACCATTTCCAACTTTTCACATACCTGGCCGGACGATGTGGATGTCCTGCTCGTTGGCCCAAATGGGGATGCGATCACGGTTATGTCCGATTGCGGCAACGCAGCTGATGCGGTGGGTGTGACGTATACTTTCGCAGACTACGCAGCGGTTGGCATGGTCAATACTGCTTTCAATCCAGGTGGATCTTACAATCCTACCGATTTTTTTGCGGGTGACATATTTCCTACTGTGGGAGCATTTTCCGCCTCAGCGCCTGCGGGAACCGCCACTTTTGAGTCTGTGTTCGCTGGCACCAATGCCAACGGTGGCTGGAGCCTTTATGTCGTCGACGACACGGGCGGAGACGCCGGCTCCTTTGCTGGAGGATGGAGCATTACGTTTGAAGATGTGACTCCGGGATGCACAAATTCTGGCGCTACGAACTTTGACCCGAACGCAACTTTGGATGATGGTTCATGCCTGTTCTGCGGTCCAGGCCAAGGGGCAGCATTTTTTAATTTGTTCGACAGTTTCGGCGATGGTTGGAACGGAGCTACTTTTTTCATAACGAACGCAGGCGGAACCGTAGTTTCTTCAGGAACACTTGCTGCCGGATCCTCCACCACAGTTGGCCTCTGTCTTAATGCCGGCTGTTACGGTATAACCGTTACCGCTGGCGGCTTTCCTGAAGAGGTGAGTTGGTCTCTTGAAGACAATTTTGGCAACGTACTTGTGGCTTTTGACGCACCTTATGGTGCTCCCACCAATGATATCGGATTCGAATTCGGCGGGGCCACTGGCTGCGCAATAAGCGGTTGTACACAGGTTGAATGTTATAATTATAACCAGTTTGCTTCTACAGACGATGGATCATGTGCTTGCCCTCCTGTAAATGATGATTGCAGCGGTGCAATTGATGTGGGATGTGGTGTATCTGTTAACGGTTCAACTATGCTTGCAAGCGCCGAAACAGGAGCAGGAACTTGCTCAGGTATTACTGTCAGCGCACCAGGCTTGTGGTATCGCCTTATCGGTACTGGCCAGCAAACTACAGTAAGCACATGTGCCTCCTCACCTGCAGGTACTTTCACCGATACGAAACTTCACGTATATACTGGCTCATGCAGCAACCTTGTTTGCGTAGGCGCCAATGATGACGATGCAAACTGTACGTTCTTCAAGTCAACTGTAATCTTTACTGCGGCAGCTGGTATTCCTTACTATGTGCTCGTCTCTGAATTTGGACTGGGTGTGGGTATCGACTTCGTGCTTACAGTGGATTGCGTGGATTGTGCATCACCAGTGATAAACGACGATTGCGCTTCTGCACTGCCTCAGCCAAACGGCGTACCAACTCCAGCAAGTTTGTGCTGTTCAAACTCCGATAATATTTCTGCGTGCAATGCATTCGGAACTGGTTACGGCGTTTGGTACACCATGAACTCAGGTAATGCGGATTCTTTCGATTTCGTGCTTGCTAATGGAAGCGGTCCTGGCGTTGATCCAGAAGATGGAACAAACGTGGGTATGGTCGTTTTTGTATCAAGCACCGGAGATTGTGGTGGCCTCACAGCTATCGCATGTTGCCCGGCGGTTGGTGACGTTTGCGCAGGCAGCTTGTTCGCGGCGGGCATTCCGACAACCCAGAATACACAATATTATTTCTTGGTTTACACCTTAGATCTTGATAACTGCGGAATGGCGATGCTAACAACGAACCTCGTGTTCTTGGGATGCACTGACCCTGCTGCAGACAACTACGACCCTGCTGCGACAATTGATGATGGTACATGCACGTACACAACTGGTCCAGCGAATGATCTCTGTGCCAACGCGGCAGCGTTGACTTGCAACACAACTGTAGCTGGATCTACCGGAGCTTCTACCAACACCGGTGCTCCTGTCGGTTGTGGCATTGCACCAAACGACAACGGTGTATGGTACACCTTCACCGGCAACGGACAATTCCATACCATTAGTACCTGCGGTTCAGTTATCGATTCACGTATTGAAGTGCTTTCATCAGCCAATGGCTGCGCAGGTCCATTTACCTGTGTCATTGGTGAAAATAATGATGCAACCAATGAGGGTTGTGGCTTCTTTGATGCCGACGATGCTTCCGTGACCTTCATTTCTACCCTAGGTGTAGTGTATTACGTCTACATCACAGGCGGTGCATTTGACTCTGACGGTAACGGTGCCCCAGACATTTTTGACGGCTCTTTCTCGCTTGAATTCCAATGTGCTCCAGTGCTCGAAGGTTGCACTGACGCATGCGCGTGCAACTATGATCCGAATGCGAACATTTCAACCGACACATGCGACTATTTCTCGTGTGTCGCATGCGGACCTGGCACCACTGCGGTGATGCTCGGAATGAACGACACTTTCGGTGATGGTTGGAATGGCGCGACATATTCTATCACTGATCTCAACGGCGATGAAGTTGCTTTTGGTTCATTGGATGATGCAGACTGCTCAGTAGACGAGGATAACTTCGTTGGTGCAGACAGCGGATTTGATATTCTCTGCCTCGCTGACGGTTGCTACTCAATCACAGTAGGTGGCGGTGTGTTCGATGAAGAAGTGGAATGGTCGCTAACCTTGAGTGATGGAACTCCAATCGCTAATGGCGTGGATGAAACCGCAAGCTTTACTATCGGCGGCACAGGGTGCGGATGTACTGACCCAGGCGCATGTAACTTCGATCCAGCAGCGGGTCTTGACGACGGAAGTTGTGAATTCGAGACCTGCGCAGGTTGTACAGATCCTACTGCATGTAACTTCGATCCAAACGCTACGATTCCTGCAAACAACCTTTGCTGCTTCAGCGGCTGCGTTACACTTCAGATGAATGATTCCTTTGGTGACGGTTGGAACGGAGCCACCGCAGTGATCACTTCTTTGGCCACAGGTCAGATAGTTGGCACTGGAACAGTGCCTTTGGGCTCCTTCAATGCGAATGCGGAGTTCTGTCTGGAAGACGGCTGTTATGAACTCAACATAAACGCGGGTACATGGCCAGGTGAAATAAGTTGGGTGCTTCTCGGTGTGAATGGGATCATTAGCGGCGGCGCACCAACTACAGTTCTGTTTACCGTCGGCGCAGGCAACTGTGACCCCGGCTGCACGGAACCTTTTGCTTGTAACTTCGATCCAGAAGCGGGTGTCAGCGATTGTACCTTGTGCGAATACTCAAGCTGTCAAGGCTGCACGTACCCACAAGCTACCAACTACGATCCTGCAGCTCTCATCGATGATGGAAGTTGTGATATACAGGCAGTAAACTCTTGTCCTGCGGATATCAACGAAGACGGAGTTGTGGGTGTAGGTGACTTGATCATCTTCATCGCAGCGTTCGGACAGGTTTGCCAATAGCCAAATTGGAACAGATATAAAAGAGGCCGCACTTAGTGCGGCCTCTTTTTTTTGCCATGTAGCTACTCGTTCAGTTTCTTTTAGGGAGCGAATTGATTCGCTTTGGTGAAGCAGTTTAAGTGCCTTACAGAACGTAGGCGCAGAAGTGAATCTAAATGGCCCCTGACTAGCTTCAGAGTAATACTATTTTAGTGCAGAGAAAAGCTATTTCTCAAGTCCAACGTACACGCCTATGCGAAGCAATTACCGTAATTCAGAAGAGTAGTACAAAATAATTATTCTGCGGGAATGCCGCTCTGATCGAGCAAATAGACAAGTGAGGCCATGGCCGCCGCTCCCAATTCTAGCTCTCTTCGATTGACTTGTTCAAACACATCGTTGTTCGAATGGTGATAGTCAAAGTAGCGCTGATTATCCACCAGAAGTCCAAATAACGCGATTCGGTCATTTTTGAGCGGGGAAATATCTAAACCACTCCAGCCCCGACGAAACTGGTGAATATTATATGGCTCAAAGGAAGAGGACTGATTCTTCAACCAATCGAATTGTACGTCACTTCCTTGCATGCTAAAGCCTCTAGGCGTGAACCCGCCGCCGTCGCTTTCAATCGCTGCGATGTGAGTTTCTCCTTTCTCAGCCACAATCCTGGCATACGTTTCACCGCCATCATTGCCAAATTCTTCATTGATAAAGAGAACACAGCGAAGGGTATGACGAGGTGCATAACCTATCGCCCGCAGGGTGCGCAGCACTTCAATGGACTGCACGATTCCGCATCCGTCATCGTGCGCACCTTCGCCAATGTCCCACGAGTCGAGGTGTCCACCAACAGCGATGTACTGATCCGGAAACTCGCTTCCAAACAACTCGCCAACTACGTTGTATTGTATGACCCTAGGAAAGTCCTGGCAATCCAATTGAAGCGAAAATGTAATTTCTGGCTCTACCTTCAGCAGTTGACTTAGAGCTCGCGAGTCTACACTGCTCAAAGCCGCAGCGGGGATTTTAACCACACCTTCTTCATACCGTGTTGCACCGGTGTGTGGAAATCGGTCTTCGGCGAGAGTAAGCGAGCGAATGATGCAGCCCACGGCGCCATATTTTGCGGCTTCAGAAGGACCTTTGGAGCGCACGTCATTCGCTCCGCCATAAGCTGATCCCGTGTTGATCAGCAAAGGATCCATTGCTTTATTGAAGAATACAATTTTGCCTTTGATCTTGTCTATTCCAAGACTTTCAAGTTCTGCGAATGATTTAACCTCAATAAGAGAAGCTTTGAGGATTCCATTAGAACCTACGGATCCTCCTAAGGCTGCTATTGGCATTTCACTTTTTCCAGTCGAGCTGGTGACCCACCCTTTTTCTGTTGTCCCCCGAACCCATCTTGGCACTTCCACGGGCATTAAAAACACCCGATCAAAGTCATACGCTTCCAACGTGCGCTTGCCCCATGCAATAGCACTGTCAGCCTGTGGCGAACCAGCAAGTCGATTGCCCACTCCTTTGCACAACTCGCGCAAACGATCGTAGCATTCCCCATTTCCCAACGTCTCAGTATATATCGAATGGAACATTACCGAGTCGCCCGGGCTTTGAGCCATCGGTGCATAACCAGTTGAAACAAGAATGAGGGTGAGTATTATTTTCATGTCAAATCATGAATGAGCCGTTGTTGATGTCAAGCGCCTGGCCAGTTATGGAATGTTGTTTTCCGCTGAATAGAAAAACGACCATCTCCGCTATTTCTTCGGGATCTGACAAACGCCCTAGGGGCACGAAACCTTTCTGCCGCTCTAATTCTACGTCAAATTGATCCCCTGCGCGCTCCGCGAGGAGGTTAATGCCGGCGCGTGCCATGGCAGTATCCACCCAGCCCGGACAAAGAGCGTTCACAAGAATATGCTCCGCGGCCAATTCCACGGCAAGGGAGCGTGTTAGACCAAGAAGTCCTGTTTTTGCGGTGCAGTATGCGGTATAATGTGGCACCCCGAATCGAGCCAGACACGAGGAGGTGATGAGAATGTGCCGGAAAGCTTCCGATGATCTGCGCAAATAAGGAAGGGTTTCCATGATAGTGATATAGGTACCCGTCAAATTCGTGCTAAGGATTTCCTCCCACCGATCATCTTGGCCGTAATTATTCTCACCACCAATTCCAGCATTGGCGAAGACGCCTTCAATTCCTGATGCACTCATTGAATCTTCCGAAAGCGCTTTTCTTAGTGCCTGTGCATCACGCATGTCCAATTGAAATAGAGAATGCGCACCGGGCAACATGAGGCTTAAAGTTTCCGACAAAGCTCCTTTACGACGTCCAACTAAGATTACGCGATTGCCTGAATCGCGCGAAAGCGCAATCGCTGTTGAGCGTCCCATGCCGCTACCGGCGCCAGTCACCATATACGTTTTCATGCTGCGAAGAAACGCAATCCGGCGCGAAGCACATTCAAGAGAGTAGATTTGCCACTCTGATCCAAGCAAATGAAATATAACCTGAGTGAAATCACTGATCTAATCCGAAGCCGAAGATCTCTCTCGCCGGAGCAATTCTCGCCGCGAAAAGTACATCGCGAGCAAATTGAGCTAGTGCTTACTAATGCCACTTGGGCGCCTACTCACGGCTTGACCCAACCATGGCGGTTTAAGGTGTTTACAGAGGAAGGGCTGGAGCGTCTCGCTGAATTACTTCCTGATATGTACCGCAAACACACGCCTCCCGAATCCTTTAAACAAGTAAAATTCGATCGGTTAAAGGAACGTCTGCAAAGGGTTTCAGTCGTTATTGTAGTGTGCATGGAGCGTGATCAATCCGAAAAAATTGCGGAATTGGAAGAGATCGAAGCAGTGGCTTGTGCTGTTCAGAATATGTACCTTACATGCACCGCCTATGGTATGGGCGCATATTTGTCTACCCCGGGTTTTATTTACACGGATTCGATGAAAACGGCGTTGGGATTGGGTGAAAAAGATCGATGCCTCGGTCTATTCTACATGGGTTATCCATCGGGAGAATGGCCTCGTAGTCATCGCAAACCATTGGAATATGTGACGGAATGGATTTCAGATTGAATTTAAAGTCATTTTCAAGTTGTCAGATTGCTGCATTGTGCGCGCTAATGCTGTGTTGCTGTACCCCCGGAAGTTCTCAGGAAAGGGTCACTACACTGGGCATTCAATTCAAACCCATGATCCCGAGTAAATTCTTTGGAACCTCGGCTGAAATTGCCACCAATGGAGAATTCACGGCCGAGTTCACTCCACGAATCGGACACAACGTCGGAATGATCGTTCGACATGGCTTCACAAAGATGTGGAGCTTCGAAACTGGAATTTCATTGGTTCAACGCAACTACAGTTTGGATTACACAGTGCCCGGTCTTGCGAAAGTGGAGCAGCTCACTTTCCGATTCATTGGCTACGAAATACCCGTGCAGGGCCTGATCTACGTGCGTCTAGGAAAACAACTATGGATGAATGCCAGCGGAGGGTTGAGTCTGGATATGTATCCGAGTGATATTACCAGCAGGAGCAGTGTCCGACAAGACACATTGGTCTACGATTTTTATCAGGATACTTTTCGCAGAAAATGGATTCAGTTAGCCGTGCTTGCCAACTATGGATTCGAATGGCGCACGAAGGAAAGTGGCTTTTTCTATCTAGGAGCATCATTTCATCGACCCTTTCAGGAGGTTGCCTATACCAAGGCTTCACTCGAGGTCAACACCAATCCCTCCAGTTTGGTTTATCCTCTTTCGGGAAGCTACCTAACCGTTGACTTGAGATACTTCTTCCACGAAGATCCTGAAAAGAAGCAGAAGAAGACTCGGAAATCACCCGATTAAGGAAGGTGCCAAAGTGGTAAAGCGCTTGATAATGAAACCATTTAGGGTGCATTGTCGTAACAGCAGTCCGTAATCAATACCCTCTTTATGATGAAGTATTTTGGACTTATAGCTCTTCTCTTTGGATTGATATCCAGTTCATTGGCACAAACATCCGACTCCCATTCGGTGGTCTTAAATGGTCGGGTTAGTGAATTGTCTCTACTGGATTCTTCAGAGAAATTTATGTCCGGTGCGACCATTGAAATCTGGTCATCAGACGAACTCCTTGATTCAATAACCACCAATCAGAAAGGGCGGTACGAGTGCCGTCTTCCGTATTTCGGTTCCTATCTAATCAAGTATAAATCCGAAGGGTTTGTAATGAAAATGGTCGAAATTGATGCCACTGATTTCGCGAGAGAAACCCGGGAAAGAGGCTTTACACTTGAGGTGGACATGACTCTTTTCAAAAAGCAACCAGGATGTCGTGAGTTTGAATTTTTGGGAGAAGTGCCAATCGGAAAAGCTTCCTTTAACAAGCGCGAGAATACGGTGGTCTGGGATGGTGAGCATACCGAAGCGATCAACAGCCGCATTCGGTTAGCCGCAGCAAGTTGCAGCAAATAACGCTGCGCTGTTGATAAGCCTCTGATACCGACTTTCAATCAGTCTGTTTATGTTTGACCTTTGGTCTTCATGATGAAGACTTTAGTCGCCATAATCATCGCACTAGGTGCATCCCTCGGTGCTTTCGCAAAGAAGGGGCAAGAGTACGATCTTTTCGTCTTACAGGGCCGGGTTTACGAGATCGATCTTCTCGGTGGGGAAGACAAGCCAGCCTCAGAAGTACAGGTGGTGATCTATCAGAATAAGGATATTTATGTGGCTTTTTATACGGCCAAAAACGGAGATTACGAGTTCCAACTTCCCCTTGGTTTTGAATATGAGGTCTGGTTTGGGGGCTCTGCTTTTGTCAACAAAAAAGTATACATCGACTCACGAACGCTCAAGCCGGGTAAATCTGAAACGGAAATTGTGCTTGACATGGGACTATTTCGCCCCAGGGACAATTTCACCTTCGAAATTCTACAGGAACCTTATGTGAAGTTCTCGTGGGATAAGGAGTTTGGTCAGTTCACTCCAGACATGGAATACACGGAAGAGCGTGCACGTGAACTTGAGAAGATTTTTCGCAAAATCCGCAAGTCGGGCTCTTCACGGTCCTGATCCCAACTCATTCCTTTTTGTGAATCCATTGTAGGACTACCTTCGCGGGCCCTAAGCTCAATTCAATTGGAAAAAAACGCGGATTCAAAGGACAAAGCAGAACGTAAGAAAGGTGACCTGAAGAGGTCATTTGGTGTACTGAAATACCTCAAACCCTATTGGATTCCTTTCTCAATCGGCCTGCTGCTGCTCGCTCTGTCAGCTGTTTTGGTGGTTATCATCACTGCCCTCCTCGGGCTACTTTTGGTTCCAGACTATACTGGATCTCTTCCTGGCGGAGGATTTAGTGAATGGATTCTAAAAGTTATCCCATTGAATCCCGAGTGGGGCTCTACTGGAGTTACACTTGCAGTGCTTATCGCATTGCTGCTCATTCAAGGCGTCTTCTCCTTTTTTAGGGTCTATCTTTTTTCGTATGTGTCGGAACGCGCTATGCTCGCTCTGCGGAGTGATACATTTCGAACGATCATCTGCATGCCTATGCAGTTTTTCAATGAGCGCAGAGTTGGTGATTTGGTCAGTCGTATTTCCTCTGATATTACCACTATTCAGGAAACACTCACAGTTACCGCCGCTGAATTCATCCGTCAGACGATCATCATTATCATCGGACTCGGTTGGCTGGTTTCTCAGTCGTATTATTTGACCTTGGTTATGCTCTGTTCACTGCCAGTGATCATTGTGCTTATCGCTGTTTTCGGCCGATATATCCGCAAACTCGGAAAGCTTACTCAGGACAAAGTCGCAGAGTCAGGAGTGATTGTGAACGAAGCTCTCACTGGTATCGTGAACGTGAAGAGCTTTGCAAACGAAGCTTTCGAAACCGGACGCTACACCGACAGTGTGCGCAAAATCCGTGACTTCGCTATGAAGAGCGCAGTGTGGAGAGGAATGTTCGGCACCTTTATCATCATCTTTTTATTTGGTGCCTTAGGACTTGTGATGGGAGTTGGTGCATGGCTGCAACAGACCGGTCAATTGAGCAAGGAAATCCTTCCTCAATTTATCATGGTTACTGGCTTGGTGGCAGGGTCGATTGGCGGATTGGCTTCCCAAATGGGAAGTTTGCAGCGAAGTTTTGGCACCATTTCATCGGTAATGGAACTGCTTACCCTCACTCCTGAGCCTGTATCCTCTATTCCAGTGAACGGATTGAAAGGGTTTCGCGGAAATATCAAATTTGAAGGGGTTCGCTTTAGCTATCCATCACGCTCAGATATCGAAGTGCTTCGCAAGGTTTCTTTTGAAATAAAGGAAGGGCAGCAAGTGGCTCTCGTGGGCTCTTCAGGATCGGGTAAATCAACCATCGCTTCCATGACCCTGAGGTTTTACGATCCGCTTTCTGGAAGAATAACCATTGATGGAAAGGATGTGGGTGAATACGACCTCACAGCCCTTCGAAATCAAATCGCTTACGTGCCCCAGGAAGTCATTCTTTTTGGTGGAACCGTCCGCGAAAATATCTCCTACGGAAAGCCAGGGGCAGCGGAACTGGAAATTATAGAGGCCGCTAAAAAGGCCAATGCCTGGGATTTCATTTCATCGTTTCCTTCCGGACTTGATACAATCGTAGGCGAAAGGGGCATTCAACTTTCAGGGGGCCAACGCCAGCGAATCGCAATCGCCCGAGCAGTTCTCCGCAACCCAGCAATCCTCATACTTGATGAGGCTACCAGTTCGCTCGATAGCGAAAGTGAAAAACTGGTGCAGTCTGCACTCGACAATTTAATGAAGGGACGCACCAGTCTTGTGATTGCGCATCGACTCTCAACCATTCGTGCGGCGGATCTCATCGTGGTTCTGGAGCAGGGTGAGGTCAAGGAATCCGGCACACACCAAGAACTCATGAGTCTCACTGGCGGCACTTATCGCAGGCTTGTCGATATACAATTTGAAACAGAACAGTCTAGTTAAGAAGCCTTCCGTATTTTTGACCAAATGAAGAAGAAGGCCCTCATTACCGGAATTACCGGACAGGACGGTGCGTACCTCGCTGAGTTGCTACTTGCCAAAGGATATGAAGTGCATGGAGTGAAAAGGCGCAGTTCGCTGTTCAATACCGATCGCATCGATCATTTGTATAAGGATCAACACGAAAAGGGCGTGAGTTTATTTCTCCACTACGGAGACATGACGGATAGTACGAATTTGATTCGTCTTGTCCAAGAAACAGAGCCTGATGAAATTTATAATCTAGCAGCTCAAAGTCACGTTCACGTTTCGTTTGAAACACCCGAGTACACGGCCAATGCGGATGCTACAGGCGCCTTGCGCTTGCTGGAGGCTATTCGGATTCTGAAGTTAGAAAAGAAAACGCGGTTTTATCAGGCATCAACGAGCGAATTATATGGCTTGGTACAGGCCGTTCCGCAGGATGAGAATACGCCTTTCTATCCTAGAAGTCCATACGCAGTCGCCAAACTCTATGCCTACTGGATCACCCGGAATTACCGCGAGGCATACGGCATGTTTGCCTGTAACGGAATCCTGTTCAATCATGAATCACCGCTGCGGGGAGAAACTTTTGTGACCCGAAAAATTACCCGGGGTGTGGCAAAAATTAAACTGGGATTGCAGGACAAAATATATTTGGGAAATCTTGACGCACGCCGGGATTGGGGGCATGCCAAGGACTACGTGCATGGAATGTGGTTAATGATGCAGCAAGAGATTCCGGATGATTTTGTGCTCGCCACAGGAGTCACTCATACAGTTCGTCACTTTTGTGATTTGGCATTTTCTCATATCGGGATCGAACTGGATTGGAAAGGTGAAGGGGTTGAAGAGAAGGGAGTGGATCGGAAAACCGGTCGTGTGCTCATTGAAATTGATCCCCGCTACTTTCGCCCAACGGAGGTGGAATTGCTGGTTGGCAACCCTGCTCATGCAAAAGCCAAATTGGGCTGGAGTCACACCATTACCCTCGATGAATTGGTGCGTGAAATGGTGACCGCTGATGTGGATCTTTTTACACGCGATCAATATCTTCACGCTGGTGGACATAAGGTGATGAACTACCACGAGTAATGCATTATGACAGCTAATCGTCGACGCACCAAATCATCCTCATGGTTGTACGGAATTCTCAGACCTATAATTAAGGTCGGCACGATTCTGTTCTTTCGTCGTATTGAGGTAAAAGGGATTGAGTGTCTTCCGCGAAATGCACCGGTATTGCTGGTGGCCAATCACCAAAACGCAATGCTGGACCCCGTGGTGCTTGGTGTTTTTTTCCCCAAACAACTCCATTGGCTTACGCGCTCAGATGTGTTTGTAAGTCCAGGAATCAACTCCATTCTCGGTGGGTTGAATATGCTCCCCGTATACCGGGAGCGTGATCGTGCTCGTGTTCCTGATTGGAGTAATCGCAATGAAGAAACCTTTGCTACCTGTCACGAACGGTGGCGTCATAATGCGATCGTCAGTCTTTTTCCCGAAGGTTCTCACCGCGGAAAAAAACAACTTCACGTGCCACTGAAAAAGGGAGCTGCACGGTTGGTTTATGGGGCACTTCGGGCCGGAATAGATATCAGAGAACTCTCCATTCTTCCTGTGGGGTTGGACTACAGCGATTTCTACGGCCTGCGCGGAGAAATACTTGTCCGGGTAGGAGAAGCTATTCAATTGACGCCTTTTATTGAGGCGCACGGCAAGGATGAAGTACGCGGCGGACAAGCAATTACATCCGCTATCCATGAGGCCATTTCAGCAGAGATGATAGACATTCATGCGGGTCATGACTACGATGAATTCATTGCCTTGCGCCCGCTGTGTGATCAGCTTTCGCCCAAATCCGGACTCAATGACCAGTTTGAGTATTATCAGAAAACCCTCTCCTACCTGAATGCCCACCCGACTGGTGAGCATATCGAATCGATTCGGAAGTATGCTCATGGCATTGCGAAACTTGAACTTCATGAAGAGGGCATTGCTCATGGAATGAAGCCAACGCGGAACAAGCTCGCAGGAGTCGTATGCCTGATGTTATGCTTGCCGATATACGCAGTCATCCGTTTGGTCTTTGCACCGATTGAGGCATTTATTGAATGGTTCGTTTCCACACGCTTAAAAGATCCGCTATTTTATAATTCGATCCGTGTCAGCTTCTGGACATTTCTAGGACTTATTTGGGGGTTAGCACTTTCTGGATTATCAGCTTGGTGGATGGACACTTATTGGGCAGGACTTGCTATGTTAGCAGGCCTTTTTGTGGGAGCGGTTCTCACGCTGAAATGGGGTGATTATTTTCGTCAGGTTAGAAAGAGTAGACGATTTTCAATTCTCAGAGCACGAGGGATAAGTGAGTTCACCGAATGGTGGAATATCCGCAGCCAATTAGTAAAAGCCATCATCAACTGGAATGAGCAATAAGACTATAAAGCGAATCAACGGCCTACAGCACATCGGACTGGCCGTTCAGAATATGGATAGTTCGCCGCTGTTTTACCGAAAATTTATTGGACTGGATGTGCCCTTTTTTGATTCAGTGGCACCCGCTCCTTTGATGGCAGTTTACACGCATGAAAACGTCATCATCAAACGCGCAAGCATGATCATGAATTTGCGCGGAGGATGCGCAATGGAAATAATCCGTCCCACCTCATTCGAACCCAAAAGTCCCGATTTTGAAGTTGGAGTAGGTGATATCGGAATTTTTATGGTGCAGGTGAAATGTCCTGATGTCAGAGCTGCCCATGCATTCTGCGAGAATCATTTGCCAGAGGGCACTTCTGATGTTCAATCTGATCCTGCGGATAAGCCCTCTTTTATTATTCGAGATCCTGACAATCACTTTTTTCAATTTATCCATGGCAACAACTGGTTTACAGAGCGCAAACATCACTCCGGAGGTTTGAGAGGATGCGTAATAGGGGTCTCAGATATCGAACGATCAATCGGTTTGTATCGTGATTTGCTTGGATACGATGAAGTGATTTACGATAGCTCCGGGGTCTTCAAAGATTGGTCGTCGCTACCAAGAGGAAAGGAGCGATACCGCCGCGTTTTACTTACTCAAAGCCAGCAACCGGGAGGTGGATTTGCACGTGTGACTGGCAAAACCACCATAGAACTTGTACAGGCTCTGGACCGCGCTCCGCGCAAAATTTTCAAGGGCCGCATGTGGGGAGATTCAGGATTTGTGCACCTAGGAATGGACGTCAAAGGAATGAACCTCCTCGAGAAAGATCTCACCGCGGCTGGCTATGGATTTCGTTGTGATAGTCGTGAAGTTCTGGACATGGGAAATACACGTGTCCACTGCACGTACATCGACGATCCCGACGGTACGCTCATCGAATTGATTGAGGTGTATAAAGTGCCAATTGTAGAAAAATGGGGCATTTTTCTCAATGTGGAAGCACGCGATCCAGACAAACCTCTTCCAAATTGGATGTTGAAGGCATTGCGCTTCAGTCGGATCAAAGACAAAGTTTAGCGGGGAGCCTGCTTGCGAAGAATTTTGCCGAATAATTTGGGAAAATAACGGTGCAACGGGAGCGCTTTTATCTCTTTTCCACCTACCCCGAACTCTTCAATTCCCTGCAGTGATTTTAGAATAATTATTCTGGCGCACTCATCAGGGGGCATTCCGGATGATTGATTTTGATCCATTTCACCGGTGGACTTTCCTACAGCGTTGACTGCATTTACAGAGATATTAGTCGCAATGAATCCTGGTGTCGCGATGGATATCTGAATCCCCTGTTTCTCGGTTTCAAGTCGAAGGGTTTCAAAAAACCCGTGAAGCGCATGTTTACTCGCTGAATACGACGAACGCTCATAAAACCCCCATTTTCCGGCGAGGCTGCTGATGACAATGAGTCTTCCGGATTTGCGCTTTATCATTTCAGGAACCACCAGTTTGCTTAGAAGCACTGGTCCAAAGAAATTGACTTCCATGATGCGACGATGCACATCCATAGAAGTTTCAAGTGCATAAGAGCGCTGACTGACTCCTCCATTGTGAATCAAAAGATGTGGTGTTCCTATTCGTTGTAACACATCTTGAGCGGAGGTCTGTACACTCTCGCTGTCTCCGAGATCCAGTATCACCACATGCCTTTTACCTGGGCCTTTGCAATTGTCGCGCACCGCCTCCAATGAGGCAAGATTTCGCGAGCTGAGTATGAGGTGCGCTCCAGCCTGCGAACAGACATATGCCATTTGCTCACCTATGCCTGAGCTCGCGCCCGTAATCCACACTAACTTTCCTGATAATTCATGATCCATCGGAGCTGATTTTTTTGGTTGATTGTGCGCCAAGGTTAAGGCAGTATTAACCTGAACTTAACCTCTTCAGGGATACCTTTGTAACGCTAATTCAGGTGCAAATACCGAAGTATTCATGAGCAAACAAAAAATACTCCTCGTAGACGACGAACAGGACATCGTGGACATGATCGCCTACAATCTCGAAAGGGAAGGGTTTGAGGTCATGACAGCCAATAATGGTCGTCAAGCTATCGAAGTGGCCAATGCGAATGTTCCAGATCTCGTGCTTCTCGACGTAATGATGCCTGAAATGGACGGTATGGAAACCTGCCGGGAAATGAGGGATAGCGCATTGCTCCGAAACGTGCGCATCGCCTTTCTCACAGCCAGAAGTGAAGATTACAGCCAGATAGCAGGATTTGATGCTGGAGCGGACGATTACATCTCCAAACCGATTAAGCCTAGAGTGCTGATCTCACGGGTGAAAGCACTTTTGCGCCGCGCCGCCGGAGAGCCGGAAACGGCACCGGAGCAGACTTCAGGAATTGTAATTGACAAGGAAAAATACCTCGTTTACAAAGACGGCGAGTCTCTCTCACTTCCAAAGAAGGAATTTGAATTGCTTGCCCTGCTTACTTCTGCCCCAGGCCGAGTGTTTACCCGCGAAATCATCCTCGCCAGCGTGTGGGGAAATGATGTGATCGTAGGTGACCGAACGATTGATGTGCACATACGAAAACTTCGGGAAAAATTGGGAGATGATTATTTTAAAACGGTGAAGGGTGTTGGGTATAAATTTGAGCAGTGAATGCGGACAGAACCCCTAGAAGTGTAGCGCTGGCATCGGCATCCCTGATCACGGGTTTGACCACAATGTCTTATGGAATTACTGTTTATTTGCTCGATCACAATTTCGAGTGGCTGTGGGTTGCCGTTCTGCTCGTGTTGGGCTTTCCAATCTCCTACTTTACAGTCGATTTTTTTATCGAGAAATTTCTTTACCGCAAGGTGAAGATCATATACAAGACTATTCACCAGCTCAAGACGCGCGGAGAACGAACCAAAATTAGGATGGGTTCTGATGTGCTTGGTCAGATCAATCAGGAAGTGGCTGATTGGGCAGAAGAAAAAATCCGGGAGGTAAAGGAACTTCAAGCAACAGATAATTTTCGTCGGGACTTCATAGGCAATCTTGCCCATGAATTAAAGACGCCATTGTTCAGCATTCAGGGTTATATCGAGACGCTCATAGACGGCGATTTGAACGACTCCAATCAGACCAGAAAATTTCTTGAAAAGGCGAATACAAGCTGTGATCGATTGAGTGCGTTGATTAAGGATCTCGATCAAATCACCCGATTTGAAAGCGGAAATGTACCTCTTGAAATATCGCGATTTGATGTGGTGGTGCTCTCACGAAAAGTAACTGACGTGCTAGATCAACATGCGAAGGACAAAGGAATCAGACTAGTGCTCCGTCACGCCGGAGAAAAACCAATTTATGTAGATGCTGACAAAGGCAAAGTGGAGCAAGTAATCACAAATCTTGTGGTGAATAGTATCAATTACGGAAAGCTCAGTGGGGAAACCCGTGTGCGGTTTTATGACATGGACGATAACATTCTTATCGAAGTCGCCGACGATGGAATTGGAATCGCAAAGGCCCACCTCGCCCGAATTTTTGAGCGGTTCTACCGTGTCGACGCAAGTCGGTCGCGAAATGAGGGAGGATCGGGGCTCGGATTGGCCATTTGCAAGCATATTATCGATAGCCACAACCAAACGATAACCGTTCGAAGCACCGAAGGAGTAGGCAGCACCTTTGGCTTTACCTTGAAAAAGAGCCCCTGACTTATTCAGGGTCGCACAAAAGGATTAGAGGCCTTTTCATGGCCAATGGTGGTTTCTGGTCCGTGTCCCGGAAGAACCACATAGTCTTCCGGCAGAACATACATTTTTTCTCGAATGGATTGAAGCAACAGAGGCCCGTCGCAGAGTGGAAGATCCGTGCGGCCAATACTTCCACGAAAAAGCACGTCCCCAGAGATCACAATCCTGTCAGCGTGGTTTACAAGGGCTAAATGACCAGGTGAGTGCCCAGGAACTTCCAAAACGTCAAAACTCAATGATCCGGCTTCAAGTGTTTCTCCTTCACTTAGATAACCGGTTGGCATTGGGGATAAACGGTAGGGAATGTTCCACATAAGACTTGCGGCTGGAGCCCTGTCGAGCATCACAAGCTCCTTCTTGCTCGCGAGTAAAGGAATTGCGTATCGCTCCACGCATGATTTGTTCCCAAGAATGTGATCAATATGGCAATGGGTATTCACCACCATGATCGGATGAAATTGCTTTTGCGTGATCCAGTCGAAGAGCACGAGGTCCTCTTCCTCGTTGCTCATGCCTGGGTCGATAATCACACACTGACCTTTTTCATCGGCCAATAAATAAGTGTTTTCCTGAAAAGGGTTGAATGTAAAAAGGTGAACCGTCATACCGCAAAGATCGCTATCATGTATGGGAAGTATAGGCCCCGGATGCACTCAACGACGAAATCGCGAAGTTGACCCGCCAGTAAAACAGGATTGGCCTTTTCGAGGTTATCTTTACCATTATTCAATGGAATTCTTCAAGCGATCATATCTCTCCGTGCTTTTCTTGGCAGCTCCGCTTTGGTTAAGTGCGCAGTTTTATCAGGGATCGAATGTAGAGTTTGGTAAAAACAGAGTTCAGTTTAGAGAGTTCGAGTGGTTCAATTATCCGGGCGAGCATTTTGAAGTGTACTACTACCTCGGCGGCGAAGCTTTAGCGCAGTATACGTTGCTCTCGTGTGAGAAAAACCTGGTGGACATTCAACGGTTTTTCGACTATTCATTGGAAGATCGCATTCAGGTTCTCTCTTATCTCAAGCAATCAGAATTCAGACAAAGCAACATCGGAATTACTGGCGATGATCAGTTCAACATAGGTGGTGCCGCCCGCATATTGGGCAACAAGATGTTTGTGTTTTATGAAGGCGATCATTTCAAACTCGAGCGCCAGATCCGTGAGAATATTTCACGGGTAGTCTTTAGTCAAATGATGTACGGTGGCGATTGGAAAGACGTACTCAAAAGTTCGACATTACTCTCTATTCCGAAGTGGTATGAAGAAGGCATCATTCGCTATGGCGCAAATGGACGAAGTGATCAGGCAGATCTTTTTATGAGAGATCAGATTCAAAAGGGAAAGTTTAAAAGCCTTAATCGCCTCTACAATGAGGAAGCGGCAATGGGTGGAGAGGCCTTCTGGGCATATATCGCAGAGGTTTATGGCGCATCTGTGGTTCCGAATATTCTTTACATGGCCAGGGTAAGCAGAAATGTGGAAAGCGGATTTCTTTTTGTACTCGGTATTTCAATGGAAACCGCCACAAGTGAGTTCATTCGCTACTACGAACAGAAGTATGGCAACGGGCGTGGACAAGTTATTCCTGGCACAAAACCAGTCCCTCAAAAATCGAATAAGGAAGCATACGCGCAATGGAAAAAAGCGGATCGGAATCTCGGTGAACTCAACGTAAAGTACCGGAAGAAGTACCGATATACTCGCTTTCAGATGTCTCCGGACGGTCGTTACATAGCCTATGTGACCAATGAGTTGGGGCAGTACAAGATTTGGATTCATGATAAGGAGGAAGCGAAAACTCGACGCATTCTTAAGCGCGAATACAAATTGGACCGGCTTCAGGACGAGAGTTTTCCGGTGTTGGCCTGGCATCCATCAGCTGGCATTCTCACTTTTGTCACCGAAAAAAAAGGTAGGGCGTTTTTGGGTCAATACGGCATGGAAGATCGGAAACTGACAGAAAAAGAATTGTTCAGGATAGAGAAGGTGCTTGCCATGGATTACAGCGCCGATGGAAAGCGAATTATATTTAGTGGAGTCAATCGCGGTCAAACGGACCTCTATCTCTATCAGGTTATTGGAAACAATCAGGAGCAACTCACCTTTGATATTTACGACGACTTGCATCCGCGTTTTTTGCCTAATGGGCGTTCGGTCATTTTCGCATCCAACCGACCTGACGATACCCTGCGCCGCGATGTGCCGATTGATAGGTATCCCGCAGACAAGGATATTTTTATTTTTCCGTTGGAAAATCGCTCTACCGTAATTGAGCGTATAACCAATACTCCCGGATCTGATGAGAACTTTCCCGCGGGATATTCTACCGGGCATTATACGTATCTATCGGATGTAGGTGGCATCACCAATCGCCACATGTCGCGCATAGATAGCGCGATCAGTAGGATTGATACCACAGTGCATTATCGCTATTTCACAGTGAGTCATCTTTTGTCTGGGTTTGCCCGAAGCCCTGATTTTTATCAGTTTGAAAATCGCTCCGGAGAATATCTGCTCACGTTCAAAAGGGGTTCTAAGCCTATTGTTTCTTTTGGGCAACGCAGCGGAGATTTGATGCACGGATCGCTCTCATCTCCATCAGCCCCATCTGTGAAACCAGTTGCAGAGGTTCCAACTGGAACGGATATTTTAAAATCAGCGCCGGAAACTATTCCTGAAGGGCAGATTGATATTCGGAACTACGTATTTGAAGACGATCGAAAAAACTACACCTACGACAAGCAGACGATCAAGATTCAAGAAGTTGGTTCAGAATTGACTGCCACAGATACCGGTAAGTCCAAGGCTTTTGAATGGCCCAAGTCGCGAAATTACCGCCTGAACTTTGCGACGGACTATATACTCACACAGGTTGACAATAGCTTTACGAGTGCGTTTTATCAGAATTATTCAGGGCCTACAAGTATCAACCCAGGCATTTCTGGTTTGATCAAGATCGGAATCAGCGATTTGTTTGAAGACTTTAAAGTGGTTGGTGGATTTCGGTTAAGTGGTGACCTTCAGAACAACGACTATGGCGTAAGCTTTGAGAACCTCCGCCACCGCTGGGATCGGCGTATCACCTTCCAACGGCAATCTCAGTTTCAAGCGGCTCAATTTAGTTTTTTCAAGGTCAACACACACGCCTTTACCTATCAACTCAAGTATCCGTTTTCCGAGTTGGCCTCAGTGCGCTTTACAGGTATTTTGAGACACGATCGAGTGGTGCTTCTTTCGGTAGATCCACTGAGTTTGTCGCAGCGTAATTTCAACGAGTACAACACGGGGTTGCGGGTAGAATATGTATTTGACAATACTCTAAATCGTGGGCTGAACTTATACAACGGAACCCGACTAAAGTTTTGGGTAGAGCGCTACCAGCAGCCCGACAAATGGGATGAACGCACTGATTTTAATGTAGTGGGATTTGATGTCAGACATTACAAGAGGGTGCATCGTGAGCTCATAGCGGCTTTTCGAGTGGCAGGGGCCACCACATTTGGACACTATAAACTCGTTCATTACCTAGGTGGCGTGGATAATTGGCTGTTTCAGCGGGTAGACAATTCAGTTCCTATTGCCACTAATCAGAACTACAGTTTTCAAAGCTTCGCCGGACCAATGCGTGGATTTTATGTAAATGCACGCAATGGAAATTCAGTGCTCATGAGCAGCGCCGAACTGCGTTGGCCCATATTCAAGTATTTCCTGAATAAGCCGATAAAGAGTGATTTCGTAGAGAATTTTCAGATCATTGGATTCATGGACGCAGGTTCCGCATGGACCGGTCGCAATCCCTATTCAGAAGAGAACACATTCAATCAAACAATCGTTGAGCAAAACCCAATTACGGTTGTGATTGATAATAATCGGGAGCCGATTATCTACGGTTACGGGTTTGGACTTCGTTCCAGAGTGCTCGGCTATTTTATGCGCGCCGATTGGGCTTGGGGCGTGGACGACGGCCGCGTGCTTCCGCGCGTTTTTTACCTCAGCTTAAATCTCGATTTTTAAAAGTCGCTGATCACTCTATGTGATAAAGCACATGGGCCAGTGTATGGCCTACCGCCTGCAGTGTGGCCGGATCGATATTCGACAAGTTGTCTTCATGAGTATGATGTGTGGCTCCAAATTCGTATCCACCGAAGCCCATGGATCTTGTGGATGGACGCATATCAATGATGTCAATGGTGCGAATGCCTGCCTGATTCATGAAGAGATGATCATCAATAATTTCTCCTGTTTGTGGCTCTTGAAATAACTCGCCATACCCAAGCTGAGCAGCGGTGTTCCAAACTTTGTCGACAACATCAGGTGCCACCTGCATCGAAATTCCTTCGCGATTAAAGCGCGCATTTTTTCCTCCGACCATATCGAGCAGAATGCCGTAAGACGCTTGATAGCCCGGACGATGAAAGTTCTTGCTCCAATATTGTGAACCCAAGCACCAAAAGAGATAGTCATTCTCTGTTTCCTTTGAATCGTATTCTGGCCGACCGTAATCTTCCGCGTCAAACAAGATTAGATCAATGCCCACAGGAATTGGTGAAGCTTGAATCATACGGGCCAGTTCCATCAGCACGGCTACGCCACTTGCACCGTCATTAGCGCCATCGATCGGTTTTTTTTGCTTGGATACATCAGAGTCCTTGTCGGCATATGGTCGTGTGTCCCAATGCGCAGCGATGATAATTCTTTTCCTTGCGTCAGGATTTATTTCGGCAATGATATTGCGCATCTTCAACGGAGTGCCATCCCAGGCTATCACCACTGTTTCTTGTTCGATAACGTTCGAGGTGTATTGACGAAATTTTGAAACCAACCAATCACCACATTTTTTATGAGCAGCGGTATTCGGCACCCGTGGCCCGAACTCTACTTGCTTTGTCAGGAAGTACATCGCCGAATCGGAGTTGAAATTTGGAACATTTACTTTAATCTGTTTAGTCTGATCTGGCTTTGGACCCGGCTTTTCAGGAGGCACACTGCCAAAGTCGCACGATCTTAATACGAGCAGTGCGCCGAAAGCTATCAGCAAGACAACTGCAATGATTCTGGTTTTCTTAGGATTGCTCATAGCTCCAAGTTGCGCCCTCTTTGGTGTCTTTAATCTGAACGTTCATTGCGGTTAGTGCGTCACGAATTTTGTCAGAAGTAGTAAAATCCTTTCCGTCTCTGGCATCACTGCGCAATCGTAAAATAAATTGCATGAGGTCATCGGTGAGTTGGTCTGAATGGCTGGCTGATTCTTCGGTTTTTAGTCCAAGAATGAGAAAGCAGAAATCATGAAACAGATCACGAAATCCATCTATCTGTTCTTCAGAAAGAGGAATGATTCCTTCCATACAGGAATTCACAAGGCGCACCGCATCAAAAAGCTGCGCGACAACCATTGGTGTATTCATATCGTCGCTCATGGCGTCGTGACAACCTTTGCGAATGGCCGCAACATCGATAGAGGCATCATTATTCGCGGATGGCTTTAGCTTGTCAATTGTAGCGAGCGCCGACATGATTCGCTTAAAGCCTTTCTCAGCGGCCTGCAAGGCTTCATTGCTGAAGTCTAGTGTGCTTCTGTAATGCGCCTGCAGCATGAAGAACCGCACGACCATGGGAGAATAGCCTTGTGCCAGCAGTTCATGTTTTCCTTCAAAGAGCTCGTGAGGAAGAAACGAATTGCCAAGTGATTTGGACATTTTTTGTCCGTTGACAGTGAGCATATTCGCATGCATCCAGTATTTCACAGGGCCGTGACCGCAGCACGCGGTGTTTTGAGCAACTTCTGATTCATGATGAGGAAACTTTAAATCCATTCCCCCACCGTGAATGTCAAATCGATCTCCCAGATATTTCGTACTCATTGCTGAGCACTCCAAATGCCAACCCGGGAAGCCTTCACCCCAAGGCGAATTCCACCGCATAATATGTTCGGGTGAGGCTTTTTTCCAAAGCGCAAAATCCGCGAAGAATCGTTTCTCATCCTGTCCCTCAAGATCGCGTGTATTCTCCATCAAGTCATCGACATTTCTGCCACTGAGTTCGCCGTAAGGATATTTCTTCATGTACGTCTGCACGTCAAAGTAGACGCTCCCGTTCACCTCATACGCAAGTTCTTCAGAGAGTATTTTTTTCACCATATCGATTTGTTCGATAATGTGGCCTGTGGCTGTGGGCTCAATGGAGGGTGGATGAGTATTGAGCATTTCCAGCACATGATGAAAGTAAACGGTGTACTTCTGAGCAATTTCCATTGGCTCGAGCATTTCAACTTTGGCTTGCTGGCCAATGCGATCCACGCCTTCGTCATACTCACTGGTGATGTGTCCGACGTCAGTGATATTCCGGACATACCGCACGCGATAGCCGAGGTATTTCAAATAGCGAAACAAGACATCAAACGTGACGTAGGTTCTGCAATTGCCAAGATGGGCGTAATTGTAAACCGTCGGACCGCACACGTAGAGTCCCACAAACGGGGGACTCAGAGGTTCGAATTTTTCTTTTTGCCGGGTAAGGCTATTGTATAAGTGCAACTCAGACTGCATAGTGCAAAGAAAAGAAACCCCGGCGCTTATTGCCGGGGTATTCATAGATGAAAGAATAAGATTTCAGAATTTCGTGTTCAGTGCGCTCAGAGGTCAGCCTCGCTGATTACTCCGGTGCCCACGAAGCGACCGCTTTTGTAAATTTCAACGCGGATGAGTAGTCCGTCCGTATTGTATTTGTACCACTTACCATTGTGCAATTTGCCTTTGACAAACTCTCCTGTCTGGGTAATATCGCCTGTTTTGTTGTACAGCGTATTGAATCCATTTGCTTTGAAGGAGTCAGCCGCATTCGGGAGATCGGTCACTGCAATACTGGGTTTGCCTACTTGCTTGTCATACGGATCGGCAGTGATGACAGGCTTCTTGGTCGGAGCATCCTCATAAGTGATCAAAGTTCCCGGCACCATGATGCCTTTTTCGAATGTTTTTTCTTCAATAACATCACCTTCCTCATTATAGCGTCGGCAAATTCCTTGCTCTTGGCCAAGCACCAGATTTACTTCCATCTGAAGCTTGCCGTTTTCGTGATAGTATCGTTGCATTCCATTGCGCTTGCCAGACTCCGTGAAATTGAATCGCTGCTGAGCTTGTCCATTCTTGTGATAGCGGGAAAATTCATCCGTATTCCTGTTGTTGATCCAGTTGCCTGCTTCTTCTAGAAGTCCGTTATCGTAGTACAGACTATATGTACCATGAGGTTTTCCATCTTGGTAAGCAATCTGACTGCGAAGTTTTCCGCCTGGCCAGTATTTCTTCCAGATTCCTTCTCTTCGATTGTCTTCGTAAACGCCCTCCTCCACTGTTTCATCAGGGGCATAAGACCGATCGTTTGACATAAAGCCATTGATTGTCCAGTAGCCTTGTCGCTGGCCGGTTTCATCAATGTAATTGGAATCACCTCCGCTTTCGAAGGCGATGGCGGGTGCGGCCAGAGCCAGTAAAAAAAGGGAGGTTGTGATAATGTGTTTCATGGCAGATTCAACTGTTTCTGTCGAATCATACGCCATTACAGTGGCTCAGGTTTCGCTTTGAACCATTTTTTTCTTGCGAATTTCTGCCAGCATCCTTTCGGTGAGTCGCTCAAGATCAAAGGCCGATTTCCATCCCCAATCGGTTCTAGCGGTGGAGTCATCAATGCTGTCAGGCCATGAATCGGCCAATTGCTGCCTGTAATCAGGAGCATAGTCAATCCGGAAATGAGGGATATGCTTTTGGATCGCAGTGGCTAACATGGCCGGAGTAAAACTCATTCCCGCCAGATTATAACTGCTGCGGATCTTTACTTTTTCCTTTGGAGCATTCATTAGCTCCAATGTCGCTCGAATGGCATCATCAATCATCATCATGGGCAGCATCGTTTCTTCGGAAAGAAAACACGTATATGACCCCTTGACGATTGCTGCATAGAATATGTCGACAGCATAGTCAGTCGTTCCGCCGCCTGGTTCGGACCGATAACCGATTAGTCCTGGATAACGGATGCTTCGAACATCGACACCGTATTTCAAATAATAGTATTCACACCATCGCTCGCCCGCCTGCTTCGAAATTCCATACACCGAGGTAGGTTCCATCACAGTGGTTTGGGGCGTCATAACGCGGGGTGAGGTAGGACCAAATACCGCAATGGAACTCGGCCAAAAGAGTTTTTTTATTTTCCCAGAGCGGCACAGCTCCAGTAAATGAAAAAGACCATTCATATTTAGGTCCCAGGCCAACTCTGGGTTGCGTTCGGCAGTGGCAGATAACAAGGCGGCAAGCTGATACACTTCGGTCACTCCATGCTCGTCAATTACTGCCTCAACGGCTTTCTTGTCGAGGGTGTTTAAGGTTATGAAAAGCCCGCTCAAAAGATCGGGATGCGTTGTTTCCCTCAGATCAGCGGCGATGACCTGATCGCCCCCTCTTTCATTTCGAAGCGCAATAACGAGCTCAATTCCGATCTGGCCCGCTGCACCGATAACTAATGTTTTTCCTTGCATAATTGAAACACACGGGATCATTGACCGCGCGAAATCCAAATGTAAAACGATTCTCAGTTGTTTCGAATACCTACTTTTTTCGCCGATTTGAGAGAGATAAAAGTGAAATTCTTTTCGAAGTTGACCTTTGTTTCTTCATTTTTACGCTTTAAACCTGTAAGTGCTCTTTAGTCTGCTCAAATCGGATCCAGTGTTTGAGGAACTCAGTTCTTCAAAATTCAAAGAACTTTTTCATGCACTTTTTCGCCCGATTCGGAACTTCATCTATTTCCGGTGTGGAGACCCCGATATGGCTGAGGATCTGGCTCAGGATGTCTTCGCTAAACTCTGGGAAACTCGCGCCAGAATTGATGGCAGAACGGTGAAGGCATATCTCTACACGATTGCTCTTAACATGACAATCAATCAACTAAAGCGCAAACAATTGCATTTTCGATTTCTTAAAAATAAGGGAGACGACCGCGACTTCGATACCCCAGAGAAGCTGACGGAAATGGATCAGTACAGCGAGCGGTTGCAGCAGGTTATTTCCTCACTTCCAGAAGGCGGACGTGAAGTGTTCTTGATGAATCGTCTGGAAGACTTGACGTACAACGAAATCGCAGGCAGACTCAATTTGTCGGTAAAGGCGGTGGAAAAGAGGATGAGCAAAGTCCTCAAGATTTTAAGAGAACAATTGGGAACCGAAATTTGAAAGGGATGAGAAGCCTGATCCTTTGTCTGGTTTTCATTTGGATCGCTGTTCCTTGGGCAATCGGACAGTTTGAGGAGGTGAGAATAACTGGTGAATTTGGCCCAGCCAAATTGAGTCGTATCCTACAAGATATTCGAGGCCAATACGGTGTTCGATTTGCCTATGATGCCGGGGCAATCGACTCGGAGGAGACAACAGTTTCCTTCTTGGAGGCTACGCTTGAGCAAGCAATGGATCAGTTGCTGTCTGAAACAGGCCTTACATACAAATATATCCGCCGAACAGTTGTTGTCTATCAAGACACAGAATCCCTCGAAATATCAGTTGCTAGGCCAGAGGCAAGTGATGTGAGTTGGAGCGCAATCGTAACCGATGCGGAAAGCAGCGAAGTACTTCCATTTGCGATAGCGAGGGTGAAAGGAACCTCACTGGGGGCTATGGCGGATACCGAAGGTAAAGTAACAATTGAACATATCCCATCTGATTCCTGTCAAATAATGCTCTCATATACCGGATATGAAGAGCGAACAATCAGACTTTCTTCCCCAGCCGGAAAAATGGAAACCATAGGACTTCGGCTGCGCGGAACACTCCTACCTGCAGCGATCATTGAAGCCAAGTCGATGCAATTACTCGAGTCAGGAAATTCCCATGGCGTGCAATCATTCAGTCCTTCTGATCTGATCGCAATCAGCACAAATGGCGAAACTGATGTGCTGCGCGGTGCTCAACTTTTGCCCGGAGTGTCGGGAACCAATGAAAGTAGCAATGGACTCATCATTCGTGGAAGTGATCCTGATCAGGCTATGGTGCAGTTTGATGATTTTACAGTATTTCACCTTGACCATTTTTTTGGATCATTTAGCGCGATCAATGCAGATGCCGTAAAGCAGATACGGATTTACAAAGGTGGTTTAGACGCGTCGATGGGCGGTCGCGTCGCAGGCGTAGTGCGAATTACAGGCAAAGAAGGAAACCGAACCAGACCGTCTGCCCAACTGAGCCTTGGGACATTATCGGGAAGCTTGTTGCTTGAATCTCCTGTCGGAAAAGAAGGTTCGCTGATTGTAGCGGCCCGAAGATCGTATGTAGATGCATTTGCCACACCTGTTTTTGTCAGTCTGTACAGCACAGTCTATCGCCAGGTTCCAGGCACATCGTATGACTCTAAATTGTTTGGTGAGGGCAATGATCCGCAATTTTTTTATCAGGATCTTACTGCAAAATACACGTGGCGTTCTGCGGCTGGCGACAAGCTGAATGTGAGCAGTTATCTCGGTCGTGATAATCTGGTCCATTCATTCCGCGAGAGCGAACGGCCGGATGGACTTTCTGCGCGCTACTCGGATGAAAGTAACTGGGGAAATGCCGGTGCAGGATTTCGATGGATTAGAGAAAGAAAACCAGGAATACGCTCACTGATCACATGTGGAGGAAGCCGCTATACAAGCAATTATTTTTCTACAGATACAATTATTAATGCCATCAGTGGACTCACTGCCACAAATTACCGCGATGATCGATTTACGCTAGCGGATATGAATGTGAGGGCGGAGCGTACTCAAAAGATCAGAAAACTGCCCGTGACCTATGGCGCACATCTCAATCATGTCCGCATTCGAAATGAAAGCGGAATCAACGTGGATAGCGCATTCAAGAGCCAAGGTTCCGTATTCGCTCTATACCTGCAAACCGAATTGAAGTTTAAGTTATTGACCATTCGACCGGGTGTTCGCATCAATGCGTATAGTCGTACAGAGAAAGTATATCCCGAATGGCGATTCGGTTGGATGCTTGATGTCACTCCCACTCTTCAGATTAAAGGATCGGTTTCACGCGTGCATCAATTTATCCATCGGGTCAGGCCCCAAAGTCTCAATCAGAACCACTCTGATTTATGGCTGTTGTCAGGCGATGCAGAAATACCGCTTCTCCGCAGCGATCAGGTTACCGCTGGTTTCGGATGGTCAAAAGGCCGGTGGAATCTCGATGTGGAGGGATATTTCAAGGCAAACAGCGGAACGTTTGAATACTTACGGCCCTATTCATTCCGAAGTGAAACCGTCGATTCGCTCACGTTTGGTTCAGGGACTTCAACAGGGTTAGACTTGCTACTCGGGTTCAACGCTGGAATTCACCACGCATGGCTGTCTTATTCTTTGTCTAAAAGCGAAAACGAATTTTCTCAACTCTCAGAGAGACCAATTCCCGAATGGTATGACCAGCGCCACGAGGTTAAATTGTATTATGAAATTGAATGGAAAAAATGGGAGTTTGCGATAACTTCTCTTGTTGGAACAGGCAGACCTTATACACCTGTCCTCGGCGTTTTTGAGATACCACTTGAGCAGGGATCTTCCGTTTACTCTGCCATATACGGCGACCTTCACAGCGGCCGATTGCCCGTTTATCACCGTGTCGACCTTGCGGCCTCCTGGAAATTTGAAATCAAATCGCTATCTTGCTCTATTCAGGGTTCCATTTTTAATGTCTACAATAGAATGAATGTTAGGGATATTCGTTACCTAGGGGCGTATGATGAACTTGGCAAATTGAACGCAGTAGAACAGCGAATTAATATGTCAGGAATCATACCCAGTCTCCAATTACAGATTAGATGGTGAAACGTTGCTTTAATATCATCCTTTGTATTTCCCTGGTTGGTTGCGCCACCTCAGATGTCGAAGACATGCGCTCCAACACCTTCGTGATGAATGCGATAATACATGCCGGAGACTCAGTTCAGCGCGCGCGCGTTTTGACATTTGATGCCGAATCAGGCGAATCAGTCCCGGCCGAGGGTGCATTGCTGCTATTCAACGGGGAAGAATGGCTTACAATGGTTCAAGAGGATGGATTGTTTCAAACACCAGCAGGCAGCGGGGATTTTGAATTTGAAACTCTGGGGAGGATTGTATTTGAATCTGATGGCACTCGGCTTGAGGCAGATTTTACGACACCTCCACCGCTGAACTTGCTTTCTTCAGGCCCGACCTCTTTTTCCATCGATCCGAATTTTCCCGACTTGCTGGTTTTCGCCATGGCATGGACGTTTTTGCCGGGCTACGAATACGTAGCCCAACTGATTCCAAATGACCCGGATGGCGGCGAAATACCGTTCGAGGCAACAGGTGGCCTTTTCTCCTCCCGATTCTCTGGGCCATTCGTGGCAAACAGTTTGGCTTTGAGAAGCAATGACTTCCGAAACTATGGTCTTCATACATTGCACATTACCGCAATTGATGGCCCTTATCGCGATATCCATTTTTACAATCCGGTTTCACCTCTCGGCGAGCTCAATCAAGGCATTTCAAATGTGCAAGGGGGCTTTGGTTGGGTGGATGCAGTCACGGGATTTGACATCGAACTGATGATTTTACCATAAAAAAATGTGTATCTAGGTAGGGAATCCGTTTGGAGAGGTGTAACCACTAAACATTCTGTAGATATCGTGAACGATCAAGACAAATACCGAAAGGTTCTTCGCAATTGGGAAACCCCATTCAATCGGACTCCTGAAGAGGTTTGGCCGGAAATGGAAGAGCGTATGAATCAAGTCAAAGTGGTTAAAATGATCCGCAAGCCTTCCGTTTGGAAATGGACTGCAGCCGCTGCTTCGGTGGTGATGGCTCTAGGCTTGTTTTTCTATTCCGGCAGTGAAGAGTTAAATGTGTTGATTTCTTCGGATCAAAACCGTTTGGAAAATGTCACCCTTCCGGATCTGTCGGAGGTCAGTTTGAATGTGCAATCTAAGCTCTCTTATTCAGGGGATTGGGATCAAACACGCAGCGTTTATCTAGATGGTCAAGCCTTTTTCAACGTGACGAAGGGTGTTCCTTTTTCTGTGGAAACCGAGCAGGGTAAAGTGGAAGTTCTGGGCACAAGTTTTGACGTTTTTGCCCGAGAAGAGGGCTTTGAAGTGGCATGCTTTACGGGAAAGGTCAGGGTGAGTTTCTCTGGCAAAACCATCGCCCTGAACCCTGGAGAGCGGGCGAAATGGGCGTCATCCGAATTCTTGGTGCAGGAATTTCAGTCGCAGATTCCGGGCTGGACTGAAGGAGAGTTTTCATTCGAAAATGAACCTCTTTCAAGGGTTTTCTCAGAAATCGGTCGTCAGTTTAAGGTGAAAGTGAATTATTCAGGTCTTGAAAGTAGAAGGTACACCGGTGGTTTTACTTCTGAAAATCTTGACGAAGCGCTGGAAAGTGTTTGTCTTCCAATGAAGCTTACGTTTACTTTAGAAACAAATGGCGAGGTAAAGATTGCCGAAGCTGAACAAAGTGGTCGTTAAGAGGTGTTAATACCTCAATCTGTAGGCAACATTGGTTGAATGAATTAGTTTGAATGATATAGGCAGGTAGGACCTGCACATGAAAAAGTAAGTTACAATCCACGAAGTACCCGTCCTGGGTACGTCAGATAGTATAGTTAGTTTTAGTTAAGGTTTAGAAATTGGGGCCGGAAACGTTCGGCCCCAGTTTTTTTCACACCACACCAGTACTATCTCATGCTAGTTTCGCCCCGTGAATCCATCCGATATTGAAATAGCCGACTATAACTTTGACTTGCCGGCCGAAAAAATTCCTGACCAGCCGCTTGCAGTGCGCGATGCATCACGGTTGCTAGTAAGCACAAACGAGGCCATCTGTGACCATGTATTCACAGATCTTCCGGATATTCTCTATTCGACGGATGTATTGTTCATGAACAACACTCGCGTTATCCCCGCCCGCATCCTTTTTTTTCGGCCTACCGGTGCCCGCATCGAAGTGTTCTGTCTGGAGCCTGATGGAATGGAATACCAGCAATCCATGCAATCACAGATAGCTGTGAGTTGGATATGTCTAGTAGGTGGTGCAAAGAAGTGGAAGGAAGCTGAACTCATTCTAGAAATTGCTGAGGCGGGTCACCAATCATTTTATTTGAGAGCCTTGAAAGGTGAGGCGTTGGGTGAGGGTAGGTATCGTATTTCATTCGAATGGAATGATCCCTCTCTTTCGTTTGCTGAGGTCCTTGACAGGGCAGGCCGAATCCCTATTCCGCCCTACTTCAACCGCGAACCGGAGAAAGAGGATTTGGAGCGCTATCAAACTGTTTTTGCACTGCATGGTGGTTCGGTGGCCGCACCAACTGCAGGTTTGCATTTTACGAACGAGTTGCTTCAGGCTTTAGCTTCCAAATCAATTGCCTCAGAGTATCTCACTCTTCACATAGGTGCCGGGACATTCAAACCCGTAAGTTCAATTACACTTTCGGATCATGCCATGCATGGAGAATGGTTTGAAGTGACACGTGAGTTGATTGTGCGCTTGCGGGATTTTCAAACCGGACGACGAATAGCAGTGGGCACCACCAGTCTTCGAACTCTGGAAAGCCTATACTGGTTGGGCGTAAAGGTGCAATCTGGCCAATTGGTAACAGGAGAATACCTGATGCTCGGGCAATGGGAGTACCTGACTTTGCCCAACCAAATTTCTCTGGAGCAAAGCATGGATGCCTTGCTAAATTGGATGGATGGTCAAGACAGAAAAGTGCTTCTAGCAAATACAAGTATACTTATAGCCCCTGGTTACCGCTTTCAGGTGGTGCAGGGGTTGATCACCAATTTTCATATGCCAAAAAGCACATTGATTGTGCTAGTGGCTGCATTAATTGGATCCCGGTGGAGAGCTATCTATAATCATGCACTTGCATCAGGATATCGCTTCTTGAGCTACGGAGATAGTTCCCTTCTATTTCCCTGAAGTCATAAATAAAAAAAGCCCCTTAAAGAGGGGCTTTTCAATTATTTCAATTCAATTAGTTTTGTTCGAAGCGATTGTCTTCAACCTCACCGTTTTCTCGGAATGAGTTGAATATAGACATCGCCGCACGCGATTGAAGGCTCTTGGCCATATTGTCGCGATCAGTCAGATAATTGTCCTGCGATTCAGTTTCTATGATATCAGCAGTGCGTTGAATGACATACACACCACCATCTCCTTTGATAGGAGAGGAAATGAAGTCTTTCTTGATTCCAAAGCAGGCACCGATGAGTGCATTTTCTGCCATACTCACGCCGCTTCCGGGAATGTTGTTACTCTTCAAAGTGATGTTGCTACCCTGCTTAGTAGTCGATCCAACTGCTGTAGCAATTTCTGCAAGGGTACCCGAATTCATTATTTCGGCATATTTCTCCGCTTTTTTATCCTTGATCACTTTTGCTTTCATCTGATCGTAGATATTTTCGAAAGACGGTACTCCGCGCTCTTTGATTTCGGTCAAAACAGCAACAACCCACTCATCTCCAGCCATCATCGGCTGAGATACATCTCCCACTTTCGCAGTATATGTCCAGCGGATAATTTCATCTGCACCGGTCAATCCTGGAATTGTTGTGGCATTTGAGCGAATGTTTTTCGCTGGAGTAATGGTTGTACCGCCATTCAATGTGTCAGCGGCCTGACGGAATGAAGCAGAATCACTGAAGCTGATGGTGAAGTCATTCACCATGCTATACGCAGATTTACGTGTGGCTGAGCTCGGAGCAATTTGGCGATCAATTGTAGCCAAGTAGGTTACCATTTTCGGAGCATTCTTTTGGGTAACCTCCACAAGGTGAATACCGAAACTGGTTTCCACAATCTGAACTTCTCCAACCTTGCCATCAAAGCAAGCCTTTTCGAATGGGGCTACCATAGAACCTCGCCCAAACTTACCCAAGTCTCCGCCGCTATCCTTTGTCCCGTCTGTGCCATAGATGGCCGCCATCTCAGCAAAGTTTTTCTGCTTTACAATAACTTTTTTCAGGGAATCCGCCTTTGCTTTCGCGACATCGCCCTTTTCTTTGAACAGAATGTGGCGTGCCTGCACAGAATCAATTTCAGAAACACGCTTGGTGATTTTTGAAATCTTCATGAATCCGCTTTCGAGGTATGGACCAACAACGTCTCCAACAGTATTGTTGAGTATAGCAGTATTGGAAGGCTCAGCGACACTTCCAGCCACGTAGGGCCTCGGGCCTGCGCCAGGCGTAGATGTTTTGGAGGCTGCAAATAGGGAATCGGTGGTAGATGTGCGGAAGGATTCGGTCAATTCCATCAAACCGTTGCGCGCGGCTGTAGAGTCGAGTGAAGACGCAGCAACAGGAAATTTGATATACTCAATAGAACGACTTGACTCCTGCTTGTATTGCTTCTCCTTTTTGTGCTTGTTAAAAGCAGCACGAATGTCACTTTCGGTCCAAGTGACAGAAGTGTCAGGGATCTCGGCATAGGTTTTCACCACATAGTCCACATTCACTTTATTATTCTGCTGTTGAAAGGCCCATTTGCCATCAACGGCATTCGCATAAACACCCTTTTTGACCATCAAATCAAACTTTTCACGCTGACGCTTCAATGTGATGAGTTGCTTCCAGCCAGTGTACATGAGCGATGTCATCCCGTCGAAATTCAGACGCATCTGCTCTTTCATGGCAGTAGAATCTTTTCCGCCATAAATGGTGGTTTTCACATAGGGTGAGAGCATTTCACCAAAAACGATTTCGTCGAATTCGTCCTCAGTCACAACAAGGCCAAGTTTCTCGAACACGGAGGTGAACAACTTGGATTCCACCAGATTGTTCCATGTGTCATTGGAAAGACTTGACTCATTGCCGCTGTAATTGAACAATACTTTTTGACGTTCAACAGCGTCTGACCATTCTCTGCGGCTCACAGTCTCGCCGCGGATACTTCCCAATTCATCGTTGCCGATATTGAGAAGTGCGATTACCGCTTGGTACGGAACAAGGAAGCTGAGCATGCAAATACCGATCACACCTACGATGAGCCAGCCTTGTCTTCTGATTTTTTCAATCAATGCCATAATTCATATACCCTTAAAATTGGGGGTGCGAATATCGTAAATCTCCGGCAATGTTTAGCAGTAGCCCTGTAGATATTCAATTTTATTCCTGATTATCAGTGGGGTAGCTGAATTTTAACGAGCTCAATCCGACGATCGCTGACCTTTGTGACCTCCAGACGTGAACCGGTCAGCTCAAAAATGGCCCCTTCCTCAGGAATATCCTCGTACATGAAGAGGATCAAACCGCCAAGTGTGTCGTATTGCTCATCGTTCACGGGTAGACCAAGATTGTACTTTTCATTCAGAAAATCGATTTCCAGTCGGCCAGAAAACTCGAATTCAGTTTCACTGATTATCTGTTCGATATTTTCTTCCTTGTCATGCTCATCTTCTATCTCTCCGATGATTTCTTCTACAATATCTTCCATCGTAATGATCCCCGCAGTGCCTCCAAATTCATCTACTACGACGGCCATGTTTCTTTTTTGCTTGATAAAAAGTTCAAGTATTTTATTCGCGGCCATGGGCTCAGGAATAATGGATACAGGCCTCAGAATATGTTGAATATGAGCAGGTTTTCGAAAGAGTTCGAACGAATGCACGTATCCAATGATATGGTCGATAGATTCTCTGTAAATGAGGATTTTCGAAAGCCTGGTTTCAATAAATAACTCCTTTAGCTTCTGCACTGAATCGGTAATTTCCACGGCTACAATTTCATTCCGAGGAATCATGCAGTCACGCGCTTTTACCTTGGAAAAGTCAAGCGCATTTTGAAAGATCTGGATTTCATGATCAAGGTTAATCGAAGGATTTGTAGTGCCGATAACCTCTCTCAGATAATGGTCAAGATCAATCCTCCCGAATTCTACCATGCTGTTCGAAGCAACCGGGCGTTTGATCAACTTCAGGAAGAGATCGGATAAAGTGGCCACAAACCAAGAGAAGATCCAAAGCACAGCGTACCAAATCATTATAGGCACTGCGAAAACAGAAAGCCACCTATTGGGATTAGTGGAAAATATGGCTTTAGGTAAAAATTCGCTGAACACAAGAACGATGATTGTCGAGATAATCGTTTGAGTCAAAAGCATTCCAAAATCACCTAGCCAAATGGCCTGCTGAGGCAATTGAGTGGCTATTGAAGCAATAATAGCATCGCCCATGAAGAGTCCATACACTACAAGCGCCACGTTGTTTCCTACCAGCATGGAGGCAATAAACAATTTTGGATGACGTGTAAAATGAGAGATGATACCTGAGCCAAAAACGCCTTGCTTTCGATCTAATTCAATCTTGAGTTTGTTCGACGTGATGAAGGCAATCTCCATTCCGCTGGCAAAAGCCGAAGCTACGAGGCAGAGAAAAACAATAAGTATCCAGCCAGGGTCCATGGAGAGATTTACAGATAGGCAAAAGTAAGGGTACTGCTAAATTAGCTGCGATCTTCCGATTGGCGCTTCATACGCAAGTACATCCTACGACGAAACAGATACCAGATAAGCACTATGCAGGCCATGAAGAGATTACTTTTTTCGTGATTCCAGCCATTCAAATAGATGCGATAAAACGAATAGATAAAGGCTGCGATAGTAGCAGCGAGCCAGAAGTGGACAAAAAATCGGGTGGTTTTTTCCATGCTAAATTTATTTTTCCTTCACGTAGAGATCGCCGTGAGGACGAAGAATATGATATCGCGTAAATGAGTCATTGCTCTCCAAGCCATCCCCAAAAAGAACTCCTGAGGCAGAAGTGATGGTCACAAACTTATCCGTATATATGCGCCCACTATCCTGTGCAAAAACCAATTCTTCTGTTTCTAATTTCTCTCCTTTCACATTGAGTAACTCGACCTTCTCCCAGGCCACCAAATGATTTTTTTCCTGATCATAACGCCCGTTAATTGCGGTGAGGCGCGCTTCTTCTGTCTCGGTGGAGTCATAAAAAATCATAGTGAATCCATCCTTGGCGAGCAAGTACGAGTCAGCTCCTTCATATCGTTCGAGGGTTTCTGCGATCAGTTTGTTGCGAAGTTTGCCTGACTCAGTGTACACGAATTCAGCCTTGTGATTGGTTTGTACGGGCAATTGCTGAGGATCGGTGATGGCTTTAATTTCAGAAATGTCATTACCACATGAACAAAGCGACACTGCGGTCCAGAGCAAAAGATACAATGCCAGAATAAGTCGTTTAGAGGCCATCCATTAATCGTATTTGCGTTGGAAAAACCAGCGCTCAAAAGGATGAAGAGTGAATCCCACTTGAATAGTAGTCATACTTTCCTCAATCAAGTTGCCAGAGTTGCCTCCACTCTCTGCGAGCTCAATTCCAAAATGGAATCGACTTGCACTGCGAGAGGCGATAAGAGGTATTGAGATGCCCGCCGAAATACCACGTTGCATCACAGCGTCTTCGCCTAGTTGAAGATACGTGGTGGATTGGCGCACTCCGGCCCGGTATGTTACCCTGCTGAAAAAGCGATTGGCCTTTTCAAGACCTTCTGGCAAATACTCAACTCCAAAGGCAAGGGTTTCAGATTTTCGGAGCACCGTAGGTGTGATGGAATGAATATTCGTGGAGCCTTTAAGATCGGACCAATCTTGTGACCGATAGTCAGCTGCCACCGACAGCATACCCCCATTGCGGGCGTGGTACAAATAGTTGCCCCCTATACTCAATCGGGAAGGCATGGAAAAATACCCTCTGTTTCCGTCTTCAATGTAGCTGGTGTCTAGTGTAATTTCCACGGAAGTGAAATAATAAAACGATTCGCCAAGTTCTGAGAATCGGGTGTTGATCGCTGTGCCAATGGAATAGTCTGCCCCTAGTTGAAGATAGCTCCCACTCACGGCCTTGGCGTTCTCTTTAGTAACCGCCAGCGGCAAAGTGTAGTGCATCCCTAGATCAAAAAAGAAGTCGGCGACCTTAATGGCTGTAGTAACGCGTGTATTATTAAGTTGATTGTTGTTGTAAATTACTCTTCTCGACTGTTCTACTGAGCCAAAAAGGTAATTGATGTTGGCCCCGAACATCAATTTGTGAGTCATCACTTTCGCAGTATCCGTATGCCATTCGAAACTGCGCGAAACCCCTGTGATCAGGCGATTGATTCCCCCTTCGCCGGCGTAGCGATACCGAGCACTCAACGTATCATTCACAGCCTGGCTGCGTTCGAGTTGGTAGCCACTGGTACTGTAAGGAGTAAGCCCGATCACAATGGCCCAAGGACTGCCCAGTTTTTTAAAGCCTAGAGCAACCTCATTTAAATTTCCTCCGCGATAGGTGACCGACTCATCGCCAGTTCCAATTTGATTGAACGAACCCTTTCCGGTAAGTTGAAATACTGTTTCCGTAAGTGAACTATATGTTGCTGGATTCTGAAAGTTGATTACGCTTCCATCGAGCAGTGGAGTGCATACTCCACCCATTGAAAAATGACGAATCGATCCGGGATCATTCAATATGCCGAGTCCAAAGCGGGAATAAGGGGAATTCACACTCACTTGAGCGTGGATGTCGGAACTCACAACCAGCGTTATACAAACTGCGAGCAGAAAAGAATTAGTGCTTTTCAAGGTTGAATTTCAATATTTCGTTTAACCCGATCAGGGTGAGATCCGGATTTGCAAAAATGCGTGATTTCTGAAGCTGCGCAAAAAAGGTCGAATCACCGCCGGTAAGTATGACGTCTAATTCCCCGATTTCACTACGCCATCTTGCGATACTTTCATCCAATTCAGCTACAATTCCGTGAATGACACCATTCACAAGGGATTCCTTTGTGTTTTTTCCAATCATCGAAGGAAGAAAATCCCACTCACTAATCATCGGGAGGTTGCCTGTGAAGGCATTCAATGCCTGAAAGCGCATGTGAAGTCCGGGAGCAATAGACCCGCCTTCCAACAGACCATCGCGCAAAAGTGTAAAGGTTAAGCAAGAGCCGCAGTCCACCACAAGACAGGTTGAACCAGCAAGTTTCATCGCTCCTACCGCATTGGCAATTCGATCGGTTCCTAAGGTGAGTGGAGTTTCATAGCTGATGCCAATGGGAAGCGGCGTGAGGTGAGATAAAATAAAAGCCGACGCACATTCACGCGCCCAATCAGGCAAAGATGCGTTGGCCTGTTTTACAGAAGAGAATAGAAAGTGAATATCTGAACAAGCTTGATATCCTGAAGGTTGAAAGGCCATCCATTCTGAAGGGGTCAGATTTTGTTTGACAGAGAGTTGGTCATTTTCGAACCAAGCAATTTTAGTGAAGCTATTCCCTTCGTCAGCGATAAGGTGGATGCCCATTACTGATCCCTGTTGGAAAGCATCATGACTGTGCCCCGAGCTTCATACGGCCTTCCATTTCCGTCTTCCACACTTACAAAATAGGCGTATACACCTTCCTGAACCATTTCGCCATTCATCCGGCCGTCCCAAGGCTCCTCAATCACGGTAGTCTGGTAAATTACATCGCCCCAGCGACTGTAAATAATCATCTGGTAATTATTGAAATCGGCAAATGAAATAATCGGTTGAAAAGTGGTGTTGAATCCATCCACAACAAAGGCACTAGGCACCCAGATCACAGGTTCCTGAATGAGGCATAATTCATTTGAGTTGGCTGTAAATGAAGTTCCTGGGAAAAGCGTAGATGGGCGTTCAACGGCTTCTACGGTGTAGCAAAAACGCCCTTCTGAGTAGAGAAGATCGGCCACGTCGTCCTCATAATAGGTTTGAGTGCCGTTAACTTCGCCCACTAATTCCAGAAAGCCGTTTTGTCCTGTTTTTCGATAAATACGATAGGCGAGCACTCCGTTTTCCCAGCCCTCATAATGAGTCCATTGAAGCACGTTTACAAGGCGGTCTGTATTGGCAAGCCCGCGGAGAAAGATAGTTTTTCCAAAGTTGGTGGTATCCACCCAAACATCACAGAGATTGCGGACGAGAATTCGATAATTGAACGGAAAGGAAGATGCCGCCACATCCGGATCTTCGAATACAAGTTCACTCAGTACGATATTATCCAAAACCAGAATTTCTTCCCAATTGGCATCATCGAATTTCCGACGCTGCAAATGGAAGTAGTGCTCCGTGCTCGCTGGCGGGGTTTGAAGCGTTACCGTCACTTCTGTTTGTCCTGTAACAGAAGCACTACTCAAATAATTGAAAGCGGGCTCCGTAGGGTAGGTGATGAGGACATTCTGCAAATTTGATCGTGAGATATATCCCTCTACTGATAAGGCTTCCACGTAATAAGAATGAACGCCCGAAACAATTTCGGTGAACTCATGCACAAACGAATTGAGTGTGCCCTGCACCGTTCCTATCAGTTCGGGAACAGAGCCATCCACGGAGTGATAAATGGAGTAGCCTTGAGGATTGTCAGACCAACCCGTGTAAGAGGTCCAGTTTATTTCGAGCGATTCAGAGCAAATGGCATAGGGGATAGGTGAAACAAAAATGGAACAGCTGCAGATGTCGCTTGTCGGACTGGTATTCGGACTAGGCGGAATTCCACTGTAGCAGGTATCAATGGAAGCGAGCAGATAACATACTGGACCGAGGTTGACAGGAGCAAGCAAGTCAATAAACTGTGTCTGTTGAGCTCCGAAAACGGTGTCAAGCAATGTGACATTGCCACTATTTCCGCATCGGTACAAAATATATCCCTGCGTATCCGGAGCTGCACTCGCATTCCATTCTACGATAGCATCATTCGTGGCATGGTCGATCGAAACCGAAGTGACCTCTGGAATATCGGGCGGAGTTATATCGAAAAAAGTGCCACCTGAAATGTCGCTTTCATGAGCACATCCGAATGGTGTAGGAAGAATAATTTGAAAGTTGTAGTCGACTTCACAACGCGAAACCTCAAAACCCCAAGTATTGGTTCCATAAGGAAGTGTTTGAGCAAGAGTCCACGTTCCCGCAGGATATTCCATCCATACCTCATAGGTGGACCCTACAAAGGGAATTCCGGAAGGATATGGATCGCTCCAGTTGATGAGGACTTGTCCGGGTGGCGAAATGGAAGGCAATACATCCAAACTTATGCTACACAGTGTAACAGAAGGAGCAGAGAAGAAAGTAGTGGCCCCGTCGTTGGATTCTGCCACCACATAATAACACTCATCGCTTACCAGCGGGGTGGCAATGACGTGTGTGAATGTAGTAGTTACTATATTAATTGCTGAGCCTACTTCGGTGAAAATTCCTGCTGAGGATGAAGCGTTCCAAATATGGTAGGCGACGAATTGCCCCAAAGGATCAGGAACCTGAGTCCACTGGACAATAGCATTGCCATTGGACTGAATCTGAATACATCTCAATAAAGGAGCATTCAGAGCCTGCGCGAAAAGACCCTGCGAAAAGCAGAGGCTAATCAAGATATGGAGCCAATTTTTCAGCACGAGGGTCAAGCAGGCAAAGATACCGCGGTGTGATGGAACGATAGGGTCTTCTTTATATTTCACTCCACAAGCAGCGAAAAGGTTGCATCATGCAACCTTCCACTAGAATAAAAAGGGGGTAGAGAGAAACCCAGATCTCGCTGCTTCATACTCCCGGATAATCTCTTCCACCACATGCGCTGCCGGAAGAATAGAGCGCACGCTCGCAGCGACTTGTCCAATTTCAAGCTCCCCCTCTACTAAATCTCCTTCAAACATTCCTCTTTTAGCGCGCCCTCTTCCAAGTAATTGTGCCAGATCATCTTTACCAGCCCCTTTAGAATAGGCTTGCATGACCTGATCAAAAAATGGGTTTTTCAGCAGTCGAACAGGGGTAAGCTCTTTCAAAGTAAGAAGCGTTTCGCCTTCAACAGCCTGAACAATCCGGTCTTTGAATGCCTGATGGGCGGATGATTCAAGGGTTGCCACAAAACGACTGCCGATCTGCACGCCGTCTGCTCCAAGCGCCATTGCAGCGAGCATTCCCCTGCCACTTCCAATACCTCCTGCAGCGATAACCGGAATGCTGACTGCCGCGCGGACAAGGGGAATCAAACAAAAAGTGGTCGTCTCTTCCCGACCATTGTGCCCGCCCGCCTCGAAGCCCTCAGCCACAACGGCATCACAGCCTGCGTCCTCTGCTTTTTTCGCAAATACACTACTTGAAACGACATGAACAACCCGAATTCCTTCCTTTTGAAGGTGTGACGTCCATGTTTTTGGATTCCCAGCAGAAGTAAATACAATTGGTACATGTTCTGCGATGACAATGGCCATCAATTCATCGATTTGAGGATAAAGCAGGGGAATATTCACCCCGAAAGGCTTGTCAGTGGCGGCACGGCATTTCCTGATGTGTTCCTGCAGGACAGGCGGATGCATGGATCCTGCACCAATTAGCCCTAATCCGCCGGCATTACTCACAACAGAGGCCAGTCTCCAGCCCGAACACCAAATCATGCCAGCCTGAACAAGTGGGTATTGAATTTGAAATAGTGAAGAAATCGGGTTCATAGGCCAAATTTGAGGATGGGATGACCATTGAAACACAAAATTTTCGATTGGTATATCGACCGCTAGGTGTTGAAGAAGTATCTTAGCCCAGTATTCTAATTTGCGGGACCTTATCACGAACTTACTCATGAAGAAGTTTTTATTCATTCTTATTATGATTTCCGGTATGCAGGGCATGGCTCAGTACCAGTGGGATTATGGAATTAAAATTGGCGCATCCAACTACCTCGGAGACATTGGTGGTAAGGAACTTACGCGAAGAGATTTTGTGGTAGATATGCATATCCCATCGACTCGCTGGGCCGCGGGTGGATATGTGCGCTATAAGTTTTCTAAGCGCCTTTCCCTAGGAGTAAACGTGGATCACATTCGCATCACTGATACGGATGCCTTGACCTCTAATCCAGCTCGCAGAGCCAGAAACATGAATTTCCGCAATAACATGTACGAAATCGGTGCTCGCGCTGAGATTACTATCTGGTATGACAACGACGTCGGAAATAGAGGTTACTATAACCCTGATTTCAAGCTGTTTCTTTTCGGTGGATTGGCAGGTTATTACAGCAATCCTCAAGGTCAGATTTTTAACGAAGGTGATTTGGCTTATGGAGGAGAATGGTTTGACCTCCGTGATTGGCGCACTGAAGGACAGGAAAAGCCATACTCTGCATTTGGTCTCGCAATTCCTGCTGGTGTAGGTCTCTATTTCACCTTCAACAAGCAGTGGCGCATAGGATGGGAAGTGAGTTGGAGAACTACATTCACTGACTACTTGGATGACATCTCCACGACGTTCGAAATTCCTGGCTCCGATGATCCGCAAGCGATGGAGTTTGTGAACCAATCCTATCAGGCTCTCGTTGACGACATCAACAAAGAGAATCCAGATATGTCACCGCTGAGTGTGAATAGCTTCCGCTATATTCCCGGATTTAGCACTAAACGGGGTGACCCCACGCACAACGACAGTTATCTAACGACACAAGTAACCATTGGAAAAGTGATTCGCGGTCGCAGTAATTTTTACAAGTCAAAGTACAGTTGGTTGAAGAACCGCGCCGGTATCCGCCGCACACGTGCCAAGTTCTGATACTGGTTGATCGAAATAATAAAAGACCCGCCTAGGCGGGTCTTTTTATTTTAGCGCAAATACTGAAAAACCTTGGATAAGGGCTTAATGGTGAGAGTATACCACGACGGCTTAAGATCATTGAGCTTCCAGGCTAGGCGGTCTTCCTGATTCGCCCTTATGCGGTTGCGCAGCGATACATTGCTCTGGCCACCCGTTCTCATTTTCGTGATGACACGGGGCAGGTAAGCGAGCTTCACGTGATGTTTATGTATAAAGCGCAGCATGAGCTCATAATCCGCAGCCGAACGAAGAGACAAGTCATACAGACCGAACGAATCGTAAACGCTTTTGCGCACAAAAAAAGTGGGGTGGGGTGGCATCCATCCTTTGAGAAAAAGACCCGAGCGGTACTTTCCTGCTATCCACCGCCTCACCACTTTGTCCTTATCATAACGGTTCACATAGACTAAATCAGCGTAGCACGCATCGCAATCCGTTTCTCGAAAGACCTGCACCACGTCAGAGATCACATGATCATCGGCAAAATAATCATCGCTGTTCAAAATGCCTACAATATCACCGTGAGCCGACCTTACACCCTTGTTCATGGCATCATAAATTCCACGGTCTTTTTCCGAAATGACCGTGGTAACTGAGCTTCGGTAGCGTCCTACAATATCCAGCGTAGCATCTTTTGAAGCCCCGTCCACAACAATGTATTCTATATCGGAATAGTTCTGTGCGGCTACTGATCGAAGAGTGTCTTCAACGGTTTCCGCGCTGTTGTAGCAAATCGTAATGATGGATACTTTCATGATGTGATACTCCTCGTTCGAACCAATGAGGCTGGATTGCCGCGATAGATTCCAAATGCGTCTGAATCGGAAGTAAGGATGGACCCGACGGAAAGAACTGAATGACTCTGCATCGTGACACCCGGACAAACAACGCTTTTAGCTCCTACCCATGCTCCTGATTCTAGTTTTATTTCCCGCGTAATAAGATCAAATCGCGGACTGGTATAATCATGATTGCCGCAGAGAAGCATTGCACCCTGAGAGATGCAACAATGGCTTCCAATGGTTACCTCTGCTAAATTGTCAATCCAGGCCTCCTC
>Ga0105049_10000495_pt1 | contig 43589 bp, 38 predicted proteins | sample MAT06_FD_78087 | JGI IMG/M metagenome (GOLD analysis project Ga0105049, IMG submission 78087) | Freshwater microbial communities from Lake Fryxell liftoff mats and glacier meltwater in Antarctica - MAT-06 | ecosystem: Environmental > Aquatic > Freshwater > Ice > Liftoff microbial mat | place...
CGCGACCGATCACGCTGTTCACTGGGCAATGGGCCGACATGCCGCTGGAGACGCTGGCCGCCAAGGCTAAGGCGTGGGGCTATGACGGGCTCGAACTGGCCTGTTGGGGCGACCATTTTGACGTGCCGCGGGCCCTGGCCGAGCCCGACTATTGCGCGGGCCGACACGCGCTTCTGGGCCGGCACGGGCTGAAGGTGTGGGCCATTTCGAACCACTTGGTCGGACAAGCCGTGTGCGACCCGATTGACGCGCGGCACAAGAGCATACTGCCGTCAGCGGTTTGGGGAGATGGCGAACCCGAGGGCGTTCGCCAGCGTGCGGCCGCCGCGATGGCCGACACCGCGCGGGCGGCGGGCAAGTTGGGCGTAAAGGTTGTCAACGGATTCACCGGCTCGGCCATTTGGCACAAGCTCTACGCCTTCCCGCCGACCTCGCCCGCGGAGATCGCCGCGGGCTACGAGGACTTCGCCAGACGGTGGAACCCGATTCTCGACGTCTTCGACCAGAGCGGCGTCCGCTTCGCGCTGGAAGTCCATCCGACCGAGATCGCATACGACCTCTACACAGCTGAATCCGCGCTCAAGGCGATCAACAACCGCCCCGCCTTCGGCTTCAACTTCGATCCCTCCCACTTGCACTGGCAGTTTGTAAATCCGGTGAAGTTCATTGAGCGATTCGGCCAGCGGATCTACCACGTCCATATGAAGGATGCCGCCCGGCGGCTCGACGGCTCGACCTCAGTGCTCGCGTCGCACCTCTCTTTCGGCGATCGGCGCCGCGGGTGGGACTTCCGCTCGCCCGGCCGCGGCGAGATCGACTTTGAGGACATCATCCGCAGCCTCAACGGCTGCCGTTACGAGGGGCCGCTGTCGGTGGAGTGGGAAGACTCGGCAATGGACCGCGAGCACGGCGCTCAGGAAGCCTGCGCATTTGTGCGGCGGCTGGATTTCCCGCCGTCGGCCGTCGCGTTCGACGCGGCGTTTGGCGGGTGATTCAACAAATGAACCCCCGAGCCGTCAAGCTCGGGGGTTCAAACTAGCAGTTCACGTGTACCGAATGTGACTGATTAGCGACGACGGCGACGGCCAGCCGCCACGAGCCCGAGCCCGGCGAGGACGGCCGCGCCGGGGGTGGGGATCAGCATGTCCTGAGCGGTGTCGCTGGTGAGCGCGATGAGGTCGAGCGCCTGAGGGCCTGTGCCATCGAGGGCGGCCAGGAAGCCGCTGGCCAGACCAAGGACGCTAGCGTTACCGGAGAAGACGGCGTTGCCGCCGGCGAGACCGAAGTTGAGCCCGAACGCCGCGCCGGGGCCGGGGCCAGAGGAAGAGGCCGTCTCATAAACGATCTCCCAAAGGGCCAACTGCATGGCGGCGGCTTCTTCGTTGCTGATGCCGGGGCCGTTGATGTCGAAGCCGAACGAGGGGGAGTAGAAGCGGCCGAACAGCTCGCGGATGGCACTGGCCTTGGCGGCGCCCATCGGGGTCACGGTGGTGGCGGGCTGCGGGGCCATCTCGAGCGCCGCGGTCTGATAGGTGTAGCTGGTGTTGGGGCTGACGTTCTGGGTCAGCTCGATGCAGAAGGCGCGATATCCGCCCTGGAGACCGGCGGGGTTGCCGGCCGTCCCAGTCCAGTTGAACACGCCAGCCTGGGTGCCGCCGTTGGTGGCGGTGGGGTCGGTCAAGCTGAAGTTCATGTTAACGACGGGGCCGACGCCGTTGAAGGTGGAGGTGACGGTCGCGGCAGACGCCGAACCCGCCATACAGACCAACGCAACGATCGATGCAGTCATGACGCTCTTCATGGAATCTCTCCGAGCGATCTCTGTTTAGAGATCTCTGTTTGGGTGCCCGGATACTCGCGTGCCACATCGGAACGCGAAGATCCGTTAACAGCCGTCTCGCGGCGCTGGCCGCGAACACGCCGAACCAGTGAGGATGAAGTCCCACTGGCTCCTTCTTCGTTTATTGTGGTGGCGGCGCTCTTGAAGCAAGCCTGCCCTGAAAGACTATAATCCCGATTGGCCGTTCTGTCAACCTATCGAGGCAGTTGAGGCCCAAAGTAGTGCGAAGTTCCTATTCCGCGTCCCTAGCGGCACGGCAGCCACGCGGCTTTAAACCGCCATGTAAACAAAGCCGCGGGAAGTGCCCGCAGCCTTGGATACTGATCTTGTTGAAAACGGACGGCTTAGCGACGGCGACGAGCGGCCAGCAAGCTACCTAGACCCAGAAGCGCCGCAGCACCCGGGACGGGGACCAACATATCCTGATTGGAATCGCTGCTGATGGCGTAAAGATCGAGTGCCTTGGGGCCCTGGCCGTTGAGGGCCGAGAGGAAGCTGGAGGCAAGGGTGAGGACGGAGTTGCTTCCGCTGAAGACGGCGTTGCCGCCGTTGAGTGCCCAGCTGGAGCCGTATGCCGAGCCGGGGCCGTTGCCGGAGGCGGACGCCGTCTCATAGACGATCTCCCAGATGGAGACCTGGATGGCGGCGGCCTCGTCCTGGGTGATGCCGACGCCGTTGATGCCGGGGCCGAAGGAGGGGCTGAAGAACCGGCCGAAGAGCTCGCGGAGGGCGTCGGCCTTCTGCTGGCCCATCGGGGTCACGCTGTTGGTGGGGCGGGGAGAGTCTTCGAGAGCGCGAACGCGATAGTTGTCACCGAAGTAGTTGGTGTTGAGGTGAACGTGCTGCGTGAGCTCGATGCAGAAGGCCCAGTAGTTCCCGCGGAGGGAGGTGGGGTTGGTGGCGGTGCCCTGCCAGTTGAAGAGCCCGGCGCGGGTGGTGCCGGAGCCGACCGAGGGGTCGGTGATGGCGTAGCTCATGTCGCGGCGGGGAGTGACATCGGTGAAGCGCGAGTTGACGAACTGGGCCATGGCCGGGGCGGAACAGGCGAGCAGGGCGGCGGGGGTCAAAACGGACAGCGTGCGGATATCGAGCTTCATGGGCTCTCCTCAAGGTCTATGGCCAGCGGAAGCCGGTGGCCGGGTGAAGGCGCTCCGCGTCGGCGGAGCTGTGGACGAAGCCCAACGACCGGCTGACGCCGGACGCAGAACGAACCTCGGGACGCTCACGGTCGAGCGCCTCGTCCTTCTTCACCTAGTTGCAGATCCATCCGGCACGAGCTGCGTTAGCAGCAAGCGCTGTGGAGTGGTACGTCATTATGTCTCACGCCATCGCTTTGACAAGCTGTAACCCGCTTCTCAGGCTGATTTGATGCACATGCGTGAGTATGCGGCGGGGAGGCTTGCCCAGTCTGTCGGCTGCCAGCTACCTATAGCCCCGAGAACGCCTAGATTGCCAGTTATAAGCACCGCCGGTCGGCGGTGTGAGTGAGCGAACGCTGAAGGTTGGCCGTTCGACAGGGCCGACGGGCTACTTCTTGACAGCTGCGGTGAAGCCGGTGCCCTTGAACGCCGCGAGGATCGACTCGATGCTGGCAGGGGCGGTGTCGGCCAGAACCACCGTGGCCTGCTTGCCGTCCAGGTCGACGTCGCAACTCTTGACGCCGGGGATCTTGGAGACCAGCCCTTTGACCTTGCCGGCGCACATGGCACAGGTCATGCCCTTGACCTCGAAACGGACGACCTGAACCTTGGGCCCAAACTCGGCCCCCGCCTGCGGGGCGGTGTTCATGCCGAGGTTCTTGTGCAGGAACGCGAAGACATCGGCGATCTCCTCGATGCGCTTCTTGGTCGGCTTGCCGGCCCCGTGGCCCGCACGGACGTCGATGCGGATGAGCAGCGGGTTGTTGGCGTCCATCTCGCCGGTGGGCGAGCCCGCGGCCTGAAGCGCCGCGGCGAACTTGAAGGAGTGTCCGGGCACGACGCGGTCGTCGTGGTCGGCAGTGGTCACCAGCGTGGCGGGGTACTTGGTCCCCGGCTTGGCGCGGAGGAGCTGGTGATAAGGCGAATAGGCGTTGAGGGCCTTGAACTCGGCGGGGTCTTCGCTGGAGCCGTAATCGGACTTCCAGGCCCAGCCGATGGTGAACTGGTGGAAGCGGAGCATGTCCATGACGCCCACGGCCGGGAGGGCCGCGCCGAAGAGGTCGGGGCGCTGTGTCATACAGGCACCGACCAACAGGCCGCCGTTGGAGCCGCCCTGAATGGCGAGCTTCTTGGGCTGGGTGTACTTGTTGGCTATCAACCACTCGCCCGCGGCGATGAAGTCATCGAACACGTTCTGCTTGCGGAGCTTGGTGCCGGCCTGGTGCCATTCTTCGCCGTACTCACCGCCGCCGCGGAGATTGGCCACGGCGTACACGCCGCCCATTTCCATCCAGACGACCGTGGCGGGGGAGAACGAAGGAGTCAGCGAGATGTTGAACCCGCCGTAGGCGTAGAGGAGGGTCGGGTTGTTGCCGTCGAGGGGTAGGCCCTTCTTGTGCGTGATAAACATCGGCACTTTGGTGCCGTCCTTGCTGGCGAGGAAGACCTGCTTGCTCTCGTATTCGGCGGGGTTGAAGTCGACTTTGGGGGCCTTCCAGATCGTGCTTTGGCCGGTTTTGACGTCGTAGCGGAAGACCGTGGGCGGGGCGTTGAAGCTGGTGAACGAATAGAAGGTCTCGGGGTCCTTTCGCTTGCCGCTGAAGCCCGAGGCGGTGCCCAGGCCGGGGAGGTCGACATCGCGGACGAACTTGCCGGTGAGGTCGAAGACCTTGACCTGCGACGAGGCGTCTTTGAGGTACCGGGCGATGAGGTGGTTGCCCACGACGCTGACGCCGGTGAGCGTGGCGTCGGTCTGGGGGATGACGGTCTTCCACTGATCGCGGGCGGGCTTGCGGGTGTCGATGGCGATGAGCCGGCCGCGGGGGGCTTCGAGATCAGTGAGGAACCAGAACACGGGGCCGTCGTTGTCGACGAAGTCGTAGCTGGCGTCAAAGTCGTTGAGGAGCTCGACGAAACCGTGGGCCGTGCCGCCGCCGGCATTGATCATGTCAGTGCGGGCCTTCTGGGCCGTGGAGGCGGCCTGCCGGATGGCGGCTTTCTGATCCGAGGTCGCGTCGGCATCGTCGATGACCTTCACCAAAGCCGTGCCCTGCTGACGCTCCCAGTCGCGAAGCTTGCCGTCGAGTTCGTTGGGCTTGAGCTCAATCCCGGTGGCCTTGAGATCGCGGACGAAAAACCGGTTCTTGCGGTCGGTGCCCTGAGACACGTTCATGACGAGGTACTGGCCATCGTCGGTCACGCCCGCGCCCAGGCCCCACTCGGGCTGGTCGGGCCGCTCGTAAACGAGCACGTCCTTGGCCTGCTCGGTGCCGACGCGGTGATAGAAGACCTTGGGGAAGCGGTTGACGCCGGTGAGCACTTTGCCTTCGCCCGGCGCGTCATAGCGGCTGTAAAAGAAGCCCTTGGCGTCGTTCGTCCAGCCCGCACCTGAGAACTTCACCCACTTGAGCTCGTCGGCCTGGTCCTTGCCGGTCTCGATATCGCGGACCTTCCAGGTGTTCCAGTCCGACCCGGCTTCTGCGAGGCCGTAGGCCATGAGCTTGCCGTCCTCGCTGACGGACGTGCCCGCGAGGGCGACAGTGCCGTCCTTGGCGAGGGTATTGGGATCGATAAGTACTTTGGGTTCGCTGGTCAGCGCATCGGTCCAGTAGAGGACGCTCTGGGCCTGCAGGCCGTCGTTGCGGCTGTAGAAGTAGCGCCCGCCTTCCTTGCGGGGCGCGGAGAATCGCTCATAGTCCCACAGCTTGAGCAGGCGGTCCTCGATCCCCTGGCGTTGCGGGATGGCCTTGAGATACTCAAACGTCACGGCGTTCTGCGCCTCGACCCAGCCCTTGGTGTCGCTCGACTGGTCATCCTCCAGCCAGCGGAACGGGTCGGCGATTTTGACGCCATGGTACGTGTCGACTTGGTCGACCTTGCGGGTGTCGGGGTACTTGACGGGCCCGGCGGCGAACGCCAGTCCGGCGGTCAGGGTGATGAATCCGGCGATGAGGACGTGCTTCATGACGGGCTCCAAAAAGCCTGTGGTCCCGATTCTAAGGCCGATCCGGCGGCGGGGTTGCAGGAATCGGCCGTGCCGATCGCCATCAACCGGTCTTTCTGCCAGGCCTGCTTCTTGCATTGAGCGAACGCTCGCAACCAACCAAGATCGCACGCTGACCGTCCGCCGGTGTACACGCTCGGCCTGGTTGCCGGTTAAGTGATGCGTCGCGATTCGGCACTGCGCAGCCGAACATGCGCCGATCGCGCAGGGGGATCAGCGGCATCGCGTATCAGATCGGACTTGCCCCGCCGAGATCGGCATCAGAATGCCGAACCGAGGCCCATGGCCCGGCGCCAGGCGCTGAGCTGACCGAGGTGGCTCATCGGATGCCCCGTCAGCAGGAAGTTGACCGCGGCGCCGATGGTCGGAAGCATCTCGGTCATGCGGCCGCCCATGGGGTTGGGCTTGTTGAGGGTCTCGTCGCTCGCGTTCGCCACCGCGTCGAGGATGTGGCGGTAGCCGCCGAGATAGTTCTTCGAGACGGTTTCGAGGGATGGATAGATCGTGGCGAGCTTGTCGTCGCGGCACTCTACGCCGTTCTTAAAGAGATTTTCCCAGCCAGCGGGCGTCGCGGCCAGGGGCGCGATCGCGAGGAGATTGGCCATGTTGGCGGCGTAGATCGCCAGGTGCCCATATACAAAGACGGGGTGATTGGAGTTGATAGGGATGCCGCCGGGGGCGGCGAACCGCGCGGCGTTGTGCGGGTTGACGCCCTTGAGCATGCCCTCGCCATAGTGAACAGAAAACGCGCCTGCGGCGGCGATCGTGCGACCTTGGTCACCCATCGGAAAGCTCCTTGAGAATGCGAGCGGGAGCGTACGCGGCTGGATAATCAAACGCCGACATAGCGGGCGTAAAGCATCCGCGCAGCGACTGGATCGGTGGTCCCTTCAAAGATCGCCCGTCCGTCAGGGAAGAGGGTCAGGCCGATGGGCGTGGCGCCGCTTGACAGCGTGCCGCGGAGGTGGAACGCGGAAAGTATGAACTGGCCGTGCGGGCCGAGTCGGTCGGCGATCTGGGCGAGTTCGAGGGTCGTGCCGGGGCGTGCGGCGATCTGGACGCTGTTGCGGCCGCACAGAATGGCGGGCTCCGCGGCGCGCTGGCCGTCAAGGAACTCGAATCGCCTCTGGCCGCAGCAAAGGCAATCGGGCTGGCGGGCCGCTGAGACATCGAGCCTTTGCGGGGGGAGGCGCTGGTTGGTCCAGAGGTCGAAGCTCAAGAGCGTGTGCGAGAGGCGCTCGGGCTTGCCGAGGAGGATCTTCATCGCGTCTGCCACCTGCGCGGCGGCCACGATGATGGAGACCGGCGCCAGGATGCCGGCCGTGTCACAGGTTGCCGAGGCACCCGGCGCGGGCGGCTCGGGAAAGAGGCAGCGCAGACAGGGCGTCTGACCGGGGATGACGGTGAACGCCATACCAGTGGTCCCGACCGCGGCCCCGTAGACGTAGGGAATGCCGAGCTTCACGGCGACATCGTTGATGAGATACCGCGTTTCGAAGTTGTCGGTGCCGTCGAGGATGACATCGGGGCGCGGATGCGGGGAGACGATCCGCTCCGCGTCGGGCGCGGCGAAGTCTTCGACCAGCGCCTCGATGACGACGCCAGAGTTGATCGCTCGCAAACGCCGGCGGGCCGCCTCTGCTTTGGGAAGGGCTTCAGCGGCATCGCGCTCGTCAAAGAGCGTTTGCCGTTGGAGGTTCGTCGCTTCGACGATGTCGCGGTCGATCAAGCTAAGTCGCCCGACGCCGGCGCGAGCAAGCAGATCGGCCGCGGGACAACCGAGCGCCCCCAGGCCGACGATCATGACATGCGAACGCGCCAAGCGAGCCTGGCCCTCGGGGCCGAAGTCAGGCAAGATCGATTGGCGGTGGTAACGGTCGGTCACGCCCAAGTGTAAGTCGAAGAATGTGACGGATCAGGCGGAGCGGACCAGCGTGATCTCTACGATTTCGGGCGGAACGCGGAAGCGAACGGGGATCAGGGAGACGCCGATGCCAGCGGTGATGACGACGGGGCAGACGGGGCCCTGGACGAGGCCGTGGGCGTAGCGCTGGCCGAAATCGCTGGGGACGATGGGGGTGCCGAGGATCGGCAGGCGGACCTGCCCGCCGTGGGTGTGCCCCGAAAGCATGAGATCAACGCGGCGGCTTGCGGCGGCCAGGGCCTCGTCGCGGAAAACGTTTTGCTCGGCCGTGTCCGGATGGTGCGCGAGGAGGACGCGCGGCATGTCGCTGGGGACATCACGGAACGCCGATTGGACGTCGATGTGATCGGTCCAAAGATCGCCGACGCCACAGAGGGCGATCGCACCCGGGACGGGCGCGTCGATCAGCACGCGACGGTCGGGATCGAGGAATAGGCGATCGTTGTCGATCATATTGACGCCGACGGCCCGGAGCTCGGCCGTGCTCTCGGGGCCGGAGGCGTACCAGTCGTGGTTGCCCAGGACGGCTACGACGGGGATGCCCGAGGCGATCAACGGGCGGAAGAGCTGGGCCGCGGGCTCGATCTGCCGACGGCCGGCATGGATGTAATCGCCGACGAGGGCAAAGACATCCGGCTTGAGCGCGAGGGCCTGAGCCAGGGTTGTCTCGATGAACTCCGCGCGCACGCGCGGGCCGAGGTGGGTGTCGCCGATCTGGACGATGCGGAGGCCGTCGAGGCGCGGATCGAGGCCGCGGATGGGGACACGGTAGCGGGCGATGCTGATAGCAAAGGGCTCGACGAGTGTTGCGTAGCCCAGCGCGGACGAGGAGGAGAACGCGCCGGTGACAAACGCCGCGTCGACGAGCAGGCGACGGCGGCTCAAGCTCGCGGGGCCGGGCGACGCGGCAGCGTCGGGAGCGGTTATGACGGGTTGCGGTCCGTGCGTTCGCCGCGCCAGGACACGCCAGATGCTCACGGCGAGCGCGATGAGCGAGAGCCAGGTGAACCACGCGATGGCATGGGCCACGAGCGTGATAAGCAGGCTGCTGGAGTGCAGCCGCCCTAGAACAAGCGTGGAGAGAATCCAGCCCGGCGCGGCCAGCACACTGGAGAGATTGCTGAGCGGCTTGAGCCCCGACGAACTGAGGAACGTGACGATCGGCGGTTCCTGTGACGGACCGATCCACGAGCTCCAGTGCAGGGCCGAGCCCGCCAGGGTCAAGAAGACCCAGAGCGCCAGCCAAAGCGCGAGCTGGCGTCGCCAGCGTCGGCTGTTGGGTTTGGAGGCGGGGCTGGGCATCTGCTGATCCATCGGCTCAAAGCAGACTACGGCTTGGGCCCACGGGGGTTCGCTCTGGCAGGCATTTGCACGGAGCCCCCACAAAACAGGCCCAGCGTGGAGCCGGGCCTGCGTGAAATAGCGGGTTGATCGGGCGAACTTAGGCGAAGTGGGCGAAGGCCTTGTTGGCCTCGGCCATGCGGTGGGTCTGGTCGCGTGTGCCCATCGCCTTGCCTTCCTTCTTAGCGGCCGAGTAGAGCTCGTCGGCCATCTTGCTGGCCATCGGGCGGCCCTTTTCGGCGCGGACGGCGTCAAGGAGCCAGCGGAAAGCCAGCGACTGCTGACGGCGGCTGCTGACCTGGATGGGGACCTGGTAGTTCGCACCGCCGATGCGCTTGGAGCGGACCTCGACATACGGCTTCACGTTGTCGATGGCCATCTTGAAGACGTGGATCGATTCCTTGGGGGCGTCGGGGTCGGTTTCCTTGGCGAGCTTCTCCTGAATGATGTCGAGCGAGTCGTAGACAATGCGCTGTGCCGTGGCCTTTTGGCCGCGGAGCATCACGCAGTTGATGAACTTGGCCAACTGGCGGTCGTTGAACCGCGGGTCGGGGCGCAGCTGGGATTCGGATGCGGTACGGTCGGCCATGTTCGGACTTCCTTTGGAAACTGATCCCGACCCCGGAGGCGTCTCGTTCGGCTTACGCAGCCCGAAGACTCGACGCGATAGGTCGGCGAAATGATCGGACAGAAACTTGAGGAGACGGCCCGATGGTCAGGCCGCCAGAACGATCGACATTGGGAGACGATCCACTTGAGTGGACGATCAAGCGCCCTTGCCGCGCTTGGCACCGTACTTGGAGCGGCCCTGCTTGCGCTTCTCGACGCCGAGGCAGTCGAGCGAGCCGCGGACGACGTGGTAGCGGACACCGGGAAGGTCGCGGACGCGGCCGCCGCGGACCAGCACGATCGAGTGCTCTTGGAGGTTGTGACCCTCGCCGCCGATGTAGGCGGTGATTTCCTTGCCATTGGAGAGGCGCACTCGGGCCACCTTGCGTAGAGCCGAGTTGGGCTTCTTGGGCGTCTGAGTGCGGACGTTGAGGCAAACGCCGCGCTTTTGCGGGGCGGATGCCAAGTCACGCGTCTTGGACTTGGTAGCGGGCGAGCGGCGCGGGTTACGGATCAACTGGTTGATCGTCGGCATGGAATCCTCTATCACCAAACCAAAGGTCAGGGCGCAAAAGTGCGGGGCTGATGATAGCGGGCTGTTGGGGTGGAGCAAGGCCCCCATTTTCGGAGCCGCAAACCCGTACGGGCCGCAGCGCTGGCTTCCCGCGATCGCTTACGAGCGCTAGAGCAGGGCGTTGGAGTTTGTAGTCCGCCTCTACGCTAGCGGCATGACACCTTCCAAGCCCCTGACGTTCCACGCCTTCCAGCAGTTGATCCGGGACCGCTACTACGCCACCGACGCCGCCCGGGGCACGCCCGGCACGTTTATGTGGTTCATGGAAGAGATCGGCGAACTCTCGACGGCACTCATGAACAACGCCCCCGGGAAGAGCCCCACGCCGGCGGAGCGGGCCAATCTGGATGAAGAGTTCGCCGACGTCATCGCGTGGCTCTGCACGCTGGCGAACGTGAATGGGGTGGATTTGGAAAAGGCGTTGGAGAAGTACACCGTAAAGGGCGTCGAGGGGGTGAAGGACTGAGTTCGGAGTCGCCATCATGCGAGGCCGGCCGTCTCTTCAAAGCCAAGCATCAGGTTCGCGTTCTGGATCGCCTGGCCGCTGGCGCCCTTGACGAGGTTGTCGAGGGCCGCGATGAGCACCACCCGCTCGCCGAAAGACCGCACGGCCACATGCACTTGGTTGGTGTGCTGCACGTCCCGCAGCGTCGGCGTCGCCTCGCCTTCGCGGACGGTCACAAACGGCTCCCCGTCGTAAGCGTTCTTGAGTTCCAATAGCAGGTCCGCCGTGCGGAGCGCGGGGCCGTTGGTCGTGGCGTAGATCGTTTCGAGGATCCCGCGTTCGACCGGGAGCAGGTGCGGGACAAACAGCACGCCCTCGGCGTTGGCGGGGCGGGGCTCGCCGTACCGATCGAGCGTCTGCTGGATCTCGGGCTGATGACGATGCACGCCGATCCCGTAGGCGGAGAAGTTGTCGCCGGACTCTACCAGCGTGAGGTGCGGCTTGGCCTCGCGCCCGGCACCCGACGCACCCGACGCGGCGTTCACGATGATCGAAGCAGGATCGATCAGGCCCGCCTTGAGCATTGGAAGGATCGCGATGGCGGCGGCCGTGGGATAGCAGCCCGGGTTGGCCACCAGACGCGCCGATCGGATGGCGTCGCGGTTCCACTCGGGCAAGCCGTATTCAGCGTGAGCGAGGTTCTCGGCGTCGGTGTGCGGGTGGCCGTAGGCACGCTCGTAGATCGCGCGATCCTTGATGCGATAAGCGGCGGACAGGTCGACGACCTTGATGCCACTGGCCAAAAGTGTCGGAGCATGGTGCATCGCAGCCTCGTGCGGAAGGCACAGGAACGCGAGCTTCACGCCGGCCGCCTGGATCGCCGCTGCATCGATCGGTCGGCAGCGCGGGTCGATGGGGCCGTGCGCCGAACGCAGGCGGCCGGCCAGGCGAGGGAACTCCTCGTCGATGCGTGGCTGCTTCTCCCGCGCGGTCGCTAGGTACGCCACGTGCAGAGACGGATGACGGACGAGCCACTCAAGCAGTTCGAGGCCGGTGTAGCCGGTGGGGCCGAGGATGGCGACGGGGATCATGGTCGTTCGGTTTGCTCCGCCCAGTTGGGCGATGGTGCTTGGAAAGGTCGAGGGTTAATCGGATCTTTGACCGAGTGCAAGCCCGGCGACGGAACCATAAGCCGCAAACCTCGACGATCAGCGTGTCGTCGGTGGGCGGGCCGTACCGATGGCGATCCACCGCCGTGAGGATCAACAGCGATCAGCCGCTGGACGAGGCGCAGCCCGATGAACCCCGTTACAACGGTGACCAGCACAGATCGAGAAGCCTCGATGTTCATTCTGGCAGGAGCCCGACGCGGCCCGACTGCGCTATCGACGCCACGCGTCAAGCGTCTGGGTGCCGCACCTGCCGTCGCACCTGTCTGCCTGGTCACTCCACGATGACCAGCACCGTCGCCGCTTCGACCGTCTTGGCGGTGTGGGCCAAGTCATTGGATAGATTAGCTGGCGCGGCTCGCAGTTGATCCGCCAATCTCGGCACGCGTTCCAATAACCCCGGCAGGATCGTCCCCTTGATCGCGTAGTTCACGTTCTCGGGGACTTGGCCGGTCACTCTTTACGTCTTGATGGCATGCTGCTTGCCCGGCACGACGCCGACGATGCTCCCGGCGGCGTTCACCAGCGGGCCGCCAGAGTTCCCTGGCTGAACCGGAACGCTGATCTGGATGAAGCACGGGTCGTCGCCCGGACCGGAGAGAGCCGCAATCTCCCCGCTGCGTCCGGAAGTGGGCTTGCTCGGTTACTCGCGCGCTCGCACTCTGCGCCTAGGGCCGGGGCCGGGGCTTGAACACGGTCGAGATGGCCTGCGACTCGGCGATCTGTTCGCGGGTCATCTTTTTGGCGATCAAGTCGCGTAGGTTTCTGGCCTTCGCAAGCCCACCGGCGGCGGCGAGATTGTGTTAGGCGTAGGCCTGCACGGTGTCCTTGGGCACGCCTTCGCCTGAATCGAAAATGAAGCCGAGGCTGAGCTGGGCACTCGCATCCCCGTCCTCGGCGACCTTCTGGAGTCTGTAAAACTCACTTGGCTGTGCTTCCGGAAGGGCGTTCCTGCCACAAGTCTGCGACATGCGTCCGCTCAACACGAAACCGATGAGGTGGCGGCCGCGCCCGGTGTTTACCTGGCTTTCGCGAGGCTGCTCAACACGACGCTGCCCTCCCCGATCGGACCGAGTAGTCCGCGACCGCATGGCCGTTGGATCAAAGGCTCTTTAGTCGGTTGGGGCGGGGCGCATCAAGCTCCGCGACGACGCCGTGATGCGACGGTTTCCAGCAGGATCAGTCCGAGCGTCGAAGCCGGCGCCGGGACGATCTCCGCGTTCATGGTGAAGACGAGGTCGATGAAGCTCTCGTCGGTTTCCCCGGCGCGCATCAGGTCTTCGAACGCGAACAGCGAGGTGCCGTTGGCGGCGAACGAGAGCATCTGGTCGAACTGCCCCGGGGGGGGTTCGTATCTCGGGCGTTACTGTGGAATCTGATTCAATGGGCAGGACTGGACTTGAACCAGCGACCCCCGCATTTTCAATGCGGTGCTCTACCAACTGAGCTACCTACCCGATCGGTCCAACGTTAGCGGGTGATTCCATCGAGGGCAAGCCTTGATGTCCTAAACCGCTGCCGGACCATGGCGGCCCGGCCGGGCGAGCCATGGGGCAGCCGTCACGCCGCGGGCTTGGGGGCCTTGTAAAACGGCATTTTGACGATCTTGGCGTCGAGGCGGTCGCCTTTGCCGGTGTCGATCTGAAGGGCCATCCCCTCGGCGCTGTGGGCCGCGTCCACATAACCCATGGCGATGGGGTAACCCAGAGTCGGGCTGGGGCAGCCGCTGGTGACGGTGCCGATGGTGAGGTCGCCGCTGCTGATCGTCATGCCTTGGCGTGCCGACCGCTTGGAGCCTTCGAGGGACATTCCGATGAGCTTCTGCTTGGGGCCGCCGGCGTCGCGGGTCTTCTTCAGCGCCGCCATGCCGATGTACGGCTCCCCGCGTTCGTCCTGATCCTTGTCGATGGCGATCGCGAAATCGAGCCCGGTCGAGAGCGGGTCGGTCTCTTCGCCCAGCTCGTGCCCATATAGCGGCATCGCAGCCTCGGTGCGGAGCGTGTCGCGGGCGCCCAGACCGGCCGGCTTGATGATGGCCGCGGGGCTCTTGGGGTCGATGTCCTTGAGGATCAGCTTCATCGCCATGCCCACCATCGAAGCCGGCAGGATGACCTCTACGCCGTCCTCGCCGGTGTAGCCCGTTCGGCTCACCAAGAGCTTCATGATGAGCAGGTTCTTGGTCGCAAACGTGTACCGCTTGAGCGAGGGGATCTCTTTGGAGAAGCTCGAGATGAACTGCATTACCTTGGGGCCCTGGATGGCCACCATGGCGGTGCTGGTCGTTTGGTCGTCAATAGTCACAACCAAGCTGCCAGCAGCTGCCACGGCCTTGAAGTGCGGCACGAGCTTGTCGCGGTTGGAGGCGTTGACCACGAGCAGGAACTGGTCCTCCTCCTGGCGATAAACGATCACGTCGTCCATGATCCCGCCGCGCTCGTTGAGGACCATGCTGTATCGGCACTGGCCCTGCTTCATGTCGTGGATGCGTCGTGTGCAGAGCTTCTCCAGAAGCCGCCGTGCGTGCCGCCCGGTGAAGCGGACGCGGCCCATGTGCGAGACGTCGAACATTCCGCCGGACGTGCGCACCTGATGGTGCTCGGCCTGGATGCCGCCGCCGCCGGAGATCCAGGTGTAGGTGAGGGGCATCTCCCAGCCGGCGAACTCGACCATCTTGCCGCCGGCGTCAATGTGGTACTGATGAAGCGGGGTCTTAAGGGGCACGTGGCCTCCAGATGGTGTGGTTTCGCACGAGTTGACGGAACGGGCGTGGTGAGACGCGGCGATGATAGCCAAGGACGCTATCTTGTACGCACTCATGACGACGCTCGTGGTGGGCGCAACCGGGGGCTTTGGGGCAGGGGTGGTACGCGAACTCGATCGCCGTGGGCATCCCGTGCGCGCTTTCGTCCGCGATCCGGCCAAGGCCGCCCGCGTCCTCGGGCCCACTCGGCACACGCAGCTCATCACGGGCAACGTGGTCGACACCCCCGCTCTCCTGACGGCCGCCGAGGGCTGCACGACGCTGGTTCACGCCGTGAACTACCCGCTCCATGAATGGACACCCAACATGGAACGGGCGACGGCCAACATCATCGCCGCGGCACGCAACGCCGCCCGCCGCGAGCCCGTCACTCTGCTGTTGCCGGGCAACGTCTACGGCCTCGGGCCCCAGACCGATCGCCCGCTGACCGAAGACGCCCCGGCTAATCCCAACTCCGACAAGGGGCGGCTCCGCGTGAAGCTGGAAAATATGCTCTCCGACGCCGCGACCGAGAGCCGCGAGCGCGTCCGCGTGCTGATCGTCCGTGCCGGCGACCACTTCGGGCCCACCGTCCGCAACAGCCTGGTCGACCGCGTGTTCGGCCATGCCGTGGAGCGGAAGCCGATGCAGGTGCTCGGTCGCCTGGATGTGCCGCACCAATGGGCGTTTGTGCCCGATCTGGCCCGCGCGGTCGCGGAACTGCTCTTGCGACCCCACAAGCTCGACAGCTTCGCCGTCCTGAACTTCCAAGGCCACGTCGCCAAGCCTCAGGAATCGTTCCTAAGACTGATCGCCGAGCGAGCCGGGCGCGGCACGCTGACGATCAAGACCGTGCCATGGTGGGCCGTCGGGCTCGGCGGCGTCTTCTCGCCGGAGATGCGAGAGATCAAAGAACTGCGCTATTTGTTCGATTCCGCCGTCATCCTCAACGGCTCACGCCTGAAGAAACTTCTACCCGAACTGGCGGAGACGCCGCTGGAACTGGCGATCGACGAGACCATCGCTGCCTATCGCCGCGACCTGGCCGTCGGAACGGGCTGAGCCGACCGACGGCCGCGGGTTGTGCCGGTGCCCGAAATTCCATAGCATCGGCCCTGTGATTCCCCCGCCCTTGACAACCCGCCCAGCCGCCAAGCCCGTGCTCAGCCCGCGCGTCAGGGTCGCCGCGGCCTTGTTGTGCGCCGGCGCTCTGGCCACCCCAGCGCGAGCCCAGGTACAAGCCTCCACCGCCCCGGCCGCGCCAACGCCGGTCTTCGCCACCGCCATCGAAGGCCGCGACTTCGGCGGTGTGCGCCTCAACGCCCCTGTCCAGACCGGCGGGATCACCCTCGCTTCGCAGCGGGCCACGCTCTGGACCGAAGAACCACCAGCCGGTCCAGCTCCAGGCACCACGATCGGCGGGCCTGCGCAGCGGGCCTTGCTCGAAGGCGACGTCCGCGTCAAGCTCGGCATCTACACCTTCGCCGCCGCCCGCGCCATCGTCTGGATCGAGCGGCTCGAACCCTCCAAGACCACGCCGGGCGAGTTTCTGCAGCAAGTCGCTATCTACTTCGACCGCGTGAGCGACCCTGCCGCCCAGGCGGGTTCGTCCCAATCCGGTGACCGCTTGCTCGTGACAGGCCTCGTCGACGGCCCCGCCATCTTGAAGGCCGACTCCAACAAGGCCGGCCGATCCGCCGATGCCTTCAACGCCGAGGGCGAGCGCCGTTTAGCACGCTTGCTCGGCGACCTGCTCGCGCCAACGGGCCAAACCACACCGGCCCGGCCCGACGAGTCACCGGACCCTTCGACGGTCAACGTCACCCGCCCCGGCGGCGGGGCGCTGATCCCGGGCATGAGCCAGCCCTTCGAACCCTCTTCGCCGCTCGCCCGCGCGGCGGAGGCCGGCCGGGCCGCCGCGGCCAACCTCGGCCCCGCCGAGAGGCTCCCGGCCATCTTCGCCCGCGAAGGCATCATCACCTTCGCCGCCGGCGAGCCGATCTTCGTCGCCGGCAAGCCGGGCGAAGAGAACGCCATCATCATCACCGGCGGCGTCGTCGTTCAGTACACCGACCAGCGCAGCGACCGCCAGCTCCAGATCTCCGCCGAACGCTGCGTCGCGTTCCTTGAGAGCGGCGAACTCCGCGAACTGCTCAGCGCCCCGGCCGACAAAGTCATCGGCATCTACGCCGAGGGCAACGTCGTCGCCACCGACGGCCGCTTCACCCTCCGCGGCCCGCAGGTTTATTACGACGTCCGCGGCAACAAGGCCATCCTCATCGACGCCGTCTTCTGGACCTATGACGAACGCCGCGGGCTCCCGCTCTACGTCCGCGCCAAATCGATCCGCCAGTCCGCCCGCAACCAGATCCAGGCCAAGAACGTAACATTGGCTAACTCGTCCTTCTTTGAGCCGCACCTCTCGCTCGGCGCCACCAGCATCACCGTTACGCGCGAGGAACGCACCCCCGCCGAGGGCGGCCCGCGAACCCTCATCGATGGCCGCAACTTCACCCTCCGCGCCGGCAAGACGCCGTTCTTCTACTACCCTACCTACACCGGCGAACTCGAACGCTTCCCGCTCCGCGAGGTCACCTTCGAAAACTCCTCCGACTCGGGCTTTGGCATCAAGACCGCGTGGGACCTCTTCGGCCTCTTCGGCGTCGACGCCCCGGCCAACACCCGCGCCGATCTGCTCATCGACGGTTATCTCCGGCGCGGCCCCGCCGTCGGCACCGAGGGCCGCTACGCCACCGACGACACCGCCGGGACGTTCCTGGGCTACATCGTGCCTCAGGATGAGGGTCGCGACCAGCTCACCAGCGGCGAACGCGTCGACCGCAACGGCGAAACCCGCGGGATCCTCCTCTTCGATCACCGTTGGAACATCGACGAAAACTGGACGGCCTTCCTCGAAGGTGCTTACGTCTCCGACCAGAACTTCGTCGACGCCTACTACGAAGGCTTGGCCGAGACCCGCCGCGAGTTCACCTCCAGCCTCTACCTCCGCCGCCTCGTCGACAACTCGTCGCTCACGCTCCTGGGCAAGGGCAACCTCAACGACTTCACCCCCAACGAATACCTGCTCCAAAGCCAGGGCTACGACGTCGACAAGCTCCCCGAGGCCTCGTACACGCGCATCGCCGACGACCTGCTCGCCGACAGCAACCCCGGCCTGCTCGCCTGGTCGCAGGAGTACCGCGTGGGCCGCATGGCGTTCAACTTCGTCGAGAAGACCCCGCGAGAGCTGGGCTACTCCACCGACGCCGCCGCCCAACGGGCCTTCGGCATCAACGCCAACGACCGAATCTCTCAGAGCCTCGCCAACCGCGGCTTCAACGACGACGGCGTCACCCGCTTCGACACCCGCCACGAGCTGACCAGCCAGCTCGCCCTCGGCCCCGTCACCGTCACGCCCTTCGTCGTCGGCCGGTTCACCGCATACGACAGCGAGTTCCGCGCGTTCCGCCAAGCCGGGAACATAGACGAAACCGAGCAGGCCCGCCTCTGGGGCTCTCTGGGCGTGCGGGCCGCCACCAGCCTGCAACGCGTCGACGACTCGGTCGAATCGCGATTCTTCGATCTCCACCGCGTCCGCCACATCATCGAGCCCAACGTGACGGCCTGGACCGCCGGAACCAACATCACCCAGGCCGGCCTGCCTGTTTACGACCAGGGCGTCGAGTCCCTCGCCGACGGGTCCGCCGTGAAGGCTGGCATCAACCAGACCTGGCAGACCTATCGCGGCGGCGAAGGCCGCTGGCGCGCCGTCGATGTCTTCAAGCTTAACACCGAGGTCGTTTACTCCTCGAACGAGACCGACCGCGAGTCCCCGATCGGTCGTTTCTTCGACTATCGCCCTGAATACTCGCTCCTGGGCGAGTTTGCGACGATGGAAGCCGCCTGGCAGGCCACCGACGCCGCCGGGCTGACCTTCTCTCAGATCTACGACCTCGACATCCATCAGCCCGCTCGCACCACCATCGGCGGGACGCTCGATCACTCCCGCGACTTCTCGACCTTTGCCGAGATGCACTACCTCAACGCCCGCGATTCCACCTTCGTCACCTTCGGGGCCGACTACCGATTCACCCAGAAGTACACCGTCAGCGCGACCGCCACCTACGACGTTGACGTCCGTGATTTTCAGGAACTCGGCACCCGCATCAACCGCGAGTTCCCCTCCGCCATCGTCTCCTTGAAGGTCCGCTACAACAACATCACCGACGAGGTCGGCTTAGGCTTCGTCGTCCAGCCCAGCGGCCGCGACACACGCCGCGAGCAGCTCCGCCGCCTGGGTCGCGGCCAGTTCGACGTCGGCGAGATCCCCGACGGGGCCATCAAGAGCGAGGACCTCCTTCCGTGAGCGTCACCTTCCCGATCGGATTTCGCGCCGCCGCCGGGGCCGCCGGCATCAAGCCCAGCGGCAAGCCCGACCTCTGCCTCATTACCCGCGACGGGCCCGACAGCCCCGGCAGCGGGAGCGCCGCCGTCTTCACCCGCAACCAAATCCTCGGGGCCCCCGTCATCGTCGGCAAACGCAACCGCGCTCGCCTCCTTCGCGGCGAGATCGGCCCCGCCCGCGCCTTCGTCATCAACGCCGGGAACTCCAACGCCGCCACAGGCGACCGCGGGCTCCATGACGCCGACGCCTGCATGGCCGCCGTTGGCGCGCTCCTTTCCTGCCCCCCCACCGCCGTGTTCCCCAGCAGCACCGGCGTCATCGGCCGCGTGCTTCCCGTTGACAAGATTCTCGCCAAGCTCTCTGACCTCGCCGCCCAACTCTCCCGCGGGCCAGTGGCCGACGCCGCCGCGGCCGCCGCCATCATGACCACCGACCTCGTACCGAAAACCGCCCAAGCCGAGCGCGTGATCGCCGGCCATCTGGTCCGCGTCGGTGCCATCGCCAAGGGCAGCGGCATGATCGCCCCGAGGCTCGACTCTGCCACGACCACGCAAGCCAAGGGCACCATGCTCGCCTTCATCACCACCGATGCCGCCATCGCCAGCAATGACCTGCAGGCGGCACTCGATGAAGTAGCCTCGCTCTCATTCGATCGCATCAGCGTCGACAACCACCCCTCGTGCAGCGACACCGTCGCCGTGCTCGCCAGCGGCCTCGCCCAAGCCGTCAAGGGCGCCGGCCGCGGGCTCACTGCGATGGAGCCTCTCCAGCGCGGCACCAAGGACTTCGCCGCCTTCGTCGCCATCCTCGCCCAAGTGTGCGAATCCCTGGCCGATCAGATCGTCGTCGACGGCGAAGGGGCCACACGCACCTTCCGCGTCGAGGTCGCCGGGGCCGACTCGCGCGACTCGGCCGAACGCCTCGCCCGCGAGATCATCAACTCTCCGCTGGTCAAGTGCGCCATCCACGGGCGAGACCCCAACTGGGGCCGCATCGTCACCGCCGCCGGCAACGCCGGCGTCCCCCTCGACGCCGCCAAAATGTCCCTCACCATCGGCCCCGTCGAGGTCTACAAGGCCGGCCTTCCCATCATGGACGCCCTCAAAGACCCGCGCCTTGCCGACGCCATGGCCGCCAAACGCGTCGAGTGCAAGCTCGTCGTCGGCCTCGGCCCCGCCTCCGCCACCATGATCGGCTGCGACCTCAGCGCCCAATACGTCAGCATCAACGCCGACTACACCACCTGACTCCATGCCCCCGCCGATCCGCATCACCGACGTCTCCCCCCGCGACGGCCTCCAGAACGAGCCCGGCATCATCTCCGCCGCCGACAAAGTTCGCCTCGTCCGTGCGCTGCTCGCGACCGGCGTCGACGAGATCGAAGTCTCCTCCTTCGTATCCGCTAAGTGGATCCCGCAGCTCGGCGACGCCGCCGAGGTCTTCGCCTCCCTCCGCCAAGGCCGCGCCGACGGCTCCAAGCCGGCGTTCTCCGCACTCGTCCCCAACGACCGCGGCCTCCAATCCGCCCTCGACGTCAACCACCACGCCGGCTTCCGCCTCATCGCCAAAGTCTCCGTCTTTACCGCCGCCTCCGAGACCTTCGCCAAGAAGAACACCAACGCCACCATCGCCGAGACCCTCGACCGCTTCAAGCCGGTGATCGCTGCCGCCCACGCCAGCGGCCTGCGCGTCCGCGGTTACCTGTCCTGCGTCATCGCCTGCCCCTTCGAAGGCCCCATCGCCCCCGCCGCCGTCGCCGAGGTCGGCCGCCAGCTCCTCGACCTCGGCATCGACGAGCTCGACCTGGGCGACACCATCGGCGCGGGCACGCCCACCTCCACCCGGGCCATGCTCGCTGCCGTTGATCGCGTCTGCCCCATCACCGACTCGGCCAGCGTCCCGCTCACCCTCCACCTGCACGACACTTTTGGCCACGCCGCCGCCTGCGTCGTCGAATCGCTCGCCATGGGCGTGCGTTCCTTCGACGCCGCCGTCGCTGGCCTCGGCGGCTGCCCCTATGCCAGCACCCCCGGCCGCCGCGCCCCCGGCAACATCAGCACCCAAACACTCGTCGCCGCCATCCGCCAAGCCGGCTTCCCGGTGCCCGTCAACGACGACGCCCTGACCGCCGCCGCCGAGTTGGCACGTCAACTCGTGACCCGAACACCCATCGTCTAATCCGGTCTTTGAACCGGCCCGGTGTGGAGCCGAGCGGCGTGCCTAGCTATCCTTGCCTCCCCTGCGATCTGTTCGTGCGGAAGGACCGTCCGGCCCGATCCAGTTCTGGTGTATTTTCCGAAGGAACGCGGCATATGGCCACCACCGGCACGATCACGCAAGTCATTGGTTCGACCTTCGATGTGCAGTTCCCCGAGGACCAGCTTCCGGAGATCTATAACGCCGTCAAGATCGAGGCCGACACCCCCGTCGGCATGCTCAAGCTCACCGGCGAAGTCCAACAACACCTCGGCGGCGGCCGCGTCCGCGCCGTCGCCCTGGGCACCACCGACGGCCTCCGCCGCGGCATGACCTGCGTCGATACCGGAAACGCCGTCGCCGTCCCCGTCGGTGAATGCGTCCTGGGCCGCGTCTTCAACCTCCTCGGCGAGCCCATCGACAAGGCCGGGCCCGTCAATGTCACCAAGACCTCGACCATCCATAAAGCCCCGCCCGAGTTCAGCCAGCTCAACCCCCGCACCGAAATCCTCCCCACCGGCATCAAGGTCATCGACCTCCTCTGCCCCTTCGTACGCGGTGGCAAGATCGGCCTCTTCGGCGGTGCCGGCGTCGGAAAGACCGTCATCATCCAGGAAATCATCGCCCGCGTCGCCCGCAACTTCGGCGGCTACTCCGTCTTCGCCGGCGTGGGCGAGCGCACCCGCGAGGGCAACGACCTCTGGCGCGAAATGAAGGAAGCCGAGTACATCGACTCCACCGGCAAAACGTGCCACGTCCTCGACAAGGTCGCCATGGTGTTCGGCCAGATGAACGAGCCGCCCGGCTCTCGCCTCCGCGTCGCCCTCAGCGCCCTCACCATGGCCGAAGAGTTCCGCGACGCCTCCGGCAAAGAAACCCTGATGTTCATCGACAACATCTTCCGCTTCACCCAGGCCGGCTCCGAAGTCTCCGCTCTCCTGGGCCGCATGCCCAGCGCCGTGGGCTACCAGCCCACCCTCAGCACCGAGATGGGCGAGCTCCAGGAACGCATCACCTCCACCGACAAAGGTGCCATCACCTCGGTTCAGGCCATCTACGTACCCGCTGACGACTACACCGATCCGGCCCCCGCCACCGCCTTCAGCCACCTCGACGCCTCCGTCGTGCTCCAGCGCGGCATCGCCGAGAAGGGCATCTTCCCCGCCGTCGATCCCCTCGGCTCCAGCAGCCGCATCCTCTCCGCCGATATCGTCGGCGAGCGCCACTATCGCGTCTCCCGCCGCGTCCAGATCATCCTCCAGCGCTACAAGGATCTCCAGGACATCATCGCCATCCTCGGCGTCGACGAACTCAGCGAAGACGACAAGCAGCTCGTCGCCCGCGCCCGAAAGATCGAACGCTTCCTCAGCCAGCCCTTCTACGTCGCCGAGGTCTTCACCGGCTTCCCAGGTGTCACCACCACCCTCGAAGAGTCGCTCGACAGCTTCGAACGCCTCTGCAACGGCGAAGGCGACGACCTCCCCGAGTCCGCCTTCATGTACGTCGGCACCCTCGAAGACGCCCGCAAGAAGGCCGAGAAGATGAAGGCCGGGTAATCCACCCCGCCAGATCTCAAGCCCACCAAAGCCCTCGGCGCAAGCGGGGGGTTTTTTCAATTTGGATACAAACTCACGCCGGAGATGAGCGAAGCCCCGGGCGCGAAGCCCGAGATCGCCCTGGTCGCCCCGGTCGCTACATTCGCCACAACGTCGACTACGGTCTGCGCATGATCGCAGACACGATCCGCGAGCACCTGGACCGCCAGCCTTTCGAACCCTTCGCCATTCGCACCAGCGGTGGCCAGGCGTATCGCGTTGCCAACCCCGATCTGGTCGTCGTTATGAAATCCAAGGTCTTCGTGGCCGAGCCCAACTCGGACCGGTCAGCGACGATCTCCTATCTGCACGTCGCCACGGTTGAATCAGTCGGCGGCAAGGTCGCCCGCGGCCGCAAGCAGTTAATCAGCGCTCGCGTGCTCGTCTGAAACGATTCACACCGCGGACAACGCGCATCAATACGCCGCCACCTGCGTGATCGCCTCAGCGATCACCTTCGCGTTGGGCAAATAGTCCAGCTCCAGCTTGGCATACGGCATGATGGTGTCGAACCCGCACACACGCTGCACCGGCGCCTTCAGGTGCAGGAAACACCGCTCCTGGATGATCGTTGCGATCTCGCTGGCCATGCCGGCCGTCTTGGGAGCCTCCTGCACGATCACCACGCGCCCGGTCTTCTCCGCCGACGCGCAAATCGCGTCGGTATCGAGCGGGTTGATCGTCCGCAGATCGAGCAGCTCGACCGACAAATCCTCCGGCAACTGGTCCAGCGCTTCCAGGCACTGAAACACATTGGCCCCCCACGTAATGACCGTCACGTCGGAGCCCTCGGAGACGATCTTGGCCTTGCCGATCTCGACGGTGTATTCCTCCTCCGGCACTTCCTCGCGGAACGATCGGTAGACGCGCTTGGGCTCGAAGAAGATCACCGGGTCCGGGTCGCGAATGGCCGCCAGCAGCAACCCCTTCGCGTCGTACGGCGTCGCCGCGCAGATCACCTTCATGCCCGGGTTGTGCGTGTACAAGGCCTCGGGCGAGTCGGAGTGAAACTCGGGCGCGTGAATCCCGCCGCCCCACGGCACACGCACCGTCAGCGGCACCGTGATCGTGCCCCGCGTCCGGTTGCGGAACCGAGCCGCGTGATTGACTAACTGGTCGTGCGCCGGGCCCATGAACCCTTCGAACTGGATCTCAGGAATGGGCCGCATCCCCGCCATGGCCAGCCCGATGGACGTCCCCATGATCCCCGACTCCGACAACGGCGTGTCGATCACCCGCTCCGGGCCAAACTTCTTCTGCAAGCCCTCGGTCACGCGGAAGACGCCGCCGTTGAGGCCAACGTCCTCGCCCAGGCAGCAGACGCGGCTATCGCGCGCCATCTCCTGCTCAAGAGCCTGATTGATTGCTTGCACGAGAGTCAGTTGAGCCATGACAGGTTCCACTCAAGGCATAGTTTTCAGTACATCAAACGGACGAACGACAGCAGTCCTTCAAGTCCTCAGCGGCATCAATCGCTGCTGAGTTTCACGTTCTTCGGATCATCGACCGGCAGATAAAACGCCGGCATCGACCCATTCAGCTTCATCGCGGCCTCGGCCGGCGCATCGCCCACCTCGATCGCCTGAGCGGCCGCGTCCCAAGCCATCCAGATCTCAGTGCCCGCCTTCTTCCCGCCCAAAAGACCCGTCTTCGCGCGCACGGCACGGACATGGATCGCATTGATCCAGATCTCCTTGCCGTCGGTGGTGGTGAAGGGTGTCAGCATCGGGGATCCTCAGTTCGGCCACGGGGGATCAACGATGCGCCGGTTGATCACTCAGCCCCACCTGGCTCGGATCTTGCCCCAGCGAGTGCGTCCGCAGCGTGTCGCGCTGCCGCCGCAGTTCCGGCGGGATCTCCGCATACAGATAGTTGAACATCTCGCTCACATCCGGCGGCGCAATCCCCTCGGCCTTGCGCACGATCTCCGTCGCAAACGCCTTGGCCTTCTCATCCAACGCCGCCTGCTTGGCATCATCCCACAGCCCGCGCGACTCCAGATACCGCCGCGTGCGGATCGCCGGGTCCTTCTGCTGCCACGCTTCGACCTCCTTGGGGTCGCGGTAACGCCGCGCGTCGTCGGCCGTAGTGTGATCGCCCAACCGATACGTCACGGCCTCGATCAGCGTCACGCCGCCGCCAGCGCGGGCCCGGTCGCGGGCCTCCAGCGTCGCCTTGTACACCGCGAACAAGTCGTTGCCGTCCACCTGCACGCCCATCGCTCCATATGCGATTGCCTTCTGCGCCACCGTCTCGCTGGCCATCTGCTGCTCACGCGGCACCGAGATCGCCCACTGATTGTTCTGGCAGAAGAAAATCACCGGCAGGTTGAACGCCGTCGCGAAGTTCATTGCCTCGTGGAAGTCCCCCTCGCTGGTCGCGCCGTCGCCGAAGTACGTGATCACGACGCGGTCTTCTTTCCGCATCTTGTACGCCCACGCGATGCCCGCCGCGTGCAGCATCTGCGTCCCGATCGGGATCGCGATCGGCGTCACGTTCACCCCCGGCGGGATGACGTTGCCTCGCTCGTCGCCCATCCAGTGCAGGAAAATGCACTCCGGCGGCAACCCGTGCAGGAACAACGCCGCGTTCTCGCGATAGCACGGCACCAAGAAGTCCACCCCGACCCGCATCGCAAACCCCGAGCCCAGGGCCGCAGCCTCCTGCCCTTTGTTCTGCGGATACGTGTACATCCGCCCCGACCGCTGCAGCGTGAACGCGATCTCGTCGAGCCGACGATACTCGATCATCTTCTGGTAAAGAAACAGCACCTGCTCGTCCGTCAGCGTGTCCCGCGCCAGCTTCTCATCGAGCACGCCCTGCTCGTCGAGGATCTGATAGTGGTCGATCGAGGCTTCATACACGCGGCGGATAGGCATGGCGGCGGCTCCCTGAAGGCGGCAGTCTAGCTTGTCTCCGATCGATCGGCCCGCGTGCTCCGGGCCCTCAAAATCCCGTCCCCGTTCTCAACGCCGAAATCGGCCAACGCCGCACCCGCGCAGCCGCTTTGACCGCGCGATCGACCACGCACCCGCCACGAACGCCCCACTCGCCTAAACACTCGCGGGTGCCTCGTTCGGCGACGGCTTCGGCTGATGCGGCAACCCCGCCCACTTCTCGCCCGGGAACGGCTTGATCCCGTCCAACTTGGGCGTCCGGCCCGTGCCCATGGCGTTGGGTGAACGCTCAGACACCACAAAGTCGCTGTTCGGCAGCGTGTTGTTGTGCGCGATCGCTGCGTCCGCCGCCACCAGCATCGTGTCGTCGGCGTTCATGTACAACTCGCGGAACTTCTGCTCGATCTCCCGCTCTGCCAGATCGAAGAAATGCATCGCCGCCGCCTTGTCACGCTGAAACTCAGCGTCCGCCACGCCGTTGCCCGCGTGCGAACGCTGGTCTTGATCGAGCTTCGCCAGCGTGCACAACGCCGCGTGCAGCATGATGGCCACATCCGCCAGCCGCGCCTGCACGGCCTGCCGGTTCAGAATCCCTTCCTGGTAGCGATAGCTCGTCGCCTTGAACTGGAACGTGAGCTCCGAAGCGATCCGCCCCAGCCGCTCCGCCACCGGCGCGAGCCCGGCCGAGAGTTGCGGCGCCGCGGGCCCACGCCGGCGGATGCCCATGAACACCTCGAGCCCCAGCGGGATCGCGATCTTCATCACCGCCGGACGCAGCCCGTTCTTGAGGGCCTTACCTACGAACGCGGCAAAGGATTCATCCTTGTCGCGCATCAGGGCTTGCTTCACACCAAGCATCACCTCGGCCAGCTGCTTGCCGCCGTAGCCGAAGATGTAGTTCTGCATCACCTCGTTGGCACCTTCAACGATCAAGTTGATCCGCGAGTCGCGGAAGATCCGCTCGACCTCGTTCTCCGTCATGTTCGACTCGCCGCCCATGATCTGCACGGCGTCGTTCACCACGCGCCAGCCCCACTCCGAGCAGAACACCTTGCACACCGCCGTCTCGACCTGGATGTCGTCGTCGTGCCGATCCAGCATCCCCGTGCTCATATAGAGCACCGCATCCATCGCGTACGTATACGAGGCCATCCGCGCGATCCGCTGCCGCACCAGCTCCTTGTCGGCCAGCGGGGCCTGAAACTGATAACGCGTCAACGCCCACTTGGTCGACTGGTCCATCGCGTGACGCGCACCGCCCAACATGCCCGCTGACAGCGTGCACCGGCCATAGTTCAAGCACGACAGCGCCATCTGCAACCCGCGGCCTTCCTGCCCGAGCAGGTGCGACTTGTGCACCCGCGCTCCGTGGAAGCGAATCCGAGCCTGCCACGTCCCGCGGATCGACATCTTCGAGCGGTTCTTCGAAAAGATCTCCACCCCGTCCAACCACGGGTGCATCACGATAGCCGAGATCTTGCCCTTCCCGTCCGCCCGCTTCTCACGTGCCATGACGGTGAACAATCCCGAAATCGCGCCGCTCGTGGCCCACTTCTTCTCGCCCGTCACGACGAAATAGTCGCCGTCCTTCTCGTAGAACGTCTCCTGCCCGCCCGCGTCGCAGCCCACCTGCGGCTCGCTCAGGCAGAACGCCGAGACCCAGTCCTTCGCCAAGTGCGGCAGCCACTTCTTCTTCTGCTCCGTGTTGCCGAACAGCATCACGGCCTTGCACCCGATCGACTGGTGTGCCGACACCAACACCGCCGTCGACCCGCACGCGTGCCCGATCCGCTCCAGCACCCGGTTGTAGCTCGTAATCCCCATCCCCAGCCCGCCAAACTCCTTGGGAATGGTCATCCCAAGAACGCCCAGATCAAAGAGCTTCTGAACGACCCACTGCGGAATCTCCTGATCCTGATCGATCTGAATCGATGGGTGTTCGTGCCGCAGATACTCATCCAGCCGCGCCAGCAACTGGTCGCACTCGGCCTGCTCACGCGGATCCTGCGCCGGAAACGGAAAGTAGAACTCGTTCTTGATGTTGCCCCAGAAAAGATTCTTCACCGGCCCCATCTTCGTGGGCTCGGCACCCAGCCACTCCTCGGCTTCCGCGATGAGCTTGCGGTCCGCCTCGGAGATGCCCTTCATATTCTTGAGGTCAGCCATGCGTTCGTCCTCGTTCCAAAGTCCCGCCAACTTCCGCCCATCACCGACCGCCGACGATCTTCGACCCGAGCCCCAACCGTTCGCATTCATCGGCCCGCGAACCGTGATTGGAGACTCAGCGCCCCGTGCATCGGCCAAAATTGGCCGTCCGGACCTCCTCAAGTTTACGCTCAGCCAACTCAGCAAACCGCCCTGTTTTGCTCGCCGAGGCTGTTTTCGTCGACTGGGGTAGACAGGCGGTTTATTTCTTCGCCGACTTTTCAAAGAACGCCCGGATAGCCGACCTCCCAGCGTCCGTGTAACGCAGCCGATTGAGTTCCTTCCGCTCCACCTCGAGGGCCCCTGGCCATCCCTGCTCCAGCCCCGCCCGAACGGCCCGGACCACCGCCGCCGCCGCGTCCGTCTTGGGCAGGTCATCCTGCACCTCGATGATCGCCGCCATCGCCGCGCTGCGTGACGCCGACCGCCCGATCCATCGCGACGGGAACCCGTCGCGGCGCACCGCCAAAGCCGCCGACCCATGCTCCCGCAGCCACTTGGCGGCCGTCGGGATCAACCCCTCCGCGCTCGGGGCCAGCACATCGATGAACCTCGCCGCCACCGCTTCATCCAGCGACATGGGCCGCCCTTCCGCCGTCCGCTGGATCGCCTCGCGCGCGTCCATCCGCGCCGGCATCAGATTCGTCCCGCCCCAACCCGGGCAGATCGAAAGCCCCGCCTCCGGCAGCCCGATCATGTACGGCTTGCCCGGCTGACCGTCACGCATCGGCGCCCGTGCCGCCACCAAGCCATCACAATGCATCGCCAGTTCCAGCCCGCCCCCGAGCGCCGCCCCGTTGATCGCCGCCGCCGTCGCGCACGGCAGCCGGCTGATCATTCCGAACACCCGCTGCCCAAACGCCAAGTAGCGCTCCAGCCCCGGCCCGTCCAAGCCCTCGATCTGCTTGAGGTCCGCCCCCGCCACAAACACCCGCGGCGACCCCGACGCCAGGATCATCCCCGCCGCGTCCTGCGGAAACGCCGTCAGGCTCGCCTCGATTCGGCCAATCAGCGCCTCATCAAGCACCACCATCGGGCCCTGATTGGGCTCCAGTGTGAGGACGTAGATTCCTGGGGCCGAGTCGAGCTGTACGGTCGGGAGTGGGTTCGCCATGGCCAAAGGATACAGCGCCGGCCGTCACAGCCCCAACTTGGACCGCAGCGTCGCCTGCGACTCCGGAGTCGAGAGCACCTCGGCCGAGAGCTCCGCCCCGCGCCGCACGATCGCCTCGTCGAACGACCCGTCGAGCCGATTGAGCAAGTCCTTGGTCGCCCGAAGCGCGTTCGGCCCGCCCTCGGCCAATCTTTGCGCCAACGCGGCCGCCGCAAGGTCCAGCTCCTCACGCGTCGCCACCACCTGCGACACGATGCCACATTGATGGGCCTCGGTCCCCGACATCACGCCGCCCCGCAGCAAAATCCGCCGGGCCGTGCCCGCGCCCACCTTCCGTACGAGCCACGGAGCAACCACCGCCGGGCAAACCCCAAGATCCACTTCCGGAAAGCCCAGCTTGGCGTCGGCGTGCGTGATCGCAAAGTCGCACACCGTCGCGAGACCGCACCCGCCGCCGATCGCCGCACCATTGACCCGCGCGATCGTCACCTGTGGCAACCGCCGCATCCGAATTGTCAGGTCCGCCAGCGACTCAAGCAGACGGAACGCCGTCGCCCTGTCTCCCAGCACCGCCTTCAGATCCATCCCCGCACAGAACGCCTTCCCGCTTCCGGCCATCAGCGCCACCGAGCAGTCCGCCCGCGTAGCCAGCCGACCCACGGCCTCGTGAAGCGCCGTCAACAAATCGATCGACAACGCGTTGCGCGCTTCGGGCCGATTGATCGTCAGTGTCGCGATCGGCGGAGCAAACTCGAGAAGCACAAGGTCGGTCATGGATGGACTCCTACGAATTCTCGCTGAAACTCCGCCCCGTCTTGGGGACTACCTCTCTCCGAGAGGGCTTCGTTCTCTATCATTTCCACGCAGCTCAGCTGATTTTCAGCGGGAATCCGTATCACTAGGTCGTCCGGATGCAATCCTGAAATCCCTCATCTCGGTCAGAAGGGCTGCACGAAAGTAGCCAAGGGGTCGAGGACGCTCGGCGACGAAACCCCGGAACACCTGACCTAAACATCCCGCATCCTGAAGGGGCGCAATCAACCCAACCCTCGCGCTCTCAAACACCTCAATGTCGTCAAACCCCCATTTGATTCATCTCGCCCAGAACGCCGCGAGCCGGGTCTGTTCCTCCGCGCCGCCAGTCAAGCTCAACGACGCTTCCAGCGCCAGTACGTCCTTTCCGCGCGGATCGATCCATGGGCTGTGCGGTGCATCGGGCGGGGGCTGCCGGTGCGGCGTCCGCTCAAACAAACCCCCCTGTTCGTCGATCTCGTTCAGCCAGGCCCGCGTCATCGCCATCACATATGGCGGCTTCTCCGCCAGCTCACGTGCAATCGCTCGCGCCCGCGGCAAAACTTCGTCGGGCGTCGCCACGAGCTCGTGAACGAGCCCCAACCGATGCGCCTCGACCGCGTCGATCAACTGGTGATCCAGCATCCGCTCCCGCGCCCGCCCGTCGCCAATCGCCAAACGCAGAAACGGCCCCGAAACCGCCGGCGAGATCCCCATCCGTACCACCGGATAACCGATCTTGGCTGCCCGATCCGCCACCACGAAATCCGCCCCGCCCAGCAATGCACACCCACCCGCTACCGCGGCTCCGTGTACAGCGATCACCACCGGCGGACGGGCCAGTCGCAGCTTCAGAACCGCCTCAGAAAGGCCGGTCAAAAGCGCCCGCATCATCGAGCCGTCGGGATGATCTCGGCACAGGTCAAGGTCAAAGCCCGCACAAAACGCCCGGCCCTGTCCATACAGCAGAATGCAACGCGCATGCTCGGGAAGATGCGCCCCGACCGCCAGAGTCAGTTGCGCCAGCGATTCCGGCGTTAACGCGTTGCGACGGTCCGGCCGAGCCAGAGCCACTTCGAGGACGCCGCGATCATCGTGGGCAATCACCATGCGGCTACGAGCGTAGCGAACCCCCAGGTGCTCAGGTCATCTGATCCAGCTTCGCCGCCAGGCTGAAATCCTTGAGCGTGATCCCCCCGGCGTCGTGGGTGCTCAGCGTCATCGTGACTTTGTTGTAGCGGATCAGCACATCGGGGTGGTGCTGGTCCGCCTCCGCCGCCTCCGCCGCCTTGTTCACAAAGGCCATCGACTCCACAAAGTTCTTGAACTGATACGTTCGCTGGATCGCCCCCCCGGTCTCCGACCACTCGGGCCGTTTCCCAAGTTCACGCTCGATCTCATGCTCGTCAAGTTTGGAAATGCTGGCCCCCGAGGGGGCCGCGGTGGACGAAAGCTTCGTCTTTGCCATGGGCTGCCATACTCCGGCCCCTCGACCGGGGCGACAAGCTCAAGTGTACCGTCTCCGAATCCTCAATCTCCAACCCTAGCCCGTTTAGGGGATATCTCGGTCCCAGCCCTCATGGCCAACGACTCCACAAACCCCGGCGCGGCCCCAAGCCCGACACCTGCACGCCAGCGCACAACCCGGCTCGCGCCGTCGCCGACAGGGGCCCTGCACCTCGGAAATGCCCGAACGTTCATCCTCAACTGGGCACTCGCTCGGCAACAAGGCTGGCGGATCGTCCTGCGGATCGAGGATCTCGACGGACCGCGCATCAAGGCCGAGTCGATCGACGGGATCCAGCAAACGCTGGTCTGGTTGGGATTGGACTGGGACCAAGGCCCATTGATCCAGTCGCACGAGCTCGAACCCGCACGCGAGGCCATGCGAATCCTGGCGGCCAAGGGTGGGGGGAAGGCGGCGTATCCGAGCGAACTCAGCCGAACCGAGATCGAGGCCGCCGCCTCCGCCCCGCAAGCAGGGAGCGGCGAAGTTCGATTCCCGTCCTCGCTGCGACCGGCGGACGCGGGCCGGGCGCGCGGGTTCGATCGCGAAGACTTGAACTGGCGGTTCCTGACACCGCCCGGTTTGGTCGAGTTTGAAGATTTGATCGCTGGACCCCAGCGGCTCGACCCCGCCGAGTCGATCGGCGACTTCGTGATCTGGACCAAGCGCGGCACCCCCGCCTATCAGCTCGCCGTGGTGGTCGACGACGCCCGGCAGGGGGTCACCGACGTAATCCGCGGGAACGATCTGCTCGATTCGGCCGCGCGGCAGCTTCGGCTGTATGAATCGCTCAATCTGGGCCCGCCGCCGCGTTACGCGCACCTGCCGCTGGTGATCGGGCCCGACGGTCGGCGCCTCGCCAAGCGGCACGGCGACACCCGGGTCGATCACTACCGCCAGCTCGGGATAGACCCTCGCGCGATCGTGGCGTGGGTTGCACGAACCTGCGGATTGGACGCGGGCGATCGGCTCTCCATCGACGAGCTTGCGCGCGCACTGCGAGTCGATATGATCTCTCGATCGCCGATCACCTGGACCCCGGAGGATGACGCATGGCTTTGTTCCCAAACCGATCGTCATCTCCCCTCTTCGCCCTGACGGCCGCGATGGTTCTGGTTGTGCCCTTCATTTCAGGGTGTGAGGAGCAGATTGAAGACAAGCACATCAACTTGAAAATCAACGGTCAGAAGTTTCGGTTGGAGTTGGCCATCGACAACCCGACGAGGGTGAAGGGACTGGGCGGGCGCACGGAGATCGCGGCGACGGGCGGGATGATGTTCGTGTTTCCGGACGAGCAGGTGGCCGTGCAGGCGTTTGTGATGAGGGATTGCACGATCGCGATCGACATCATCTTTTTAGACAAGTCGGGCCGGGTCGTGGCGTCCCACGAGATGAAACCGGAGGCCCCCCAGGCGGCTGGCGAGTCGGAGGCGGCATACGAGAACCGACTCAAGCGATACTCCAGCCGATTCCCTGCCCAGTTCGTGGTTGAGCTGAAAGGGGGGTTGATTCCGGGCTTGAAGCTGAAGGAGGGGCAGAAGATCGACTTCGACCCCGCAGCGCTCAAGGCGAAGGCGAAGTAAGTCGATTCCCAACCGCGTCACCCTTCCGTGGGATTCGCGGCGGGTGCCTCGCGCCACACATGTTCGGTCGGCGACCGACCTCGCCCGACCGTTGGGATCTCGCCATGAGCCTATCGGACGCTGACAAGGTCGGTAAACCCAGAATGAGCTCGCAGGGCCAAATTATGGTCGCTTCGGCGACGCTGGACGATGCGGCACTTCAGGGACGCTGGTTGCAACTGGCGGCGGCCTGGCCGGTCGGGGCGGCTCCCAAGGCAGTTTTCGGGCGGATCAGCGACCACTTCGACAGGGGGATCTTGTCGGCGGCCGGAGGCGATGTCGCGGCCGCGATTGTGCTGGGCCCGTGGGACGCCGGGTCGTCGGTGCTGGCGCGGTTTGTCAGACGGTGCCAGGACCGGGACATCCCGGTGCTGATCGCGCTCCCCGAGGGGCAAGGTACGCGGGCTTCACTGGCACCGGGCCACGGGCTGGTGGCGATTCCAGAGCATCTGGGAGATCTTGCGTTAGCAGCGGTGCTGGTGGGGTTCGTGGAACGTCAGGCGGCGATGGCGGTGCTGCGGCGGGAGCTGGCGATTGAGCAATCGATCAAGGACAGCGCGGCGTCGCAACTGGCGCAGCTGAGCCGCGAGATAGACCTGGCGGCGCGGGTGCAGAAGTCGTTTTTACCGACGGTGCTGTCGACGGTGCCAGGGCTAGAGACGGCGGTGCTATTCCGGCCCACGTCGACGCTGTCGGGGGACATCTACAACATCGTGCCGCTCGACGACGAGACGGTGGGGTTCTTCGTGGCAGACGCCTGCGGCCACGGGGTGTCGGCGGCCATGCTGACGATGCTCGTAACGAATCTGTTGCAGATGAAGGAGACGGTGGGGGTCGAGTCGCGGGTTGTGCCGCCGGCGGAGGTGCTGCGGCGCTTCAACTCGCAGTTCATCGCGCGTCGGGGCGACGAGTCGCTGCTTATCACGGCGTTGTACGGGACGATCAACCAGCGGACGGGGCAGGTGCATTTCGCCAGCGCCGGGCATCCGCCGCCGATCGTGGTAGGACCGGGCGGGATGCGGCCGCTGGACGGATCGGGGCCCGCGCTGGGGCTGTTTGCGGACGCCGAGTTCGTCTCGCTGGCGACGCACCTGGAACTCGACCAGACGCTGCTGTTATACACCGACGGGTTCGAGCAGGCGTTCGTGATCGAAGCGGATATCGGCACGCGTCGGCGGCGGCCCAGCGAGTTGTACCGCGAGTTCTTCCTGCGGCACTTTGCCAACCGCCGCCCGGGGTCGCTGGGTACCTCGATCGACGCGCTGGCACACGAGATGGACCGTCAGCACGGCTCGCTGCACCCGCTGGACGACATCACGCTCTTGGGGCTGGGCCGGGTGCCGATCCCAGACGCTTCCACCCAGATCGCATTCGAAGCGGCGATCGAGTCGATCGCGCGGGCAGCGTGACGGTCGGCGTCGTCGCGAGCGTCGCGGCTTGCGGCTCAGAGGCCCGGCACGCCGCCCTCCCACCACACAGTCCATCGATGGCTATGGTGCCGCGGCGGCCCCATGGAGGCAAAACCGATGTCCGAGGATCAACCGGCCAAGGCGACTCCACCCACTGACGAGCGGCGACTGGCCCTGCGCGTGGTCACGATGCCCAAGGACACCAATCAGTACGGAACGATCTTCGGCGGGGTGATCCTGAGCTACATCGATCAGGCGGGGTTTGTGCAAGCGCGGCGGCACGGGCAGCACCGCTGGGTGACGGTGGCGATGGATCGGGTGGAGTTCCGCCACCCGGTACACCTTGGGGATGTGGTGAACTTTTACGCCCGGACGGCGCGGACCGGGCGGACGTCGGTGACGGTGGAAGTCGAGGTGGAGGCGGAGCGGTACACCTCGGGCCAGGTGGTGGGGGTGACGGCGGCACGGCTGACGATGGTGGCCGTGGACAAGTCGGGCAAGGCGATCCCCTTCGACACCGCTCCGACGGGCGCGGGTTGATGTTATCATCCGGGGCGGCGCACAACTCCCCCCCACTTGGACCTCTGAGCCCAGCCCACCATGTTTGACTCCCAGCACATCAAGGCGGACGCCGACCGTGGCGTTCTCATCGTGGCGATCAAGAGCGAGAAGATCGCCGAGTACGAGGCGACGATCATCCAGAACGAGATCGCGCCGCTGGCCAAGGGGATGAACTGGAAGGTTGCGCTGGATTTTTCGGCCGTGGGGCTGATCGCGTCGGTGGGTCTGGGGATGCTGGTGAGCATCAACCGGACGGCCAAGAGCAATAAGGGGAAGGTCGCGATCTTCAAAATGAACGACTCGATCCGGAGCGTGATGAAGCTGACGCGGCTGGACTCGGGCTTTGTGATCGTCGCCGACCGCGAGGCGGCGGTGAAGTCGTGTGCATGACGGCTCGGGGAGCCTGGAGCCGAGGCCATGCCGATCCGCGTTGCGGTGCTGTTGTCGGGGACGGGGCGTTCGCTGGAGAATTTGCTCTGTCGCTGCGGCGATGGCCGACTGGATGCGCGGGTAGTTCGGGTGATCGCGTCGAAGGAATGCTTGGGCGCGGAGAAGGCGCGGGCGGCCGGGGTGCCGACGGCGGTCATGACGGGGACGATCGCGGCGGCGGCGTTGGAGGCGGACGTGGCGGCGCATGGGGCGGAACTCGTGGTGCTCGCTGGGTATCTGAAGCTGCTACCGATTCCTGAGTCGCTGCGAGGGCGGGTCGTGAACATCCATCCGTCGCTCTTGCCGGCGTTTGGCGGACCGGGGATGCACGGGCACAAGGTGCACGAGGCGGTGCTGGCGCGGGGCTGCAAGGTCTCGGGCTGCACGGTCCATTTCTGCGACGACCGCTATGACACGGGGCCGATCATCGTGCAGCGGACTTGCGCGGTCTTGGAGAGCGAGTCGCCCGAGACGCTGGCGGCACGGGTGTTTGAGCAAGAGTGCGAGGCACTGCCCGAGGCGATCGGGCTGATCGGTGCGGGGCGTGTGACGATCGACGGATTGCGGACGAGGATCGCGCCCGCCGCCCCCCCACACCCCACACCCCCGACACCCCCCACACCATTGCGACACGGTCGGCTTGACGAGCGTGGGGCATGACTATGTGCCGGCTGCTCATGGTGTTGCTGTTCCTGCTGTGCGCATCGCGGCTGGTGTCGGCTCAAGACCAGGGGCCGGATCCATCGACGCGGGCGGAGCGGCAGCGATTGGAAGCCCAGGGGGTGTCGGCGTTTAACCGTGGCGATCTGGAGGGGGCGGAGCGCGCGTTCCGAGCGTGGCACGAGTTGAGGCCGAGCGACTGGATCCCGCTGTACAACCTGGCGACGGTGGTTTCCGGGCTGGGACGCACCGACGAGGCGGCGGAGTTGCTGGGGCAGTCGGTGTCGAAAGGGTTTGTGGACTTTCGGCTGCTGGAGCGGGACGGCGCGATGCGGCGGCTGGCCGAGTCTGCGGTGTATCGCGACCTGATGGCCAACTGGAGGGCACGCCAGGACGAGGCGATCGGGCGACGCATCGAACAGGCGCGGCGAGGATTTGCCAAGACGTATCGCTTTGACCGCGACGAGGAGCAGCGGCTGGCGTTCGCGTCGGGCTTCAGCGAATCGTCGTTCGGGCGCGTGCGAGAAGAGATCACGCGGCTGTCGCGTTTCTTTGCGGAGCAGGTGTTGCCGGAGGGTGAGGTGGTGGTGCAGGCGAAGGGTGAAAAGCCGGAGCCGTGGGTGATGGTGGTGCTGCCGACGCCGGCGGATTACACGGCGTGGGCCAAGAGGAACTATGGGGTTGGGTGGCAGCAGGTCGGGGGCGTGTACGACCAGGACCGTCGCGAGCTGGTGGCGAAGGACCTGGGGCCGACGTTTCGGCACGAGTTTTTTCATGTGCTGCACTGGCGGCACATCAATCGGTTGCCACGGGGTCAGCCGGCGTGGGTGATGGAGGGACTGTGCAGCCTGGTGGAGGACGTGCGGGTGAACGCGGACGGGACGCTGACGCCGCGGCCATCGTGGCGGACGAACACGGTGAAGCGGCTGGTGGAGTCGGGAAACCCGCCGTCGCTGCGGGCGATGCTGGGCATGAGCGACGCGGCGTTTACAGGGGCGCGGCCGCTGGCGAACTATGCGTTGGCGCGGGCGTTGTTCTTGTTCTTGTATGAGCGCGGGAAGCTGCGGGCGTGGTACGGGGATTACACGTCGGAGATCAAGGACGACCAGACGGGGCGGAATGCGCTGGAGCGGGCGTTCAACAAGCCGCTGGGGGAGATCGAGAAGGAGCTTTTGGAGTGGGTGCGAGGGCTGCCGATGGTGCCCGACGCGGAGCGGCCGGCGGCGGTGGCGCTACCGCTGTCGGTGGGAGTGTCGACGGGCGACGGGCTGCGCGTGAACTCGGTGTTGCGGTCGGCGGGGGCGATCCGGACGGGTGATGTGGTCACGGCGGTCGCGGGGCAGTCGGTGGCCGATGGGAATGACCTGGCGCGGATCTTGGGCGAGCTGGCGGTGGGCGATGAGGTGGAAGTGGAGTTTCGCCGGGGGACCAGGGAACAGAAGGCGAAGCTGAAGGTTGTGGCGCGGTAAACGGCGCGGAGCGGCTAGCCGAAGAGGCCGGGGCCGGAGTCGGAGTGGCGGGCTCGTCGCGGGGGGCGGGCGCGAGGGGGGAGCGCGGGGGGCATGGGGGTGGGCCTGGGGATGGGAGCCGCGACCGGGAGTGATGGGTCGAGTGCGGAATCGGGGCGAGGGCTGTTGTCGCGGACTGTGGACTCGATCGCGCCGTCGGCTAGGCGGGTGATGAGCTGGTCGCCGGGTTGGACATCGGCGGGGGTGCGGACGGCACGGCCGTCGGGGCGGAGGGTGACGGAGTAACCGCGGTCGAGGACGGAGCGGGGGCCGACGAGTTCGAGTTGGCGTTGGGCGGCGGCGGCGCGGTCGGTGGCGGAACGGAGTGCCGTGGATGCGGCGAGCTGGAGGTCGAGGCTCAAGCGATCGAGGTCGAGCTTGTCGAGACGGCGGCGGAGGGCGATGGCGAGGCGGTCGGCGGATTGATCGACGCGGGCGCGGCGGCGCTCGTAGATCGCCGAGGGACGGTGGGCTTCGAGGCGGCCGGCGAGGGACTCAAGGCGGCGGGCGGCGACGAAGACCGCGGTACGGGCCGCGGAGAACAGGCCGCGGCCGGCGGAGGTGTAGCGTTCGCGGGCGCGGCGGGATTCGACGCGGAGTGACTGGTTGAGGCGCGTGGCCGTGGCTTCGAGTTGCTCGGTGAGGGCGGCGCGGTCGGGCGAGCAGCGCATGGCGGCTTGAGTGGGCGTGGCGCAGCGTTCGTCGGCGACGAGCTCGGCGATGGTGGTATCGGTCTCGTGCCCGATGGCGGCGGCGACGGGGATAGAGCAGTTGACGATGGCCTCGGCGACGGCGCGGTCGTTGAAGGCCCAAAGGTCTTCCATGGAGCCGCCGCCGCGGGTGACGATGAGGGTGTCGATGCCGAGGGCGCGGGCGTTGGTGGAGAGCCAGTTGATGGCGGTGGCGATGGCGGGCGCAGCGGCGGCGCCTTGGACGAGGGTGTCGAGCAGGCAGACCTCGACGGCGGGGCAGCGGCGTTTGAGGGTGTCGAGGACGTCTTGAAGAGCCGCACCGGTGCGGCTGGTGACGACGGCGATGCGGCGGGGGAACGCGGGCAGGCGGCGCTTGCGAGCGATGTCCATCCAGCCGAGCTGGCGGATCTCTTCGACGAGTTTTCGATACGCCAGTTCGAGGGCCCCGGCGCCGACGGGCTCGATCTTCTCGACGCGAAAGGTAACCTTGCCCTGGGGCTTGTAGAACTCGACATTGCCGGTGACGACGACTTCCTGGCCGGTGCTTGGGGTGAAGCCGGCTTTGCGGGCGGCGAACTGGAACATGACGCAGGAAACGACGGCGTCGGCGTCTTTGAGGTTGAAGTACCAGTGGGTGCGGTCGGTGAAGTTGCTGACCTCGCCCACTACGCGGAGGCCGCGCGGGACGTGGTCTCGGAGGGCGGATTCGAGGAGAGCGGCCACCTGCGCGACGCGGAGCGTGCCGGTGGCGGCTTGGAGCGGCTTGGGGGCGGCGGGGTTGGGGGGGTTGGCCGCGGACATTTTGGCCGGATCAAAGGGCAGGCGACCCATGGGTGAACCTTAGTCGAGGCTGGGGTTCAGTTAAGGGCGCTGGCCATGGAGCGGTCGAAGGCGGCGAGAAGCACGCGGATGTGGTCGCTGGCGGCGCGGCGGTCGTGGATATAGCTCCAGGCCGAGGCGCGGAGGCGGGCGGCGCGGTCATGGTCTTCGGCGAGGGCGATGAGGGCGGCGGCGAGTGGATGGGGGCCGGGCTCTGAGACGAGGGCGGCGGTTTGGCCTTGGATGAGGTCTTCGACTTGGGGGTCCTTGCGGGCGACGACGAGCATGCCGCAGGCCATGGCATCGAGGACGATGGAGCGGAGCTCGCCGAGCGGTTCGGGGATGAGCAGGACGTCGGCTTGAGTGATAAGTTCGCGGCGTGATTCGAGCTCGGCGATGACGGTAAGGCGTTCGTTGAGGCCGCGGCCGACGGAGGAGCTGGAGGCGAGCTTCCAGATCGGGGTGCGTTCAGCGAGCCCCGCGTCGACGAAGGCGAGGAGCGTGGGGATGCGCTCGCTGGCGAGGGCCAGGGCAGAGATGGCGTCTTCGACGGCGCGGGGGTTTTTGCCGCTGCTGAGGAGGACGACGGTGAAGCAACGTGAGAGGTCGATGGCGCGGGGGCCGATGTCGGCGGGGTGGACACCCCACGGGACGTGGGTGATGCGGTCGCTGGGGACGCGGCGGGCGAGGGCCGAGGCCACTGCGGCAAGCGGGGTCAGGAACGTGGGCGCGTTCTCGCGGGGCCTGCGGCGCGGGTCGACCTTGCGGGCGGCGAGCGCGCGGCCCCACATGTTGGCGGCGGGATCGATGAGCGAGGCGGACCAAACCTCTATGACGAGCCGGGCGCCGAGCCGCTGGCTGATGCCCAGGGCCATGCCCCAGGTGCTGGCCCCCAGGGCGTAGACGATGTCGACGATGCGCTCGCCGGTGGATTGATCGGCGGGGGCGGCGGTCTCGATCGCGCGGGCGAGGGCGGAGAGACGGAGCGGGAGCGTCAGGGGGAGGCCACGGTCGTAGTAGGTGATGGGCGTGGCGTAGACGACGGGGGCGTCGGAAGAGCTTGGGTCCACGGTCGAGGCGGGTGCGGCGTGGAGAAGTCGGACGCCCTCGTCGGCGAGGCCGATCTCGATGCGTTGCAGCAAGCCGCGCTCGCGGTCGAGGAACTCGGCGTCGGGGAGCATCAGGACGCGCATGAGGGGAGATCCGAGGGCGAATCGTGCGAATCTGGGTGTATCAGTTCGGGCCGATTGAAGGTGAGCGGCAAGTGGATAAACAGATTGTGTGCGTTCGTTTACGAAACCGAGTAGGACTTAGTGGGCTTCGATCCGTGTTGTGTGTGGTCCGCAAGTCGAGCTGGCATAGGGACTTGGCGATTTTCTGCGGGAGAAGTTCCCTGCGTCCGGGCTCATCATCACGAACTCGGGGTCGCAAATCCAAACAAATCACGAATGTGCATAAGTGTGCGGCGGCGACGTCGCTCAGGCTCGCAGAGCTTGGGCGGCCGCCGGGTCGTCGGCGATGCGGTAGTTGATGGCGGGTGGGCGGGATTCGTGCTCGGCGAGGGCCTGCGTCCGCCAGACACCGACCCAGTGGTCGGCGGCGACTTCCTTGAGGAGATAGTCGCCTGCAGGGCCCGGAGCGCGGGCGAGGTCGGCGGGGGGTTCGTGCCAGGGCCACCACGGGCGGACGCCCTGATCGGCCCCGGGGAGCTTACGGAACTCTTCGGGGGAATCGACGACGTCGCGGATGGTGATGAGGCGGTCGAGCCGGCCGCGGATCTTGGGGATGCTGGCGAGAAGGCCGCGGGTGTAGGGGTGCATCGGGCGATCAAAGAGGTCGAAGACGTTGGCGTACTCGACTACACGGCCGGCGTACATGACGCATACCACGTCGGCGTTCTCTGCGACGACGCCGAGGGCGTGGGTGATGAGCATGATGGCCATCTGGCGGGAGCGCTGCAGCTCGCGGAGGAGCTCGAGGATCTGGGCCTGGATGGTGACATCGAGGGCGGTGGTCGGTTCATCGGCGAGGAGGAGGCGGGGCTGGCAGGCGAGGGCCATGGCGATCATTACGCGTTGGCGCATGCCGCCGGAGAACTGGTGTGGGTAGGCCTTGAGGCTTTGCTCGGGGCTTGAGATGCCGACGTCCTGCAAGGCTTTGAGGGCGATGGCGCGGGCTTGCTGGTGGTCAACGTTTTGGTGGAGGAGGATGGCTTCGAGGATCTGGTCGCCGATGGTGTAGACGGGGTTGAGGGAGGTCATGGGCTCCTGGAAGATCATGGCGATTTCGTTGCCGCGGATGGCTCGGATCTCGGCCTCGCTCATGGTCAGGAGGTCGCGTCGGCCTTGCGTGCTTTGGAAGTGGATGGTGCCACGGTCGAACTTGCCGGGGGGCCTGGGGATGAGGTGGAGGGTGCTCATGGCGGTGACGGATTTGCCGCAGCCGGATTCGCCGACGACGGCGACGGTTTGGCGGGGGTAGATGGTGAGGTTGACGCCGTCGACGGCCTGGACGCGTGGGCCGGAGCGTTGATCGAAGGAGACGGCGAAGTCGCGGACTTCGAGGAGGGGTCGGGCCTCGTCGGCGGGGATGTGGATCTTGCCTGCAGGTTGTCGGTTAACGCTGGGCATGTTAGGTTAGATCCGTGCCTTTTTGAGCTTGGGGTCGATGGCGTCGCGGAGGGCTTCGCCGATGAGGTTGTAGGCGAGCACGGTGATGAAGATGGCGACGCCGGGGAAGACCGCGAGCCACCATTTGAACTCGCCCTCGGCGCTGACGGCGCTGGCGAGGAGCTTGCCCCAGGAGGGCTGGTCGATGGGGCCGAGGCCGAGGTATGAGAGGATGGCTTCGACGGTGATGGCGGCGGCGATGGCGAAGCTGGCGTCAACGAGGACGGGGGCGACGCCGTTGGGGAGCATGTGGCGGAAGAGGACGGAGCGGAGGGGCAGGCCCAGGGCTTGGGCGGCCTGGACAAAATCCTGGTTGCGGAGTTTGAGGAACTCGGCGCGGGTGAAGCGGGCCATGCCGGTCCAGGTGAAGCAGCCGATGATGGCCATCATGACATAGGTGGTGCGGAACTCGGCGGGGAGGACGGACGCGGCGACGACGAGAAGGAAGAGGACGGGGACGGCCATGAAGACCTCAACGACTCGGTAGAGAATGAGGTCGACCCAGCCGCCGAAGTAGCCCATGAGGGCGCCGAGGGTGACGCCGATGATTAGGGCGATGCCCGTGGAGACGAGGCCGATGGAGATGGAGAGGCGGCAAGCGTGGAGCATCTGGGCGAGGACGTCGGCACCGAAGGCGTCGGTACCGAGGATGAAGAGGCGGCCTTCGCCGGGGGCGGGGGTGCGGAGGTCCTGTCCATTGCCGAAGGTGGAGAGAGGCGGCTTGCGTGTGAGTTCGCTGAAGCGCTGGCGGGGCGACCAGGGGACGGGGGAGTAAACGGCGTGGATCTCGCCGGCGAGTTCGCGTTGTTGCTCGTTGAAGCGTTCGATGGGCGGGTTCCACGCGCTGGCGGCGCAGAAGCCGGCCGCGGTGACGGCGAGGGCGACGGTGATGAGGCGGTAGCGGCGCGTCGAGCCCAGCGGGACGAAACCGGCGAGCACCGCGATGGGCAGAGCCACCGCGACGGCGAGTTCGTGAGCGACGTGAGGGCGGGCGCGCCAAAGCTGGGCGAGTTCGCCGGGATCGCGGCCGGTGATCCAGTTTTCGACGAGGCCGAAGAGGAGGATGGTGACGAGGGCGATGACCAGCGCGGCGAGGACTGTTCCGGCGCGGCGGGCGAAGAGCTTTCGAGGGCCGAACAGAATCAGAGGGACGCCGAGGGCACCGAAGAGGAGGAGCAGACGATCAACGGCGGAGAGGTAGGTGAGGAGGGGTGACTCGAAGCCCTTAACGTCGCCCGCTTGAACGAGGAGGTTGAAGCCGGCGAGCGCGGGGATGGCGAGGGCTGTAAGAAGCCGGACGCCGCGGCCGAGGCGGAAGTAGCCGGCGGTCCAGATGAGCCCGACGGCGACGGCGACATCGACGATGAGCTGGAAAGGGACGGGGCCGGCGGGGGCGACGCCGCGGAGGTAGTCGGTGAGAGGGCGGAAGAAGGCGTGGACGGGATCGTCGCTCGGGACGCCCACAAAGAAGGCGGCGAAGATGCGGAGGGCGAAGGGGATGAGGGTGAGTAGGCCGAGGGTGATGGTGAGGGTGCGGTTGAGTCGGGCAGGCGCGACGATCCAGACGACGGCCCAGAGGCCGGAGAACGCGAGGAGTTTCCATGATTCTGGGCGGGCGAGGATGGATTGGAGCCCGGCGGAGAGGGCTTTGAAGAAGGGGCCGTTGGTGGCGGGCCAGGCGAGGAGGGGATGGCCGTTGGCGATGAGCGGCGCCCACATGGCCA
>Ga0105049_10000496_pt1 | contig 43580 bp, 43 predicted proteins | sample MAT06_FD_78087 | JGI IMG/M metagenome (GOLD analysis project Ga0105049, IMG submission 78087) | Freshwater microbial communities from Lake Fryxell liftoff mats and glacier meltwater in Antarctica - MAT-06 | ecosystem: Environmental > Aquatic > Freshwater > Ice > Liftoff microbial mat | place...
GTAGGTTCGGGGGTCATTTGTGATACCTAGAATGGGATTTCGTCGTCAGTATTGGGTGCATGGCGTAAATCTGGGAGACTGAGTGGTTTCCTGTCTGCTTCGATTTGGCGCTGCTCTTCCTCTTCCGCTTCTTTAGCCTCGCCAATCACCGCTGAAATTGTTGCAAGTGCATCCGGTGCGTCGGCCATAAATGCTGTTATGCCGCTCATACCAACCGCAATAGCAGCGAGTACCACCATTAGCTTCGAAAAGTCAGCGCGCGGCGCAACGATAATCGTTTGAAGTTCGTCTAGCTTCGAGAAGAGTTTACGCTTCTGGCTTTCTGAAATGTCTGAATATTTAATTAGACCTCGAAGCCTGTCAATTTGGGAGTGCAGCTTCACTTTTGAAGCACGAGGCAAAAGCACCGAATTCACTGCATTTGCAGTCAAAGAACGCATACTTAGCTTGGTAGCCAGAGAGATAATTTCCGATCGTAAGCTTGGGTAGACCTGCCGAATGTCTGCAACCGAAGAAACCGAAAAACTTTCAAAGCTTCCTAGTTTAAGCTCTTCGGCTGCGCTGGTTAGTACTGTACAGTATTCAATTAGATTTTCTTCGCTTATGCCCTCTCTTTCGTCAGTAACTGAAACCAAACGACGCTCCACCAATTCACGTAGACCAAGCCACCGCTGTATTGGTTCGACGGGAAGCGTCTCAAAGTCAGAAGAGAAAACCAACGCCATTTTCACAAATCCATCAGCAACCGCCTCGGATCTTCCAGCGCCTCTTTCACCCGCACCAGGAAGGTCACGGCACCTTTGCCGTCCACCACCCGGTGGTCGTAGGACAGCGCCAGATACATCATCGGGCGGATCACGATCTGGCCGCCGACCACCACCGGGCGGTCCTGGATCTTGTGCATGCCGAGGATGCCCGATTGCGGCGGGTTCAGGATCGGCGAGGACATCAGCGAACCATAGACGCCGCCGTTGGAGATGGTGAAGGAACCGCCCTGCATTTCGGTCATGGAAAGCTTGCCATCGCGGGCGCGCAGGCCCAGTTCGCTGATCTTTTTCTCGATCGCGGCAAACGACATCTGGTCGGCGTCGCGCACCACCGGCACCACGAGGCCGTTCGGGGTGCCGACGGCAACGCCCATATGGACGTATTTCTTGTAAACCACGTCGGTGCCGTCAATCTCGGCATTCACGTCGGGCACTTCGGCCAAAGCATGGCAGCAGGCTTTGACGAAAAACGACATGAAGCCCAGTTTGACGCCGTGCTTTTTCTCGAACACATCCTTGTAGTCGTTGCGCAGACCAATCACGCTGGTCATGTCGACCTCATTATAGGTGGTCAGCATCGCGGCGGTGTTTTGCGCGTCTTTCAGGCGGCGGGCGATGGTCTGGCGCAGGCGGGTCATTTTCACCCGCTCCTCTCGCGCCGCATCTTCAGCGGGGATCGGGGCACGGGGGGCAGCGACGGCGGCGACCGGAATGGCGACCGGGGCAACGGCCGCAGGGGCGGCCATCGCGCGCTGCACATCCTCTTTCATCACCCGGCCATCGCGGCCTGATGCCACCACGGCATCGCGGGCAATCCCGGCCTCTGCCATCAGCTTCTTGGCCGATGGCGCATCTTCGGGCTCGCGGGCCGGGGCAGCGGCGGCCGCAACCGGTGCTGCAGTCGCAGCGGCGGGCTTCACCGCAGCGGCCCCTTCGGCAATGGTCGCCAGCAGGGCGGCAACACCGACGGTCGATCCCTCGGCGGCGATGATTTCGGCCAGCGTTCCGGCGGCGGGGGCAGGTACTTCGACCGTCACCTTGTCGGTTTCCAGCTCACACAGCATTTCATCCAGCGCCACCGCATCACCCGGTTTCTTGAACCATGTGGCAACGGTGGCTTCGGTGACGCTTTCGCCCAGGGTCGGAACCCGTACTTCGACAGACATCTCAGTTTCCTTCCATCGTCAGCGCGTCATTTATCAGCGCTGCTTGTTGAGCTTTGTGCTGGCTGGCAAGGCCGGTGGCGGGCGAGGCTTGCGCTGCGCGGCCGGCATAGCGGGCGCGGGTCCTGGCGGCCCCGATCTGGGTCAGCACCGCTTCCAGCGCGGGTTCGATATGAGCCCACGCCCCCTGATTGCGCGGCTCTTCCTGACACCAGACCATGTCGGCACCCTTGAACCGCTCCAGCTCCTCGACCAGTGACAGAACCGGAATCGGATACAGTTGCTCCAGCCGCAGCAGATAGATATCGTCGATCCCCCTCGCGTCACGCTCTTCCAGCAGATCGTAATAGACCTTGCCGGAACACATCACGACGCGCCGGATCTTGTCATCGGCCTTGAGTTTGGTCGCGGAATTACCCAGTTGCGCATCATCCCACAACACGCGGTGAAACGATGAACCGGTGGTGAAATCGGCGGCACTGGAAATGCACAGCCGGTGACGCAGCAGGCTTTTCGGCGTCATCAGCACCAGCGGTTTGCGGAAATCGCGGTGAAGCTGACGGCGCAGGATGTGGAAATAGTTGGCGGGGGTAGAGACATTGGCGACGATCCAGTTGTCATTGGCCGACCCCTGCAGAAATCGCTCCAGCCGCGCGCTGGAATGTTCCGGCCCTTGCCCTTCATAGCCATGCGGCAGCAGCATCACGAGGCCCGACATCCGCAGCCACTTGGCTTCGCCCGATGAGATGAACTGGTCGAACATTATCTGCGCGCCATTGGCGAAATCGCCAAACTGCGCCTCCCACAGCACCAGCGCGTTCGGTTCAGCCAGGCTGTAGCCATATTCAAAACCCAGCACGGCATATTCCGACAGCATCGAATCAATCACCTCATACCGCGCCTGCCCGGGGCGGATGTGGTTCAGCGGGTAATGCCGTTCCTCGGTTGATTGGTCGATGAAGGCCGAATGGCGGTGGCTGAAGGTGCCGCGCATGCTGTCTTGCCCGGACAGCCGCACCGGATAGTTTTCGTTCAGCAGGCTGCCAAAGGCCAGCGCCTCGGCAGTGGCCCAGTCATAGCCTTTGCCGCTGTTGAACATCTCAGCCTTGGCGTCCAACTGGCGCGCCACGGTCTTGTGCAGGTCGAACTGCAGCGGCACCCGCACCAGCGCTTTGCCGACCTCCTGCAGGATTTCGGGTTTGATCGAGGTGGTGCCGCGCTGATATTCCGCCCCTTCGCGGTCCAGATGGCTCCACCGCCCATCCAGCCAGTCGGCCTTGTTGGGTTTGTAATCCTTGCCCGCTTCAAACTCGGCATTCAGCTTGGCCTGAAACGCCGCCTTCATATCCTCGATCTCGCCTTCGGCGATCAGCCCATCCTTGACCAGCCGTTCGGTATAAAGCTGCAGCGTGGTTTTCTGCTTCTTGATCCGCGTGTACATCACCGGGTTGGTGAACATCGGTTCATCGCCTTCGTTATGGCCGAAGCGACGATAGCAAAAGATGTCCAGAACCACGTCCTTGGCGAATTTCTGGCGGTATTCGGTCGCAACGCGCGCGGCATGGACCACGGCTTCGGGGTCGTCGCCGTTCACATGGAAAATCGGCGCTTCGACCATCAGCGCGATGTCGGTGGGATAAGGGGAGGAGCGGGAGAAGCTGGGGGCAGTGGTAAAGCCGATCTGGTTGTTGACGATGATATGGAGGGTGCCGCCGGTACGGTGACCCACCAGCCCCGACAGGCCGAAACATTCCGCAATCACCCCCTGCCCGGCAAAGGCGGCGTCGCCATGCAGCAGGATCGGCAACACCGAGCGGCGGGTCTTGTCGCCAAACTGTTCCTGCTTGGCCCGCACCTTGCCCAGCACCACCGGGTTTACCGCCTCCAGATGGCTAGGGTTGGCAGTCAGTGACAGGTGCACCTTGTTGCCGTCAAACTCGCGGTCCGACGAGGCACCCAGATGGTATTTCACATCGCCTGAGCCATCGACATCTTCGGGCTTGAAGCTGCCGCCCTGAAATTCGTTGAAAATCGCGCGGTAGGGTTTGGCCATCACATTGGCCAGTACCGAAAGCCGCCCCCGGTGGGGCATGCCGATGGCAATCTCCCGCACGCCCAGCGCACCGCCGCGCTTGATGATCTGCTCCATCGCCGGGATCAGGCTTTCGGCCCCATCAAGGCCAAACCGCTTGGTGCCCATGTATTTGACATGAAGGAATTTTTCATAGCCCTCCGCCTCGACCAGCTTTTTCAGGATCGCCTTGCGGCCTTCGCGGGTAAAGGTGATTTCCTTGCCATACCCCTCGATCCGTTCCTTCAGCCAGCTGGCCTGCTCGGGGTCGGAAATATGCATGTATTGTAGCGCAAAGGTACCGCAGTAGGTGCGTTTGACGATCTCGACGATCTGGCGCATGGACGCGACCTGAAGGCCCAGCACATTATCGATGAAGATCGGGCGATCCATATCGGCATCGCTGAAGCCGTAGCTTTGCGGCTCCAGTTCCGGGTGGGGCTTTTCGTCACGCATCCCCAGCGGGTCAAGGTCGGCCACCAGATGGCCGCGGATGCGATAGGCGCGGATGATCATCAGGGCGCGGATGGAATCGAGCACCGCACGCTGGATCTGGGCATCGGTTACCGCCAGGCCGGTTTCCGCTGCCTTGGCCGCAATCTTTGCCCCCGCCGCCTTGCTGTCCCTGACCGGGTCCGCCGCCCACTGGCCATCCATCGCCGTCGTCAGATCATCGGTTGCCGCCGGGGGCCAGTCGGCCCGCGCCCAGCTTGGCCCCGCCGCCGCCTTGCGCGCATCGCCGTCGTTATCGCCCAAGCTGCGGAAAAACTCCGCCCAGGCCTGATCGACGGCGGAGGGATCACGGGCATAGCGGGCATAAAGCGCGTCGATATAATCGGCATTCGCGCCTTGCAGGAAAGACGAGGCGTGGAAGATGTCGTTGGGGGATTGTTCGGTCATTTTGGGATTTCCCGAATAAGAGGATGGGTGGGTGATGGCGGGGTGAACCCCGCCCTACCCCTTGATCGCCTGCAGCACCGCCTCACCCAGCCCGGCAGGGCTGTCGGCGACCACGATACCGGCGCTTTTCATCGCCTCGATCTTGCTTTCGGCGTCACCCTTGCCACCGGCCACGATGGCTCCGGCATGGCCCATGCGGCGGCCCTTGGGTGCGGTGCGCCCGGCGATGAAACCGGCGGTGGGTTTCCAGCGGCCGCGCTTTTTCTCATCCTTCAGGAACTGCGCTGCGTCTTCTTCCGCCGCGCCACCGATTTCGCCGATCATGATTATGGAATGGGTTTCGGGGTCGGCGAGGAACATCTCCAGTATGTCGATATGCTCGCTGCCCTTGATCGGGTCGCCGCCGATGCCGACGGCCGAGGATTGGCCAAGGCCGACGTCGGTGGTCTGCTTGACCGCCTCATACGTCAGGGTCCCCGAACGGCTGACGACGCCGACCGACCCGCGTGAGAAGATGCTGCCCGGCATGATGCCGATCTTGCATTCGCCCGGCGTCATGACGCCGGGGCAGTTCGGGCCGATCAGGCGGGATCTGGAGTTCAGGAGGGCGCGTTTGACCTTCATCATGTCCAGAACCGGGATGCCTTCGGTGATGCAGACGATCAGCTCCATCCCGGCGTCGATCGCCTCCAGGATCGAATCGGCGGCGAAGGGGGGGGGCACGTAGATGACCGTGGCATTGGCCTTCGTTGCAGCGCGCGCCTCGTGGACCGAGTCGAAGACGGGCAGGTTCAGGTGGCTGCTGCCGCCCTTGCCGGGGGTGACGCCGCCGACCATTTTGGTGCCGTAGGCAATGGCCTGTTCGGAGTGGAAGGTGCCTTGGCTGCCGGTGAAGCCCTGACAGATGACGCGTGTGTTTTCGTCTACGAGAATGGCCATTGAGAGTCCTATCGAATTGTCGAAGTTTCCATACGGAAGAAGTTATTGTCATCGTTGATCCAGACGGGTCGCCAAGTTGCACCGTTTTGTTGTTCAGGGCGCCATATGACGACATTCCCGTCAGAGTTTCCAACGCGGCCCAGCAGAATAACCACGTCAACTGTGAGTTGTGGGTCTTCCAGCGCGCGCTTTAACCGAAGCGACCGGCTTCTGAGTTTGGCGTCAATTGACAGGCGGTCCCTATGTGGGCTTCCTATCGGGTGAAGTTCGTTCATGTCGACATAGAGAAATGCACCGGTTTCAACCGGTTCGCATCGTATTTCTTGCTGCCAAATCGTCATTAGCACACCACGGTCGCGCTCGGCCGACCAGACGCCGCGCGTCGCACGGTAATCGTAGCCAAGCCGATTGAACGCTTCGGTTTTCCTCACCCCTTGACCGCCTTAACAATCTTTTCCGCCCCGTCGCGCAAATCGTCGGCGGCGATGACGTCGAGGCCCGAGTTGCGGATGATGTCCTTGCCCAGTTCGACGTTGGTGCCCTCAAGGCGCACGACCAGCGGCACTTTCAGGCCAACCTCTTTGACTGCGGCGATGACGCCTTCGGCGATCACGTCACAGCGCATGATGCCGCCGAAGATGTTGACAAGGATCCCTTTGACGTTCGGGTCCGAGGTGATGATCTTGAACGCCTCGGTGACTTTTTCCTTGGTGGCGCCGCCGCCGACGTCGAGGAAGTTGGCAGGCTCGGCACCATAAAGCTTGATGATGTCCATCGTTGCCATCGCGAGGCCGGCACCGTTGACCATACAGCCGATCTCACCATCCAAAGCGATATAGTTCAGATCGAACTTCGAGGCCGCCAGTTCCTTGGAATCTTCTTCCGACTCATCGCGGAGCGCCATGATGTCGGGCTGGCGGAACAGGGCGTTGCTGTCAAAGCTCATCTTGGCGTCAAGGCATTTCAGATCACCGTCACGGGTGATGACCAGCGGATTGATCTCCAGCATCTCGCAGTCTTTGCTGATGAAGAAGTTGTAAAGCGTGGTCAGCAGTGTCACGCATTGCTTGATCTGCTTGCCTTCCAGCCCCAGCGCAAAGGCCACGCGGCGACCGTGAAAGGCCTGGATGCCGGTGGCGGGGTCGATGGCGAAATCAAGGATCTTGTCGGGGGTGTCGTGCGCCACCTCTTCGATGTTCATCCCGCCTTCGGTCGAACAGACGATCGACACCCGCGATGCGCCACGATCCACCAGCAGCGCCAGATAGAATTCGCGGGCAATGTCGGAACCGTCTTCGATATAAATCCGGTTGACCTGCTTGCCCACCGGGCCGGTCTGATGGGTGACAAGCGTGCGGCCCAGCATCTTGGCCGCCTGTTCCGCCGCTTCGCCGACTGACCGCGCCAGCCGGACCCCGCCTTTTTCACCCGCCTCGGCTTCCTTGAAACGGCCTTTGCCACGGCCGCCCGCGTGGATCTGCGCCTTGACCACCCACAGCGGCCCGTCCAGTTCCCCCGCCGCCGATTTCGCCTCTTCGGCACGCAGCACCACCCGGCCATCCGACACCGCCACCCCGGCATCGCGCAGCAGTTTCTTGGCTTGATATTCGTGGATGTTCATGCGCCAACCCTTCATCGGATGCTGCGGATGGGTGTAACCCCGGCTCTCCAGCGCGCTATGACATGGAAATAATAACGAAAAAAGAAAAGATCGGCGAATTTTCGATGTTAGCGCCAGAAAAGGCACCTATGTGATCACAGCTTTCAAAAGTGTGATCACATAGCCGAACCACCAAACGAATCACCACCGTCGAACGGGGCCCGCCTTGTCCGGATTGGGCGGTGCACGGGAAACATCAAGCGCTTGATGCCTTTGGCCGGGCAGTGCGCCAATCTTCGCTGCGGGGCGTGATCAGATGCGCACCGCCTGAACGCGGGGCCAGCTTTTTCACCCTAACGAGGGGTCAATCGCCTTGCAGGCCGCCACCAGGCCTTTCACCGCGTCAACCGATTTGTCCATCATCGCCTGTTCGTCGCGGTTCAGCTTGATATCGACGATCCGCTCGATCCCGCCCATACCGATGATGGTCGGCACGCCGACATACATGCCTTTCAGCCCATAGGCACCATCAACCCAGGCGGCGCAGGGCAGCAGGCGTTTCTGATCCTTGAGAAAAGCCTCGGCCATTTCCACCGCTGCCGTCGCCGGGGCATAGAAGGCCGATCCGGTTTTCAACAGCCCGACAATCTCGGCCCCGCCGTCACGGGTGCGCTGCACGATCGCATCCAGTTTGTCCTGCGTGGTCCAGCCCATCGCCACCAGATCGGGCAGGGGAATGCCGCCGACGGTGGAATAGCGCACCAGTGGCACCATGGTATCGCCATGGCCACCCAGCACAAAGCCGGTGACATCGCGCATCGAGACACCGAATTCCAGCGACAGGAAATGGCGAAACCGCGCCGAATCCAGTACCCCGGCCATGCCGACCACCTTGTTGTGCGATAACCCGGAAAACTCGCGCAATGCCCAGACCATGGCATCCAGCGGGTTGGTAATGCAGATCACAAAGGCATCGGGGGCGAATTTCCTGATACCCTCGCCGACCGATTTCATCACCTTGAGGTTGATGCCCAGCAGATCGTCGCGGCTCATCCCGGGTTTGCGCGGCACCCCGGCGGTAACGATGCAGACATCGGCGCGGCGGATGAAGGCATAGTCGTTGGTGCCGCTCATCTCGGCATCGAACCCGGCAACCGGGCCGGATTGGGCGATATCCAGCGATTTGCCCTGAGGCGTGCCTTCGGCGATGTCGAACATCACCACATCCCCCAGTTCCTTCAGTGCGATCAGATGGGCGAGGGTGCCGCCGATCTGCCCGGCACCGATCAGCGCGATCTTTGGTCTGGCCATGAAACTTCTCCCCTGTCGGATGGCTGACGTGGTCAACAAGCTGCCGCGATGCCTAGCCCTTCGCGCCCAGCCGCGCAAGTGCGCTGCAGTGCGGCGATTGCGGACGGCGGGCTACCCATTGTCGGACGATTGGGTTAAGGCGGCGCAAACGCCGGTGAAAGCCGGATGCAGGAGCTGCCCATGGACCATTCCCCGCTGTTCTGGCTGGTGGCATCGCTGGCCGCCATTGCGGTTGGCGCGTCAAAGGGCGGTCTGCCGCTGGTCGGCGTGCTGGCTACGCCGATGCTGGCGCTGGTGTTGCCGCCGGTGACCGCTGCCGGGCTGCTGTTGCCGGTGTTTGTGGTCACCGACATGTTCGGCCTTTACGCTTATCGCCGCCATTTCAACCGACGGATTTTGATGATCCTGATCCCTGCCACCACCATTGGCGTCACCTTTGGCTGGGCCACTGCCAGTCTGATCCCGGAACGGCTGGTGACGGGTCTGGTGGGGGTGCTGGGTGTCGCCTTCACGCTGAACCTGCTGCTGCGCAAACCACTTGAGGGGCCCGGCAAGCCTGCATCGGTGCCCCCGGGGCTGTTCTGGGGTGCGGTGGCGGGCTTCACCAGCTTTGTCAGCCATACCGGCGGGCCGCCCTTTCAGGTCTATGTGCTGCCGCTAAAGCTCGACAAGGCAACCTTTGCCGGGACCACGACGATCCTGTTTGCCTATGTCAATGCCATCAAGCTGATCCCCTATTATGCCCTTGGTCAGTTGAACCCCGCCAATCTGAAAGTGGCGGCGGTGTTGCTGGTGCCGGGCATTCTGGCGGTGCTGGCCGGGGTGCAACTGGTCAAGATCATGCCGGAAAAGCTGTTCTTCAAGCTGGTGATCTGGGCGTTGTTCGCAATTTCGCTGAAGCTGATCTATGACGGCTTCATCGCCTGACGCCGCGTCGCTGATGACAGGGCGCTGCCGCTGCCCCATCCTGCCCGTGCAATCAAAGGATGCGCCGTGACTCATTACCCCCACCTGCTGGCGCCGCTCGATCTCGGCCACGTCACCCTGCCCAACCGGGTTCTGATGGGGTCGATGCACACCGGGCTGGAAGAAACCGGCGACTGGAACCGGGTGGCTGAATTCTATGCCGCACGCGCGCGGGGCGGCGTGGCGCTGATGGTGACCGGTGGCCTTGCCCCCAACAATGAAGGCGGGGTGTTTCCCGGTTCCGCCGGGCTTTACACCGCCGCAGACATCGCCAACCATCGCACGGTCACCGACCGCGTGCATCAGGCAGGCGGGCGGATCGCTGCGCAGATGCTCCATGCCGGGCGGTACGCCTATGGCAAGGAATGTGTGGCACCCTCGGCGCTGAAATCGCCGATTTCGCCGTTTGCCCCGCGCGAACTGGATGGGGACGGCATTGAAAAGCAGATCGCCGACATCGTTACTGCATCCGCGCGCGCCCGCGAGGCGGGGTATGACGGTGTGGAGATCATGGGGTCCGAAGGCTATTTTCTCAACCAGTTCCTGGTCACCCACACCAACCGCCGCTCTGATCGCTGGGGTGGCAGTTACGAAAACCGCATGCGGCTGCCGGTTGAAGTGGTGCGCCGGGTCCGTGCTGCCGTCGGCACCGATTTCATCGTGATCTACCGCATCTCGCTGATCGACCTGATCCCCGAAGGCTCGACATGGGAGGAGGTGGCGCTGCTTGCCCGCGCTGTGCAGGCTGCCGGGGCCACCCTGCTGAACACCGGCATCGGCTGGCACGAGGCGCGGGTGCCGACCATCGCCACCTCGGTCCCCCGCGCCGCCTTTGGCTGGCTGACCCAGCGGTTGCGGGGCGAAGTGTCGATCCCGGTCATCACCTCCAACCGCATCAATACGCCCGAAGTGGCCGAAGGGCTCTTGGCGGGCGGCGTGGCCGACATGGTGTCGATGGCGCGGCCGTTTCTGGCGGACCCTGATTTTGTCGCCAAGGCGGCGGCGGGCCGTGCCGCCACCATCGCCCCCTGCATCGCCTGCAATCAGGCCTGCCTTGACCACACCTTCAGCGGTAAGATCGCCACCTGTCTTGTCAACCCGCGCGCAGCACATGAAACCACGTTGACCTATGATCCGCCGGCGCTGGTCAGACGCATCGCCGTGGTGGGGGCGGGGCCGGCGGGTCTGTCGGCGGCGCTGGTGGCGGCGGAGCGCGGCCACCATGTCACCCTGTTCGACGCGGCAGCAGAGATTGGCGGGCAGTTGAACCTTGCCAAGATGGTGCCGGGGAAAGAGGAGTTTCACGGCCTGATCGCCTGGTACCAGACCATGCTAGCCGAACGTTCTGTGGCGCTGAGGCTGGGGCAAAGGGCCGCCGCGCAGGATCTTGCCGGGTTTGATGCGGTGATCGTGGCTACCGGCGTTGAACCGCGCAACCCGGGCATTTCGGGGCAGGATGGTCCGCAGGTGCTGTCCTATATCGAGGTTCTGCGCGGCAACCGGGTGGCCGGGGCACGGGTGGCCGTGGTCGGGGCCGGCGGCATCGGCTTTGATGTGGCGGAATATCTGACCCATTCCGGCACCAGCCCGGCTGATGACCTTGCCCTGTGGCGGCGCGAATGGGGGGTGGGCGATCCGGCGGAAACCCGTGGCGGACTGGCCCCTTCGGGCCCGCAACCCGCCCCTTCGGCGCGCATGGTTACTCTGCTGCAACGCAAAGCGGAAAAGCCGGGGCGGGGGCTGGGCAAGACCACCGGCTGGATTCACCGCGCCTCGCTGCAGATGAAAGGGGTGCGGATGCTGGGCGGGGTAAACTATGAGCGGATCAGTGCAGAGGGGCTGCACATCAGCCATGGCCCCGCCCGCGAAAACCCCGAACTGATCGCCGCCGATACGATTGTACTTTGCGCCGGGCAAACATCGCTGCGGGCGCTGGCGAATGATCTGGCGGCGGCGGGCATCCCCCATCACATCATCGGCGGGGCCGACAAGGCCACCGAACTGGATGCCAAACGGGCGATAGATCAGGGGGCACGGCTGGCGGCGACGCTTTGACATAGAGGCGCGGTTGTTTCCCTGCCCTGAACGATCCGCAGCAATACCCTGATCTTGACGGTTCCACCCCACAATCCTGCCTGAATTGGGGGCAATAACGGTTGGGTGACGTGCAGAGTTGTCAAAAGGTGCACAATGGACCGACTTACTGAGATGGAAGCTTTTGCCACCGTTGTGGACCAGGGCGGCTTTACCGATGCGGCGAAGAAGATGGGGATTTCCAAATCCGCCGTGTCCAAGCATGTCTCGGCACTGGAAGCGAGGTTGGGTGCCCGGCTGTTGAACCGCACCACTCGGCGGGTATCACCCACCGAGATCGGCCTTGCCTATTATGACCGCGCCCGCCGCGTTCTGAATGATGCAGGTGAAGCGGATGCGCTGGTCACCAGCATGCAAACGGCACCTTCGGGGCTGTTGCGGATCTCGGTTGCAACCGACTTTGGTGTCAGCCTGCTGTCGCCGGTGCTGGGGGATTTCCTGACGGAATATCCCGATATCACCGTCAACATGGTGCTGAACAACCGCTATGTCGAACTGATCTCCGAAGGGTTCGATATGGCGATCCGCATCGGCGAACTGGAAGACAGCACACTGCGCGCCCGCAAACTGACCGAGGCGACCAAGCGGATGATCGCGGCACCGATCTATTTCCAGCGCTTCGGCCGCCCGGAAAAGATCGACGACCTGAATGATCACAAGCTTCTGCACTATTCCAACCAGGCCAGCGGCAATGTCTGGAAGCTGACGGCCCCATCGGGCGAAAAACGTCAGGTTCGCACGGCGGGCTGGCTGACGGTGAATGATGGGCAGTCCCTTCTGAATGCCGCGATTTCCGGCCTTGGCATCGCCTACCTTCCCAGTTTCCTCTATTCCGATGCGATGAAATCCGGGTTGGTCGAAGAAGCCATTCCCGATCTGCCGGTCGAAGTGCAGGGCATCTACGCGGTTTACCCGCCGGGGCGTTTCACTCAACCCAAGGTGCGGGCGTTCATCGACTTTCTGGCTGACCAGTTTGCCAACAAGGGGCCCGATATCTGGTAGGTCGACAGCCGGAATTTCTGACAAGACTGAAGGTTCAACTGCTTATCGGGTCGAGGTCAACACAACCTCGACCCTTCGGTTTTGTGCCCGGCCCGGATCGGTCAGATTGCTGGCGCGCGGCGACAGATAGCCCACACCTTGTGCACTCACCTGCGCCCTGTCCACGCCCAGATCGCCGATCAGATGCCCCACCACCGAGGCCGCCCGCCGCTTTGACAAGGCGATGTTGGCTTCCAGCCCGCCCGCAGCATCGGTATGGCCCACCAGCGCCACTTGCCGCAACGGATTGGCCTTGAGATAGTCGGCAAGCGCAACGAGCGACGGATAGTCGCCCGGAGCAAGCTCGGCCGATCCGGTGGCAAAGGCCAGATCGTCCAGCGCAACACGGCCCCCGGTTTCCAGCGCGGTGCCCAGCGGCCCGGCGGGTGCCGGGGCTGCAGGGTCGGCGGTCAGGTCTGTGGAAAGTCCGGTGGCAGGGCCTGTGGCTTCAGGCAGTGGCAACGGCAGCGCGGGCGCGGCGGAATGGTCGGGCGCTGGCGCTGCGGCTTCGGCCCCAACAGCGGGCCTTGTCACGCGGAACACCTGCACAAAACCGCTGTCGCTGCTGCGGCTGACCAGCAGGCTGACAAACTCCGGGCCGTCGTCCTGATCGCGCCGCGCTGCCAGATAGCGGAAATCACCCAGATCAACATGCATTTGTGGTTCGGGCAACACACTGGTATCAAAGCGGAAATCAAAACCGCCGCAGCTTGCTGCATCGCATTCGAACAACAATTCGTATCCGGCGGCTGCCAGTTGTGCGCGCAGGTCAGCCAGAACCTGCAGGGTGGTACCATCGTGGATTGCGGTGCGATAGGCGCTTTGCCGGGTTGCCCCTTCGGCCACCACAACGGCACCACCGATGGCGCGCCATGGGCCGATCGGCATGCGGTAGCTGCCCAGCGATTCGCGCCGCTCCATCGTCAGTTCCGCGCCGGCGGGAAAAACCGGATCAAAGCCCTGTGCTGCCAGCATTCCCGGCAAGCCGCAGGCGACAGCCGCCAGCAACCACGCCGCAGCTCTGGTCATTGCCTCTTGGGGGGCAGCGGTCGTCACGCGCGGGTCACCTGCTCTGGCCACTTCGGGCTCATTCCTGCCGATAGTGGTACTGCCCCTCAACCACCATGCCAAGTGTAGCATAAAGATGACGGGCCGGGCCATTGGCCACTGTAACCGCCAAAGCCAGTTGCCCGGCGCCCTGCGCCATCGCCCACCGCGCAGCAGCGATCAGGATATGGCGGCCGGTTCCCAGCCTGCGCAGCGCGGGCCGCACCTCCAGCGCATGGACAAAGGCAACCTTCCCGGCTGCGGCAACAAAGCCCACCCCGGCAGAGCGGTCGGCGGCGCGGCCCAGAAAGACGGTCTTGGCCAGAGCCACCCGCTCCATCACCGCAACACGTTCCGGGCCGATGCCACCCTCGGCCCAAAGCGATCGGGCAATTTCCAGCGGCGGCCAGTGCGCAATGGCGGCAAGGTCGGGCAAATGCAGCACGGCCAGAGGGGCGCAGGCTGCGGCATAGATCATCACCGGGTCAACCACCCGGTAGCCCTGCGCCGCCAGCATCGCATCAAGCGCCACATCCGCCGGGCGGATCACGAACAGCGGCTCCTGCCCCATGGCGCGCATCGCCGCTTCAGCCATCGCCAGATCACCGGACGTCACGCCAGCCAGCGCCGAAGCCGCCGAAACCCGCTTGCCGCCACCATCGCCCTGCCGCAGCAGCCAGGGGCCAAGGTGCTGCGTGGCGGCGGGGGGCCAGGTCGGCTCCATCGCGTCATGCAAGTCAGGCAGGGTCACAACTGGCTGTCGGGAAACAGCCGGGCCAGCCGGGTCATCGCCTGATCCACCAGCGCCTTGTCTTGCCCGCGGATCACGATATTGGCACCGTAAACCCCATCCTTGACAAAGGGATAGCTGCCGATGGCCAACGCGGCATAGTCGGCCGCCAGTTCAGCCAGCGGCCCGGCAATCTCACCCTCGCCGCGCAGGATCCGCAGGGTCTGGCTGAGCAGCGGGGTACCACCGGTCAGGCGTGGCAACAGGCCGGCCACCATGGCGGCAAAGATGTCGGGAACCCCGGCCATCACGTGCACATTGCCCAGACTGAACCCGGGGGCCGACGACAGCGGATTGTCGATCAGCACCGCATCGCCCGGTATTCGCGCCATCCGCAGCCGCGCCGCGTTCAGTTCCAGCCCCGACCGGGCATAATGCGCCGCCAGAATATCGCGGGCATCGGCACGGATATGCAGCGCCAGGCCAAAAGCGGCGGCGATGGCATCAGCGGTGATATCATCATGCGTCGGCCCGATGCCGCCACAGGTGAACAGATGGTCATAGGTGGCGCGCAGATCGTTCACCGCTGCTACGATGGCTTCGCGCCGGTCCGATACGATCCGCACCTCTGCCAGATCAATGCCGTGGCGTGCCAGTTCCCCCGCCAGATGATACATGTTGGCATCGCGGGTGCGGCCCGACAATATCTCGTCGCCGATCACCAGCATGGCGGCAGTTGGGTTGGGCATCGCGGCACCTCCGGGGTTGAGTTTCTATAGGCCCGGTGCGCACAGGATTCAAATGCGCTGCGCAGATACTTGCCCGCCTCTGGTCAAAGCGCCGGTTTTTCACTATCTATGCCGTATCACTGCGGAGGTCTTTAATTGGAAGAAACGCGCGGCCGCCTGACCAGGGACGGTATCAGAATTTACGAGGCAGCCGACTTTGCCGGGATGCACCGGGCCGGGCAGGTGGCTGCGGCTATACTGGATGCGATGAGCCCGCTGGTGGTGCCGGGCGTCACGACCGAAGCGCTGGACCGGGCCATTACCGAAATGGTTCCCGCGATGGATGCGCGCTCTGCCACCATCGGCTACCGCGGTTATCAGCATGCCAGTTGCATTTCGATCAATCATGTGGTGTGCCACGGCATCCCGGGGCCAAAGGTGCTGAAAGACGGCGATATCCTGAATATCGACGTGACGGTTATCGTTGACGGCTGGTACGGCGACACCAGCCGGATGTATGTGGCGGGTGAACCGGCGCGACGGGCGGAACGGCTGATCCAGGTGACGCATGACGCGCTGATGAAAGGGATCGAGGCGGTGCGCCCGGGTGCCACCTTTGGTGATATCGGCCACGCGATACAGGCCTGGGTCGAAGCCAACCGGATGTCGGTGGTGCGCGATTTCTGCGGCCACGGGCTTGGCCGGGTGTTTCATGCACCGCCGAATGTGCTGCATTATGGCCGTGCCGGGTCGGGCACCGTGCTGGAAGAGGGCATGTTCTTTACCGTTGAGCCAATGGTCAACCTTGGCCGCCCCGAAACCAAGGTGCTGGCCGATGACTGGACTGCGGTGACGCGCGACAAGTCGCTGTCGGCGCAGTTCGAACATTCGGTCGGCGTCACCGCCACCGGGGTCGAGATCTTCACCCTGTCACCGGCGGGTTTGTTTCACCCGACGTGACGCGGCCGGTCAGCCCAGCCCAAGCAACCCCGGCAAATCCGCCATGGCGTGAAACACCTGTGCCCCCTCGGCGGCAAGCGCCTTGCCGTCGCCATGCGGGGCAAAGCCCATGCAGCGCATCCCGGCGAGGCGGGCGGCGATGCAGCCGGTCGGGCTGTCCTCAATCACCACACAATCCGCCGGACCGGCCCCCAGCGCCCGCGCCACCGCCAGATACAGGCCGGGATCGGGCTTCAGCATCCCAAGCGTCTGGCCGGAAAAAAGCCGCCCCTGCAGCCGCGCCAGCACCTGAGGGTGCTGGCCAAGGGTGATCTGCATCTTTTCATCCGACCCGTTGGAGCCGACGGCATAGGGAATCGCCGCTGCATCGAGCGCACCAAGCACCAACTCAACCCCGGCAATCAGCGGCGTTCCGGTCGCCAGCCTTGCATAAAGACGGCGGTAGAAATCCGCCACCCAATCATCGGGAAGAGCAGCGCCCAGGTCGCGCGCCGTGGCGAATACCCCCTGAATGGTGCCGCCAAGGAACAACCGGTCCAACTGACCCGGCGACATCGGCAAGCCATGCTGCGACAGATCATCGCCAAGCAGGTCGAACGCGATGCCTTCGCTGTCTACCAACACCCCGTCACAATCGAAGATCACGGCGGCGGGGCGGGTCATGCGGGATACCTGAGCAGGGAAACAAGGGTATCGCCATAGCGGCGCTGATCCAGAAGGTCGAGTGCGGAAGGCACAACGGGGGCGGCATTTTCCTCCCACACCAGCAGGGCACCGGGCGCGAACCAGCCGCCGGCCAAAGCGGCGGCCACGGCCTTTTCGCCCAGCCCGAGGCCATAGGGCGGATCGAGGAATATCAGGTCAAACGGGGCCGCGCGGGCCGGAGCCAGCCGGGTGGCATCGAGCCGCAGCAGCAGGGTTTCCGCCGCGCTCCGGGTCAGGGCGATATTGGTGCGGATCAAAGCCCCGGCCTTGCGGCCGTCATCGACAAAACAGCATTGCGCAGCCCCACGCGACAGCGCCTCCAGCCCCAGTGCCCCGGTTCCGGCAAACAGATCAAGCACCCGCGCGCCAGTCACCGGGTCGCCGTAGCCGCCGTTAGTGAGCAGGTTGAAAATGGCCTCGCGCACCCGGTCTGACGTCGGGCGCAGATGGGCCGCCGGATCGCCCTTGCCAACCTCGGCAAGACCAAGACCGCGAAACCGGCCACCGATGATACGCATGTCGCCCCCTCACCCCCAGCCCCTCTCCTCAGGTGGGAGAGGGGAGCAACGGCTGCGCTACCTGAGCAGCGGTTTCAGGTCGCGGCTGGCATCGGCGATGATTTCCGGGTCGGCGCTGCGCCCCATTTCCAGCAAGCGCTTGCCGATCATGTAGGATCGCGGGTCGTTCATCGCATCGACCGCCAGCAGTTGATCGCCGCTGAAATACCAGAACGACACGTTGTCGCCCGCCCCCCGCGTCACGATCCGGTCATACCCGGTGTTCAACCCGGCGATCTGCAGCTTGATGTCATATTGATCCGACCAGAACCACGGCACCGGCACATAGTCGCGCGCTTCACCCAGCATGTTGTCGGCAACGCATTCGGCCAGATCTATGGCGTTCTGCACCGATTCCAGCCGAAGCCGCCCGCCACGCCACGGGAACGATGCGCAATCACCGGCAGCCCAGACATGCGGCACCGAGGTGCGGCCCTGCGTATCGGTGCGGATACCGTTTTCAATCGCGATCCCGGCGGCCTCTGCCAGCGCCACATCGGGCAGGATGCCAACCCCGGCAATCACGAAATCCGCCGCCAGTTCGCGGCCATCACTCAGGCGGGCACCGGTCACGTGATCGGTGCCGAGCAGCCGCTCCAGACCGACACCCTCAATCACCGTGACGCCATGGGCCTGATGCGCGGCGCGGAAATGATCCGAGGTCTGCGGCGCAGCCACCCGCTGCAGGATGCGCGGGGCCATTTCTACCACCGACACCACAAGCCCGCGCTTGGCGGCCACCGCAGCGGCCTCCAGCCCGATATAGCCACCGCCGATCACCACCAACCGGCGGCCCGCCACGAATTCCGGTGCCATCCGGTCGATGTCGGCAAGGGTGCGAACGGTGTAAATGCCCGGCAAGGCACCACCGACAGCCACAGGCAACTGGCGCGGCAGCGCCCCGGTGGACAGTGCCAGTTCCACGTAACCCAGCTTCACGCCCCCGACGGTCACGGTTTGCACGGCGGGGTCGATGGCGGTGACGGGCTGGCCCATCATCAGGGTGATATCCTGATCGCGGTACCAGGCTTCGGGGCGCAGGAACAGGCGGTCGAGCTCCATCTCCCCCATCAGATAGGCTTTCGACAGCGGCGGGCGCTGGTAGGGCGGCACCGGCTCGGCCCCGATCAGCGTCAGCGCCCCGGCATAACCGTTTGTCCGCAGTTTCGACACCAGCGCCGACCCGGCCTGGCCGCCCCCGATCACGATGATGCCGGGCTCTGTCATATTGCCTCCAACAATTTCGTCCCGAAAGGCCAGTTTGATCTGGCCCGGATGCAGTGCGGAGCCTATATCCCAAGTCGACACAAACACAAGCTAGGGATACTTTCATGACGATTGCCGTTGGAACGCGCCTGCCCGAGGCCACCCTGCTAAGAATGGGCGCAAAGGGGCCAGAACAGGTTGCGCTGTCAACGCTGCTCACGGGGCGCAAAGTGGTAATATTCGGTTTTCCCGGTGCCTTCACCGGCACCTGTACCACAGCCCATGTGCCCAGTTTCATCCGCACCAAGGCGAAATTTGATGCAAAAGGCGTGGATGAGATCATCGGCATTTCGGTCAATGATCCTTTTGTGATGCAGCGCTTTGGTGAAAGCACCGGGGCGACGGCAGCCGGGATCACCATGCTGGGTGACTCGGCCAGCGAACTGACAACCGCCATCGGAATGAACTTCGATGTACCGGCCACCGGTTTTCATGCCCGGTCGAAGCGCTACGCCGCCTATGTGGTTGACGGGGTGGTACAGCATCTCAGCGCGCCGGAAACCCCCGGGGTCTGCGAAACCTCGTCGGGCGAGGCGATGCTGGAGGTGATCTGAGGCGCCGCGCCCGCCCGTTCATTTTCTGTTGGAGATTTTCCCGCGGGGGTGTGGGGGTGTGGAACCCCCACCTCTCCCAATGCCACGCGGCACTGCCCTGTCAGGAATTACCCCTTTGGCCCGATCTGGCACAGACACTCGACCGGCTCGGAATGGTTTTTCTGCACCTCCGCCCCGGCGGAAAGGGAATCAATCCGCCGGGCCAGATCAAGGTCCAGCCCTGACAGGCCATGACAGTCATGGGTGGTCAGCGTGACATCGACGACATTGTAGACATTGCGCCATTCGGGGTGGTGGTTCGCCTTTTCCGCCGCCAGTGCCACCCGCGCCATGAAACCCCAGGCTTCGGAAAAATTGTGGAATTTCAGGATTTTGCGGATGGCATCCCGTTCCGGTACCCCACCCCAGCCCGTCAGCCCCAAAGCGGGAAGCGCAGCCAGACGTTCCGCCTCGGTCAATATCTGTGCCATCGCCTACTCCTTTTTCACCGCAGTTTCAGCGGCGGTTTCGGCGGCGGCGGTGGCCCTCGCCAATGCCGGGCGGGCCGATAGCCGTGCCCAATAATCGACCAATGCCGGGCGCTTTTCAATGGTTCCGAACTGCAAGCCCCAGCCGATCTGGCTGCCGGTCGCCACGTCGGCGGCAGAAAACCTGTCGCCCGCGAGATATTGGTTCGCTGTCACTGCCGCTTCCAGCACGTCGAGGGTGGTTTGCATGTCGCGGTAACCAACCCGCCCGCGCATCTGTTCAGGCAAGGCAAAGCCCAGCGAAGAGTTGATGACAATCGCCTCCAGCGGGCCAGCGCCGAAGAACAGCCAGCGATAGTAGGCACCCCGATTGGCCGGCACCAGACCAGCCTGCGGAAAGGCATAGGCGAGGTATGCGCAGATCGCGGCATATTCGGTGACCACGGTAGTGCCATGCCGCAAAGCCGGAACCTTGCCCATCGGGTTGATCGCCAGATAATCGGGCGCCTTCATCGTTGTCGTGAAATCGAGCCACGTCACGTCATAAGGCTGCCCGACCTCTTCCAGCATCCAGTGCGCAATGCGCCCGCGCGACATCGGGTTGGTGTAAAGCGTCAGGTCTGCCATGATGCCTCTCCGCGTTGCATGGGGCAATGATATCAGCGGTCACCATGGCTTGATACAGCCTTGATGCAGCGGGTGTGTCTGCCGCGCCCGCTTAATGATCTGCCGGGCTGTGAACCGGGGCACGCCGCAGCAGATAGATATCCATGATCCAGCCATGTGCCGCCCGCGCCACCGCCCGCGCCGCGATGATCTGCGGCCCCACTTCGGCCAAGGGCCCCGCCATCAGCATCTGCTCTGGCATCCCGAGGTAGGCACCCCACCAGATCGATACGCCGTCCGGATCAAGCCCGGAAAAGCTGCAGTCGCCATCCAGCATCACCACAACAGTGTCTATTCCAGCCGGAAGCCCGGTTTCGCGCAGCCTGCGCCCGGTAGTGACGGCAAAGGGTGCAGCCAGATCGTTCAGCGGGATGGCATGGGCGGCGGTCAGCAGTTGCAAACTGGTGATGCCGGGCACCACGGCAACAGAATGTCCCAGCCGCGCCGCGATCCGCAGGCTGCTGTCATACAGCGACGGGTCGCCCCAGATCAGCAGGGCGACGGTGCCGTGCTGTCCCAGATTGTCGGTGATGGCTGTTTGCCAGACCCCGGCGATCACATCGTGCCAGTCGTTCACCCGGTCCAGGTAGCCGGGGGTCGCGGCATCGCGCACCGGCAGATCGAACCCGACCACTTTTGCGCCGCTGGTCAGGAACCGCCCACAAATTCCCTGCCGCAGGTCGGCAAGGTCGGCCTTGCCCGCGCCCTTTTCCGGGATCAACACCAGATCGGCGCGGTTCAGCGCCCGGATGGCTGCACCGGTCAGGTGATCGGGATTGCCGCTGCCGATACCGATCAGCAACAACTCGATCACGCGCGTGACCTGTCCCAGATCGCTGCCCCTACCGTGCCCAGCAAGACCCATCCCGCCAGGCCAACACCCAGAACCCGGCCGACAAACTCCGCCGCCAGTTCCGGCGGTACCGCCCCGTTCATCTCCACCACCTGGGGCGCGCCGATCAGGTGCGGCAAGAACAGCAATGCCACCGCCGCCGCCCAGGGCACCCAGGTTTTCCCGAATGCGATCATCCACAATGCGCCCGCGGTACAGACCGCCGTTCCCGCCCACCAGAACTGCCGCCCTGCAAGGTCGGCGGCGGCCATTCCGGGCAATTCCGGGGCCAGCCCGAAGGCCGGGGCGAACTGGATCGCAATGAATCCGGCCAGCCCCCAGATCATCCCGGCCCGTGCCGAAACCCGTACCCCCTGCATCTCGGCCAGCGCAAACCCCGCCAGCAGAATCATCGCATAGCCGACATCCCGCAGCACCATGGACAGAACGGTCAACGCATGCCGCCGCAGATCAAACGGCTCGGCAACCGCATCAGCCGACGCCGCCGTTTCTGCCGGTGCCGGACTGTCATGATCGTGCCCGGCCTCCGGTGGTGCCGCAAAATGCACCTTGGCCCCAGACTCGTACTGCTCTGCCTCCAGCAAGGTGGTTTCAACGAAAACAAATTGCAACGCTGCCGAAAACAGCCCCGCTGCAAAGCCCGCGAACAAGGCGCTGGCCACCAGGGATTTGATCATTGCGTCAGTGGCAGGGAAAGCCGCTGGTGTGGCGCATGTCATGCGCTGCATCATGCAGGGTCTGCGAGTGGGCAAAGCCTGCGATAAACAGGATCCCTGCGCCCATCAGGGCGACAAAGACAATTTCCATCACGCCGGTGGTTTTCGCGTCGGAACTGGTGGCTGCACGGGTCATCATCATCATTCTCCTAAACCGTCACACCCGACGGCGGTGGTTACGTTTCCATGGCCGGTCTCCTGGCTCGCGGGTCACAGCGCCCTTCCGCCTTCCCGGCTTTCGCCAGTGGCCTGATGGGGGGCGCTCACCGCTTACAGTCGCGGGGGCGGCTGGGGCGGGGGCGCCGCGATTTGGTCCGCCCTTCCCCATTCCCGATTGAGTCCGGGCTTACGCCGTATCGGACACCACGGCCCTTGGTTGCATGGCTGTCACGGAATCGTCAACCCATTTGCGACCGTCGGCGCATCAGGGCCGACCGGAATACGCGCGATTGCCCTGGTGCGCAGGTTGCCGAGGCTGCGGGCATCCTCGATCCAGCCATCGGGGATATCGGCATACAGACGGCCAAAGGTCACGATGTCGGCAATCGGCCCATCCGGGTCGATGTCGCCGAACAGATAGCTGGCCTTGCCGGTGCCACGAAACGCGATGGTGCCGGGCCGGATGCAGCCCGACATGCAGGTCGTTCCGCCAACCTGAAAGTCCGGCAAAGCCTGCGCCAGCCGGGCAATGAAGGCCACGGCTTTACCAGGGTGGCACGAGGTGCAGACGAGCAGATCAGCCAAGATCACCCTCCGCCAGCGGGCCATAAAGGATCAGCGCCGGGGCGCTACCCCTTGTGCCTTCGAGTTGCTTGGCCAATTGCCCGACGGTCGAACGAAAGAGCGATTGCGCCGGAGTAGAGACGTTTTCGGCCAACAATGCAGGCATGTCCCCCGGCAATCCCGCTGCCATCAGGCGCGATGCCAACAGCGGCCAGGTGCGCTGGGGCATGAAAACAACGGTGGTCGCCAGCGGGTCGGCCAAAGCGGAAATGTTCAGATCGGTCGGCAATTCGCCAGCCACATCATGGCCGGTGACAAACTGCACCCGCCGCGCCGTCAACCGACGGGTCAGGGGGATGCCCGCCACAGCCGCAGCCGCCGTGGCACTTGTCACCCCGGGAACAATCTCGAACCCGATTCCGGCGGCACGCAAAGCCGAAATCTCCTCCTCCAGCCGCCCGAATAGCGTGGGGTCGCCGGATTTCAAACGCACCACCTTTGCCCCCGCAACGGCATAGTCGACCAGCAACCGGCTGACATGATCCTGCTTCGGGCTGGGACGTCCGGCTCTTTTGCCCACAGCCACCAGATCGGCCCCGGTGCGTGCGTACTCCAGAATGGGCCCGGCTGACAAATCATCGAACAGCACGGCATCGGCCGCCTTCAATCGCGCCACTGCCTTGAGGGTCAGCAATTCAGGATCACCGGGGCCAGATCCGACAAAAGACACGAATCCGCTCATTCCGCCCCCGCTATCAGATGGAAATAGCTGCCCGAAACCATCTCCCGTTTCGACCCTGTTACCGCCACAACCGTACCCGAGGCATCACGCACCTCTGCCAGCGGCGCATCGGGCTGCTGCAGGATCGAGGAATAGTGAAACTCATGGCCACGCAACAGCGATCCGGCGGCAAATCCCGGCATGTCCGCCAGCAATGTCGCCTTTCGATAGCCCAGTTGCATCTTGCGCGCCTGATAGCTGGTCACCAGCCCCAGCAACCCTGCCATCGGATGGGCAACACCGTCGGCAGCCACCAACGCCTGCCCCAGCACCATATAGCCGCCGCATTCACCGTGAACCGGCCCGCCAAAGCCGCGTAGCCCGGCAAGAAACTGCCCCGCCGCCGCAATCCGCCCGGCATGAAGTTCCGGGTAGCCGCCGGGCAACCAAACCACATCTGCCGCACCATCCGGAGCCTCATCCGCCAAAGGTGAAAACGCCAGGATCTCAGCCCCCGCAGCCCGCCACCCCTGCAACAGATGCGGATAGATGAATGAAAACGCCGCATCCCGTGCCAGCGCGATCCTTTGCCCTGGCGGCACTACCCGTGCCATCGGGCCGCTGACCCCACCCGCCGCCACCGCCTGCACTGCCGCCAGATCGACATGCGCCCGCACGAATGAAGCCAGCCGGTCCAGCGCTGCGCCCAGCCCCGCCGTCTCTTCGGCCTGAACCAGCCCCAGATGCCGTTCCGGCAGCGCCACACCCGCATCCTTTGGCAGGGCGCCGAACACCGGCACACCCGCCAACGCCATGCCTTCCCGCACCAAAGCCTCATGCCGCCCCGAGGCGACGCGGTTCAAAATCACCCCCGCCACCCGGCAATCGGCCCTGAAGGTGCGGAACCCCAAAGCCACCGCTGCAGCCGACTGCGCCTGCCCCGAGACGTCCAGCACCAGTACCACCGGCCAGCCCATCCGCGCGGCAATATCGGCCGACGCACCATTCCCGGCTGCCCCGGGCAAAGCCACACCGTCGAACAGCCCCATCGCCCCTTCGGCAATCGCCAGCCCGTCACCTGTTGCCAACCCGTCAAGCATCGCCCCCGGCATTGCCCAGCTGTCAAGGTTGAGGCTCGCGCTGCCCGCCGCTGCGGCATGAAACCCCGGGTCGATGTAGTCCGGCCCGCACTTGAATGGCCGCACCGCCACCCCGTCCTGCGCCAGGGCCCGCAGCAGCCCCAAAGTCACCGTGGTTTTGCCCGCCCCCGACCGCACGGCAGAAATGACCAGCCCGCCCCCGGGCTTCTTGTCGGAGAAAATATCCCCGCCGGAGGCTCCGATGCCAGTCACCGCGAAAACCTCACCGATCCGGGGCGGAACCGCCGGTTGTAGTCGGGGGAATAAAGCGCGCTTTCGCCGAAATCTGCCGCGCCAATCGACGGCCCGACCAGGATCAGCGCCATCCGCTCGATGCTTTCCCCTGCCATTTGCGCCTGAATAGAGCCTAAAGTGCCAGAGATCACCCGCTGATCCGGCCAGCTGGCACGGTAAATCACAGCGGCGCCGCAGTCAGCGCCATAAAACGGCAACAACTCCGCCACCACCTGTTCCAGCACCTGCACCGACAGATGCACTGCGAGGGTCGCGCCGGTGGCGGCAAAGGCTGCCAGCGTTTCACCCGCAGGCATCGCCGAGGCCCGGCCCGAGGTTCGCGTCAACACCACCGATTGCGCCAGCCCGGGCAGGGTCAGTTCCGCCTCCAGCGCCGCTGCCGCCGCCGCAAACGACGGCACACCGGGCGTCACGGTGACCTTGATCCCCAGCCCACGCAGACGCCGCAGTTGCTCGCCCATCGCCGACCAGATCGAAAGATCGCCCGAATGCAGCCGCGCAATATCCTGCCCTTCTGCGTCCGCTGCTGCCATTTCGGCGATGATTGCATCCAGATCCAGCGGTGCCGTGTTCACCAGCCGCGCGCCTGGTGGGCAGTGGGCCAAAATCTCCGGTGGAATCAAGGATCCGGCGTAAAGACACACCGGGCATTGTGCGATGATCCGCGCTGCCCGCAGCGTCAGCAGATCGGGCGCGCCCGGCCCGGCCCCGATGAAATGCACCGTCATGCCCCGCTCTCCGCCAGTGCTGCAGAGGCCATCCGGTCGCCTGAAACGATCCGGGGGCAGATCAGCCGCGCCGCCGGTCCGGCCCCGGCGAGGGCCGCGGCTTCTGCAACCGATCCGACACCGCGCACAGCCATCACCTTGGCGGAATGGGTAGCGGTTTGCACCTGTGCCAAAGCCTTTGGGCAGATCGGCAGAATCGGCAGCAACAGGCTCTGCGCCAGCCGGATCAGACACTCAGCCCCGGCCTTGTCGTCTGGTGCCGCCAGCGCATCGGCCTTGCCGCCCACCCTCGCAAAGGCATCGCGCAGGCTCGACTCGCTTGCCGCGCCACGAAAGCCGAACCCTGCCACGATCATCGCATCACGCTCCATTGCACCACCGGATAGGCGGCGCGCCAGCCGCGTTTGCCCCCCAGCGCCACTGCCTCCGCCAACTCGATTCGCAGCAACTCGCCACCCACACGCGCCTGCCACGCGGCAAAAAGCGCTTCGCTTTCCAGCGTGACCGCATTGGCAACCAGCCGGGTTCCGACGGGCAGCAGAGCCCAAAGGGCCTGCAACAACGCCTCATCGCCACCGCCTCCCACAAATACGGCATCGGGCAGCGGCAAACCGGCCAATGCTTCCGGCGCAGTCCCCGAAATCACCCGCAGCCGGTCCACACCCAAAGCCATTGCGTTGCGGGCAATCCGGGCGAACCGGTCGCTGTTTGCCTCCAGCGCAATAGCGCCGAGCGACGGGTGGCGCAGCAACCACTCTATCGCCACCGACCCTGACCCCGCGCCGATATCCCACAACATCTCGCCGTGCCGGGGGGCCAATGCCGCGACGGTCAACGCCCGAACCGGGCGTTTGGTGATCTGACCGTCATGCTCGAACAGATCATCGCGCAGGCCGGGTGCAAGAGGCATCGCGCTGCCCCCTGCCGTGTCAATCGCCACCAGAACGGGTGCCGCGATCGCCTCGGGAACCTCGCCGTCGGCCCGGACCGTGCGCACCTTTTCACGCGGCCCGCCCAGTGCTTCCATCACCGAAAGCATCGTGGAACCGAACCCCAGATCAGTCACTATTCCACCCAGTTCGGTCACTGCAGCCCCATTGCGCAGCGTCACCAGCAATCGTGACCCGGCAGCCAGATGCGGTCGGATGCGTGCCAGCGATGAAGCATGAAGGCCAAGGCATGTCACATCTTCCAGCCGCCATCCCAGCCGCGACGTCGCCAGGGCGAACACCGAAATCCCGGGATGCGCCACCCATTCCCCGGGCTGCAACCGTTCGGCGAACAGCGATCCAGCCCCGAACCAGAACGGATCGCCCGAGGCCAGCACCACCACCTGTCGCCCGCGCATCGCCAGGATCTGCTCGACCCCGTCCGCAAATGGCACCGGCCAGACCCAGCCTTTCGGCCCGATCTCGCCCAATAGCGCCAGATGCCGCGCCGCGCCCGCCACCACATCCGCGCGGGATAGTGCGTCGCGGCTTGCGGCGGACAGGCCTTCCGGTCCATCTTCGCCAATGCCGATGATGGTAAGCCAGGGTCTAGCCATGCCGAATATCCTGATCTTGGGCGGCACCACCGAGGCGAGCCTGTTGGCGGTGGCCGTGGCCCGGGCTGGCCTTGCCGCCACCCTGTCTTATGCCGGGCGCGTCGCCGATCCGCGCCCACAGCCGGTCCCCACCCGAATTGGCGGATTCGGCGGCGTTGACGGGCTGCTGCGCTACCTTCGCGATCACCGGATCACCCATCTGATCGACGCTACCCACCCTTTTGCGGCACAGATGAGCCACCATGCCGTGCTCGCAGCAACGCAAACCGGAACGCCGCTGATTGCGCTGCAGCGCCCGCCGTGGCAAACCGGCCGGACTGACCGCTGGGTCAGCGTGCCCGACATTCCTGCGGCCGTCGCCGCCCTGCACGGGCCCCCGCAGAACGTGTTTCTGGCTATCGGCCGCCAGCACCTGGCACCCTTTGCGGCACAGCCGCAGCACCATTATATCCTGCGACTTGTCGATCCGCCCGATGCGCTGCCGCTGCCCCGTTGCACGGCGGTCATCGCCCGAGGGCCTTTTGCCGAAGCGGACGATATTGACCTGCTGAAGGCTTATGAAATCGACACGATCATTGCCAAAAATGCTGGTGGCAGCGGGGCAGAGGCCAAGTTGATTGCTGCCCGCCACCTTGGCCTGCCGGTGATCCTGATCGACCGCCCCGCCCTGCCGGAGCGGCGCGTGACTGACAGCATTGAAGGCGTGATGACCTGGCTTCATGCTGCGCCTCGCGGGGTATAGACCCATGGCACGCCGTCGCGGGTGATCAGCCGGGTGGTGGATGATCCGACAATCACCATGGTACGCATATCCGCCATTTCCGGCAAGGCGTCGGGCAAAGGCACCACGCGGATCGCTTCCTCCGCCGTGCTGACGGCGCGGGCAAAGATCACCGGGCGGGCGTCGCGGCACTCCTCGCGCAGCACCGCCAGCGTACGGGCGAATTGCGTGGGGCGCGCAGCGGATCGCGGGTTGTAGAATGCCATGGCAAAATCGGCCTGCGCCGCCAGCCGCAGCCGCTTTTCCACCAAAGCCCAGGGCTTCAGATTGTCACTCAGGTTGATGGCGCAGAAATCATGGCCCAGCGGCGCACCCACCCGCGCCGCCGCCGCCAGCATCGCCGTGATGCCCGGAAGAATGCGGATATCGAGCCTGTTCCAGCCTTTTTCACCCTTTTCCACCGCCTCGAACAGTGCCGAAGCCATGGCAAATACCCCGGGGTCGCCAGATGACACCACCACCACGCGGTGCCCGGCAGCAGCCATCTGCAGCGCATGGGTTGCCCGGTCCAGTTCCACCCGGTTGTCAGTGGGGTGCAACACCAACCCGGGGCGAGCGGGCACACGGGCGACATAGGGGAAATAGCCGACAACATCAGTAGCCGCCGCAAGTGCCGCGCTGACTTCGGGCGTGATCAGAGCCTGATTTCCCGGCCCCAGGCCCGCAACGGCGACCCACCCATTCATGGCCGCCGCCCCTGCCCATGTAGCAGAACAATCGTAAAATAGGGTGTCACCCCTTCCGCCATATCCACCAACCGCGTCACGCGCTGGTTCGGCATGGTGGCATATTCCACCACAAAGGCCGTCTCCAGCTTACCCGCTGTCGCCAATGCGCGGCGCACACGATCCATGTTGCGCCCGATCTTCATCACTACAAGCGCATCGGTATCGGCCATCCGCCGTGCCAGTTCTGGCTCTGGCAGGGTCGCCATCAGCACGGTCAGCACATCATCGCCCCAGGTGATGGGTTGCCCTGTCGCCGTCCAGGCACCCGACATCCCGGTGGTCGCGGGCAGCACTTCAACCGGCACCAGACCCTCCAACCGCGCGTGCAAGTGCATGAAAGAGCCGTAGAAAAACGGATCGCCCTCGCACAGCACCACCACATCCTCGCCCGACCTGACCAACGCTGTCAGATGCGCAACGCACTCCGCATAGAATGGCGCAAGCGAGGCGTTATAGGCTGGATCAGACAGGGCGATTTCAGTCGTTACAGGATATTCCATAGGAAATTCAACAGTGTCCGGCGGCAGCATGCCCGAAACGATGCTGCGCGCCAGCCCCGCCTTGCCGACCTTGCGGAAATAGGCAACGTGGCGGGCGCTGCGGATCAGGCGATCGGCCTTCACGCTCATCAGATCGGGGTTTCCGGGGCCAAGACCCACACCGAAAACAGTGCCTGTTCTTGCCAAATCAGTCATTCCTTGCGGCTCGCAATCGCATTGACAGCGGCAACGGTGATCGCCGAACCACCCTTGCGCCCCTGCACGATCACGCAAGGCGCGGCCTGGGATTGCCACAGCGCCTCTTTCGATTCCGCAGCCCCCACAAAGCCGACCGGGCAACCGATGATCGCGGCAGGGCGCGGGCAGGACGGATCCTCCAGCATGTTGAGCAGGTGAAACAGCGCGGTCGGCGCATTGCCGATCGCCACCAGCGCACCCGCCAGATGAGGCCGCCACAGCTCCATCGCGGCGGCGCTGCGTGTCGTGCCCATGGCCCGCGCCAGATCGGGAACCGATGGGTCCTGCAGAGTGCAGATCACCTGATTGCCACGCGGCAGGCGGGTGCGCGTCACACCTTCTGAGACCATCCTCACATCGCACAGGATCGGCGCACCATCTTCCAGCGTCGCGCGGGCTTTCGAGACCATTTCAGCCGAAAATCGGATATCACCCGCCAGTTCTACCATCCCCGCCGCATGGATCATCCGCACAGCCACGGCCTCCTGCTCGACGTTGAAACCGGCAAGGTCTGCCTCGGCGCGGATCATGGCGAAGCTTTGCAAATAGATCGCGGCACCGTCGGTTTCATAGGTGTAGGTCATGCAGAGCCTCGTCAGTTTCCTCGGGCAACAGCCCTGTTTGCAGCGGGCTATCCCATGGCGCCCCATTCCTGACCAGATCAAACCGACCCATATTCCCCACCAGCGTCATCGTCGCCGCCCGGGGCCTGGCACACCCCTTGGCGCAACCCGAAACATGCAGCCCGGGAACAGCAAGGCGGCGGGCCAGGGCGCGGGTTTCCACCGTGGCAGCAGCGCAAAAAGGCGCGCCGGGGCAAGCATCAACCTGCAACAGCGGGTCGTCCCGCGTCAGGGTCCCTGGCAGATCCGCCATCCTGACCCCTTCGAGGATCAACATCCGCCACGGCGTCACTCTCACCGCAACTGGCGGCAAAGCCAGCAGATCGTCCACCGAAACCTGCCCGAAGGCAAAGCCTGCCAGGGTGCCCAGATCATGCGATCCCGGCTTTGACAGACCCTGTTCCGGCCCCGGAACCGCATCCCATCCGGGCATCTGCGCCCCGGCTGCCAACAACCGCGCCATCCGACCCGGAGCGCCCTCGGCCACGAACCACTCGGCCATCTCGATCACCCGCGCCATGGCCCCGGCCTCGGTTGTCGGCAGGCCAAGGGCGGCACCATCGGCGCGCACCAGCAGGCCCGACCCGCCGCGTTCGATCCGGATATCCGCCGAAGCCCCGGCCAGCATGCGGCGCGGCCCGGCATCCACGGCAAACCCGAATTTGGCAGGGAGCAGCGGCAGGTCGGCAAGCCGGTCCAGAAGTGCCAATGCCAATCGGTGCGTCGAATCGCCGGGGTGCCAGTCGGGGGCCACCAACAGGTTGCGCCGCCCTTCCGCCGCTGCATCCGCATCCAGCAGGCCAAGCGCGGCCAATTCTTGCAAAAGCGGCTCCAACCCAGCCTGTTTTACCCCACGTACCTGCAAATTGGCCCGCGATGTCAGGTCAATCACCCCGTTGCCAAACCGCAGCGACGCGTGCGCAAGCCCCTTGACCTGCGGGGCGTCCAGCCGCGCAAGCCGCGGCCGCACCCGCACGATCAGGCCGTCGCCCGACGCCATCGGGCGGTGCGCGCCGGGGCACCAGCCTTTGGGTTCAGGCCGCGCCATGCCCGACCCCCAGACTTGCCAAGATCGAATTGCGCCGCGTGGCCCAAAGCCCGGCGGCCCGCAGCGCGCGAAACCGGTCCTGCATCGCAGCCAGCGCCGCTGGATTTTCGCGGCCAAGGAAATCGCGCACTTCCCCCCGACCCAGCGTCGCATCATGGTAGAGATCGAACAGATGGGGTGCGACGACCCCGGCCAGATGGGCAAAGGCGGCCATATGATCCAGCGTGGCGGCAATTTCGGCTGCGCCGCGAAAGCCGTGGCGCATCATGCCACCAGCCCAATCGGGGTTGGCGGCACGGCCACGAACCACGCGCGCGATTTCTTCGGCCAGGGTGCGGGCTCTGGGTGTTTCGGGGTTGGTCGCGTCGAGATGATACAGCGCGGCCTTACCGCCCACCAGACCCTGCGCCGCCGCAAAACCCGCCTCATGTGCAGCATAGTCGGCGGCAAGCAGCAGATCGGTCTCCGGCAGATCCTGCAGATGCACAAAGCCATCCGCCCCGGCCACCCGTGCCGCGATTCCGGCGGGGTCTGCCACACCATCGCCGCCGTCAAAGGCCCAGGCCGATGCCGCCAGCCAGGCCGTCCCGGCCCTTGCCCGCCCGCCGTCATAATCTTCGGCGGCATCGCCCATCCCAAGACCATAAAATCCCGGCTGCGGGCCAAACACCCGCGCGCCGGTGCGCCCGGCATAGGGGTTCCAGTCCGGTGCCTCGTCCCGGGCCGCAAGCGCCGCCACTGCCTTCCCGAACAGGGTGGCAAGGCCGGGAAAAACGTCTCTGAACAGGCCGGAAATCCGCAATGTCACATCGATCCGCGGGCGGTCCAGCAGGGCCAGCGGCAGCACCTCGAACCCGGACACCCGGTCGGAACCCGCGTCCCACAGGGGTTTCACGCCCAGCAGATGCAGCGCCATGGCGAATTCCTCGCCCGCCGTGCGCATGGTGGCGGACCCCCACAGATCGACGATCAGGCCGCGCGGATAGTCGCCGTGATCCTGCAAATGCCGCCGGATCAACTCGCCCGCCAGCTTGCCACCCTGCGCCCAGGCGGAACGCGACGGCACGGCGCGAGGATCGGTGGTAAAAAGGTTGCGCCCGGTGGGCAGTACATCGGCGCGCCCGCGCCAGGGCGAACCTGACGGCCCGGCCGCCACCCGCTTTCCCGCCAGCGCATCCAGCAGCGCGGCACGTTCGGCCATCGCCGAAGGGCCGACATTGAAATCGGATGTGACCGGCACCCGGCCGAACACATGCAGGCCGTCGCCAAACTGTGTCTCCTTCACATCGCAGACAAACCGGTCGATCAGCGGAATCGCTTCGACGGCGACAAGGTCGGGATGCAGGCCCAGATCAGTCTCTATTCCAGCCAGAACCGCCTCGGTTCTGATATCGGCAATCAGCCGGTCGCGCCGCTTCGGGTCCAGCCCGTGGGCGGTGGAATATTCATCCATCAGCCGTTCCAGCCGGGCCAATGCAGGGGGCATACCCCCTGCCCGCAAGGGAGGGGTGATGTGGCCAATGGTCAGCGCACCGATCCGCCGTTTGGCCTGAGCCGCCTCGCCGGGGTCGTTGACGATAAAGGGATAGATCACCGGCATTGCGCCCACCAACGCCTCGGGCCAGCAGTCACCGCTCAGCGCCACCGATTTGCCGGGCAACCATTCCAAAGTGCCATGCGCACCGATATGGACCAATGCATCCGCATGGCCCCGCAACCACAGGTAGAAGGCCACATAAGAATGGCGCGGAACCCGGCCCAGATCGTGATATTCCGCCTCTCGCCCCTGCCGCTGCCCGCGCTCGGGTTGCAGGGCGATCAACGCGCATCCCCGGCGTAGCGCCGCAAACCGAAACGCGCCGTTCTGCAGCAATGGATCACCTTCCGGCAAGCCCCAGGCCGCGCGCAACTGATCCTGCAATAGCTGCGGCAGACCTGCCAGCGCGACCAGATATTCCGCCAGCGGCCAGCCGATACGGGCGGTCAACAGTGCGGAAAGCGGTTCTGTTGCAGCCGAAACGGGATAGCCGACCCCGGCCAAATCCTCCAGCATCGCCTCAGCAGAGGCGATTGCGTCCAGCCCCACCGCATGGGCCATCTGGTGCGCCTTGCCTGGATAGGTTGACAGTACCAGCGCCAGCCGCTTTTCCGCCGGTGGCCGCACACCAAGCCGCACCCATCCCGCCACCCGGTCGGCAATTGCCGCCACCCGGCCCGCATCGGCCCGGTGGGCAAAGCGCGAATACTGCAGCGCCGCATCCGCCCGGCCGGGCCGCTTGAAGCTGGCCAACCCGGCAAAAAGCCGCCCGTCGACCTCTGGCAACACCACATGCATGGCAAGATCGGCAGGCGACAGGCCACGATCCGCCGCCGCCCAGGCCGCACGGGTCGCGGTGGACAGAGCCACCTGAAACACCGGCACCCCGGCAGTATCCAGCGGCGACCCCGCCCCGACAGCACCGATACCGGAAAAGGCCGTGGCATTGATGATCGCGCGCGGCACCAACACCTGGCACCACCGCGCCAGCCATCGCGCGGCGTCCGGTTGCTTCAGCGACGGTACGAACAGGCCCAGGGGCTGCATCCCCCGGGCGGTCAGCGCAGCCATGATCTTGTCCACCGGATCCAGATCGGCTGCGGTAAGATAGGCGCGGTAAAACACCACCAAAACCCGATTTTCCGCTGGAACAGGGTCGATTGCACCGCAAACCACCCCTGCGCCCGGGGCGTAAAATCCAACCTCGGGCAGCACCTTGGCACCGGAAACCGGCCCGGCATAAAGCCCCGCTGCCAACGCCATCTGCGCCAGCGCCGCCTGCGCCGCCACCGCCCCGCCGGTATCACACAGCCGCGCCAACCGGTGCAGGGTTGACACCGGCAGGGTAGATACCGCCTCCAGCCGCTCATCCCGCCGCCCGTCGGCAGGCAGCACGGCCAGTGCAATCCCGCGCGCGCGGGCCAGCGTCTCGACCTGCTGCAGGCCATAAGCCCAGTAGGGCGTGCCGCCAATAAGCCGGATCAGGATGCCTTTGGCGTGGGACAGGGTCTGTTCCAGATAGGTATCGACCGACAGCGGGTGTTTCAGGGCCACCAGATTGGCCAGACGCAGGCTGGGCAATCTGCCCGGCCCGGCCCGGTGCCAACCCGCCGCAAACGCCCCCAGATCTGAATCTGAAAAAGACAGCACGACCAGATCGGCGGGGGATTGCGCCAGATCTACCGGTGCCTCCCCCTCCTCAAGCCCATGTGTTTCGCGGAAGATGACGTGCATCAGCCCACCAGAACCGCGCGGATCGCCGCCGCGTCAATATTGTCATGTTCGGCAATCACCACCAGCCGCGACCGGCGCATCCCGGTGCCCCATGGCCGGTCAAACTGCGTGCGCACCCGCGCGCCAACCGCCTGCAGCAGCAGACGCATCGGTTTGCCGGGTACTGCTATGTAACCCTTGACCCGCAAGATCGCGTGATCCCGCGCAAGAGCAACAACGCGGGCCACCAGAGCGTCGATATCGGCCTGTTCGGGCAATTCGATCACGACGGTCGCGAAATCTTCATGGTCATGCTCCTCATCGCCGTCGTGGTGCGACGGGCGGGCGGCCAGATCATTCTCGGCGGCGGCACCAAGGCCAAGGATCACGCGCGGGTCGATCCGCCCTTCGGTCATTTCAAGGATCGGCAGGCGGCGCGGGGCTTCTGCCTCGACCACGGCGCGGGCCTGCGCCATCACCGCCGCCGTGACCAGATCGGCCTTTGACATCAACACGATATCGGCACAGGCAATCTGATCCTCGAACACTTCGGACAGCGGAGTTTCATGGTCGGTTGTCTGCAGCACCGCCACATCGGGCGCGAACCTGCCCGCCGCCACCGCCTCGGCATCGGCCACGGTGATCACGCCATCAACGGTGATCCGGCTGCGGATATCTGGCCAGTCGAACGCCTTCAGCAGGGGTTTGGGCAGCGCAAGGCCAGAGGTTTCGATCAGGATATGGTCGGGCCGGGTGGGCAGGGCCAGCAAAGCCTCGATCGTCGGAATGAACTCATCCGCCACCGTGCAGCAGATGCAACCGTTGGCCAGTTCCACGATGTTCTCCACCGGGCAATTCTCATCGGCACAGGCCTTCAGAATATCGCCATCCACCCCCAGATCGCCAAATTCATTGACCAGCACCGCCAGGCGTTTGCCCTGCGGATTCTGCATCAGATGGCGGATCAGCGTGGTTTTCCCCGAACCGAGAAAGCCGGTGATGACGGTAACCGGAACTTTGGCGAGCGTATTCATGAAGCCTCCAATGGCGGAATGCGGGCGATCACGCCCTTGCGCAGAATTTGGGGCCGCTCGCGCCAAGGGATCAGCCCGTCAGCGGTCGCGGCATAGCGGGTGGCACCGTCCAGCAGCGCCGCCAGATGCAATTCAGGGTCTATGTCACCATAAACATACGACCAGCGGCCCGGGCCGCGCAGGGCGACACTGCAGCCCCGGTCGCAATTCGACAGGCATTCGACCCCGCGCACCGTCACACCGGCCGGTTCCTGCCCGGCCACAAGCGCCATCAGCACCGATCCGGGGCGCGGGCCATCCGGGTCGGCGGGGGCTCCGCGCTTGCAGGTCATACAGATCAGCAATTCCACCGTCACGGGCATATCCTTGGCCGGGCAGACGGAATGCAGCCAGCGGGGCGTGGCACACCCCGAACCGACTGCGGATCACCCCGTCCGCTGTGTTGATCCCGGGTCTCCGGGGCGCTGGCAGGTCTCCCGGCTTCTGGATTCGGTTTCCCGCGCTGCGCCGCCTTCCCAGCAAATGCCAGTGGCAAGGGCACAACTTTCCAGTCACGGTCGCGGGGGCGGCTGCGCTTGGGAAAACGTCGCTTTCCTGTCGCATTCCCTCTTCGCCTGTCTTACCACAGGCACCAACACAGGGGGAACCAGAGGCCAACCCCCACCCGATGTCAAGCCGAGGACCGACGCAATGGATGACGATACCGCCCGCCACAACGCCAAGATGGCCAAGAAAAAGGCCGCGCGCGACCGGATGATGGCGGGCAAGTCGGGCGACAAGGGACTGATCATCGTGCATACCGGGGCAGGCAAGGGCAAAAGCTCCGCCGCCTTCGGGATGATCATGCGTTGCATCGCGCATGAAATGCCCTGCGCGGTTGTGCAATTCATCAAGGGGGCATGGTCCACCGGCGAGCGCACGCTGATCGAGACCCATTTCGCCGATTTGTGCGAATTCCATGCGATGGGCGAAGGATTCACCTGGGAAACTCAGGACAAAACCCGCGATATTGCCGCCGCTGCCCGCGCCTGGGACAAGGCGAAAGAGCTGATCCGCGACCCGGACAACCGCATGGTGCTGCTTGATGAAATCAACATCGCGCTTCGTTACAGCTATCTGGATGAAGCCGAAGTTCTGGCATTCCTCAAATCCGAAAAGCCGCCCATGACCCATGTCGTGCTGACCGGCCGCAATGCAAGTGAAGCCCTGATCGAGCTTGCCGACCTCGCCACCGAAATGACCCTGCTGAAACACCCGTTCCGCGCGGGCATCAAGGGCCAGCCGGGCGTGGAGTTCTGATCCGGTGACCCGCGCGCTGATGATTCAGGGTGCCGGCTCCAACGTGGGCAAGTCGATGCTGGTGGCAGGGCTGTGCCGGGCGGCGGTGCTGCGCGGGTTGTCGGTGCGTCCATTCAAGCCGCAGAACATGTCGAACAATGCCGCCGTGACCGTCGACGGCGGCGAGATCGGGCGGGCGCAGGCGTTGCAGGCGCTGGCCTGCGGGGTGGAGCCGCACACCGACATGAACCCGGTGCTGCTGAAGCCGGAGTCCGAGGTGGGGGCACAGGTGATCGTGCAGGGGCAGCGGCTGGCAACGGTGCGCGCAAGAGACTATTCCAGCCTGAAACCGCAATTGATGGCACCAGTACTCGAGTCGTTCCATCGTCTGGGCCAGGGCGGTGACCTGGTGATCGTCGAAGGCGCGGGCAGCCCGGCAGAGGTGAACCTGCGGGCGGGCGATATCGCCAACATGGGCTTTGCCCGGGCGGCAGGGGTGCCGGTGTTGCTGGTCGGCGATATCGACCGCGGTGGGGTGATCGCGCAGCTGGTCGGCACGCAGGTGGTGCTGGACCCGCGCGATGCCGCGATGATCCGCGGCTTTGCGGTGAACAAGTTTCGCGGCGACCCGCGGTTGTTTGATGAGGGCTACAAGCTGATCGCGACCCGCACCGGGTGGCGAGGCTATGGCGTGGTGCCATGGTTCGATCAGGCGCACCGGCTTCCTGCCGAGGATGCGCTGGACCTTGGCACCGCATTTGGCACCGGCAGGTTCAAGGTGGTGTGCCTTGGCCTGTCGCGCATCGCCAATTTCGACGATCTTGACCCGCTGAAGCTGGAGCCGGGGGTCACGCTGACCATGCTGCGGGCCGGGCAGCCCTTGCCCGGCGATACCGATCTGGTGGTGATCCCCGGCAGCAAAAACACGCGGGCCGATCTGGTCTTTCTGCGCGCGCAGGGCTGGGAGGGCGATATCCACGCCCATGTCCGGCGTGGCGGACGGGTTATGGGCCTGTGTGGCGGCTATCAGATGCTGGGCAAAATAGTGTCTGATCCGGCTGGAATCGAGGGACCGGCCGGGGATACGACCGGGCTTGGGCTGCTGGACATCATCACGGTGATGGCCCCAGACAAGCGGTTGACCCGGGTGGCGGGCAGCCATGCTGCCAGCGGCACCGCCCTGACGGGGTATGAGATTCATATCGGCCAAAGCGACGGACCGGACCGGGGGCGCCCCTTTGCGTGGGTGGCGGGCCAGGCCGAAGGGGCGGTCAGCCCGGATGGCCGGATCATCGGCACCTACCTTCACGGCCTGTTCGGCGAGGATAGGTTTCGCCGCGCCTTTCTGGCCAGCCTGGGCGTCAGCGCCGGGCCGCTGTCTTACGCTGCCGAAGTGGATCACACCCTGAACGCGCTCGCCGACCACCTGGAGGCGCATATGGATGTTGCGGGGCTGCTGGCGCTGGCTCAGCAGGTCTGAACCAGCCGGACCCGGGCGCTCGATCCCTTTGACTCACATTCCAACAGGTGCGGGCAGGTGGTCATAAAGCTGCGCCAACCGCTGTTCCGGGCCAGAAGCACTCTGTTCCGACTGCAATGGCAAGGGCACCGCCGGTGTCGGCGATGCCCTGTTGGTCCGGTGACCGGATCAGCTCAGAACGCCTTGGTCAGCGCCTCGATCAGGTCGGTCTTTTCCCAGCTGAAGCCGCCATCCGCCTCTGGTGCGCGACCGAAATGGCCATAGGCGCTGGTGCGGGCATAGATCGGGCGGTTCAGGCTCAGATGTTCACGGATGCCGCGCGGCGTCAGATCCATCACCTGCGCCACGGCGCGTTCGATGGCGACTTCTTCGACCTTGCCGGTGCCGTGGGTATCGACATAGATCGACAGCGGCTTGGCCACGCCGATGGCATAAGACACCTGAATGGTGCAGCGGTCGGCCAGCCCGGCAGCCACCACATTCTTGGCCAGATAGCGGGCGGCATAGGCGGCGGAGCGGTCAACCTTGGTCGGATCCTTGCCGCTGAATGCACCGCCACCGTGGGGTGCAGCACCGCCGTAGGTGTCGACAATGATCTTGCGCCCGGTCAGCCCGGCATCGCCATCGGGGCCGCCGATCACAAAGGTGCCGGTCGGGTTCACATGCCATTCGGTCTTTTTGGTGATCCAGCCGTCGGGCAGCACTTCGCGGATATAGGGCTCGACAATGCCGCGAATGACCTTGGAGGTCTGGCGTTTGCTTTCATGCTGGGTCGACAGCACGATCGAGGTCACCTCCATCGGTTTGCCGCCGGCATAGCGCAGGCTGATCTGGCTTTTCGCATCGGGGCGCAGCGTCGGTTCCGCCCCGGATTTGCGCGCATCGGTCAGGCGGCGCAGGATCGCATGGGCATACTGGATCGGGGCCGGCATCAGATCGGGGGTTTCGCGGGTGGCATAGCCGAACATGATGCCCTGATCGCCCGCACCGTCACGATCCACGCCCTGCGCGATATGGGCCGATTGTTGATGCAGGTAATTGTGAACCTTCAAGGTTTCCCAGTGGAATTTCTTTTGCTCATAGCCGATGTCGCGCACGCAACCGCGCACGATATTCTCGATGCGGCCCATGAATTCTTTCAGCTTTTCCGGGTCGGACAGGCCAACCTCGCCTCCGACCACAACCCGGCGGGTGGTGGCAAAGGTTTCGCAGGCCACGCGGGCGTTTGGTTCTTCGATCAGAAAGGCATCGAGGACCGCATCGGAAATCCGGTCGCACACCTTGTCGGGATGGCCTTCGGACACCGACTCGGAGGTAAAGGTATAGTCAGGACGAGACATGGGAAGTGCTCCATTTCAATTCGCCGTCACGCCAGGAAGCCGTTGTGACAGTCGGGTTGCAGCGGTAAACGCGTCTAACCGGGGGGTCAACCGTTTATTCGCCGGGGGATCAGCAGCATTGTCAGACCGAGGATGGCCAGCAACACCAGCATCGGCATATCGCCGGTGCGTGAATAAAGCGTTGCCGGCAGCGCGGGCGGTAGCGCCGCATCGGCATAACCCATAGTATTCAGCGGCAATGACCGCACCACCCGGCCGCGCGCATCCACCACCGCCGAAATCCCGGTATTGGCGGCGCGCACCAGCGGCAGGCCCTGCTCCACCGCGCGCAGCCGCGCCTGCGCCAGATGCTGCCAGGGGCCGGACAGGCTGCCGAACCAGGCGTCATTGGTAATCTGCACCAGCCAGTCTGGCCGCGTGGCGGCGCGAAGATCCTGCGGAAACACCGCCTCATAGCAGATCAGCGGCAACACCTTGCCAAGGCGGCCCAGATCGAGCACCTGTGCCCCTGGCCCGGCGCTGAAACCATCGCCCTGGCGCGATGCAAAGCCGGTCAACCCAAAAGTGGCGGCCAGATTGCCGCCGGGGAAATATTCGCCAAACGGCACCAGATGGTGCTTGTCATAGGTCGCCGCCACTGAACCATCCGGCGCCGTGGCGATCAGGCTGTTGAAATAGCTGTCGCCGTCGCGGCGGTTCAGCCCGAGGATCACCGGCACCCCGCGCGACGCCTCGGCCACCATCGCCAGCACCGGCGCCGATTGGTCGAGCAGATAGGGCAGCGCTGTTTCCGGCCAGATCACCACATCGGGCTGCGGGTCGGACCGCACGGCGGTAAAGGACAATTGCCGCTGCAGGAACACCATGGCCCGGTCCTCGCGCCACTTTTCCGCTTGCGGCGCATTGGGTTGCACCAGACGCACCACCAGCGGCGGATCACGCGGCGCATCGGTCAGCGCCAGTTTCTGCTGACCCCAAAGCGCACCGGCCCCAAGCAGCAGCAGCGCCACCGCACCGCCCGCCACCCCGGCACGGCGCGACAGTGCCAGCCCCGCCACCGGCAAAGCCGCAGCCAAAGTGGCCACCAGCGTCAACCCCACCGGGCCGATCAGCGACGCCAACTGCATCAGCGGGGTGCCGATCCAGATATGGCCGATCAGCGCCCATGGCAGGCCGGTCAGCGCGTAGCTGCGCAGCAACTCGGTTGCCGTCAGCGCCAATGCAACCGGCAAGGCGGTGCTGCCCCACACCTCGCGCCGCGTCCCAAGCCATGCGGCCAACGCCCAGAACAGCGCCATGCCAAAGCTGAGGAACACCAGCGCAAAGGGTGCCATCCAGCCATCGCGGGCAGCATCGACCATGAAGGGTTCGACAATCCAGAACATCGCAGCGGCGAAATAACCCGCCCCGGCCAGCCATCCGACCCATGCAGCAGCCAGCGGGTGTGATTCGCGGGCGATAAGGTGGATCAGCAGCGCCAGCAGCGGCATTGCCAGCCACCACAGGCCAAGCGGTGCCTGCCCCGCCGCAATTCCGGCACCCACGGCGGCGGCCAGCACCAGCCGCCGCGCCTCTGGCCGGTCTGCGCGCGAGGCCAGCGGCCAAGCCATGCCTGTCACGCGGCGCGGCCTATGCCCTCGGGCAGCCGCACCCGCAGCCGCTTTATCCGGCGGGGGTCGGCGTCGATCACATCAAACTCCACCCCGCTGTCATGGCGCACGGTTTCGCCGCGCACCGGCACTTTGCCCGCCAGAAGATAGACCAGACCGCCCAGCGTATCGATTTCTTCCTCATCATCTTCCAGCAGGCGCAGCCCGATCTCTGCCTCGAACTCATCCAGCGGGGTGCGGGCCAGGGTCAGGTAGACACCGGGCTTTTCGATCACCCAGGAGCCGCCATCGGCGGTGTCATGTTCATCCTCGATCTCGCCGATCACCTGTTCGATCAGGTCTTCGATGGTCACCAACCCGTCAACGCCGCCATGTTCGTCGATGATCAGCGCCATATGGATGCGTTCGCTCTGCATCTTTTGCAGCAAGACCCCCAGCGCCATCGACGGCGGCGCATAGATCAGTGGCCGCAACATCGCGCGAAGGTCATAGGGCGCGCCGTCATCAGCACCAAAGCCGAATTTCAGCGCAAAATCCTTGAGCAGGACCAGCCCGAGCGGCTTGTCCAACTGTTCCTCATAGACCGGCAGGCGGGAAAAGCCGCTATCCTTGAATGCCTGCACCAGATCGCTGCGTGAAATGACCACCGGCACCGCCACGATGTCAGCCTTGGGGGTGGAAATGTCATCGACCCGCATCCGCCGCAGGTTGACCAGACCGGGGAGCGGCATTGCGGTGCCGCCAGCGGCCCGCGCCTCCGCCACTTCGCGGGCTTCTGCCACTTCGGCATTTTCGGGTTGCGGTGACAATGCAGACAGGATGCGGCTGAAAAAGCCCTGTTGTCCGGTCTGTTCGGGTTCTGGCGCGCTTCGCGCTGCACTAGACCCCTCGGATATATCGCCCATGGTTCCTTTCCGAAACTGGCTGCTGGCTGCCTCTCAGGCCGCGCTGTCCCGATATGGGTCAGAAACCCCCAGGCTGGCAAGGACCTTTGTTTCCAGCGCCTCCATCCGCGCGGCATCGCGCCTGCGTTGATGATCATATCCGATCAGATGCAAAGTTGCATGAACGATCAGGTGCGTCACGTGGTTTTGCAGCGATTTTCCCTGCTCTGCGGCCTCTTTTTCACAGGTTTCCCACGCAATCGCCACATCGCCCAGCGCCTCCTTGGCCTTTGGCACCAACGGCGCATCGCCATCCGCTTCGGGCGTCAGGTCGGCGGCAGGCCATGACAGCACATTGGTTGGCGCTGGTTTGCCGCGAAACTGCCCGTTCAGCACCGAGATTCGCGCATCGTCGCAGCCCAGCAGGCTGATGCCGTGCTTGCCAAGGCCAAGCTCTGCCGCCACCGCTTTTACGGCGCGCCTGGCCAGCGGCTTCAGCCCGAGCGATGCCCAGCGCGGCTCTTCCAGATTGATCTCAACCCACCGTCCCATCATCGCGCTCATAGGCCTCGATGATCCGGGCGACAAGCGGGTGGCGCACCACATCGCGTGAGGTGAAGTAGGTAAAGCTGACACCGCTGACGCCCTTGAGGATCCGCTCCGCCTCGGTCAATCCGCTGGTGACACCGCGCGGCAGGTCAACCTGGGTACGGTCACCGGTGATGACCATGCGGCTGCCATCGCCCAGCCGGGTCAGAAACATCTTCATCTGCATCGCGGTCGAATTCTGCGCCTCATCCAGCACCACAAAGGCATTGGCCAGCGTGCGGCCGCGCATGAAGGCCAGCGGTGCGATCTCGATCAGCTTTTCCTCCAGCATCTTCTGCACCTGCTTGGCGGGCAGAAAATCATTCAGCGCGTCATACAGCGGCTGCATGTAGGGATCGACCTTTTCCTTCATGTCGCCGGGCAGAAAGCCCAGCCGCTCGCCGGCCTCTACCGCCGGGCGGCTGAGGATGATCTTGTCGACATGGCCGCCCAGAAACATCGTGACAGCGGCGGCAACCGCGATGTAGGTCTTGCCGGTGCCCGCCGGGCCGATGCCGAAACACAGTTCGCCGCTGAGCAGCGCCTGCACATAGGCTTTCTGCGCCTCGGTCCGCGGTTCCACCGATTTCTTGCGGGTGCGTATTTCCATCGGTTGGTGGCCGAACATGTCGATCTGACCTGACGGGCGCACTGGCGCGGCGTTCATCCGGATCGCACCGTCAATGTCGCCGGAGTCCACGCCTTTGCCGCCTTCGAGCCGGGCGTAAAGCCCCTGCAGCACCTCCATCGCCTGCAGCCGCACGCCGGCGTTGCCCATGATCGCCAGCTGGTTGCCACGGCGGATGATGGTGACCCCCAGCTTCTGTTCGACCTGCGCCAGATTGCGGTCAAATTCACCACACAGGCCGATCAGCAGACGGTTGTCGGGGAAAGACAGCAGGGTTTCCTGAATGTCTTCGGGACGAGGCGGGGGGGTCAGCGCGCTGATGCCCAACAGGGACTCCTCTTGCCAGCGTTTCTACCAA
>Ga0105049_10000498_pt1 | contig 43562 bp, 33 predicted proteins | sample MAT06_FD_78087 | JGI IMG/M metagenome (GOLD analysis project Ga0105049, IMG submission 78087) | Freshwater microbial communities from Lake Fryxell liftoff mats and glacier meltwater in Antarctica - MAT-06 | ecosystem: Environmental > Aquatic > Freshwater > Ice > Liftoff microbial mat | place...
CCGGGGCCCAATAGGTAAGGCTGGCCCCACGCATCGCCGAAAGCGGGAATGTCCGTAGTGTAGGCAGCTACCATTGTCGCAAATCCAGGCAAGCGGCCAAAGTGCATGGCCGGAAGGCAAAGGATTTCCTTGGCCTCGGCATCGGGCGCCACCGCGGCGATCACTTTGGCGCGCGTGCTCTCGCCCTGGTCCACCAACCGGATGAGAATCTCGGCCTGGGCGGCATCGGGAATCACATTCGGCGCGCGGCCGCCACCGATGAGGCCGATGTTGAGGGTACTCGGCCCTAGCAGGTCGTCCTGCTCCCACTCCACTCGGCGCAGGCGGCCGAGCGCGTCAAGCAACTTATTGATGGCCGATTCGCCGAGTTCGGGGTAAGCGGAATGGGCCATCTTGCCCGTGGCTACAATTTCAAAGCGATGCGCGCCTTTGGAGCCCAAGGCCAGCTTGTTCTCCGTCGGCTCGCCATTGATGAGAAACTTCGATCCCCGCGGATGCTTGCCGGCATGATAAGCGCCCGCGCTATTGCGTTCCTCGCCCACCACGAACAGACAAGCGAAATTCCGCACACCCTCAGCCAGCAGTTGGTCCGCCGCGGTGATCATGGCGGCGATGATGCCTTTCACGTCGCAGGCGCCGCGGCCCCAGATGAAATCGGCGTCTTCGCGGGAAGGGAAGTAAGGCGGCACGGTGTCGAGGTGCGTGGTTAAGGTGACGGTAGGCGTCGTGCCGAAGATCGCCAGGACATTAAACCGGTTGGGCTCCACCTCGATGCGCTCCACGGTACCTCCGTGCTGCGCCACCCGGGTTTCGAGCAGCTGGTAGACCACGTGCCCCACGGCGGCTTCATTGCCAGTGATCGATTCAATGTCGATCAGCGTACGGGCGAGCGAAAAAAGGGAGTCCATTCCCTTTTAGTGTTACACCGCTTTGGCGCGGCGGCCGGTGGCCGGTGCAGCTTCGGCGCGGGCGGGCTTGCGGGCGGCATTCGCTTCCAGGCGCCGCACCTGGTCCGTCACGCAAACCAGGAACATCGGCTGGCGGGCGTTCTTCAGGATGTCGATGATCTTGTCGGCACTCTGTTCGAGGTAGATGTTCTTGCCGTCGGTAACGAGGTGCAGGTGCGAGTCGCCGGCCAGGATGTCAGTGAGCCGTTTACCCATTTCGCGTTGCAGGAAGCGGAGCACACGGCGGATCTTCTGCAAACTGAAGCCTTTGCGGCGCAGTTCGGCGATCACCGTGATTTCAACGACTTCATCGGGGCTGTAGATCCGCCGATGCCCCTCATGGCGGGGGCTCACCACCTTTTTCTCGTCCCACCACTGCAACTGGCGCAGACTCACGCCCCCAATCTTGCTCACCTCGCTCGAGGAGTAAGCCTTGGCGGGGGCCTTCGTGGCCGGCGACGGATCAGTTTTGGTCTTTTTCGTTTTGAACATTGGGGGAAGTTCTTGTTTAAAACGCCACAGCACGTGCATGTGGCGACACCCCAATATCGGGCATATCGGACTTGGCGTCAAGGGCTCGGGAAGAGAATCTTGGTCTTTCGGAATCAATAGTTTAGCTTTGCGCTAGCACCACCAGATATGGGCGTCATTCAGCCTTAACCACCGCATCTAGGGTTAGCGAGCCAAGGGAAAATCGCCGGTTTGCGCTAGGGGAGGGAAGTGCTACCATAAAGAGTCCGAGTTCTTGTCGGGGCGTGGCTCAGCCTGGTAGAGCGCCTGGTTCGGGACCAGGAGGCCGGAGGTTCGAATCCTCTCGCCCCGACCAACGAAATCATAATCTCAAAGTGAAGGCCACCCGGCAGCGGGTGGCCTTTGTAACGTAGATTGTGACGCAACCCTTCTTGTGTCACTCTGCAAACTATTTGGCGTGACACTAATCGGCGCAATACCTGGTGACGCTTGTGCCTCGTTTGGACCAACGAGGACGGTGACAACGGCATTACCGTCACCACGGTGACCTTCGATGAAAACGCAGGCAAGACGTTGTTGGTCGTGCACGATCGCTATCCCTCGAAGGAAGCACTTGACTCCGGATCGACGGGCGCGATGCCCGAGGCGCTCGACCCAAGTACGGTGACAGAATGACGCGCTCAACCGGGCCATCGACGAAGCTGCTGGTCGCCATGACTGGCAAGGCAAGCGCCGCGAAGACCTCACAAGGCGACGAACCCGAGTTCGCGAATATCGGTAGCTTGCCGCAGCCGCAACCCAGCATCGCCGAGCGTATCGATGCCCTGGCGGCCAAAAGTTTGCCGGACATCCAGCGAGCGGTGAAGTGGGGCGTGGCGTATGCAATTTTTCGCTCGCCACGGCGGCGGTGGTCGCCCAGCCGGCCGAAGTGTTCACCCTGGCTGACCTCACCCAATATTGGAACCGCGACTGGAAGCTGGCGCAAGCGGGCTTCGGCGGGGCGGGCGGCGGTCTGCGTGGATTGCGCGGCAATACCTATCTTGAGGGCGACGCGCTCGCCACCTACCCGCGAGACGAAGTTCGTGGGACTTACCTCCCCCGCGTGGTGACCCCCTCGGCCGCCGGCAAACTGAGCGTCGAAGTGGCAGCGGACAAAGGCCGCGTCTGGTTGCTCGAGATCTTCGCCGACAACGACCGGCTGGTGTCGAAGCTCATCGAAGGCGGCACCGATGGCCGGGCTTGGGAATTGGTGGAAGTGCCGCTGCAAGCCTAAGATCTTTTGCCGGCCCGCATACCGCGAACGCGGTAGAACGGACGCTTCCCAACCCCGGCGGGCAGAACTTTCGCCATCGTACCGCCTATAATGGCTCCATGAGCGACCCAAAGATCAGTCCTGCCCTCGCAAAAGCGGTAGAAGCGTTGGATGGACTTGTCGAACTGGTTGTCGAACTCACTACCCCAGAGTCGGCGGGCTCGGGAACGCGCGCCGAAAAGATTGCTTCCCGCAAAGCCGATTACGCCAGTCAATCAGAACCCGTGATTGCGAAAATTCTCGAATTGGGCGGCGATGTCTCGGCCCAAACCTGGCTCAACGGAACGATTTTGGCTACCCTGCCGAAGCGCGCCGTTTCGTCCCTCAGCGAAGCCGGCCAAGTGCGCCGCTTGGACCTCCCGCAGAGCCTGGCACCCGATGCTCAACCAGACTAATGGGCGACGAAAGTGGCGCAGCCGTGGAAATGCAGGGCGAATGAGCCCTTCCGTTACCTTTCACACCGTCAGCGCCCTAGCCAGTGAGGCAAAACCTTTGCCCTGGACATTCGCGTCACCGGCGGCCAGCAGTTCGCAAAGCGCGACCAGCCTGTCGCGGACCTCGTTAGGCTCCAGGCCCGGCGACTGAGAGAGCAACAACGCGGCCAAGCCACTGACGTGCGGAGCGGCAAAGCTGGTGCCATTGCCGACGTCACCAAAGCCACCACCCACCAGACAACTCACCATTCCGGCCAGGTCGGTGCCTCCCGGCGCAACCAAGTGCGGGCGGGTCTTTCTTCCGGCCGGTCCTCGGCTCGAATAGCTCTGTACGGCGGTGCCCTCGCGATCGGTGGCCCCGACGACAATTACGCCGTCCGCATCGGCCGGCGACGTCAAAGAGGATGCGCCGAGCGCGCCTTGGTTTCCCGCGCTCTTGACGATCACCATTCCGAGGTCCCAGGCGTTATTGCACGCCACTGCCTCCCGGCTCGTGCCGTTGCCGGCGGGTCCCGCGCCCCAGGAACAATTCGCGATCTGGGCCCCATCCTCCAACGCCTGTTGGAGTGCCCGCGAACCGTCGAAGTCTGTGCCATTGAGCGCGCGATTCGTACACAGCACTTTGTAGTTGGCAATCGTGGCTCCTGGCACCATGCCCGGAAAGCCCTTGTCCGCGGACCCAATGATTCCCGCCACCGCCGTTCCATGGGCAGCCGGCGACCCCCAACGCTCCTTGGTGTAATTCACTTTCTGCAGCACCCGGCCCGCCAAAGCCGGATGGCCAATGTCGACTTCCGTATCGATCACCGCCACCGTAAGGTGCTCTCCCGTGAGCTTGAACTTCTTGCGAAAGGCGGGTGCCGACAAACGAGGCCCCGTCACATTCATATCGGCCGTCAACAACCGCGGCAGATCCAGACATTTCAGCGTCTTCTCCGCCGCTACGTCGCGCAACATCCGAGGATCCAGAAAGGTGCGCATCGAGTGATTGAGCCAGCAGCGCTCCGTCACCGAACTCGGCACCGTCGGTGAGGAGCGGGCGGCGAGGCCGGCCGCAAACACCGGCTTCGCCCGCGTTTCCAGCAGTGCTTTCAATCCCGCCACTTGCTCCTGGAAAGCATCGCGCGACATTTGCAGCCGGGCCCAGCGACGGATGCGCCCCAAGGCAGCGATGGCGTCCCCAGCCCCGGCCAATTGCCGGGTCAGGCCGGCAATCTGGCGCGCGCTAACCGACGGCGCCGTGAACTCCAGCACCATCGGGCGCGCTTCTACTGCCTCCACGCCAAACGAATGTACCGTTTGCAACGTCTCGCAGAGGGCGTCGGTGGCTTTGGAGGCAAAGTCTTTGCCGTAGAGATTCTTAATCGCTCCCCTCGCTTTGGCTAATGCCCCGGCCGTAAAAACCTCGATCTGCGGCCACTCCCGCACCGCTGCGCCTGCCGCCGCTTCCGCCAGATTTTCCAGCAATCTCGATCCACGGGTTTTCGTCGCCGCGCGTTTCCTTGGCATCCTACTTCATCTGCTTTCGGATCGCGACGCCCTCACTGCGATTGAACGCATCGATGGCTTTCAGTTGCGGAAATCGCACCAAACCGCCCATCGATTGCTCAATGTCTTCGATGCTCCGCAGGAACGGCTTCCATACTTCAGGCAGGATCATTTCCGTAAACCGGACCGCGGAGAGGTCCTGCTCCAACACGAAACCATAGGCCTCCAGTCCGCTCGCGCCCTTCGCCACGATAATCTTCCAGAAGCTGGTCGGAATCCGCACCATCACCGGACCATTGGCGGTTCTTCCCGAGAACATGGGATCGTTGCGCTTCATCACCGGACCGCCAAACAGCGAAGCCCGTTCGGCGTTCGTCTGCTTCTGCACCATTTCCTCCAAATCGCCCCAATTAAACTCACCGAGCGTGCTACGGTTAAATTCCTTGGTTTGTGGCGTGCAATTGGTCGTGTGGTAAGTGTCGCCATTGGCCATCTGAATATCTTCGAAGTCGGTTCCCCAACAAACGTCATCGCGGCGAACCACATGGCCCTTGTCGAAAGCGGTCCGATCCTTGGTGTAAAAGACGTCGTCGAGTTGCTCACCAGCCGAAATGCGCGGGTCGGTCACCCACTCTTCGATCGCCTTGTCATCGAGACCGGTAAGCTCTTTCCGCGTAGGCTTCTTACCGTTTACTAAGTGGCTGGCCAGACGCCAATCCACATTGGACGCGGTAAACAAGGGCAACCGCCGCTTGCCATGCATCACCACGGAGAACTTATGATATTTGAGTTCTTCTGACTCATCCTCCAACTTCGCGGTGACCTTGTTTCCTTTCGCCGTAAGTTCAGGTAGCGCCACCTCCTCGCCCAGGAAACGGGAATCATACCCCTCGCGTTCCTCCAAATTATCGAAGATGATGGGAATCTGGGACGGAAACTCCTCTACCGCCGCGGACTGGCCCGACGCCGCGTCGCCCGTCGTGCTCCCCACGCCAACCGGCAGGACGCCGCCCAGTTGAACCGTAATCTGCAATGGCACCACGATACTGATCGATCCATCGCTGTTAATTTGATAGGCACTATTCTGGCTCATCTTACTCTCCTTGTAATGCACTTTCGAGGAACTCAGGCAGCTCTGCCGCCGCCGTCGAATCATTCGTCGGGCCGGCTAGTCCGCGCCGCAGGTCGAGCTTCTTAGTCAGCCCGGGCAGATCGATAAAGGGATTGCGATTTCCTTGCACCGCAAAGATCGCCTGGTTCCGATGGCGTTCCCATTCGTTCGGCGGATTTTGGTCATGCCATTTGAGTAACATCCGGATCCGGTCGGCAGGCAGGTTCGTCGTCTTCAAACGGCCTCGGTAGCGCACCAGGAAATAGAAAGTCGCCCGCGCCACCGCCCCCTTGTTGGCGGCCGGCTCGAATTGATTCGGTTGCATCTCGCCGCAGTCCTGCATCGTTTTTTCTTCCGTAAACTCAAAATAAGCGTGATTGCTGCGAAAGCTGTTGCACTTCACCTCGCAGCCGAATAGATGGTGCAGATCCCCACGCATGGGCTCATTCTTGTTAAACCACGACTGGGGCACCGTATGTTCGCAATTGAAAGGTAGGGTGGCCTCAATGTCTTCCAGCGCGGCTTCGGTCACCGACTCAAGTTCGGCGATCCGCTCTTCCCTTGCTTTCAGCACTTCCGCGTCAAGGGCCATCAGTTCCTCAAACGTAAAGCTTCGGCCCTTCGCCGAGTAGAGCGATCGAATCCGCCCGTCCTTCTGCCGGTCCACCCAAGGATAGAGCGTCTTGGCTGGCTGATAACGCGGCTGATTCCGGTGGGTGCGCTCCACTAGGTCGTGCAACTGCTCGAATAGGTCCTGATCTTCCTTGAGTCCGCTGTAATATTTAGCTCGATCCGTCTTGTCTGCTACGGCATCGTAATACGGTAAGCGTTCCCCTGCCCGGGCCGCGGTACGCGCTTCCTGCAGTAACAGCGTTTGGGCGTTGGGCCGGTTCGCGGGGCTGGGTTTCGCTTCACCCAAAGGCACCTGCAGGCTAACCGGCGCGGCCTCGCCCAGTTTCAGGGTGATGGTTAACGGTACCGAAATGCCAATCGCGCCCAAGCCTAGCTTCGTGGCGGCCGGTGGCTGTGGCCGCACAATTCCGCTCTCCGCCGCGGGCAGCCAATACTGCTTCCACGGCACGTCCCCCACATTGGTTTTGCTGAACTGGACTTTCGCATTCACCACCTGCTCGTCGCGGCTCAGCTCAAAGGCCGGTACGGCCCAGTTTTTGTCGAGATAGACCCCGCCAAAGTGCAACCCCACCACTTGGCCCGTCTTCACATGTACCAAAGCCGAGCCGCTATTGCCGCCCAACGTGGAACTATCGTGGGCCATCGCCTCCACCTGATGTCCAAAACTTTTCACCCTCACCGGTTCCTTCACTAAACCAGGCTGCAACCGCTTCACCCGGTAAGCGCCGGCGAAGACCCGCTGCTGGACGTCAAAATCGTTGCGGGAGTCTTGCGCCGGGTATCCGATCACCACCACTTCCTCGCCAAGCAAAGCTGCCGCTGGCGTCGATTGCAAGGTCAATGGCTTGCGCGACGCGCTCAACCCTTCCACGGCCAACAAAGCCATATCCCAGAACGGATGCACCATCAACACCGCACGAATGGTGAAGGGCTCGCTCACCGCAACGCCGTCCTCCTGCCGGAAGTCGATCAGGTTGTTTTCCAGTCCCGAGCGGAACCTCAATCCGCGATTACCCAAACCCTCGGCAAAGATCTCCGCCACGTGGCGGTTGGTCATCATGAGACCCTCGCCCACCAGAAAACCGGTTCCGGCGTATGGCAACGAAGGGTGATCCGGAACTTCAATCCTTCCCACGGCGGGAATCGCTCGCAGGATGTTCTGCTTGGCATCGTCCCGGTTTAGGTGTTGCCACATCGGTAGGGTGAAGGGGGCGAAATCGTTGTTGGCCACCTTGACGACGGGGCGCAATTCGGGCAGGATGATCGCTTCGGTCGCTGCTTCTTGCGCCGGGCTCAGGTCCCGGCCGGCTCGCATGCTCTCGATCGCCTCGTGCGCCTGGGCCCGTTCTTCCTCCGACCGGGGTTGTGCAGAGAACTTCACCAGTTCATGCAAGTCAGCGTCAGCCGCCTCCATGCTCTCTATACCCTCAGTCGCTCCCTGGACGTGCCCGCCCAGGATCCCCATCACCGCCAAAACCGGTTTTCGGCGTGTCAGTCCAGTCATAGTCGTCAGGGCTCCCTTTGCAAAAAATACTCTTCCAACCTTCTACAGCGGAAAATGCGGTCTTGGAAGGACATGGGACGTAAATTATATTCGTGGAAGTCTAAGCGATTCTGAGTTGCGGGCGGATCCTGCCCGCGAACGTTGAGGGTCCCCGAAAGACGGCCGGGCGAAATGGCAGCGTTGTAGAATCAGGAGAAGATGTATGTTCCCTCAGCCGTTACGAAGCACGCCGAGATCGAAGCGGCCATCGCTCTAGCCCAGCAATCCATTGGCCCGGACGCGGTGCGAATTCGCTACGAAATCGGTGAGGACTGGAGCGGCCAGTGGGCCATCTTCTTCCGCATTGTACTCACTGATGACTCTGCCCGGCACCGCCTTCGGGACGTTGCGACGAGGGTCGTCTGGGGATTGGCCCAACAATTGGATTTTCCCGGCATGGGTGTGTTTCGCTACCACAATTTCAGAAGTGTGTCCGAGCAGGCGATGTTGCAGGAGCCCGCGTGGGCCTAGCGGACGAGTTCCTCTAAGACGCGCAGTTTCTGGCTGGCAAGGGATGCGCGGATCAACGTCAGACACTGATGCGGCGCTCGATCTCGACGGCATACTACGCCGCTTTCCACCTGTTCATCGAGGATTTTGTGGAGCATTGGGAATTTCCGGATCAGAGGGCCCGATTAGGGAGAATGTTTGGACACGGTAAGATGTCTACCGGATTTACGCCGAAAGACAAAAAGAATCCCACACACCCGGAACAAGAGCTGCAAGACGTCATTACAGCTTTCTCCCAACTCCAGAAGGATCGTGAAAGAGCCGACTATGATGGCGGCTGGAGGCTAGTCGATACGGACGTGAGAAACGCAATCCGCCTCGCGGAAGACGTGTTTGCGAAGTGGCGAGAAATCAAGGCTGAGGATCTCGCGCGGCATCATTTGCTTTCAATGTTCGGCGCAAAATCCGATTGAACGGCCTATACCCCGCCCCTTGCACCCCCGGTCTGGATCACAATATCCGGAAGTTGAGTGGGTTTTCTTAGCTCCTAAAATGAGGCTCCAGGCAGGATTCGAGCCTTAGAACAAAGGGCTTGTGGAAATCGCGCTGCGAAAGCGTCGTGATTTAAATAGGCAGCAGTGTTGGCTCCCCGAAATGGATTCGAACCACTGTTCACGGCGTCAAAGGCCGCTGTCCTACCGTTAGACGATCGGGGAGCATGGGAAAGACTTCTCCCAGTTTACCAAAAGAAGGGAGCGGTTTACGACTGCGGTTGCTCGAGTGGCGACGGATATTCCCAATAATTGAGGTTCACGTCCGTCTGTTCCGCACCTTGCGCCGCCACTACCTCGAAGCGGAAGCGGCTCTTCGGGTCATAGGCCAACAGCGACCGCTTGCCCTCCGAAACGCTCTCGCCCAAAATGTTCAACTCCAACTGCTGCGCGATCCGCTGGTAGAACTCCACCACCGAATCCACCGGCGCGCCGGTGCGCACGTGCAAATCGAGGAAGCGGGCCCGGGAGTGCGGCATCAGTCCGCGGACCACGCTCGCCCTCTGCCCGGGATAGGCGGGCAGCCAGTCCGGCAGCAGGATCGAGGCCACCAACTCGCCGCCCGGCATCACCTGGGTTTCGCTCTGCGAACACAACTCCATCAGATAGCGCGATAGCGCAAAGTACTGTCTATCGCCCATACTTTGCAGATACAGAATTTCGCACTCGTCATCGTAATGATCGATTTGCAATTCGAGCAACGCCGGCGGCTCATAGTGGAATTCGCCGACGACGAAGACCGTGTAGCGCGTATGGATCAGAGTCGTCGGCCCGAAGTTATTCACCGCCACTTCGAACTGCGCCATGCGGTTCTTCGTGGTGGCCACCAGCCGGTGCGTCTCTCCCGGATCTCGGAACCAGCCATCGTCCGAAACTTCGAGGCCCAGGCTCGCGATGCGTTCCCGGTAATAGGCAACTACCGTCGGCAGCGTGTCGGGCGTCGTGTGGTCCAGGTCCACCCAAGCCGAAGCTTCGGTTGGCGACGCCGGCTTCAGGCCACGCGCCCGCGCCTTAAACGGCCGCGACCCCGGATATGGCCGCAAACACTCCGGCTCCTGCGGCGGCGGACCCATCCAACTCCGCTGCAAGCGCTCCGCGTGCGGGTTACTCCCATCGAGGAGGGGAAGCGGTTCGAGTAGGTTCTGCAACGGAGCACTATGTAAGTCCACCCAGTAACTCCGGCGTTGCACTTCGTCTCGCAATTCAATCCACTTCGAGTGGAGGGCGGAAGTAAGCGTCTCGAGGGAGTCTGGCATGGGTTTAATGCCCGGAGGTGTTGTCGGTCTGCGAGTCGTAGGCCAGCGTCGTCTTGCCGGCAGGCGGCGCTTCCAGCATCTTTTCCTTGCGATAAATCAAAGTGGAGGTGTCGTAACTGGCGATTTCGAAATCGTGCCCGTGCGTAATGGCATCCGTGGGGCAGGCCTCCACGCAGTAGCCGCAAAATATGCAGCGATTATAGTCGATGTTATAAACCTTGGCGTATCGTTCGCCTCCAGAGATGCGCAATTGATCGGTATTTTCGGCCGCCTCAATGTAAATGCAATCCGAAGGGCAAGCCGCGGCACACAAGAAGCACGCGACACACTTCTCCAAGCCATTTTCATCGCGCTTCAAGATATGGACGCCGCGATAGCGCTCCTGCAGCATCGCCGGACCATCCGGGTAGGCTTCGGTTAACGCCGGTTGCAGCATTTCGCCAAACGTGATCCCCATCCCCTTGGTGATGGTTTTCGCCGCGCTCAAAATTTCCGTCAGATTTGCCATTGCTCTCCTATTATTTCACCCTTTGGCCCCCGCACCGGGAGCTAATTGTTCGAACTTCAACCAGGCCGCCACGTGGGAACGGCTTCGCCGGCGGTAAAGATCTCGATCCCCGCCCGCGCGCCGATGGTTTCGAGGTCGGCCTTCGAAAACCCATTCACCGCTAGCGATACCACGCCATCCGGTTCCACTAAAAAAAGCGACGGCACATGGGCGATGCGATAGTCATTCGAGACCGGGTAGCCGTGGTCCTCGTCATCGAGCAGCGTCGGCACCGTCACGCCGAAGCGCGCCCGAAAGCGCTGGGTCAACACCGCATCGTCCTGTGAAATCGTGACGACACTCACTTTGTCCGACGGCAATAGCCGGTTCAGGAACGGCAAAGTCATTTGGCAAACCGGGCAGCTCGCCTTGAAGAACACCACCAGCGCCGCCCGGCCTTGCCGCAATTGGGCGAGGCTCATCGGCCGCCCGTCAAGGTCGGGTAGCGTGAACTCCGGTGCGGGCGCTCCGTTCAAAATCATGGGCTTCTGCTTGATCACTAATCCCCTATGGTCTGTAGCTAGGCCTTCCGCGCAATCACAATTAGCGACAGACCCTTCCAGGGTAGCAGCGGATCGAGCAGACGCCAAAGCCAAACCGTCTTATCGAAAAGCTTCAAAAACACCTTGCTCAATTTTTCCACGCCCAGGGCGCGGCTGGAAATCCACCAGAAAAAGGCGCCCATCTTGTTCAGCTGAATGGTGCGCTCAATGGTGAAGCCGGCTTGCCGCGTCTGCTGCTCGATCGTCTCGCGCGTGAACCGTTGGCGATGGCCGAGTGTGCGGTCGAGCGAGCCGAATAGCCCCGGCCCTTGCGGCACCAACAAGACTAGCTTGCCTTGCGGCGAAAGGCACTCGTGCAAACGCTCGAGCACGGCCGCTGGCTGCTCCTGATACTCCAGCACGTTGACGCACAAGGCGGACTCAAACGGCCCCTCCAAATCGGCAAAGCCCTCTGGCTTTGCGGGGTCCAAGTGCTTCACCTCCACATTCGGCGTGCGCAGGAATCGATTCCACAGCGAATGCAGATACAACGGCTCCCGCTCCGCCACCACATAGCGACGGCGCTTGCCCATCAACTGCCCCGAGAGCGCGCCGATGCCCGCCCCGATCTCTAGCACCGTGTCGCCCAACTCCGGCCGGATCAGCCGTGTGAGCCAATTCAAATACTGCGGCGTGCCGGCCAGGTTATTCAGGAACATGCGGCCATAGGGCTGCTGATACAGGTCGTCAATCACCCAAAAGCGCAGGATCACCAGCAGCGCCTTTACGCCGTCCTTCCAGCCGATCTTCTTGCCCTCTTCGTAGGTCCGGCCGTGGTAGGAGATGGGCACTTCATAAATGCGCAGCCGCCGTTTGGCGCACTTCATGGTGATCTCGGGCTCAAAGCCGAAACGATCCGAACGCACGGGGATGCTCTTCAGCAGGTCCGTGCGGAAGACCTTATAACAGGTCTCCATATCGGTCAGGTTCAGGTTCGAGAACATATTCGAGATCAATGTGAGGTACTTATTGATCCGCGAATGCCAGAAGGGCAAGACGCGCGTCTGCACGCCGGCAAGATAACGGGAGCCAAAAACGGCGTCGGCGTGGCCGGAAAGTAGTGGCTTCAGCAGGACGGGGTACTCGTTGGGGTCGTACTCGAGGTCAGCATCCTGCACGATACAGAAGTCGCCGGTGGCCTGCTCGATCGCCGAGCGCACGGCAGCGCCCTTTCCACGATTCACCGCATGGCGAAAGAGGCGGATGCGAGGGTCACTGGCCGCCAGACGTTCGAGGATGGCGGACGTGCCGTCGGTGGAACAGTCGTCGACGACGATTAGTTCGCGGTCCATATTTTCGGGTAATGGAGCCGCCAGAACCTGGCGCAAACTGCGCTCCGCCACTGCCCGCTCGTTGTATACCGGAATCAGAATGGAAAGCTTCACTGGATCCCTATCAGTATAGTAGGATTCGGGTTATGCCCCGCACTTCGATCGCCCTGGCTTGATATCCTGGAGGCCAAGAACGGCCCCAGCGATGAGCGATTTATTGGCGCTGATTTCTGTCGACCCTCAGGTCTGCTTCGGTAAGCCCTGTATTCGCGGCACCCGGATCTGGGTTTCCTTGTTGCTCGATTTTCTCGCCGTCGGCTCCACATCGTGCAGATTCTGGAGGACTATCCCCATCTGCAACGCGAAGACATTTTGGCCGCTTCGGCCTACGGCGCGGAGATGACCCGCGTTCGCTTTGTGGATCTGCCCACCATCGTTGCCGCGTGAAATTCAAACTCGACGAGATCTTCGGCCGTCCGGTTTCTCACGGCCGCCAGTCTCGCCCCGTTTCGGCTCAGCACGAGGCCATATAATAACGAGCGATGACTCGCCGAAACTTCGCTCACACCGCCGCCCTCACCGCCGCTTCCTACCAACGCATCCTCGGCGCTAACGACCGCATTCGCCTCGGGGCCATCGGCACCGGTGGCCGCTGCCAATACTTGATGCGGCTCGCCAACCAGGCCGGCGGCTGTGAGTTCGCCGCTGTCAGCGACGTCTACCCGCTGCGTATGGCCAAAGCCAAGGCGACCCTTGCCCCCGCTGCCCGCGAAGTAGCCGACTTCCGCCGGATTCTCGCCGACGCCAGCATCGACGCCGTCATCATCGGCGCGCCGGACCACTGGCACGTCCCCATGTTACTCGCCGCCATCAGCGCCGGAAAAGACGTCTATCTTGAAAAGCCACTTACTCATTCCCTGGAGGAAGGCGCCATCGCCATTGACGCCGTCAAGCAGTCGAACCGCGTCGTCCAGGTCGGTTATCAGCAACGCAGTTATCCGCATATTCAAGCCGCGCGCCAGATCGTGCAGAGCGGTGAATTGGGCCGCATTCCCTTAGTGCAGAGTTACTGGTATCAGAATTACAATCGGCCGCTCTCCACTACCGAATTCGGCCTCAATGGCATCGACTGGAAGGCTTGGCTCGGTAACGCCACGCCGCGCGAGCCCGACGAATTGCGCTACCGCCGCTGGCGCTGGTTTTGGGATTATGGCAACGGCACCCTGACTGACCTTTACTCGCACTGGGTAGATACCATTCATTGGCTGATGGATGATTACCAGCCCATTACGGCCCAGGCCTCCGGCGGCAACACTTACTTTAAGGACTGGGAGTGCCCCGATACCCTAACCGCCGCTTACAAATACTCCAAAGGCTTCGTCAGCACCTACGACAGTACGCTCGCCCAAGGCTTCGAAGACGGCGGCATGGTCTTTCGTGGCGACAAAGCCACCTTACGGCTCGATCGCTCGGGTTACCAGCTCTACACCGAAGCCGACATCCGCACCCAGAAGACCGTACGCCCCACGCCGGCGCGCACCGCCAAGGCGGCGGTCGATGGCACCTTGCCGCATATCCAGAACTTCCTCGCCTGCATCCGCAATCGGCAAACGCCTGCCTCCGATGTGGTGAGCGCCGTCGCCGCCGCCAACGCCGCCCACCTGGGCAACCGCGCTTACCAGACTGGTGAGACCGTGCTCGCCACGGCCAAGCCCTCCGAATGGAAGCCCCTTTGGAACGAACGCGACCTCAGCGATTTCATCGTCGATACGGCCTCCTGTTGGAGCGCCGCCAACGGCGTCATCACCGGCCGTCACGAGGGGCAGAAATACAACGACTTCCTTCGCACGCGCGCGCTTTATGACAACTTCGAGCTCAAGCTCGAGTTTCGACTGCGCAATGGCGAGGGCAATTCGGGCGTCCAGTTTCGCAGCGTGCCCGTGCCGGATTCGCACGAGGTTTCGGGCTACCAGGCCGATATCGGGCCGCAGTACTGGGGCGTGCTCTACGATGAGTCCCGGAGGAAGAAGGTCTTGCAGGCGCCGCCGGCCTTAGCCATCGCGTCGCTCAATCCGTCCGGCTGGAATCAGTACGTCGTGCGGGCCGATGGCAACTTCATCTCCATATATCTGAACGGCATTCGGACTGTCCACTACGTCGAGAACGAGCCCGGTCTGCTCCGCCGCGGCTTTATTGCGCTTCAGGTTCACTCCGGGCCGCCGATTCAGGTGGAATTTCGCGGAATTGTCATCCGCGAGTTGTAATCTAAAAGAATGCCAAAATCTCTGCTCGCTATCCTACTCTTCTCCACTCTGTCCTTCGGTGCCGACACCTTCATCACGGCACCATATCTGCAACTGGGCGCCTCCGCCAACGATGCCACGAAGCTCTCGCTGATGTGGCACACGCCGGACGCGCCAGATGTGGCGCCCAAGTTCGAGGTGCGGGTAAAACCGGCCGGCGGCACGAAGTGGGTGCCGGCCGCGGGCGTCACTCACCGCCGGATCGCCGTGCGGGAAATTGCGCCGCACCTGGTTTATACCGCGGAGTTGAAAGGCTTAAAGCCCGGCCTTGAATTCGACTACGAAGTGTCGCGCGACGGCACGGTGGTCTTCACCAGCCGCGGTCTGGCCCGCAAGACAGCGGCTCAGAGCTATAAGTTTGTCGTCTTCGGCGATAGTGGCCAGAATAACGCGCCGCAGAAAGCCGTTGCTAAACAAGTTACTCGCCTCATGCCGGACTTTGTCCAGGTTACCGGCGATATCGTCTATGGCCGCGGCCGCATCAGCGAATATCGAGAGAAACACTTCCCCATTTACAACAGCGAAGCGGTGCCCTTGCTGCGTCAACGCCCGATGATCGGCGTGGTGGGCAATCACGATACCGCGACTTCGGATTTAACCAAATACCCCGATGCTTTGGCTTACTACTACTATTGGACCCAGCCCCTGAACGGCCCCGACGTCGAAGCCGCTGGCCAGCCCCGTAAGTTCGAGGGCGATGCCGCCGATATTCAGGCCGTCCTTGCCGGAGCCGGCGACTCCATCAAGCGCATGGGCTCCTTCTCCTTCGACTACGGCAACGCCCACTGGGTGGCGCTCGACATGAATACTTATCTCGATTGGTCCGCGCCCAAGTTGCGTGAATGGCTCGAGAGCGACCTCAAGGCCGCTCAATCGGCCACCTGGCGATTCGTCACTATGCACCAGCCGGCCTTTAACTCCTCCAAGGCCCACTTTAAGGAGCAGCATCCCCGCTGGGTAGCAGACTTAATGGAGAAATACCATGTCGACCTCGTATTTGCTGGTCACGTCCACAATTACCAACGTACTTACCCGCTCACCTTCAAAGTGGCGGCCAACGCCCCGAAGCTGGGGGTAGTTCCGGGAGAATTCCAGTTCGATCGGGAATTCGATGGCGTCACGAAAACCAAAACGAAATCGCCCATCTACATCGTCACCGGAGCGGGTGGAGCGGGCCTTTACGACCCCAAGCAGGGCGACGATCTTCCCAGTTGGCAAAGTTTCACCACAAAGTTCGTCTCAGACGTCAACTCATTTTCGTGGATCGAAGTGACGGGTAAGAAGCTCGATTTCAAACAGCTTGATTCCACCGGCCGCGAAGTCGACCACTTCGTCCTAACCAAGTAACTTACGGTGCGAGTGTCCGTTTGTACTGTCCGACAATCTTGTCGACATACAATTGCGTTTCGCGATACGGCGGCACGCCGTTGTACTTGGCCACCGCGCCGGGGCCCGCGTTGTAGGCGGCCAGGGCGCGGCGCAGTTGGTCCGGCTGATTCTGATATTGGAGCAGTAAGTCCTTCAAAAGCCGCGCGCCGGCTTCGGCGTTTTGCTCGGCGTCGTGCGGATCCACGTTAAGGGCGGCGGCGGTGGCGGGCATCAATTGCATCAGGCCGATGGCTCCCTTGGGCGATAGCGCCAAGGGATTAAACGCAGATTCGGCCCGCGCCACCAGCTTCACAAACTCGGGCGGCAAGCCATGCTTTTCGGCCGCCCGTTCTACTAGTTGGACGGGGGTGGCCGCCGGCTGGGGCGGCAGTTCCGGTTTGGGGGAAGGCGCGGCCACGGCGGCCATCGTCGGAACGTCCGCAATCGGCTCAAATTCCAGCACCTGGTCAGCGGGCAGGCGCGTGATGCCTTGGGCCGTGTAAAGCACCACTTCCCGGCCCTGTAGTTCGTGCCGGTCGACGCGGAGCGAGAAGCCGTTCGCGAGAACCGCCAACTCCGCGCCAAGCAGGGCACCAGGAAACGTAAACCACGCAATCAACCGCATCATTAGGGATAGACGTCTCCCAGGTCGTTTGCGTTGAGACCAACCGCGGCCCGGCGCGCACCTTTGTTGCGGCCCGCGTCTAAGTTGTTGAAATTCAACAGCGCATTGAACAGCAAGAAGAAGCTGCCCTGCGTCTGATGGCGCCACATGGGGTTATTGGCGAAAAGCAAAAAGTGGCCTTGGCCCCGCGGCACATCGACCACGGCGGGCTTCGAGGCCAGTTCCCGTCCGCCCGTCAACATGCCGGAAACCAGCAAATTGGGCTCGTCAGCGAAGCGCAAAACGACCCGCGGCCGTTGGCTTTCGGGCAACACATAAGCGCGCATCTGCTCCAGCATTTCGGCCGAAGCCGGCGCCTCTTCTCCCGGCGGCGGCGGAACGGGGCGCGGCTGCGGTGCGACGTAGGGCCTGCCTTGGGGTACGTCCGGATCGGTTACCGACCCGCGGCCCGTGGGGCGTCCAGCGGCGGGCGCTTCGGGCCCTTCGGAAGGCAACCCAGTCACGCGGACGTTAAAGACCGGCGCCTGATTAAAGTACACCGGCAAGGTGCGGCCGTAGCCATAAGCGATCGGGCTCAACTCGTCGGCGATGCGCGAGCGGAGCACGCTGCCCCGCGCGTTCAGGGTCGGCGTCGCTTGGATGGTGACGCCATCGATCAGTCCGTAGTCGATCGGCAACGAAGCGTTGCCGGCCACCGTGACGAACAGCCCGCCGGCTTCCACAAACTTAGCGATGTTCTGCACGCCCTCCAGGCCCATACCGCCCCGGATGTCGTCGGTTTGGTCGGGCCCGGTGCCGAAGTTCGGCGTCAGGGCCGACGCCTTCCACGGAATCGGCTCCGCATTATGCAGCGGGATGCCATTCACCAGCCGTTGGGCTGAGGCACCCACCGGCCCCAGAATAATCACGTCCCACTTGGCGCGCAGGTTCGCATTGCGCAAGGCATGGTCGGAGACGTAATCGTACGGAATCCCCAAGCGGTCGAACTCCATGCGATACCAGCCCTCGCTCTGCGTGTTGAGCCAAGTGTGCACCAGCGCGATGCGCGGCATCGCGAGTTCGTGGCTCGCCACCTTGGGTAACTCGGCCAAGGCGTAGACGGTAAGGCCGAGGTCACGGGCCTCACGCTCGACGCGGGCGCGCAGATCGCTGGGGTTGCCTGCCGTCCGGATCAGGAACGCACCGGGCGCGAACTCCTGGCCCGAGAAGCGGAAGGCCTCTTCGAGCGCCTGCATCTTAATGTCTTTCAAGCGCACCCGGAATTGCATGAGTTCCACATCGGCGTTGTGCGCGATTAAGAAACCAGCCGGGGCGGCGTCGCCCACCATCTTGTAACTCGCTTTGGGCGGCTCGGTGACTAAGGTCATCGAAGCCTTCAAGATCGTGGGATCCGTCACCCTTACCGTTTGAATATTCCGCAACGCGCCCAACGTCCAGCCGGTATCGTCATATGGGCGCGGGTCGCTCGCGTTGTAATACTGGGTGTCGAGTAACATGTCCGCTTGCCGGCTATAGGGCTGGTCCATGCGAATTACGTAACTGCCCTCCCCATTGCCGCCCACCGTTTCGGTAAGCCGGTGGACTTCCACGCCTTGCGCCCGCAGTAAGTTCACTAACCCCGCCACTTGGCCCGGCCGCGGGTCATTCCCCGGAATCACATAAGCCGCCGGACCCTCCTTGGCCGCTTTCTGCACGCTGCGCTGGCTCTTCAGATAGAAGTTTTCAAGGAACGTAACCTTATTATTAGCCACGTAGTTCATGGCGATCAACAAGCCGCTCTGCTGTAAGTTCACATTATTCCGCATCGACCAGCGCACCTTCTCAAACGGCGGATTGGGACGGAACCAGGTGCGGCTGGTGCTGGAGCCGGGCAAAGTACGGTCACGCGTGTCGGCGCCGCCGTTGCCAAAAGTTTCGTAAAAGCGCCCGATGGAGTTATGCCCTTGCGCGGCCATAAACATGTAATTGGCCGCCCAACCGTCGTAAAAGCCATGGGTCCACACGCCGGGCACGCCGCGCTTGGTCAATTCTTCAATCTCGTTGTAAGCCAATTTCTGCCATTCGTTCACCACAATGGGATCAATCCAGGCGTTATAAGGTCCCATGCCGGTGGAGATATAGAGATAGGGCACGCTCTCGTGTAAGTCGTGCATCACCTGCGGGTGATAGTTAAAAAACGTCTTCATCACCATCTGGCTCAAATTTAACGACAGCGACATCCCATCGCGGTTATTATCATGCGCCACGTATTTACCCCAATAAAGTAACGGTGGCGCGACTTTATTGGGGTTAGCCTTGCGCCAGCGGTATAGGTCCACCATGCGCTCGCGGCCATCTACTTCGGTCACCGGCGTCATCATCACTACCGCATTCTGACGAATATTCCGTATTAACGGCGTATCCTCCACCGCCAGCCGATACACCAGTTCCATCAGCATTTCGGGCGACCCGGTTTCGGGCGAATGCAGGCTGCCGGTCATCCAATAAAAGGGCAGACCTTCCGCGATCAGTGCCTTGGCATCGGCGTCGCTGATTTTGCGCGGATCGGCCAGCCGGGCGGTAATCTCCTTCAGGCGGTCCAGACGGCCGAGATTGGCTTCGTCGGAGATCAAGGCCAGAATCGTCTCCCGGCCCTCCTCACTCTTGCCGAGCGAAATCACCCGCACCCGCTTCGTCGCCTTCTCCACCTCGCGAAAGTAACGATGGACGTCGGCGGCATAAGTCAGATGGTCCGGCGCGCCGGCGATATGCCCCAAAAACTTTTCCGGCGTCGGCACGGTGGACGACGCCGGTAAGTGGTCCACCAACTCGGTCAAAAATTGGGGGTCCGTGGTGAACTGCTTGATCTTACTGCTGTAGCCGGGGTCGGCGGGTTGCCCGTTCACCAGAAACGGCACGGCGCACGCGAGCGCCAGGAGCGTGGACTTCGAAGGCATGCCCATCAGAATACCGCCTTTTTCGCACCCCCCGGCGGTCATCCGGCAAGGCGTAGACCGCGTCCCGAAAATTCGGAGGCACTCCGGGTTCCCGCGGCCTACTTTTCGCCCTGGGCGGAGAGCGCCAAGTCATAAAGGTTGGGCGTAGTCGAGCCAGTTCGGAGCGGACAATTTGCCCACGCGAGGGGACAAAGTGTCAAGCTAAGCCGGGCGAACTGCCGCTTCGAGGGCGGTGGTTAATCGGCTTTGCTCGTCCGCGGAGAGCGGCGCGCCGTTTTTAGTGACGTAGAAGACATCCAGCGCCTTGGTGGCTTCCGTATCGATCAGCACCACGTCGATGCTGCAGCCCTGCTCATTGATGGCCGACGCCAAATCATACAGCAGCCCCGGCCGGTCCTCGCTCACGATCTCCACCAAGGTCGACTTGGCATTCTCCCGCGAACTCACCTCCACCACGGGTGTCAATTTCATCCGCGTTTTCGGCTTCGGTCGCGACTTCAGCAGGCGCGGCACGTCGAGTTCACCCTTCGCGGCCTGGGTGGCACGCTTACGCACCGTCTCCACTTCGGAAGGGTTCAAGTCGAGCGTACGCAATGGGTCGGCGAAGTGGAAGATATCCAGTAACCGGCCCTGCGCGTTAGCGAAGGCCTCTACCTTGAGGATGTTGAAGCCGAAGCTGGCGAGAGAGCCGGCGAGGGCGGCGAAGACACCGGGACGGTCCGGCGCCGCGACCGCCAGTTCCCAGGCCCCCTGCTGCTTGCGCAACTCCACCGCGACTCCCAGCGTTTGGCTCAGAGTCGCCAAGGCAAAGTGGCCCTCAATGTCGGCCGGCGTGTGGGTGCGTAGGTAACGGGTGGGGAAGCCTTCGAGCCAGTGGGAGAGAGCGGGACTCTCACCGGGGGCACCATGGATGACGTCGGAGCCAAGCTCGCGCGTCAGTTCGCGGCGAATCGTGCGATAGGCGCGCCAAAGCTGTTCGGCGCGCCAAGGCGTCATGGTGGACGGGTTTACGGCGCTGATGTCGGCGAAGGTCAGCAAGGTGAGCATCTTCAACTGCTCCAGCGTTTCCACGCGATGGGCGGCTTCCTCAATGACGGCCGGATCGGACAGGTCGCGCGACGTGGCAATCGTCGACAGATCGAGGTGATGCTCAATCAGAAAGAGAATCGCCTTGGCTTCGAGCGGCGGCGCGCCCCACCGCGCCAGCACTTCGCGGGCGATACGCTCGCTCTCCTCAGCGTGTTCCTTACCCGTCCCCTTGCCGATATCGTGCATCAGGAGGGCGAAGCGCAGCAAGGGCAGCCCTTCGGCCTCGGTCCACAGCTCGGCGAAGCGCTGAACGGCCGGCTCGGTGGCGAATGGCAACTTCTCTAGCGTCTCCAGCGCCACCAACGTATGCTCGTCAACCGTATAGCGATGGTAGAAGTCGCGCGTCACCAGGCTTTCGACATGCTCCCATTCGGGCATCAGCGCCGCCATGGCGCCCGTTTCGTGCATCGCCCGCAGTGCGACCGCGGCATGCGGCTGCGACAGCATGTCACGCCACCAGGACCAGGGCGGGGGGCTGTTGGCCATCGCCACCCGCCCGGCCACCAGCCGGTCCTCAGCTTCCGCCGAAAGGCGCAGGCCGTGCCGGGCGAGAAATTCAAACAGCCGCAGCTTCAGCGCCACGTCGGCAACGCCGCGTGGGGCGCGAAAGAGCACCCGGTCCTTACTCACCGTAAAGTCGGAGTTCGAAACCCGCGTCCGGAAGTCGCGAAAGACGCTCAGCAGGCCGCTGGTGGGGCCTTCATGCCGTTCAATGGCGCGCTGGGCGGCGCGAAACACCAGGCGAGCGTGGTGGTAATAAGCCCGCATCAGCGCGTCAGGGTTCTCGGCCAAAACCTCCTGAAAATCAAAGGTCAGCACGTTCGAATCGCGCTTCGCGGCATCGTGCAGGCCAAAACGCGTTTCGTAAAAAAACTCGCGCGACGGCTCCAGCATGAGCGTATCTTCGCGCAGCCAATGCAAAAGATTCAGATCGCGCAGGCCACCCGGGCCTTCCTTCAAGTCGGGCTCCAGGTGATAGATGGTGTGCTGAAACTTTTGGTGACGCCCAGAAGCCAATCGGCACATATGGCGGTCGAGCACGGCGCGTTTCGATTCGAGGAATTTGGGCAGCCGCTCCTGCAGCTTCTGCCAAAGCTGCTGGGAGCCGGCCAGATAGCGCCGGTCCAGCAAGCTGATGGTGCGTTCGATGTCGAGCTCATCCAGCTTGGAGCACTCGTCCACCGTGCGCAAGCCTTGCGAAAGCCGCAGGTTCGCGTCCCACAATTGGCGTTGAAACACCGAGATCGCGTCGCGCTCTTCGGCGGACTCCGGTATCTTGTCCACCAACACCAGGATGTCGATGTCGGAGCAGGGGAACAGCTCACTGCGGCCGAAGCCGCCCACGGCTACCAACGCCAAGCGCTCGCCGAAGCGAGCGCTTAGTGCGGTTTCGTAAGAGTCACGAACCTGCGATTCCACCTCCAGCAGGCGTTCGCGGAAACGAGGGTTTCTAAAGGGCGGTGTCGCTACGGTCATCGTTGCGGATCCGGATGGCTTCGACGACGTCATAGACGAAGATCTTGCCGTCTCCAATTTTACCGGTCCGGGCGGCCTTCACGATGGTGGCCGTCACTTCGTCAAGACGATCCGCGGGGATCACCATCTCCAGCTTCACCTTGGGCAGCAGGTCCACCTGGTACTCCTGGCCCCGGTAAACCTCTTTATGGCCTTTCTGGCGTCCGTGTCCACGAACCTCCGAGATGGTCATGCCGTCTACGCCAATCGCCTTGAGCGCTTCCTTCACTTCTTCAAGTTTGAAGGGTTGAATAATGGCTTCGATCTTTTTCATGGTTTGTGATTCTCCGCTGGCCTTACGATTCGTAGCTATAGCCGTCTTCACCGTGTTGCGAAAGATCGAGTCCGTCGATTTCCTCGTCGCGGCTGACGCGCACGCCGATTACGACGTCGACAATCTTCAGGATGACAATGGTGCCGACGATGGCCAAGCCCCAGGCGATGGCCACGCCGATCATCTGGTTCATCACCTGCGCGGCGTTGCCCTTGTCGAGGTTGAGCAAGCTGTTGACGCTCTTGTCGGCGAAGACACCCGTCAGGATCGCGCCCAACGTGCCGCCAATGCCGTGCACACCGAAGGCGTCCAAGGCATCGTCGTAGCCCAACATGTTCTTGACGATCGCTACCATCACGAAACAGACTACACCCACCAGCAGGCCCATAATGAGCGCGGAGACAGGAGTGACGAATCCAGCGGCCGGCGTGATGCAGACCAAACCAGCGACGCAACCAGAGATGGCACCCAGCACTGTGGGCTTACCGTGCTTCACCCACTCGGCAGCGGTCCAACTGAGCGTAGCGGCCGCGGCGGCCAAGTGCGTCGTCAGGAAGGCGGCGCTGGCCAGCGATCCGGCGCCCAGGGCCGAACCGGCGTTAAAGCCAAACCAACCCACCCATAGCAGGCAAGCGCCTACCGTGGCCAGCGTCAAGCTATGCGGCTTCATCGGCTCGTTAGGATAACCCACGCGCTTACCCAAGTACAGTGCGCAGACCAAGGCCGAGACACCGGAAGTGATATGCACCACCGTGCCGCCGGCAAAGTCAAGACAAGGGATCGTGCCGCCCAGGAAGTAATTCAGCAAACCGCCCTTGCCCCACACCATGTGGGCCATCGGCAGGTATACCAGGCACAGCCACAGCGTCATAAAGAGCAGCATCGCCGAAAACTTCATCCGTTCCGCGAAGGCACCGCAGATGAGGGCCGGCGTGATAATCGCGAACATCATCTGGAAGATGGCAAAGGTTTGGTGCGGGATGGTGGCGGCATAGTCGCCCATGGGATCCGCGCCGACCCCCTGCAGGAGGAAATATCTCAGGTCACCGATGAAGGGCGAACCTTCGCCGAAGGCCAGCGAGTAGCCGAAAACCGCCCACAGTACGGACACCAAACCCATCAGGATGACGCACTGCATGAAGACGGATAGTACGTTCTTCTTGCGCACCAGACCGCCATAAAACAACGCCAAGCCGGGGCCTGTCATCATCAGCACCAAGGCCGAAGAGACCAACACCCAGGCATTGTCGCCGGAGGTCTGCGCGGATTTGACGGCCGCCTCAAGGGCGGTGATTTTCTGCTCGACGGTTTGCGCCGGAGCCGGGGTTTGAGCCAGGGCGGTGCCCGCCAAGGTGAGCAGAGCACCGAGCTGGAACAGACCGGGCCGGAGGAGACCGGGCCTTATGAGATTGGGGCGAATCATAAATGCAATCCTAGTGTGATGGAGGCAATGAGGGAAATCGATAATTCTTATGACCCCCCAAAGCCTAGTGTTACCCTCTAGACTTGATTGATGGACGCGCTTCCTTATCTGGCCGCGGCCGACGCCCCGCGCGATTTCAATTTGCCCCTGGCGATGCTGCTGATTTTCGGCGTCGCCAAGCTTTTGGGCGAGCTCTGTATCCGTCTGCATCTGCCGGCTCTCGTGGGCGAGATCCTGGCCGGTGTACTCATCGGACCATCGGTTCTCGGATGGATCGCGCCCAATCCCTTCTTACATTCCCTCTCAGACCTTGGCGTGATGTTCCTCCTCTTCACCGTCGGGCTCGAAGTGCGCGCCGCCGAACTGAAGCGGGTGGGCGGCCCCGCGACCCTGGTAGCGGCCGGCGGCGTCGTGTTGCCGTTCCTCGCCGGTTGGGGAATCTTGACCTTTTCCGGTGCCGGGCAAACCGCGGCCTGTTTTGCTGGCGCGGCCTTGGTCGCCACCAGCGTCGGCATCACCGCGCAAGTGCTGCAAAAGAGCGGATTGCTTTACCTTCGCTCCAGCCGCATCATCCTGGTGGCCGCCGTCATCGATGACATCCTGGGCTTGATCGTCCTCGCCGTGGTGAGCGGATTGTCGCGCGGCCAGTTGAATCTTTGGGACATCGGCCTCACGACATTCTTCTCCATCGGCCTCTTCGTCCTCGCCATTCAGTACGGGTCTCGAGCGATGGCCCGGGCCGTGCCCCGCGTCCGCAAATCGATGCAAGCCGCCGAAGCGGACTTCGCCATCGCCATCACCGTGCTCTTTGCCTTGGCGCTCTTGGCCCAGTATGCGGGCGTGGCGGCGATCGTCGGCGCCTTTCTGGCCGGCGTCGTGCTGGCCGGGCAACTCTCTGGCCGCGCGCTCGATTTTGCTCGCGGCGCCACCGAACTGCTGGTGCCCTTCTTCCTGGTGGGCATCGGGCTCAACCTGGAAATCGGCGCTTTGCGCGATCCGGCCACGTTGCTCCTCGCCATGGTGCTACTGCTGGCGGCGGTGCTCACCAAGATCGTCGGCTGCGGGCTGGGCGCCTGGCGCTTTGGCCGTCAGGATGCCCTCCGCATCGGCGTCGGCATGGTGCCGCGCGGCGAAGTCGGCATGGTGGTGGCCCAGTTGGGGCTCACCTTGGGCGTCGTCAGCCCCAGCCTCTACGCCGTCACTGTGTTCATGGCCGTCGGCACCACGGTGGTCGCGCCGCCGCTGCTCGCCTGGGCCTTCCGGGGCGCTGAGGCGCGGCATGTCGACCCGGATGCGGAGATGCCTTCTATTGGGTAAGATCAAGGCTTATGCAAAAGTCGATCTTCGCTGTTGCTCTCTTGGCCGCCAGTGCCGCTGCCTGGGCCTGGCAGACGGCCTCCGTCAAGCTACCCGCCCCCTACGCCACCCCGTCGTCCACCAATCGCGCCCAGGTGATTGACCGCCCCAATGGCGCCAAGCTCAACCTGCCGGCCGGTTTCACCATCGCCGAATACGCCAGCGACTTCAACCGCCCTCGTTACATGCTCCAAGGGCCCTCCGGCGAAATCCTGCTCACCGACTCCACCGAGAACGGCAAGGTTTATTTGCTCTTCGACAAAAACAAAGACCAAGTCGCCGATGGCCGCAAAGAACTCCTCACCGGCCTCGACCGTCCCTATGGCCTCGCCTTCCACGAAGATTATCTCTACGTCGCCGAAACCACCTCGCTCAAGCGCTATAAATACGACGCCAAAGCCCTGACCGTCGGCGCCGGCCAGGAACTCGTCAAGCTGAATGACTTCGGCAAAGGCCACTGGACCCGCACCATCGCTTTCGATAGCAAAGGCAAGCTCTACCTGGGCGTCGGCTCCCAAAGCAACGTCGACCACGGCGAGCCCGTCATGCGCGCCGCCATCTCGAAGATGAACGCCGATGGCACCGGCCAGGAGATCTTCGCCACCGGTACGCGTAACCCCACCAGCATTCGCTTCTACCCCGGCACCGATACGCTCTGGAGCGCCGTGCAAGAACGCGACGGTTTAGGCGACGACTTAGTTCCCGACTATCTCACCTCCATTAAGCAAGGCGGCTTTTACGGCTGGCCCTACTCTTACATTGGGCCGAATGCCGATCCGCGCCGCGATGAAAAGCCGGAGTTAGTGGCCAAGACGATCGTGCCCGATATCGTACTAGGCGCCCACGTCGCGGTCCTCGACTTTCTGCCTTACACCGGCAAGCAATTTCCCGCCGAATATCGCAATGGCGTATTTATTGCCCAACACGGCAGTTGGAATCGTTCGCAGCGCATTGGCTACAACGTGATGTTCGTGCCCTTCAAGGACGGTAAGCCCTCCGGCCCGCCTAAGGAATTCCTCACCGGTTGGATGCTGTCGCCCAGGCAGCGCGAAGTATGGGGACGCCCCGTCGGCTTTCTGCAATTGCTTGACGGTAGCCTGCTGGTTACCGACGACGGGGCAAACAAGGTTTGGCGCATCTCCTACAAAAACTAGCCCGGTGATTTCTTGCTCACCCTGAACCCCCCGCATTCTGCCCCGTCTAGCCCACCGCACAAGCGGTGGGGCACACGGGCCCTCAAGCCTGCCCTACTCTCACTCCTGACGCTGTCGGCCACCCTAGCCGCCCAGAGCTTCTCGCATGCCGAAGCCTTGCGCACAGTAAAGAGCTGCCAGCCGTGCCACGCGCCGATCCCTAAGTCGACCGCGATCTCAAAGCGCGAAGCGCGGCCAGTGCATTGGGTGAAATTCTCCCATGCCACGCATGTGCAGTTACCCGGCATTGCCCAAGAGTTAATGAAAGCGATCGACACAAAGAAGTATCTCGGTATCGTCGCGCCGGACCTGCGTCAGGCCCTCGAAAGTAAGAACGTCTGCCAAGCTTGCCATCGCGGTATGTCCGAAGTTACCGGCGCCTTGGCCAAGGCCAACTACCCGGCCATGGCCGATTGCCTCGTGTGTCACAACCGCATCGACCCGCCTTTCTCCTGCGCCCAGTGCCATGGGGAGGATGCCAAAACCTTGCAGCCGGCCAGCCACGTCGCCGGATTTATTGACTTACACACCAACAAGAACTCCGGCCTCGAAAAAGCCACCTGCGCCGGTTGCCATGGCCGCCGCTTCACTTGCATGGGCTGCCATTGATTCTTGCTATATAATTAGGCCACCTTCTGAGGAGTCCTCGTTATGACCCGTTTGCTTTTCCTTCCGCTGGCGCTGTGCGCCATGCTATCCGCCCAGACGCCGCAGGCGGCGATCACCGGCGCCGTTACCGATTCGCAAGGCGCCCTCGTGCCCGCCGCCACCGTCGTCGTCCGCAATGCCGACACTCAGCTCACTACCAGCGTGGCGACTAACGAATCCGGCTTATTCACCGCCCGCGCCCTGCCCATCGGCCGCTACACGCTAACCGTGGAGCACCCAGGCTTCAAACGCTACGTGCGCACCGGCCTGGTGCTCACCACCGGGCAGAACCTGGAATTGAACGTCCAACTGGACATCGGCCAGGCGACGGAAACCGTGAATGTCAACGCGCGCACTTCGTCGCTCGATACACGCACCTCCGACGTCAGCCAGCTGATTGAGAGCAAGACGATTGAGGATATGCCCATCGGCGATCGCCGGTCGATGAATATCATTAATATCACCGGCGCGGCGGTCTTCGTCAATTACGATTCCGGCGGCAAACCGAATTTCTCTTTGGCCGGCGGACGTACCCAAAGCCAGAATATTTTTATCGACGGGGGTACGGCCCAGAATATGCGATTGGGCATTGGGCAGATCGATACTGACCCGCCCGTCGAGAGTACTTCCGAGGTGAAAGTACTATCGAACAGCTACGCGGCCGAGTACGGCGGATCGGCGGGCGGAGTGATTATCGCTACCACTAAGTCCGGCACCAATCAATTGAAGGGCACGCTGTTCGAGTATCTGCGCAATGAGAAACTGGACGCGGGTAACTTCTTCGCTCCGTTCGTCAATGGCGAGAAAGTGCGTGCGCCCCTGCGTTACAATGTCTTCGGCGGCACCATCGGCGGCCCGGTGATGATCCCAAAATTGTACAAAGGCAAAGATAAGACGTTCTTCTATTTCTCCTATGAAGGTTCGCGCCGCAACGAAGGCCAAACCCGCCAGATGACCGTGCCCGACGACTTACAGCGCAACGGCGATTTCTCCCGCACGGTCAACGCCGCCAACGCCATGATCCCGATCTACGATCCGGCCACGGCCCGCGTCGAAGGCGGCCGCACGGTGCGGGATCTCTTCCCCGGCAACCGCATCCCCAGCCAACGCTTCGATTCCGTGGCGCGCAATCTGGTCTCTTTCTGGCCCAGCCCCAATCGCCCGCCGGACAACGTCACCGGGGCGAATAATTTCCGCGGCAATTGGGTACAAACCCTCACCCGCGATAACCTGATCGCGAAAGTGGACCATAACTTCTCTGAGAAGGACCGCGTGACCGCCCGCTACATGTATAACTCCGATGACTTGGGCCTCACCTCGGTTTTTCCGAACCCCGCCGCCGAGACGAATGGTACGGCGCTGCGGCATCAGCAGTTTACCTACGTTTCCTGGAACCGCGTGGTGTCGCCCACCAAGCTGAACGAGTTACGTTTCACTTATGGCAATCGGATTAATTGGCAACGTGCTTTGGGTTTAGACGGAAATTGGCCCAAACAATTGAACCTGCAGGGTCTGCCGGGCACGGCGCTTCCCCAATTCAACGTGCAGGGTTTTCAAACCTTGGGCTCGAACGCACAGGAACGGCGTCAGTTTCCCATTCAACAATTCCAGATCGTCGATAACTTCTCCTGGACCCGTGGCCGGCACGGCGTGAAGTTCGGCTTTGAATGGCGCCCCTCGATGAACTACGAGATCAATCTGCCCACCGCCTCCGGTGCCTTTACGTTCTCGCCCCTTTCCACCGGACAGCCCGGCACGGCGGCCAGCGGACTCGGCCTTGCCTCTCTGCTGCTCGGCCAGCCACTCAACTTCAGCGCCAACGCCACCCAGGTCCTCGATCGCCGCTCCACTTACTGGGCCGCGTTTATCCAGGACGATTGGACCATCTCCCGTAAGTTGACCCTGAACCTGGGGTTGCGCTGGGAACTCGATACGCCCATCCGGGATACCCAGAATCGCATGAACGGCTTCGCCATCGATCAGCGCAACCCAGTCTCCGGCACACCCGGCGTCGTTCGCTTCGCGGGTCAGAACGGCTGGCCGACTCTGCCCTACCGGACAGACTTAAATAACTTCGGACCCCGCCTGGGCTTCGCTTGGCGGCCCTTCGGCGAAAAGACCGTCGTGCGTGGCGGAGGCGGAATCTCCTTTGCCCACCCCTTCGACGCCGGGGTGCCCAACGCCGTGGCACTCGGTTTTTCGCAAAGCCTCAGCCTCAACTCGCCGGACAATGGAATTACGTCGCCCTTGATCCTACGCAATGGCTTAACTGGATTCAGCCTGCAGCCTCCAACCCTGAACGATAACTTCGGTGCCGTAGCGGTGGGCGCCCCGCCCAATCAAGCCGTAACGTTTTTCGAGAGTAACCGCGCCACCGGTTACGCGTTACAGTACAACCTCACCATCCAGCACGAGCTCAATGGCGGTATTTTGTTAGAGACGGCCTTTATCGGGAATAACTCCCGGAAATTGCCTAGCTCTGGTTTGTCGCTCAATCAGATTCCCTGGAATATCTTAGGCCCCGCCAACCAGTCGCAGCGCGATCGCCCTTTCCCGCAATTCACCGGCGTTACCGTGCAGAATCCCTCCCTCGGAGTATCGAATTACAACGCCTTTACCGCGCGCGTGGAAAAACGCTTTTCGGGGGGCTTTAACGTCCTCGCCACTTACACCTTCGCCAAGTTCTTGAATAACACCAACGAAGGCGGTACTTCGTTGGGCGCCGGTGCCGGGCCCTATTCGGACCTTTACAACCGCCGGCTCGATTACGGCCGCTCCGACAACGACGTTCGCAACCGGCTCACCTTTTCGAGTGTCTATGAAGTCCCCTTCGGCAAGGGCAAACGATGGGGCAGTTCGAATCCATTGCGCTACGTAATTGGCGACTGGGCCTTAGGCGCCATTGCGCTGGTGCAGACCGGCGCCCCGGTGACGATAACCACTCAGGTCGACACCCGCTTCAACTTCGCCGCCGGCGGCCTCCGGGCCAATGTGGCGCAAGACCCCAACCTCGGCGGCGATGCCCGCACCCTGGGCCGTTGGTTCGATACCAATGCTTTCTCTCAGCCGGCCAACTACCGCAATGGCACTGCCGGAGCGAGCATCGTCACCGCCCCTGGCAAAGTGAACTTCGACCTCAGCCTGTTGCGCAACTTTCCTCTGGGTGAAAACCGCAAGTTTCAGCTACGGGGCGAATTCTTCAATCTCTTCAACAAAGCCAACTTTGGTACCCCGGGCGCTGTCTTCGGCGCCCCCGGCTTCGGTGTCATCGGCGCGGCCGACCCTGGCCGCCGCGTCCAAATCGGCGCCCGCCTGGTCTGGTAGTGGCATCGGTCGCTAGACAGGCCTGGAGGCCTGTCCTACTCTTTGGCCTCAGTGTGGGACCGGCGTCCTCGCCGGTCGGAAGGAAGAACTATTCGCCCGGGCTGCTCAATTGCCGGCTGGCGATCGGATTATCCGGATAGTCCTTCGCCAGGCGGCGCAGCATCTGATCGCTTTCGGCCTTTTTCTTGTCCTTGCGATAGATCTGCGCCAAAATCAGTTGCGCAAAACCCTTCAGATAACGCCCGCCCACTGCGGCTTTACGCAGGTTGGCGATGGCCTGGGCACGATTACCCTCCGCCGCTTCCATCTTCATGAACGGCTTCAAAAAGAACGGGACGCTCGACACCAGATAGTCACTGAAGCCGATCGTAAACCAGGCGTCTTGTAAGTCCGGATGTGTCCGCGTCAGGCGTAACGCGTACTGTTGCGCCAGTTTCGCCGACACCCAACTTTGCCGATAGCTCTTTTCCACCAGCGCCAGGTAGTCGCGCTGAATGCCATGCACCAGCATCAGGGCCATTAACGCTTTAGCGTCGTCCGGGTCCTTGGCGATTAACGTTTGGGCCCGTCGCTCGGCGAGCCGGGCAGAAGCTTGAATGCGCTCCCACGTGGCCGGATCCGCCTTGCCCTCCGCCTTGCCGGCGCTCGGCTCCTGGGTGAGCAACTTCAAGCGCTCCAACTCGCCGAACAGGTCGGCGGCGGCCACGACGGCCGGGCCCAACGGGTCATAGTCGTTTTGCTGCGAGTATTCGCGAGCCAAAGTCCGGCCGGCGGCAAAATCGAAGCTGTAGATCCGCGCAAAGGCCGCGTCGACCGTGGGTGCGGCGGAGGAAAAAGATATTAAGCAGGGGAGGGCGATCAGCAGACGTTTTAGCATAGAAGAAAGAGCGAACTAACCGGTAGAACTATAGTAACAATACTTGTTCTATCGGTCCTGGGCTTCCAAATCTTTGACGCGCGCCAACTCTTTTTTGAACAAAGGGTTTTCTGGAAACTCACGCGTCAACTCATCCAATAGACGCACGCTCTGTGGCAAACGTTTCTCCCGAAGATGAATCAAGCTTAATAAAATTTTGGCAAAGGGACCCAAATATCGCCCGCCCTCCACAACCCGCTCCATTTTGCGCACCGCCAGCAGCTTGTCCCCCTGAGCATCGTCGAACTTAACAAACCACTTCACAAAGAAGGGCAGGCTGCCGAGAATGTATTCGGTGCTGCCTGTGGTGAGGTAGGCGTCGGTATAGGTGGGGTCGACTTTCAGCACCTGCAGTGCCAGCTTTTGCGCCTCTTTCGCGATGCTCAGGCTGGCGATCTGCCGCTTTTCGATCAGCGCCGTATAGTCCATGGTCATGCCGGAATTGATGGCCAAGGCGAAGAGGGCGTCGGAATCGTTGGGGTTGGCTTTCAGTCGCTGATTGGCGGCGGCCCGAGCCCGCTCCATGGTGGCAAAGAAAGCGGCGCGCCGGGCCGGATCGGGCTTCAAACCCTTCTTATCGGCAATGCGCTTGTCGTCGGCAAAGAACTCGCCTTCCAGCACCTTGAGCCGGTCGAGTTCAAAAAACAAATCCGACGAGGCGCGGAAAGTATGGCCCAGAGGATCGGCCGGCTCCTGCTGGATATAGTCGTCCAGCAGCCGATTGGCGCCATTGAAGTCGACATTGTACATCCGCTGCAACGCGGACTTCACCACCGCATTCGTCCGCGGCCCCGAAATCCGCGCCGGGCCCTGTGCCCAGGTGACCGGCGCCCAAGCGATCGGTAGCACGCACACCAGCCACAACTTAGCCGAAAAGACGTTCAAAGTAATCCCGCGTCCTCGATTCAATTTGCGTTAGTTCAATGGCCAGCGGTTGGTCATGCAAGTGGTCTGGAGTCCAGCGCGCCACCATGATGGCCAACTGCTGGCTCGCCACCGGCGTAGTCGGCAGGCTACCGGCAGCTTGGCCGTCCAACAGGCGCAAGCCATGGTCCACCGCGCGATAGAGGGTGGCAGCGTCAAGCAGAAAGCGAGCGTCGGCTCGTTCGAGATGGCCCATCTTCTCGACGATATCGATTCGCTCGGGAGTATTCAAGGTCTTAAAAAAGATTCCCGCCCCTTTCAGGCGCAGGTACATCAGCGAGAAGTCGATGTCATAGTAGCCTCCACGCCCGGCCTTGAGCGGATTCTCGCCGCCCTGTTCGCGCTCAATGCGCAGTCGCATCTGCTTCAGTAGCGGGCGCGAACGGCCGCTCTGGCCATAGCGCCGGAAGTCGAGTTCCTGCACTTCGTTCAAGAACTGCATCGCCTGCTCCGGATCGCCGGCAATAGCGCGGGCCTTCATATACGCGATGCCTTCCCACGCCTCTGACCGGTATTCGAAATACTCCTTGATCGCCGAAGCCGTTTGCACCAGCGGCCCCCCTTCGCCATTGGGCCGCAACCGTGTATCGACCGAGAGCACTTTGCCGCCGCCGGTGTAGGACGCGAGCAATTCAATCAGCCGCTCGGCCACCCGGGTCCAGAAGATGCGTTCGCCAGAGTCCGAATCGGGCAGGACGAAGACCAGGTCGGCGTCGGAGCCGAGGTCGAACTCTTTCACGCCCAGCCGTCCGAGCGCGATCACCAGCAACTGGTCGACGGGCGTATAGCCGGGTTCCAGGGGCGGATGCAAGCCGGACACTTGCCAAATCGCCATCTGGTAGGCGGCGCGGATGACGGCGTCGGCCAACAGCGACGTCTGCTCCAGAGTCTTGAAGACCGGCACCGCGAGCGCCAAGCTGGCCGCTTGCAGGCGGAACATTTCGCGACGGAAGAAGAGCCTCAGGTCGCTGGGTGTGGCGAGGTCGGCGGTGGTTTCGCGATAGTCTTCGGCCAGCTTGCGGTTCGCCAGAAATTGCAGGTCGCGCAGGTCAGCCAGCCAAGCCGGCATCCGCGTCAGGTGTTCGCCCAAAAAGGGCGAGTTCTCAAAGATATCGAGCAAGTGGCTCGCGAGCACCGGGCTCTGGTTCAGCCAGCCGAGCCAATCCGGGTTTGCCGCCGCAGCTTCGAGGAAATTCTCAAAGCTTTGCAGATTGCGCCGCGGGCGGCCTTGGCGCAAGGTGCGGGCAAAATCCGGCGCTAGGCCATCGATCAGGTGCAGCAGATTGGGCGAAACCGGCGGCGCTTCGCCGGGCGGCGGCACCGCCGCATACGAAGCCCGCGCCGCGGCAATCGCCGGGGCCGTTTCAATAAACGCCCGCGGACGTTGCGCGTGAATAATCCGGTCGTAGAGCGCTTGCACTTCGCCCAGGTGCTGATCCACCAATTCGAGCAACCGGGCGCCGGTGAGTACGGTGCCCGGCAGGGGCGGCGGCAGGCGACGGGCGAGCAACTCGAGTTCGCGCTCGCCCAAAGGCAGCACATGGGTTTGGGCATCGTCGGCAAACTGCAAACGGTGCTCAATGGCCCGAAAAAACTGATAGGCGCCAGAGAGCACCGAGTATTCGGGCACCGAGAGCAACTCCTTATCGCGCAACCGGGCCAGGGCCAGCAGCGTGCCTCCATGCCGCACCCACAATTCGCGACCGCCGTGCAGGCGCTGTAGGCACTGCACCAGAAATTCGATATCGCGAATACCGCCGCGGGCCAGCTTGATGTCGAGCCCGGCCTTTTGCTTTGCCTTCTGCTTCGCCAAATGTCGCTCGGCGATCCGCGCGCGCGATTCCGCGACGGCCTCGACACTGGCAAAGTCGAGCGTGGTCCGATAGATCATCGGCTCGACAAAATCGAGCAGCGCGCGGCCAGGGTCCAGTTCACCGGCGGCGACGCGCCCCTTGATCAACATCTGCAACTCCCAGTCGCGCGCGCGCCGGCTGTAGTAAGCCTGCGCGCCCTCAAGCGAGATCACCACTTCGCCGTGCCTGCCTTCCGGACGCAGCCGCAGGTCAACCCGGTAGCAAATACCGGCGGGCGTGTAGGCGGAGAGCATCTCCGTCAAATCCCTCGCCAGTTTGGCAAAGAACTCCTGATTGCTGATCGGCTCCGGCCCATCGGTTTCGCCGGCCCCGGAGTGGATGAAACTGAGGTCGATGTCGGAGGAGTAGTTCAATTCGCGCCCCCCCAACTTGCCCAGCGCGATCACCGACAGGCCGGCCACCGCGCCACTGTCCCGGCGCGGAATGCCATGGCGGGCGAAGAGGCTGGCCTTCACCTGGCGATACGAGACGTCGAGAATGGCGTCGGCGAGCGAAGAGATTTCGGCCGTCGTTTCGCCCAAAGTCGCCACGCCTTGCACGTCGCGCAGCACAATCCGCAGCAACTCGCGGCGGCGAAACAAAGCCAAATGATGGCTGATGGGCACGCCGGTGGTAGAGGCGAGCAGGATCTCGAGCCGATCGGCAAAGTCCTCAGTCGTGCGTCCGCGGGCAAGGTCGCCGTCGGCCAGCATTTGCTCCAGGATGGCGGGCTCCCGCAGCACTTCCTCGCCCAGAAAATTGCTCTGGCTGAACAAGGTCACCAGGGTCTGGAGTGCGAAGCTCGTGTGAGCGAGGCGATGGAAGACCTCCTCCTCCTCCACCAGCAAGCGGTCGAGTTTGTGGAGCGCGACGGCCGGGTCCGGGGACGATTGCAGGAACATTTCCAGCCGCGCCGAGATGCTAGCCGGAAGCGCCTCGCGCAGGCGAAGAGTGGGCGAGCTTCCGCTGGTGGTAGTGCCGAGAGTCAGCGTTCCGGCAGGATTAGACGGCGTGGTCAATGACTTCGATTATATCGCCCGGAAACACGGGCCCCGGCTGGAGCACGCGGCAATAGAAACCGGCGAGCCCCCAAGGCCCCTCCCCCGGCGCGCCGCGCTTCGAATAAACCTTGGCCTGGATGCCGGGGCCGTAGACGTCCAAATGGCGGCATGGCTGTCGCAGCTTGGTGATTTCAATGAGCGCCTGCCCGGCACGGAGCCGCTGACCGGCACGTAGTTCGCGGCGAGGCAATCCCGTCACCGTCAGGTTCTCGCCCAGCGCGCCAGGGTAGACCGCGAAGCCCAGCGCGTTGATCTCGTCGAGCGACTCCTGCGTCATCAGCAATAAGGCCTGGTGAGGCCCGCCGTGGTACTTGCGGTTACGCTGCACGTCACCCAATAGACCCTGCGCGGTGATCTCACCCTCGGCGATGGCGTGCTTGGGCATGCCGCCCGGCGAGATGTTGAGCTGAAGAATTCGGCCTCTCATCCTCCCATTCTGGCATCCTCTAAGCAGATGAAGCTGGTAGTAACGAATGACGACGGAATTGACGCGCCGGGCCTCGCCTCCCTGCTCGAGGTGGCGGAACGCTTCGCCGAAGTATACGTGGTGGCCCCGGCCGAGGAGCATTCCGCAGGCGGACATCGCGTTACGGTGAAGGGCGCCATTCGCGTGGATCAGCTCAGCCGCACCCGCTTCCGCGTCCACGGAACTCCTGCCGATTGTGCCCGCCTTGCCCTCACCGAACTCGTCCCCGACGCCCAATGGCTGCTGGCCGGCATCAACGAAGGCGGCAATCTGGGCGCCGACGTCTACATGTCCGGCACCGTCGCGGCGGCCCGTGAGGCGGCCTTGCTGGGTGCGGGCGCCGTGGCCTTGTCCCACTACGTCAAGCGGACCTCGCCGCTCGACTGGTCCCTGGCCGAGTCGCGCACCGAAACCGTGCTGGCGCGCTTGCTCGCTCAAAACCCCGCCGCGGGCGAGTATTGGAACGTGAATCTGCCGCATGTCCCCGGCGAGGTCGCTTGGCAGGAGTGCCCGCTCGATCCTTCGCCTATGCACGTCGGCTACCGGCGCGAAGGCGACGGCTATGTGTACTCCGGCAGCTATCAGGGGCGCCCACGATTGGCCGGCGCCGATGTCGAAGCCTGTTTTGGCGGGGCGATCACGGTGACGCGGCTGCGGCTGTAGGCTTCGCTGGCAGCGCAAAGGGCAGAGCCGTCGGTTTGCGCGGCGGCTTGCCGATCATCAGGGCAACGGACTTCGCGAACTCTGCCTGCCCACGCTTAAGCAGCCAGGCGGCCCACTGGCTGGGTCCGGTGGCGGGGATCTCGAATTCTTTGCGCCAACGGTCCAGATAGATCCGAATCGTGGCGCTTTGCCCTTTGTGTTTCACCGTGTAGCTGGCGTCGTTGTTCAAGTGGGCCTGGGCGCTCGAATAAGGGTACAGGTGAGCTTGCTTGGTCATGGCGGCGGCGGTGGGGTTCTGTTCGATATACACCAGCGTGTTGCGGTACTGCGCGCTTGAGGTGATGGGCTTGGCGTGAAAATGATGCCGCCACAGATGGCCCTGAGTGTTTTGGAGCCCGTTCATGTAGCGCGCGTGATAGCTCTGTAAGTGCTGCATCAGCTTAGAGATCGCGCCTTTGCGCTGCGGCTCGAACATGAAGTGGACGTGGTTCGACATCAGGCAATAGGCGTGGATGCGGACCTTACAACGGCGCGCCAGCCGATCGAGCCGGTTGAGGTAGAGCAGCAGATGAGCGGGTTGCCGGAAGACGTCCTGCCGATACGATCCACGCTGGTAGACGTGGTAAACGTGCCGGCATTTAAACTTTCGAAGTCGTGGAGGGTCCGGTTGGTGTCGGCGCATAACGGTGTCCGCTAATAAGTGGAATTCCGGCCGGAAAATTCTCATTTATTTTCAAACTATTTTTCGAAACAACAGATGCAACGTTCGGAATATGACCGCAAGTAATTGATATATATGATCTTAATACTTAGCCCGACAAATTGCTAACTTCTTTGCTAACACTGCCTTGAAGAAAAAATGCGATTTTGCCCGACCTTTAGACCGTCGACTTCCGTGCCGGCAGGCACCTCACTGACCGCCACACCCCTAGCGCCCAATCCAAGTCCCCAACCCCCGCAAAAACGACCGTCACCGTCGCTCCTTGACTTCCCGCCTCCACCAGTCCATGCAGCTGATACAGCTCGATTTCCCCAGCCGGCTCTTCCAGCAACGCCCGCGCCGAATGCCCCGGCGACTCCTCCACATAAGTCCAGTGGACGTCCCCCTCCGCCGCACTGCCCGCCCCCGCGCGCTCAAACAACGCCAGCATCACCGCCCGCTCCGCGCCCACCGCCTGCCATGTCCTCCCTTCCGTCTGCACCGCCATCGACCCCGGCAGCCGAATCGACCAGCCCCCCATCAGCCGATGCACCACCTCATGCCGCCGGAAACCCATCCGTGGCCGATCCTCCGCCACCCCACTCGCCCGCCGCTCGATTTCCGCATCCAAGTCACCCCGAATTCCCCCCAACTCCCGCAACTCCCGCCACTCCCGCCAAGGCCAATCCTCGCCCCCCGGATCCATCGCCCAAGCCTTCTCCAAGCCCGCATTAATGCGCTCCCACATTCGCTGCTCCGCCTCATCCCGCGCCGGACGCCACACCGCATGCGCCCACAATTGCACCATCGCTCTCCGCAACCAATAGTCCCGATCCTGCCCCTCCCGCGGCCACGGGAAAAAGTCCGCCGCCACCCGCACCTCTCCTTCCAAGCCATCCGCCGCCACCCGCGCCACCCACTCCCGCGACCGCGGACCCAACGGTGTATTCGCAAAGTCCAACTGCGAAAAGCCCGTCTGCAAAGGCATGCCCAGCGAAAACGCCCGGTCGCCCTCCTCCGCCCGCTCCAGAATCAACTGCGCGATCGTCGTCAGCCAACGGTCCATATGCAGATAAACTTCGCCCGCATCCGCCCCAAAAAAGAAGCCGGTATCGTCGTAGCTCGCCCCGGAATCCTCCCGCTCCGCTGGCGGCATCCAATCCAGGCGCTGCTCTTCAGCCAGCTTCTGGAAGAGTCGAGCCACATAGAAGTGATAGCCCGGGCCCGTCGGCGTCGTGCGCGCCGACACCTTGATTTCGCCGTTTGCCAGCGCCAGAATTTCCACGCTCTCGGCCGCCGGATGCAGCCACGCCAGCAACCGTGGCTGGTCGTCCTTCGTGCGGTCCTCATCCAAGCTCTCCAGCTCCGCCGCGCATTCCCTCCGCAGCCAAGCCGCCACCGTCGACAAGTCCACTCGCCCCCGACGGATCCAGCCGGCGCGCGGACGGCCGCGTAACATCAGGTCAATGCCCATTTATAAAGCCCCTGACCAGGGCGGCCGCACTCCGCACAGTCGCGCGTAAATGATCGCCTGTCCCAAGTGCTCCGCCGCGTGCGTCTCCAGCATCGTCAGCACCCCGCGCGCCGTGCTCGGCGTCGCAAAAAACATTCGCTCCTGCGCCAACGTCCCGGCTCGCGCGGCTTCGAGATCTTTCCGCACCGCCGCAAAACTCGCCACCAGCCGCGCCCGAATCGCCGCCTTACCCATAGGCCCCTTCTCCAAAGCCACATTCGCCTGAATCTGCTTTTCGAGCGGCTCGCCCGTCAGCGCCCCAGTCGATAGGCCCAGCATCAACCCATTTCCATTAGCGAGGTGGATAAACATCTCGCTGACGGAACGCATGTCCGGCAGCGGTCGCCAAGCATATTTCTCGAACGGAATCGCATCGGCCAGCGCCAGCACCTTCCGCTCGGTCTCGCCCAGCGCCGCCAATAGATCGGCCGCCGCCAACACCTCCGCTACATTGCGCACTCCCAATAGCTCAACATCGAAAATCAACTCGGCCTTCGCCGGAATCTTCCCGCGGCCCTTCTCCCCATACGCCATCGCATAAGGCACTAACAGACGCCGTTTGCCCCCCACCCGCATCCCCTCAAAGCCCGCCTCCCAGCCCGCAATCACCAGCCGTCGCCCTTGCACGAATTTGAAGGGCTCCTGGCGATCCACCGACGAGTCGAACTTGGTTCCGTCGCGCAGCCAGCCCGTGTAATGCACAGTGTATTCCTGCCCCGGCTCGGCCAACGCGCCGGTTCCCGGTAACACCTCCAAAGCCCGCAATGCGAACCGCTCCACCGGCACGCCGGGAACCGCCGGCATCTGCGCCGCCAACGGCAGGGCCGCGAATAGTAGAAATCGGGAAACCATGACAAAAAGTATAGCGATGGTGCCGCTACACTAGAAACTATGTCCCAGGCCACGAATGAATTCGTTAATCAGCACCGCGCACGCCTCCTGAACGAGCTGAAAGATTTCATCCGCATCCCCAGCGTCTCTACCCTGCCCGAGCATCAGCCCGACGTGGTCCGCTGCGCCCAGTTCGTGGCCGACGCGCTCCAGATAGCCGGGCTCGAACACGTCGAAATCATTCCCACCGCCGGACACCCCCTCGTCTATGCCGATTGGCTCCATGCCCCTGGCCAGCCCACCGTGCTCTGCTACGGCCACTACGACGTCCAGCCGCCCGATCCTCTCGAACTCTGGGTCAGCCCGCCCTTCGAGCCCACCGAGCGCGATGGCAACCTCTACGCCCGCGGCGCGGTTGACGACAAGGGGCAGATGTACATGCACCTCAAGGCCATCGAAGCCTTGTTCGCCGTCCATGGCAAGTTGCCCGTCAACGTCAAGTTCCTCATCGAAGGCGAAGAAGAAATCGGCGGCAAGTCCATCGCCCACTACGTAGCCCAAAATCCGCAAAAACTCAAAGCCGACATCGCCCTCATCTCCGACACCGAACTCTACGCCGAAGGCATACCCACGCTCTGCATCGGCCTGCGTGGCCTGATCTACATGGAAGTGGAAGCGAAGGGCCCCTCACGGGACCTCCATTCCGGCATGTACGGCGGCGCTGCGCCCAACGCCGTTTTCGGCCTCATCGAGTTACTCAGTCAGTTGAAAAATGCCGACGGCGTCATCCAGGTTCCCGGCATCTACGACGACGTTACCGCCCCCGCTCCCGAGGAACTAGCCAGTTGGCGCGAACTGCCGTTCTCTGAGAGCGAAATGCTGGCCCAACAAGTCGGCTCCACCTGCCTCACTGGCGAGCCCGGTTACTCGGTCTTCGAACGCACCTGGGCCCGCCCCACCCTGGAAGTCCACGGCATCGCCGGTGGGTTCACCGGAGCCGGTGCCAAAACCGTCATCCCCGCCACCGCCACCGCTAAAGTCAGCATTCGCCTGGTGCCCCATCAGGATCCCGAAAAGGTCGTCGCCGCGTTCAAAGCCGCCGTCGCCGCGGCCACTCCCCAAGGCATCGTCACCCACGTCAACGTCTTGAGCCACAGCCCCGGGCTCACCGTCAACCCCGACCATCCCGCCATCCGCGTCGCCGCCCAAGCCTTCGAAACCATGATGGGCCGCCCCACGGTCTTTACTCGCTCCGGCGGATCCATCCCGATCGTTGGCGACTTCCACCAGCACCTCGGCATCCCCACCATCCTCATGGGCTTCGGCCTGCCCGACGACGGCCTCCACTCGCCTAACGAAAAGTTTGCCATCGCCAACTACTACCTCGGCATTCAAACCGTCGCCCTCTTCTTCGAACAGTACAGCCTCGATCCCCAAGGAAGCGGGCCCAGTTGAAACCGGCCGCCCCCTCAATCGCGGAGCCGCCCGTGCCGCCACTCGTGCCTCCGCTCACTGGCCCCCAAGCCGCCGAAAGCATGTTCCGCTCTGCCGGCGTCACTTCCATCGCCGTCTTCTTGAGCCGCATCACCGGCTTGGTAAGAGAAATCCTCATGGCCCGCTTCTTCGGCGCCTCCATGGCCTATGACGCCTTCACCCTCGGCTTCCGCATCCCTAACCTGACCCGCGATCTCTTCGCCGAAGGCGCCCTCTCCAGTGCCTTCGTGCCCGTCTTTACCCAGCGGCTCGCCCAGGATACCCGCGAATCCGCCATGCGCCTGGTGAACCTCGTCGCCACCACGCTTTTCCTCGTCGTCGGCGTCCTCTGCCTCATCGGGATCCTCTTCGCCTCGCCCATGGTCGATGCCCTCGCCGAAGGCTTCCGCAACACCAGCGGCAAGCATGAACTCGCCGTTCGCCTCACCCGCATCATGTTCCCGTTTCTCCTGGTGGTCGCCCTCGCCGCTCAGGCGATGGGCGTCCTCAACGCCCTCGGCCAATTCGCCGTCCCCGCCCTCTCCTCGTCCCTCTTCAACCTCGGCTCCGTCGGCGCCGGACTCATCCTCGGCGTCCTCCTCGGCGATTCCCTCGGCATCTCCCGCATTGAGGGCATGGCCTGGGGCATCGTCTTCGGCGGTTTTCTGCAACTCGCCTGGCAAGTCCCCAGCCTCTACCGCTCCGGCTACCGCTTCCGCCCCGAACTCGACTTCACCGATCCCGGCGTCCGCCGCATCCTCCGCCTCATGGGCCCCGCCATCCTCGGCAACGCCGCCGTCCAGATCAACGTCATGGTCAACACCAACTTCGCCTCCGCCATCCACGATCCGCTTCGTGGCACCGACGGCCCCGTCAGTTGGCTTAGCTACGCCTTCCGGTTCATGCAACTCCCGTTGGGTTTGTTTGGGGTCGCCATCGCCTCGGCCACCCTGCCCATCATCAGCCGCTTCGCCATCGCCACCGATTTCGACGATCTGCGACGAACCCTTTCCCGCGCCGTCGGCATGGTCTTCCTGCTCACCATCCCGTCCTCCGTCGGCCTGATGCTCTTGGGCGAAAGCATGATCGGCTCCATCTACCAGGGCGGCGCGTTTGAGGCTTACGACACCCGCCAAGCCGGCCTCGCCCTCTCCTACTTCGCCATTGGACTCGCAGGCTACTCGGCCTTAAAGATCCTCACCCCCGCCTTCTACGCCTTGGGCGACTCCCGCACCCCCATGGTCGTCAGCCTCCTCAGTATCGCCATCAACTTCGTCGCCGTTTCGTTCCTGGTCCGCCAACCCAGCTTCGGCCATGCCGCCCTCGCCATGTCCACCTCCCTGGTGGCTTTGTTTGGTTTTCTCGTCCAGTTCCTGGTACTGCGTCACCGCATGGGAGGCATCTACGGCCGCAACCTCCTCACCAGCACTCTCCGGATCCTCACCGCATCCATGGTAATGGGCGCAGTAGTAGCCGCCAGCAGCCACTTCGTCGGCCAATGGTTAGGCACCACCAAAGTCGCCTACCTCAGTGACTTGGCCATCTCCATCCCCTTAGGCGCCCTCACCTTCTACGGCGCCTGCCGGTTACTGCGCATTGACGAACTGGAAATGGCAGTATCTGCGATCGCCGGCCCCCTCCGCCGCCGCTTCCGCCGCTAAGGCTCTCTCTGGATGCGAGGATCGCACTAGCCCACAGCGTGAGCTGCGGGGTGAGTTAGTACTTTTTCAAGCGGTCAGAGCACTAGCTGTGCTCCAGTAGGCTTGAAGCGCAGCGACGGGTGACTTGGATTCCCCTTGAATAGCGAATATCGCCTAGCCGCCTGTAATTGGATGTTCCGAGGTAGCTGGCGAAAGCAAGCCCAGGACGGAGGTGTCGTCAGCGACCGAAAGGGCTCCAATAATGAAGATTTCGTTGGTCGATTTCCGCCAGCATCTTCTCAGGTGGGCGGGTTCTACCGGCGGCGATATCGGCTTCGGCTTCCGCGATCAATTTAGCGCCCCGCCCCCCGGGTGAAAAATCCTGCTCCATCTGACGGTCCCACGCGTCCTCTTCCAGTTCATCAAGCCACTCAGCCAAAAGCCCTCCGCTCAATGTCGCAAACCTGGACGATCGCTTCTTGAATCCCTTCGACAGTCATACCCTCAAGATAACCCAAAATCGGTCGCGAGAATCTTTCCCCTTGTCCTCAATCACTTACCCCAAATCGCAACCACCCCTCTGCTATCCTCGAATAGGAACGCTCATTCGCGCGACCCCGTTTTAGCCGTGAACGAAGTGAGCTGGCCAAACCCCTGGTAACTGAACCACCCCAAGTATGGGACCGGCGTCCTCGCCGGTCGGAAGTCCCGCCAACTGACTTGCCTAGGCTGTAAATGCACTAGTCCGCCCCCCCGGATTTTCAGTCTCCCTTTAGAATCAACAACTCCCGGGTTCGTTTCGTCACTTCCCCCACCGCCTCGTAACGAAAATGGCATCTTCCCGCCCCCACAGTTGGCGTCCAGTCCTATCCGTGTGGTACCATATCGAAGACGATAAAGTGAGATTAAGGA
>Ga0105049_10000499_pt1 | contig 43504 bp, 37 predicted proteins | sample MAT06_FD_78087 | JGI IMG/M metagenome (GOLD analysis project Ga0105049, IMG submission 78087) | Freshwater microbial communities from Lake Fryxell liftoff mats and glacier meltwater in Antarctica - MAT-06 | ecosystem: Environmental > Aquatic > Freshwater > Ice > Liftoff microbial mat | place...
ATTTGCGCGGCTGCATGGGGAGCATGAGGAAGTTTAAAGAAGAGCAAGACGACGACGAAGAAGAAGAAGAAGAAGAAGAAGAAGAAGAAGAAGAAGGCAGAGAGCGGGTAGAGGCAGGTTGAGAACCTGCTCTACTGGGTTCGGAGGGAGAATTGCATGGCACCGACACCAGGATCAGCGAGATTAAAAGTTCGTGTGCGGATGTACCGCCAGGGCTTCGGAGATTGCTTCCTGCTCACGTTCACCGAGCACGGCAAGAGCACGCACATGCTGATCGATTGCGGCGTGCACTCGTCGCACCCGGGAGGGCCCACGCGGATCAAGGAAGTGGTCAGCCACATCAAGAAAGAAACGGGCGGCGAATTGAGCGTGCTGGCGGTGACGCACGAGCACTGGGACCACGTCTCGGGGTTCGATCACGCGCGCGAGACTTTCAAGACGTTTAAGGTTGGCGAATCGTGGTCGTCGTGGACGGAAGATCCGGACGACGCGGCGGCCAAGACGATCCGCGGGCAATACGCCAAGGCGCGGATGGCGCTGGGGGCGGCGATGACGGCGCTGAACAGTGCGCCCAAGGCCGGGCTCGATTCTGAGATGGCGGTGCGGAAGGCTGGGCTTGATGGGTTGATGGGATTTCTGGGGCCGTTGGGTGCGAAAGAACACCGCGGAGGGAAGGTTGCGGAGGCGATGTCTTGGGCGGCGTCGAGCGGGAAGGTGAAGCGGCATCTCAGCCCCTTTGGTGGGCCGGTCGAGGTTCCGGGCCTGAGTGGAGTGAAAGTGTTTGTGCTTGGGCCTCCGAAGGACGAGGGGCGGTTGGATGATGATGATCCCAAGGCCGGGGAGGGTTTCGGCGCGAAGATGGCGCGGTCGTTGGCGCTGGGCGGGCTGATGGCGGATCGGTTGGCGGAGACGGTCGCGTCGATGGACGGGCGGGGCGGGAAGCCGCGTGCGGTGAAGGACTGGGATCGCCTGACGCCGTTCACGCCGGACCACTGGGTGATGAAAGATCGGCATCGGGCGGCGGATTATCCGGTTTCGTACACGGCGAAGAAAGAGAGCTGGCGTCGGATCGACGGCGCGTGGGCGATGGCGGCCGAGGAACTGGCGCTGTGGATGGACGGGCACACGAACAACACGAGTCTGGTGCTGGCGATCCAGTTGCCGCGGACGGGGAAAGTGCTGCTGTTCGCGGGCGATGCGCAGGCGGGGAACTGGCGGTCGTGGCACGACAAGGCGTTTGAGTCTGGAGGCAGGGCGCTAACCACGAAGGAACTGCTGGCCAAAACGGTGCTGTACAAGGTCTCGCACCACGGCAGCTACAACGCGACGCTGAACCAATTGGGACTGGAGTTGATGACGCACCCGGAGCTGACAGCGATGCTGCCGCTGTTCATGGACCCGTTGGGGAATCGTTGGAAGATGCCAGCCAACGAACTGTACTTGTCGTTGCTCGAACGGACTCGAGGGCGGGTGATCTGGGCTGATCCGAATCCGCCAGCGGGGCTGATGCCCAAGGCGACGAGCGTGTCCGCGGCCGAGTGGAAAAGATTTCAGAAGGCCGTGAAGAGCGATGATTTGTTCGTGGAGTACACGGTGACGGATTGAGTCGATGAGAAGGTTTCGGGGCTTGTGTGGGTCGTATGAAAGCGCTCTCATATTTTGCTTGGGAATCGACCTCGGCGTGGTACGATCGCTCCGAGGTGATTCACTTGAGAATGACAGAAAACTCAGCGGTTCTTTTTTCTCGCTGGATTGCTGCCGCGTTGGTCGCGTTCGGCGTGAACGGAGCCGCGGCCGGGCCGGTGACAACGAGTTGGCCGGTGCTCGGGCCTGATGATTCGGCGGCGGTGTCGGCGGCGGCGCTCTCGGGGTGGTACGCGGTCGGGGACTCGTTCGAGGACACCGTTGAGATTCGTGATGTAAACCGTGCGCTCGTGCGGACGATCGGCAAGTCCGAGATCCAGGCGTTGCTGCCGTGGATGAATCTGGACGGTTCGCCGGACGGGCCGGATTCGCTGGCATTCAGCGATTCGGGGCGGCTTCTTTTTATCGGGGTGCACGACGCGAACGCGGCGACTGATGGCTTTCCCAGCGACGCGGTGCTGCGGTACGACACGCTGACGAACTCCTTGACCGTGTTTGCGCGCTTGGATTTGTCGGCGGTAGACGGGCCTTGGCCGCATCCGGGGATGGTGTTTTTCAAGGGGAGGCTGTATGTCGGGACGACGGGCTCGGTGCGTGTGTATCGGGCGGGGATGAACGATGTCGCGGGCGTTCCGCTGTTCGCGAGCACTACGACGGCCGGGGCGATGGTGACGGGGTTGACGGTCGATCGAGATCTGGGTCAGGTCTACGGGTGCTGGAACGGGCAGGTGTGGCGGAGCACGATCTCGGGGAACACGCTGACGTGGACGGCGGTCGGGGCGATTGCCAACGCCCGCGAGGTGGCGTATGGGTCGCACTTCGGTGGGGCCGCGAACGGCGGGCTTTACGTGCTGGCGGCCACGTCGTTGCCGGCGGCCAGCGCGGTGTGGTTTGTTTCACCGGCGCAGGCTCGGGGGCAGGCGACGTTCGCACCGGTGTCATACCTGACATCGGGCGTCGAATGGCACGACCTCGCGGCCACGGCGGACGGGGCGCTTTTGATCGCGGCCGACGAGGACGCGGTGAGAGTGACAGATTCGGCGGATACCCGTCTGAACTTTGACGCGTGGAAGGCTGACGAGTTTGCGCAAGTCGTCGCGATGGGCAAGGGTTTGATTTCGCCGGACGGTGAGCCAGCGGGGTGGGTGATCGATGCGGACGTGCAGCTCGGGTGGACCCGGTTTCATCCGGCGACTCCGGACGCGGCGTGCTGGGTGGTGCTGCTATTGCTGATGAACGATCGCGTCAACAGCGACCCGGCGGCGCAGGGGCTGGTGGGGCAGATTCTGACGCGGTACGCGGGATTAATGCCCGACGGGATCAAGCCGACGCGGACGAGCGACGGGATATTCCGGCACTGGATTGATCCGGCGACCGGCGGTGTCAAGCCGGGCTGGGACCCGGAGTTTGCAACGTTGAGCACGATGAAGATCGTGATCGCGGCGGCGCGGGCGCGGCAGTTCTATCCGAGCGATCTAGTGATCCGTGCGGCGGCGAACGCGATCATCTGCGGGATCTCGAACTGGGACGCGTATCACGTTCCTGGGGGCGATCCGATCTATTTCAAGGGGCTCGGTGGCGGCGGCGCGGACACGGGCTCGCAATCGAGCCCGTTCAACGAGGGGATTCTGTTTGTCGAGCAGATGGCGGCTTATGGCGCGGGGTCGGGGACGGTCTACGCGCGCTGGTTGGATCGGATGCTCTGGCCCAAGGCGACGCTGGTGACGGGAAGATCGATCACGAGCACGGCGAACAACTTGTTCGAGTCTTCGTTCATCTCGCTCTATCCGCTGCTGATCAACAAGGACTATCGAGATTCGACGGGCTGGCGCACGCAGGTGTTGAACCTGCGGCTTTCGAACGCGGCATGGACCGACGACAACGGGCCGCGCTATAGCACGGTGTTCTCGGCGGGGACGACCAAGGGCATCTGGGGTGGGTATCACGCGGACAGCTTGGGTAATCATCCGGGCGATGTCACGACGTTCACTTCGTTGCTGGCGTTGACGGCCGGGAACGGTGATGGTGCGTCCAGCACGGCCGAGGCGGTCGCGGGGTATCAGGCGTACCGACGTGGGGCGCGGCAGACGTTCCTGAGCGGGGCGAGCATTTTGTACCGACGCTCAAACGTGGATCAGGCGTATGCGCCAGATTCGGCGGGGATGCCGGACGTGGCGCTTGGGGCGCTGGGACTGGCCGACCTGCTGGTGCCGGGGTCGGTGAGCGCGGTGTTGACGGGCGCGTATCCGTCGTGTACGTCGTGCCCGTCTGACTTTGATGGCGATGGGTTCGTCACGGGCGAGGACTTTGACGCGTACGTCGCGGCGTTCGAGGCGGGCGTCGCGAGCGCCGACTTTGATGGGAATGGGTTTGTGACGGGTGAGGACTTCGACGGGTTTGTTTCGGCGTTTGAGTCAGGTTGCTGAGCGCTGTTGCCGCGGCACGACGCGTGTGTTCACTCACGAACGGCCGCGCCACGAAACTTCCCAGGCCGCGGCACCGCCGCGTCGGAAAAGAGGGTGTGGGAAGGCTGGTTTCCGGTGACGAACGATCAGAGCGACTTGCCGCGGGCGGCACGACGCCGGGCGGCGGCCGCGATGGTGATGGCGCCGATGATCCCCATCGCTGCGCCGCTGGGGAGCGGGACGGTCACGGGGGTGTTGCTCGCGCCGTTGCCGCTGCTTCCGCCGACGGGAACCGGGGAGCTCGTTGGCAGCATCCCGCTGAGGAGGATGTTAGAGAAGTCGTTGGAGCCACGGTTCATGCCGCCGTCGAGGGTGTGGTTCGTGAGACCGGGGAGGCGGATCGACGAGGCGACGGGGGTCTGGAACTTCGCGGCGTCCGACGGGTTCCAGCGGATGCCGGCCGGGAACTTCACGCGGTCTATCGCTTGGCCCGAGCCTTGGAGTAGGGGCGCGAGGCCGGGCGTTCCGGAGAGCGGGCTGGCGTTGATGTATTCCAGCGCCAGGCCGCCGGGCGAGCCGGTGTGATCGTTGCCAGCCAAGGCTGTCGCGGCGGCGATGGAGACGAGCGCGGATGCGTATGTGAAGTACTTCATGGTTCTCTCTCTTCTTTGATTGATGAACGCTCGATGCGGCGGCTCTTTGACGGCCGCCTCATGAAACTATGTCTCGAAGAGCTGATGATGGCAAACTGTGTTGAAAATATGCGGCACGATCGACAACTTTGCAAGGCATAAACTGTACAAATGATGCAGAGCACCAAGGAACTCGAGCGTCGCTCGCGCCCGGCACCTGCGGCGTGTTGGTTATCTTCATAGAAGTTTTACGAAACGACGCGGGTACGAATGTGATCGCGGTTTGCATTACCTGAGATCATTCTCGGGCCACGCTGAACCCCGATCATGGCCGCTCAGAGTGAGTCGCGCAGTGCCTCGTCGATTTGTGGGAACCAGCGACGTGCTCGCGCGGTGTCGAAGCTGGCGGGGAGAAGAGTCGCGCTCGAGTCGTCTGCTCGGTGATCCAAGACGTACGCGACGACGGCTTCGACGACGACGGAGGGCGCGACCCGGCCGCCGCACCAGTGCTCGTGGTCGGCCCAGGCCATGGTGACGACGTGGTTGGTCTGGGTGCCGTCGAGGTGGTTGACCTGGACGGTGTAGGACCAGCCCCGGGGGGCGTTTTGTTCGGTTTGGACGACGATCGCTGCCACCTTGGTGCTGGCCTCCTGTAGAAGTTCAGGTACCATTCGGTTGCCCAGCTTCCCAGCTTGAGGAGGAATGGTGCCGAGAACCGGAGATGTCCAAGAACTGAGACCATCCAAGAACTGGGACCATCCAAGAACTGGGACTATCTAAGAACTGGGAAACCGCCGCATGACGTTCCTCCTCGAAACGATACGCCTAGGTCTGAGCAACCTGAGGCTGCACCTTTTGCGGTCGATCCTGACCGCCCTTGGGATCATCTTGGGCGTGGCGGCGGTGATCATCATGGTCAGCCTGGGAGAGGGGACCAAGCGTGAGGCGCTCGCGCGGATCGAGCGGCTGGGGGCGCGGAACATCATCATCCGGGCCCAGAAGCCGCCGGAGAACACAGACCAGAACCAGCAGAACAAGCAACAGCAGCAGGGCGGGTTCATTCTCAAATACGGCATCACGCGCGAGGACTTCGCGGTGTTGAAGGAGAATTTTCCTGACGCGGACAACATCGTGCCGCTGAAGGAAGTCGGGCGGCGGATCATCCGGGGCCAGCGCCGCCTCACGAGCCAGGCCTTTGGTACCACGCCTGAACTGCCGAGCGTGGCCAATTTCAAGATCGCCAAGGGCGGGAGGTACCTCACGCCGGTCGATATGAATAGCAAGTCGATGGTGGCGGTGGTGGGATCGCAGATCGGGAAGCTATTTTTTCCGCTGGAAGACCCGGTGGGGCAGACTTTTTATATCGACGAACAGGTGTTTACGGTGGTGGGCGTGATGGAGCCGATCGGTCTGGCGGGCGGGGCTGGGGCGGCGCTGGTGGGGCGTGATCTAAATCTTGATGTTCACATCCCGATCACCACGGCGCGGAATGTCTTTGACGATACGGTGGTCCGGATTCAGACCGGATCGCGGCAGATCACGGAGGTGCAGCTATCGGAGGTTTACATTTCTTCGCCCGATCGCGACCGCGTGCTGCTCGACGCCAAGCGGGTCGAGCGGATCATGAAGGCGCGGCACACGGCCCAGCTCGACTACTCGATCTTCGTGCCCTACGAACTGCTGGAGACGGCCCGGAAACAGGCCTTGACGTTCAATATCGTGTTCGGCGCGGTGGCGGGGATCTCGCTGTTGGTGGGCGGGATCGGGATCATGAACATCATGTTGGCGACGGTGACGGAACGAACGCGCGAGATCGGGATCCGCCGCGCGATCGGGGCCACGCGGCGGCATATTTTGTGGCAGTTCCTGGTAGAGACCGGGGTGCTGTCGGCGATCGGCGGGCTCGTGGGCGTGGCGATCGGCGTGGGCGGGAGCGTGCTGCTGGGGTGGGTCGTGCCCAAGCTGCCCAAGACGCCGTACATCGGAAAGTTCTTTGACGCGACACTCACTCTGCCGACGCACGTTGCGGCGTGGTCGATCTTTGTCGCGTTCGGCGTGGCGGCGGCGACAGGGCTGATCTTCGGAATCTATCCGGCTCGCAAAGCGGCCAAGCAGGATCCGATCGTGGCGCTGCGGCACGATTAGGCCTGGATTGGCGATCGGCTGGTAGATCGGCTCTTCGAGCCGAGTCTTTGTTGTCATTCAGTTCAATGAAAGATTCGAGTCGTCGGTTGATCCTGCGCTTTGAGAACCGCAACTGCGCAGGCTTTTTCCGCAGATGGAACCGATCAAAGAGACGGCTCGGAGAGCCGTCGCTACCACGCGATTCGGGCAGCGAACAGGCACGCAGCGTGCAGCCCAGGGTGTAGCGAGTTGCCGGGAAGTACTGGTCATAGAAGACTTTGTCGGGCATCGGGTCTTCGCTGAAGCGCGGCACCTGGCGGAATCCGAGGCCCTCGCAGATCGTCAGCGCGGCGTGCATGCACGCGGAGGACTTAAAACGCATCGCTCGGTAGCGTATCGCGCGAGCGCGGTTCACGACCGTGGTCGCGAGCAGACGCTCGATCTCGCGCCGCTGGTGGGACGAGCGGACATAGATCTGGCGCAGTTCCGCGACGCTGTCGGTGACGGCGCGGAGGCCGTCGCACCCGTCGATGGTGTTGCTGTCGGCGGCCAGCACGATCACGACGCGGGGAGTTTCGTAGGGAGCGGGGAGAGTGTTGAGTTCTTGCTCGAACCCTTAGTAACGCAGGCTGTAGCTGAGGCTGGCGGCGTACTCGCGGAAGATGTCTCGAACGTCGTTCATCTGGGCGTGTTCGGTGGGTTCGAGAGGGCGGACCGGCGCGTGAACTTTTTCGCACGCCGTATTTCCGACGAGACCATGAGATATCACGGCAAGGTTGTTCATTGCGTCTTTTCTCTTCCTCTTTGCTTTTCTCACTACAACTCGTGTGTGGATCTCTGCTGTGCTACTTGAGTGATTTCAGGAAGCGATCCCAGCGGGGCATGTACGAGTTGCTGGGATCGACCGAGAGGGCGATGGCGGAGGCTCGGCCCACGATATTGGCGCGAGGGACAAGGCCGAAGTACCGAGAGTCTGCGCTGTTGTCGCGATTGTCGCCCATGACGAAGTACTGACCTTTGGGGATGACGAGGGGATCGATGGTCCGTTGCGCGGTGGTGTTGGAGAGCGTTTCCTTGACGGCGTGGGCGTGGCCGTTGAGGCCTTCGGTCAGGAGCCGGGTTTGCGATTCGGTTTCTTCGTTGGGGCTGGCGCTGTAGGTAATTGGCTGGCCGTTGAGAACGAGGTGGTTGTTGGACATGGCGATGGTGTCGCCCGGGCCGGCGATGACGCGCTTGACGAGGCGTGTGCCGTCAGAGGGCGAAAAGAGGATCACGACGTCGCCACTGGCGGGGCCTTGCCACTGGGTGACCCATCGCTTGGTGAAGGGGACGCGCAGGCCGAAGGCGAGCTTGTTCACAAAGAGGCGATCTCCGGGAAGGATGGTGGGTTCCATCGAGCCGGTGGGCACGTCGTTCCAATCGGCGATCGCGGAGCGAAAGGGCGCGACGATCGCGGCCACGATAGTCAGGGGGAGCACCCACTCCTTGGCGAACTTGCGCCAGCGAGTGTCCGGTTTGGCGGGGGCGGCGAAGCTGGCCGACGGCACGGCGCCGGGCTGCATGGATGCGTTCGGCGCGGCGGCGTGATTGAGGTTGGAGGAGCCGTTGTCCATGTCTTTGATTCTCTGGGAAGGGCGAGGGGTGAACTCTTCTTTATCCTTCGCCGCTGTTGCGCGAGCAAATCTCACGCATGCGCGTGCGATTCGTCATTACACGCTGAGATTCTTTTCTACGACAAGTATGCCCCACGGTTCGGGCGAGGCGAGGAACTTCGCGGAAAGACCCGGGACGAGAACGACTGTGCCGGGTCTGCGGGGGCTTTGAGGCGAGGTCCGTGAATAGCGCGGCGTGAGGGCTGTGGCCCTACGGTTTTCGCATGACGATGACGGCGACAACCTATTCGTGGGCGCTGCTGCGGGCCGGGAACTTTCGGCTCGATGGTGGGTCGATGTTCGGGCTGATCCCGAGGTCGGTCTGGTCGCGGGCGGCCTTGCCCGATGAGCGCGGGCGGGTCGGTGTTCAGCACAACTGCCTGCTGCTCGAGCGCGCGACGGGGACTGACGGTCCCAAGCTGGTGCTGATCGAAGTCGGCACGGGGGATAAGCTCGACACCAAGAGCCGCGAGATTTTTTCGCTCGAGGAACGGACGATTCTCGACGCGCTGCACGAGGTGAGCTGCAAGCCCGAGGACGTCGGCGCGATCGTGACGTCGCACTTGCACTTTGACCACTCGGGCGCGCTCACGAGGCTTGCCAAGCCGGGCGAGAAGCCGGACTGGCACGGGGCGGCGTCGTCGATGACCGGTGGGCCGCGCGAGCACGGCGTGAAGGTCACGTTCCCCAACGCGATGATCTACACGCAGTTGCGCGAATGGGACGACGCGCTGGCCAACAAGAGCGTGATGACGCGGACGTATTTCAAGGACCACTTGGAGCCGATCCGCGAGCGCGTGAGGCTGGTGGATTCGCCTAGGCCGTTTCCTTCGGGGTACGCGGCGGGGCGCGACGAGCTGCCGCTGACGCCGATCTACAACCGGACGACGCCTCTTGCGGGCGTTCCTGGCGTGTCGGTGTTTTTGACGCCGGGCCACACTTGGGGGCAGCAGGCGATTCTTTTCAAGGACACGCGTGGGCGGACGGTGGTGTTCACGCCCGACGTGCTGCCGACGGTGAACCACGTCGGGGCGGCGTACAGCCTCGGCTATGACGTTGAGCCATACACGAGCATGATTTCGAGGCACTGGTTTCTGGAAGAGGCGGTGCTGAACGATTGGCTGCTGGTGCTGGACCACGAGGCTGGGAACCCGTGCCAGCGTGTTCGGCGAAATGCGACCGGGTGGTACACGTTGGAGGCGGAGGGGTGAATTATGGATGGGCTTTTCTTCACGAGATCCTGCTGAAATTTGGGCTCGTTCGTCAGGGCGTAGGCGTGTACGATGTAGTTCTCCGGCATCGCCTTTGAACACCTCCTCATCTGCCAACCCCGACACGCTCCCCGAGGCTCTTCCCGAGACACAGGCCTCTTCGGTCGACATGCCCGCCAGGTTTTCCGTAACCCCAGAACTCTCGATCTCGCAAGGGCCGATGTCAACGACGCACCGCACGACAACACCGACCGCGATCATGCCCTCGGCTGGCGTGGTGATGGGCAAGCCGTCGCTGATGGATCGGATCGACATGTTCGTAAGCCGGTTGTCGGCCCGGAACAATTTCTGGCAGCGTGTCTGCTCGCTCATCTGGATGCCTTACGCGTTCAAGAGCGGGATCAAGATGAAGCGTGTGAACGAGAGCACGTTCGCGGCCGTGCTGCCGTTCCGACGCTTCAACCGCAACTGGTACAACGCGATGGCGGGCGCGGCGCTGCTCGGGAACAGCGAGATCGCGGGTGGGATGTATGTCTTTTCCGCGGCCGGTGCGGCGTACACGGTTGTGTGCAAGAGTTTGGAGTACAAGTTCATGCGGCCTTGCTTTGGGCCGGCGGTGTACAAGATCACGCCACGAGAAGATTTGCAGGCGTTGATCGCGACGGGCAACGAGTTCAACGTGACGCTGGACATGGAGATCGTGCAGCAGTCGCTGATCCCCGAGCCGATCCGGCCGGGGGCGGAGGCGATGCTGCCCAAAGCTGTGGGCACGCGGGTGGCGGCGAAAGAGAAACGCGTGGGGCGGTGCGTGGCGACGTTCCATGTGACGCCGAAGACACACCAGCAGGCGCGCGGGCGGAAGGTTCGGTAGAAGACGATTCATGCCCGCGGCTTCGCGTCGCGCGAGATTGATTCGTACACTGCGGGCTTGCTGAATCTCTCGTCAAACACAAGGCAATGGCTGAAGATCCTCGGTTGGGCGTGCTATCTCGCGTGCTCGTGGACGTGGTGCATCGGGATGTTCCTGCCGGTGCTGCTGGTGCGCGATTACGGCATATGGGGGTTCGTGGTGTTCGCGGTGCCGAATGTGGTTGGGGCGGCGGCGATGGGATGGTTTGTCACGGATCGTGAAGCGAGCGAGCGCCTCGTTCGTGCGCACTCCGTTGCTTGCAGTCGGTTCTCGATCATCACGATTGCGTTTCACGCCTTCTTCTTACTGTTCTTGACGGGTTCTTGGTTCAGCAGCAAGGTTGCTCTGGCGGCAATCATCGTGGTTTTCTCGTTGTCGTTCCTCGCTCGCGCTTTCGCCCCGAGAAATCGTGTACTTGGTTTTACGGGGATCATGCTTCTCTTCTCTCTCGCCGCGGCGTGCATCCTGATCGCCACCGGGTCGCTGAGCATCCCTGATAGTCCGAGTATGAATCTTGTGCGCATCGGGCCGCTCGGGCTCGTGTGCGGCTTCGGGTTTCTGCTTTGTCCGTATTTAGACCTCACGTTTCACGAAGCTCGGCAAGCCACGACGCCAACTTCAGGAAAGCTCGCCTTTGCGATCGGCTTTGGTGTGTTCTTCTTTGGAATGATCTTGCTAACGTTTTTCTACGCCGACTTTGTGTCACGCATTCTCGCACGAAACGTTGCTCCTGCCAGCTTTGTGATCGCCGAATGGGCGCTCGCTGCTCATCTGATCGGGCAGGGGATTCTGAAGGGGGTACTCCATACCTCGTGCGTTGCCAGAGAACTCGACACGCTGCGGACGAAACCAAAGCTCTCGATCTGGTGGGCGATTGTCTCGTTTGTGCTTTTTCTTTTGATGCTGGTTCAGGCGTGGCACGGATTCCCCGAGCAGTACGCTGGCCTCTCGATGGTGGAGATCATCTACCGCCTCTTCATGTCCTTCTACGGCCTCGTCTTCCCCGCGTATGTCTGGCTCTGCATGATCCCGACTTGGCGTGATCCTCTGAAACCTACTAGGCGGCACATCACCGTCTGGCTGGGTGCGTGCGCGGTGGCCGCCCCGTGCTATTGGATGGGGTTTATTGAGCGGGTCGAGTGGTGGCTTATCCCTGGGCTGGCGGTGGTGCTGCTGGCGCGGTTGTTGATCCCGCCAGCTTCGCGTGGATCGACGCTGCCACCTGCTGAGCCGTGGCCCGCACGTGTTCCGATTCATTCCGGTCCGTCTGAATTGAGCGCAGCCGCGACGCCAGCGCGGTGAGTTGATCGGGCGGCAGCGTGTTGGCGGCCACGATCATCGCGTTGCGTTTCATCATCGCGAGCGTCGCGCGTTTCATGGGCGAACCGTCGAACTCACGCTGGCGATCGTCCTCGATCCATCCGAGGATCGACAGCGCGTCGAACGAGCGGCGCAGCGGCGAATAGGCGGCGTTGGGCGTGCCGATGTCGGTGCCCTCGGGGCGCTCCGAGTTGTGCGGGCAGACGTCCTGGCAGATGTCGCAGCCGTAGATCCACTCGCCGATCGCAGCATGAAACTCCGGCGCGATCGGCTTTTCTCGCTCGATCGTGAGATAGCTGATGCAGCGTGACGCATCGACCGAATACTGCGTGATCGCGCGCGTCGGGCAGGCGTCGATGCAGCGGGTGCAGGTGCCGCAGGCGTCGGCGATTCTGGATTGTTCATCGGGCGGGTCGAGTTCGAGCGTGGTGAGCACACCGCCGAGAACGAAATTGCTGCCCAGACGCGGGTGGATGAGCATCGTGTTCTTGCCGACCCAGCCCAGCCCGGCGTGCTCGGCGTGCTCGCGCTCGAAGAGGGGGACGGTGTCGGTGAAGCTCTTGAACTGTGCGCTCTTGAAGCGTTCGCGGAGCGCGTCGCTCAGGGCGTAAAGCCGCTTTTTGACGGCCGGGTGGTAGTCCGCGCCCTGGGCGTAGCGCGCGACTCGGGCGTGGCCCGGCGGGAGAGGCGCGGTGTTGGGGCGGCCGCGTTTTTCGTAGAGGTCTGCAACGAGGATGATTGACTTCAGGCCGGGCTGGATACGTGCGGGGTCGAGCCGCAGGGCGAGGTCGCGGACGAGATAGTCCATCGTGCCGCACTTGTCGGCCGCGATCCACGCGGCGACATGGTCGGCCCAGCGGGTGGGGTGGACGCGCGTGACGCCGGCCTCGGCGAAGCCAAGCTCGCGGCAGTGGTTGATGATTTGGCGGGCGAGTTCTTGTGAAATTGAACCCTCCCCTGCCCCTCCCTCGAGGGCATCTTCAGAGAATCAGACGCGCTGCGCGGGGCGCGGCTTGCGAACCGGCTCGGCCGCTCCGAGGCGCTCGTACATGAACTTCATCGAGGTTTTCAGGACTTCGAGCGCGCCGGGCAACTGCACCGGTTTCAAGCCCGGCTTGCGCACGCCCTGGGCTGGCGGGGGAGGGAGCATGTCCAGCCAGGCGCGGTCGTACTCGTAGATGAGGTACCCGCGGAAACCTGACGCGGCGAGGGCGGCGATGGCGCCGGCAGCGTCGTGGTCGCCGCTGCCGAGCGCGCAGGGGCGGCCGTCTTTGAGGTCTTTCATCTTGGCGAGGAGCAAACGATCGCCCAGCACGTTGAGCCCGTTCTCGATCGATTCTCCCGCGGCCTTTGCAACGGTCAGGTTGTACGCGACGCCGAGGAGCGTGTCGGGAACGAGGTCGAGAAGTTCAGACAGCGCGGCTGCGGTCGCGAATGAGCCGCCGTTCTCGATGACGAGGCGGACTCCTTTGTTGCGGCAGTGATCAACGACCTTGGAGAGACGGTTGATGATCCGGCCGTTGGCGTTGGCTCGGTTCTCGCTGCCGTGATACTCGAAGCCGAAGACTCGGACGAACGGGCACTCGATGGATTGCGCGAGATCGATGGCGCTCTTGGCCTCGCGCACGCTTCGTTCGGTGTCGGAGATCACCTGCCCGATGACGGGCGGGAAGATTGTTTCGTCGAACGCGATGCTGGTGGCGAGGCAGCAGGGTGTGACGCCAGCCCAGCCGAAGAGCATGCGAAGTTTTTCTGAGGAGATCAGAGCCGGATCGCTCGCAAACTCGGTGGAGCCCGAGCCGAAGGTGCGGAGCTCGACGCCCATCGCGCCGACGTGCTCGGCCGATTCGGCGACACGGTCCAAGGTCCAATCTGGGCACGCCACCGTGCTGAATGCGGGCTTCATGAAAGGCTCCCTACAGAGTCCGAACGGTCGTCTAAACCATTTCCCGAACGTGCCTCGTTCGTGGAAGGATGGCGCGGTTGAGAGCTGGCCGCGGCTTACCGCGGCGTGCAGCGATGACGCATGATAGAAGAACGGCGCTCCTCGTCAAACTCTGGACAGACCATCGATCAGAGGGTTCATTCCGGTTATTCCGAAAGTTCCGAGATCGGAAGGGCCGACGAAAACAATCTGGCGTTCGCGCGCTCAGGCGAGGTGGTCAGAAAGCCGAAGGAATCCTTGGGGATAAAGGCATCTCTCGAAGAACGCCAGATGGGCTTTGTTCGGGGTTGTGGGTGGGAGCGTCCGAAACTATGCTAGGTTCCTCACGATGAACTTCGAGAACTCAGTCATCACGAGTCCGAGGACGTCCTTGAACGCACCAACAAACATTGGTCGGCGCGATGTCCGAACGAGGCAGGGCACTAGGCTGGCCGCGGCGATGAGCGTGATGGCTGGTTTGCTGCTGGGGCTGTCGGGCTGCTCGGTTTCTGCTCAAGAAGAGTACTACCGGATTCGGTCGATCGTTCTGGTCTCAAAGCCGGGTGATGGGGCGGCGTTGACCGCGGCCGGGTCGAGATTCTCGAGGATCGAGAGCGGCACCGCGGCGGCTCTTGCGCTGGGCCATGCGCCGGGAACAACCTCGGACCAGATCTCCGATTCGCAGTGATCTTTACCAGAGAACATGTCGTGTGAGCCGTTCGTCATTGGCCGCGGACTTAATGAGGGGCGTGGTCGCTGCGCGTTCGGGCGTTGCTCTCGATACTCTGAGAGCGATGACATCACCAACACCTCACGGACCGTCGCCTCAGGGCGGCGACTCACCGGGCCGCGTCTCATCGAGCCCCGACGACCCCCACGCGATCGACCCTGGGATCCGCGACGACCTTCGCGGTCAGCTTGATTACGGCACGTACCTCGCGCTGCCAGAGTTGCTCGCGGCCCAGAAGCCGCTGGCGCGCCCGCCGCACCACGACGAGATGCTGTTTATCATCCAGCACCAGACCACGGAGCTCTGGTTCAAGCTGATCATCCACGAGCTGAGCGCGGCGATGCTGATGGTGCGGCACGACGAGCTGGGGGCGTCGTTCAAAATCCTGGCGCGGGTCAAGCATATCCAAGCCCAGCTCTTCAACCAGTGGAGCGTGCTGGCGACGCTGACGCCCAGCGAGTACGTGCAGTTCCGCCACGTGCTTGGCCCGGCGAGCGGGATCCAGAGTGTGCAGAATCGGTTGATCGAGTTCATGATGGGGAACAAGGATCGTCGGATGCTCGGGCTGTTCAAGCACGACCCGGCCGCCCACGCGGAGCTCGAGCACGCTCTGTTGGCGCCGAGTTTGTACGACGAGTTCCTCCGATATCTCGCGCGGCATGGGCACGCGATCCCGCGGGAGGTCTTGGACCGCGATGTGAGCGAGCCGCACGTGCCGCACGTGGGAGTCACCGGTGTTTTCAAGGCAATTTATGAGCAGCCTAAGCGGTTCTGGGATGCCTACGAGATGTGCGAGAAGCTGGTGGACGTCGACGAGCAGTACGTGCTGTGGCGGTTCCGTCACCTGAAAGTTGTGCAGCGCGTGATCGGGTGGAAGCGTGGCACCGGAGGGACGGCTGGCGTGCCGTACCTGTCAAAGATCGTGGACCGGAACTTTTTCCCGGAGCTGTGGGACGTGCGAACGGAGATCGGTACGTGAGCGCGGCCGGAGCGAAATGTGAACGGGGGCTGGCGGTGAGAACGGCATGAGTCAAGATTCGATCCAGCGGGCCGTTCGATCGCTCGGCCCGGGGCCGCTGACCGAGGACGCGCTTCGTAAGCATGTTTTCCCACTCTTTTCGAGGGTTCTGGCGCGGAAGGATATCTACCTCGCCAACCATTCGCTGGGGCTGCCTCTGGACCGCATGGCCGAAGACGTGCGCGCGGCGGTCGACGCCTGGTACTCCGACATGGACGAGGCTTGGGGGCTTTGGCTTGAGCTGATCCAAAGGTTCCGATCGGGCGTCGCGGAGTTGATCGGTGTTTCACGGCCCGATGCGATCGTGCCCAAGACCGCGGCCGGGCAGGGGCTGCGTGCGGTGCTGAATGCCGTTGGCGTTGAGCGGCCGCGGGTGCTGGCGACGCGCGGGGAGTTCGATTCGATCGATTTCATTCTGAAGACCTACGAGTCGCGCGGGCGGGCGAGCGTGACGTGGTGCGAGCCAGGCGCGAATGGGTTGTTCTCGGTGGATTCGATCGTGCGCGCGATCACGGAAGCGCGCGAGACGCCGTCGCTGGTGGTGGTCTCGCAGGTGATGTACGCGACGGGGCAGCTGCTGGACGGGCTCGATCGGATCGTCAAGGCGGCGCACGCCCGCGGCTCGCTCGTGATGATCGACACGTATCACTCCGCGGGTGTCGTCCCCGTGAACTTCGAGCGGCTTGAGGCTGACTTTGCGATCGGCGGTTCGTACAAGTACCTTCGTGGCGGGCCTGGCGCGTGCTGGATGGCGGTCCATCCGAGGCATCTGGGTGCCGCGGCCCTTGCAGGCCCCACCCCACTGCTGCGCACGCTCGACACGGGGTGGTTCGCCAAGCAAGACACATTCCTGTACCAGCGACCCGATTCGCCCGAGTTCAAGGTCGGCGGTGACGCGTGGCTGGAGAGCACGCCGCCGGTGTTGCCCGTCTGCCAGGCCTTGGCGGGGCTTGAACTCACGACGAGGATCGGGGTGGATCGGTTGCGTGTGTATAGCCTTGAGCAGCAGGGCTTCCTTGCGCAGAAATTGAAAGAGCACGGCGTGAATGTTCGAGAGATCGAGCCGCGTGGGGCGTTCTTGCTGGTGCCGCAGATTGATGCGCCGGGGTTGGCTGGGCGGCTCAAAGAACGTGGGCTGAACACTGACGCGCGATCCGGGAGCGTGCGGCTGTGCCCGGACATGTTAAACACGCGCGAGGAGATGGCACGGGCAGCGGCGATCGTTGCGGAGTGCCTGATCGCTTGAGCGCCGTCGAGAATCTCATCAAGTTCGTCGTTGTGAATCGACGCGGCGCACGGGAGGTTCTCACGATCGCAGGTGAGGTTCGTTTCGTTGACACGGCACGCGAGTCGCGGTCGAGTTATGGCACGAGCGAGGCGAGGCTGTTGAGCCCGGCGGGCTCGCGCATCCAGAACGGCTCGCCAGCCTCGACGCCGATCCGGCTGCCGAAGTACGCGTCGCTGGCGCTGAGCATGTCGAGCACGCGGCGGTTTTTGAGGTTCTGGACGAACTGCGAGGCGTAGGCCTCGATCGATCGGCGCTTGCGGTCGCGGGTTGTTGTCGTGTCGAAGATGAAACTCGGCTCGGGGACGGCGCGCAGGTGCGAGCAGTAGTAGTGGATCATGCAGCGCGGGTAGATCGGCGGCCTGCCCTGATCGCCGGGGAATTGCAGGCCCGTGAGCTTCGCGTCGAAACGAGCGTCGGTCGCGATGCGCGTGGCGGCCAGATGGTCAGGGTGAGCGTCTTCAGGGTGCGGGAGAAAAACAATCTCGGCTTGGTGGGCGCGGTACACGCCCGCAACTTTGTGGCGGTTCTCAATGGTGTGCTCGACGCGGCGGTTGAGGAGATCGAGCATCGCGCGGCGAATCGGCCTGCCGTTGCCGGCGGCGGGTTGAAGGCATTCGAGCGCGGCGGCGGCCTCGTTCAGGCGTGTGGGGCGATCGCCGTAGGGCGTCGGGCAGCCGTCGGTGAGGTCGCAGATGAGTACGTCGTGGCCCTGATCGGCGAGGCGAGCGATGGTGCCGCCCATGCCGATCTCGGCGTCGTCGGGGTGCGGGGCGATGACGACGATGTTGGCCATGTTCACGAGGCTTTCAGAAGAGTTCGGTTCAACGAGGGCTGAATCTGGGTTGGTGTGTCGGTTCCGTTGTTCGTCGGCGTGATGGCGATAGCGTTGCTGCCCGAACCCAGATCAAGCACGACGAGTTACTCGTCCTTTCCCTTGACCACGATGAGCCCGACGAGATCGGGCTTTGCATCCGGGTTTACAGTTTCGATCTGTGCGAGAACAAGCCGCTCGGGGGCCTCGGTTGAGAAAAATCCGCCACCGCGGAAGACGTCGGAGTATTCGTCGCGAAACTCTTCGAGGCGGAGCTTGAGCGACTGACCGACGCCGAGCCCGTCGATCGGGCGCGAGAACCGAGCGTTGAGCCAGAGTGTTGAAGGGCCGAACGCTCGCGCCGTGGTGTTCGTGAGTTCGAGGTGCTTGGTGGTACGGAAGACCTGGATGTTGAGCGCCTGGGATTGCGTCAGCGCGGGGTACGGCCTGGCGTAGGGGACCGGCGTCGGCACGCCAGAGCAGGCGGGGAGTGCCAGCAGGATGGCGGCGGTCACGAGCAGAATGACATGCAAGTGTCCGGAGCGAGATGCGGCGGCCTGGCCGGCGGAGAGTGAGGTCGAAGAAAGGTTCGGTGCGGTCGGAGCGGTTTGGGTGTTTGTCACGCCCCTATGATCGCTCGCATGTCCGTCCAGAGCAACTCGCCCAGCAATAACGCCACCAAACCAAGCCCGGCCATCGCGCCCGGGTCCGAGCGGCTCGAACCGCGTCGGATCGCGGTCGAGGTCGGGCGGCGCGACGTGGACCAGCGGCTGGCGGAGCTGGTCCCGGGCTTCGATGCGCCGTTCTTTCAAGCCGGATTGGCCGGGTATTCAGATGCGGCCATGCGGATCATCGCGCGTCGGCACGGGTGCCCGTTCTGCGTGACGGAGGCGTTGCTCGACCGCACGTTGCTGGCGGGCGGCCGCGGGTTTGTCAAGGCGGATCTGGGCGAGCTTCACGACAACGTCCCGGGCGGGATCGAGGACCACCCGCTGGCGTGCCAGATCATGGGCAGTGATCCCCGCGAGATGGCTGCATCGGCGTTAAAGGTCGCGGAACAGGGGAAACGCGGAGACAAGTTCTATCGAAAGATGGCGTACCCGGTGGACGGGCTGCTGCCGACCACGCACGTCGCGGAGCGCCCGCATCTTCGTCTGCCGGGGGGCGAGCAGCTTGGGAGGTTCGATCCAACTGAGGGACTGGGAGATGGGTCGGGCGATTGCGGCGAGTCGTGCGAAGAAGAGATTGACGCGATCAATTCCGTTGATGACGGCGACGCACGCAACGAACCGCTCAAGCCGAGCAACTCGAATCTCTCTTTGGCTCGGACCTCATCCGGAACGATCGGGACGCCGTTCGAGGTGATCGACGTGAACCTCGCCTGCCCTGTCAAGAAGATCAAATCGAAGGCTCGCGGCGGGCATTGGCTGACCGAGCCGGCCGGGGCGATCGAGCTTTTGAAAGCGGTGCGCGAGGCGGTGCCGAGCTCGACGGTGTGCACGGTGAAGATGCGGCGGAGTTACGACGACACGCCCGAGATGGCGGAGAACTTCGAGCGGATCTTCGACGCGGCCTACTCGATGGGTTACTCGTGGGCGACGGTGCACGCGCGGACGGTCGAGCAGAAGTATGTTGGTCCGAGCCGCTGGACTTTCCTGCGTGATCTAGTTGGGCGCAACCCGGGCAAGATCATCTTTGGGTCCGGCGACGTGTGGGAAGTTGACGACATTTTTCGTATGATCGGGTACACGGGCGTGGCTGCGGTCTCGGTCGCGCGCGGGTGCATCGGCAACCCGTGGATCTTCCGGCAGGCGCGGCAGATGATGGCCGGGGAACTCGCGACCGCGCCCACGGTGGACGAACAGCGCGAGGTGCTGCGGCAACACTTTCAGCTCTCGCTCGCCGTCACCCGGAACTTCCGGCACGGCGAGGAGCACACGTCAAAGCTGATGCGAAAGTTCGCGATCCGATTTTCGACCCACCACCCGCGCGCCGAAGAAGTCCGGCAGCGGATGATTGCGGTCGGTTCGACGGCCGCTTGGGTGGCGGTGCTGGAAGAGTTCTATGGCGGTGGTGTGGGTGTGATGTGACGCGCGAGTGAGAACGAACGGTGCTCAATAGGGGGCGCGCATGAACGTCACGAAGGACGCAATCCTCGTCGCTGTGATCGACGCCTGGGCAAAGATTCTTCAATCGCAGAAAGCACTGGCGGACGGCGCGATCGTGCAACTCTCGGATTCTGAGTTGCAGCGCACGATCGCGCCGGGGACAAACAGCGTGGCGGTAGTTATGAACCACGTGGCCGGTAACATGGTCTCGCGGTGGACAGATTGGCTAACGTCCGACGGCGAAAAGCCCGGTCGCGACCGCGAGAGCGAGTTCCGGCGGGCGAATGAGCCGAGAGCGACGGTGCTCGGGCGGTGGGACAGCGGATGGTCGCTGGTGCTCGGCGCGGTTGAAGCGTTGCGGGGTGAGGATCTCGGGCGCCTGATCACGATCCGCGGTGAGCCGCACTCGGTGCCCGACGCGGTGAACCGACAGATCTCGCACTATGGCTATCACGTCGGACAGATCATGCTCATCGCGCGGGTGATCAAGGGGAACGACTCGTGGCGTTGGCTGACGGTCGCGCCGGGCGGGTCGAGGGCGTTCGACGCGTCGATGAAGCAGCGGCACGGTGATTGGGATTCGGGCGTTGATGGTAAGAAAACTTGAAGAGTCGGCTCGGAGATCCGACCTACCAGGCTACGCGCGTCTCTGCGTTACGCCGGCCGTGCTGCGGTAGGTGATCCGGCCGTGGTACACCGAGGCGAGGCTCTTGGAGACCGATTCGGCGATGAGGTTGAGGTCGCGGAGCGACATCTCGCAATCGTCAAACTGGCCGTCGAGGAGTCGCTTGTTGGCGATGGAGCGTACGAGCGCATCGATGCGGCTGGGTGTTGGTTCGGCGAGCGTGCGGGTCGCGGACTCGATCGCGTCGGAGAGCATCACGATCGCGGCCTCTTTGGACCTTGGCTTGGGGCCCGGATAGCGGTACTCGAACTCGTCGGGCATCGGCACGCCCTCGGGCTCGTGGTCGGCGGTTTCGGGCTGGGCTTCGGCGCGGCGTTCGGCCTGCCTTTCAGCTTCTTTCTCGGCCTTGAGAGCCTGGTCGCGGGCGCGGTGGTAGAAGTACTCGACGAGCGTGGTGCCGTGGTGGCTCTCGATGAAGTGCTGGAGCGACCGCGGGAGGCCGAACTCGCGGGCGAGTTCCAAGCCGTCTTTCACATGCCCGACAATCACCAGCAACGACATCGCCGGGCTGAGCTTGTCATGCTTATTAGGTCCGCCGGATTGGTTCTCTACGAAGTAATCGGGCTTGTTCATTTTCCCGACGTCGTGGTAGAGCGCTCCGACGTAGGTGAGCAAGCTGTCGGCCCCGATGGCGTCTGCGGCGGCCTCGGAGATTGCCGCGACGTTGAGGGAGTGGTTGTAGGTTCCCGGGGCCCGCTGCTGGAGCTCACGCAGCAGGGGATGCCGCGGATCGCGGAGCTCGATCAGCGTCAGGCCGGTTGTGATATCGAAAAGACGTTCGACGGTTGGCAAGATAAAGAGCGTGAGCCCCCCCACCATGAGCGCGGCGGCCGCGGCGAGCCCCGAATCGGTGAGGAGCTCGCGGAGTACCTGCGGGGTCAGCGGACGATCGAGCAAACCCGCGATCGCGGTGGCGAGCGCGAGCGCGAGCGCGGTGAGGACGGACATTCGGAAGATGGTGTTGCGATCGCGGATTTCCTTGAGCTGCCAAACGACCAAGCTGACGCCGGTGAGGATGACTGCGAAGGTTGAGATCCCTTGATCGAGCGCGACGCAGACCAGCACGCCGTGCAGCACGCCAAAGGCCATGGAGACGCGCTGGTCGTACGCGACGGCGAGCATGACGGCGACGAAGACGGTGGGCGCGATGCTGGTGATCGCCATGAGTGCCGGGTTGAAGACGCTGCCTAGGCAGGCGATCGCGAGAGACCCGCACATGATGAGCCCGACCCCGGCCATTCGGGCCGGGTCGCGGCGGAAGCGTGGCGAGAACATCGCGGCGTAGCCCGCGCAGGCGAGCGTGACGGCCGCGACCGTCGCCATGACCGCGACACGCCGCAGCCAGATGCGCCAGGACTCGGCCATGTCCTTGAACGCGCCGAGTTCGGCCTTGTACAGCTCGGAGCGCGCGGGGACGAGCACGTCGCCGCGCCGGAAGATCACCTCACCGACCGCGTTGCGTTGGATCACGCGCTGGACTTGGGCCGCAGCATCGTTGGCATCCTGCTGGGTCGCGGCGGCGTCGAACCGGAAGGTGGGCTTGGGCGCTGACGTCAGGCGTGCGACCACGACGTCGAGTGGCAGCGAGGTGAACCCGGATGCGCGAGCCATGCTTTGCGTGAATTCGGTGAGACTTGGCAGATCCTCCACGTTCGCCGAATCCCCGCGGCGGACGTAGAGCGTGGCGCCCGCGACGCTGAGTTTGTTGGCCTCGTTGAGCTCCTGCGTGGAGCGCTGCCATGTTTGCTTGTCGAGCAGCGGCTTGGAGCGAAGTTGGAGCACGAGGGAACGAACCTTGCTCTCCCACTCGGGCCTGGGCTTTCCGTCGAACGCCTGGCCCTGAATCGCCGCGAGGTGGTCGGGGGTCAGCTTGAACTGGTCACGGATTTTCTCGTCAACCTGATCGATGGATTCCAACCCTGCCAGCGTGATCGGGAGGTTGAGGATCGAGGCCTGAAGCTCGTCGAGCACGGCCATGTCGGCGACGTACACGCGAGGCGTGCGCTGGCGGGCGGACTCACGCTTGGACTCGGTCGCGCTGGGATCTTCGACATCCAGCGGGACGCGCACGGTGCGGGTGTCGTTCATCACACGACCGACCGCGACAAGAGGTCTCTCACGCGACCACGACGCCAGCACGCCGCAGATGAGGATCGTGAACGTGGCGATCACGACGCCCCAGCCGACGCGCGGCAACTGGATCCAGCGTGACCACGCGCCAGCGACGGCCCCGTCGCCGCGATCAAACCACGCGCGACGTGCGCGCAGGCCGCGCCGAACCGAATCCGCGCGCGTCAGGTTTTTCGTGGTGTCCTTGGCCATGCGGTGCCCGGTTGGCGGGCGTGTCGTCGGAGCGAGTCGGCGTGAATGATGGTTCGTTCGGGCCTAGGGACGAGTGCGGATCTTCTTGGCCACAGAGTGGGTGGTTCGCGTGCGACCAGCGTACAGAACATCGGCGGCTTTGCCTGCCCCACCAGATCTAGATTTTTTCGCCTTGTTCGATTTAAATTTGGGTTTTACTCGCTCTTCACCGTACGCCGCAACGATTTTCTCGACCATCGGGTGCCGCACGACGTCCACCCGTTCGAGTTGGACAAAGCCGACGCCCGGCGTTTCCTTCAAAAGATTGGCCGCGTCGAGCAGGCCGCTCTCGCTGGGCTCGGGCAGGTCGATCTGGGTCGCGTCACCGGTGACGATGGTTTTCGATCCGTCGCCCATGCGGGTGAGGAACATCTTCATCTGGCCTTTGGTCGTGTTCTGGGCCTCGTCGAGGATGATGACGGCGTGGTTGAGTGTCCGCCCGCGCATGAACGCGAGCGGCACGACCTCGACCACGTCGTGATCAATGAAGCGGCGCACGGTCGGGTAGTCCATCATGTCTTGGAGCGCATCAAACAGCGGGCGCAGGTACGGGTTGACCTTGGCCTGAACGTCGCCCGGAAGAAACCCCAGCTTTTCACCTGCTTCAACGGCGGGGCGGACGAGGATCAGTCGCTTGACGCGGTCGGCCTTGAGAAGATGCACCGCGGCGGCCACGGCGAGGTAGGTTTTCCCTGTTCCAGCCGGACCGATGGCAAAGACCAGGTCGTTCTCCTGCACGGCCTTCAGGTACTTTTCCTGATTCGGAGTTCGGGCGCGGATCGGCCGCCCGCCCGCGTAGACGTTCAGTTCGCCGTTCCAGGGCGCGGGCGTTTGCCCTACAGCCTGCGAGGTTTTCGCGGCGAAGCGTGAATCGCTCTGGGCTGCGGAGACGCCAGCGTGGTAATCGACGGACTCGCTTGCGATGAGGTTCAGAACGTCGATGCGTTCAAGCGGCTTTCTCTGCCGGGCGGCGGCGGCCAGCTTATCCAGAACTCGGCGGGCGACGACCACGGCGTCGCTGTCGCCCGTCACCACCACGGCCGAGTCGCGAGCGGAGACATCGACACCCAGCGCCTCACGGATCATTTTGAGATTGCGTTCGTTCGATCCGAGGATCAGGACACGCTCGGGCCCCGGCGGTACTCTCACGGATATTTCCACGCTTGCGATCGCTCCCTTGCCAAGGTCAATCGAAACCCAAAGTCGGGTAAACCGCGAAAAGGGAGCGCCGGGATTTCGCCCGATCTCGTCCCTGCACACCTTTCCTGCCCAGTGAGCTTATGACCCGAGCACGTTCAGATCGCGGCCTTGCAGCGGACTTCTTGAGAAGGATCCGCGCGGTTCGGGCGCGAGAATCGGCGCGGAGCATGAGCGTGACGACGCTCATCGGTACGGCGATCGGGATCGCGTCGCTGGGTCTTAGTGGGTGCGGGAGCGCTGGGGACGCGCGCCCGCTGCTGCTGGGCATGGGCTCGAACGCAACATCGACGGGCGATTGGGACGACGTGAGTAACGCCGTGGGGGTCGCGGCCGGGAAGTGCCAGATGGCGCTGGTCGAGAGCCGAGAGGTCGGCGAGGACGAGCGAGAGTATGAGTTGCTGACGGTGACCGACGAGCCTGTTCGCGTGCGAGTGCGGAGGGCGGCGAGACCGGCACCAGGCCGGGGAGAGCCCGCTTCTGCGGAACGGTTTCAGATCCGAGCGGATGTCGGACGGTTCGGAGATCTCGCGCTCGAGCGGGCGCTCATCGATCACATCAAAGTCCGGCTGAGTGATCTGGCGGGTGTGGACTTTGCGCCGGTTCGGTAGGCGAGCCTCTCACCAAGCTCGCGCGGCACGCCGATATCGGCGATGCGCACGACTCCGAGATATTGCTTCGCATCAGGGCTCTTGAACCCGATTTTCGGCCCGACCAGCGTGATGGTTGTCGACGCACGCACGGCAATGCCCAGTGGCGTGCCGGTGTCGCAGTCGAGGCCCGAGGGAACGTCCACCGCGATGACAGGAGTGCCCCGGGCGGCGCGGCGTTCGTTCGTCCATCCGATCACCCTTGCGAGCGCACCGCCGACTGGACGCTCAAGCCCGGTGCCGAGCAGGGCGTCGATGATCACCGGATTGCCGCTGACCCTTTGCAGGGATCGCCGCGGCGAGTTGTGGTTGATCGCGATCGTCCGCAGGCGCATGGCTCGCACGATCTCGGCGTTGATGCGGGCGTCTCCCTTCATCTCTTCCACGGGCGAGATCAGCGCGATGACAACCTTGATCCCCTGATTGTGAAGGTGTCGTGCGACCACTAGCCCGTCGCCGCCGTTGTTGCCCCGGCCGCAGAGGATCAGCACGTCGTTCGCCTGACCCGCACGACATTCCGCGAGCACCGCGTCGGCGACCGCGCGGCCTGCGTTCTCCATCAGCACAATCGAGGGGACGCCGAACTCTTCGAGCGCGAGGCGGTCGAGCTCTCGGATGCCGACGCGATCGAACCATCGCTGAGGTGGCGGCGTGTGGTTTCGAGCGGTGTTCTGAGACTGCCTTGGTAAGAGGCGGGGGCTTCGGAGGGCCATGGTCTGCCTGATTTCTTGCGGGCGAGGCGGTCGGTACGTGAGTCAAGGCTACGCTGAAGGTCCGTGATCTCTCTCTCGAGTCGTCGGTGAGAAAACCGCCCTTTACGCACGCAGAACCGTATGCCGATTCTCACGAACATCGTTCTGACTCTCCTCGCGCTCGCGGCCGCGGTTCAGCTGCTGTTCTGGTTCGTGGGCCTGTTCAAGATCATCCGAACGATGGTCGCGATCCCCACTGGCAAGCTGGGCTTGTCGCTCGCAGCGGTGCGCACGCGGACGCCCAGCGTGTGCGTGATCGTGGCGTCGTACAACGAGGCGCGCGTGATCGAGGGCTTGGTGCGGTCGTTGCTCGCGCAGGATTATCCGAACGTGCGTTTCGTGCTGGCGATGGACCGCTGTACGGACGACACGGCCGCGATTGCGCGGCGAGTCATCGCGGGCGACTCTCGCTTCGTGATTCACGAGATACGCGAGTGCCCGTCGGACTGGACGGGCAAGTGCCACGCGGTGTGGTCGGCGGTGTGCGACGTGCCTGGTGTGCGCGATTCGGAGTATTTGGTCTTTGCCGACGCCGACACCATCTTTTCGCCCCGGTGCGTGAGCGCGGCGACGGCGCTGATCGAGCATCGCGGCGTTGATATGCTGAGCCTGATCAGCACGCTGGTCGGCAAAAGCTGGTTCGAGCTGGTCGTGCAACCCGCCAATTCCATCGAGCTCATGCGGCAGTACCCGATCATCAGCGCCAACCGTGACAAGGCTCGTCGGCCCTTCGCCGACGGGCAGTTCTTGATGTTCTCTAAGGCGGCGTACGAGAAGGTTGGCGGGCATGAGGCGGTACGACACGCGCTGCTGGACGACCTGGAGTTTGCGCGGCGCATGAAAATGATCGGCCAGCGCGTCGGCGTTCTGTTGGCCGACGGGATCCTGCACTGCCATATGTATCCAGACTGGACGGCATTCTCGCGCGGGTGGAAGCGGATCTTCATGGAGGCCGCTCATCACAAGTCGGCGCGGCTGATCCGGTACGGGATCATGCTGCGGATCACCGGGACCGTCATTCCGCTGATGACACTGGGGCTGCTGGGCTGGCTCTTGGCCGAGAACGGGTTGGGAGGCGTTTGGAACCCTTGGCTGCTGGCGTTGGCGTCGAGCAGTATCGGGATCTGGGCGCTGGCGATCGGAACGGTGTACTGGATCGCACGGGCGCCGCTTTGGTCGGTGCTGGCGTTCCCGCTCGGGGCCTGGATCTCGGGAGGTCTTTTGCACGCCGCGGCGAAGGAGCTTCGATCTGGGAAGCCGGTGAACTGGGGCGGTCGGCAGTACGTGCTCAAGAGCCGCTAAAGATGTTCGTTGATCGCTCGATAAAGCACTTTGAGCGTTCCTTCTTAGCACAGTCTTAGCGCAAAATTCACGCCCGTTTGGGTCTGTGAACCTACTTTTAGCCTGCTTGGAAGAAGTGCTCGAATCAGATCAAGATCTGATCGAGACCAACTCAGGAGATGACCATGCGGAAGCTCGTTTCGGCGGCGGCGGCTTTGTGTACTTTCGCGGTGAGCGCCTCATTCTCGATGGCACAGGAGGTCAAGGTCGATCCCAAGCTCCCGGATTACAGCATGGCTCAGGGCGTGTCGGGCAACATCAAGAGCATCGGCTCGGACACGATGAACAACGTCATGACCCACTGGACCGAACTTTTCACGAAGTTCTATCCCAGCGTGAAGATCGAGGTCGAGGGCAAGGGCTCGTCCACCGCGCCGCCAGCCCTGATCGAGGGACAGTCGCAGTTCGGGCCAATGAGCCGCGAGATGAAGAAGGACGAGGTTGACAAGTTCGAAGCCAAGTACGGCTACAAGCCTACCAACATCCGTGTCGCCATCGACTGCCTGGCGGTCTACGTCAACAAGGATTGCCCGCTTGACGAGATCACCTTTGAGCAGATTCAGAAGATCTTCTCGGTGACGGGCCCCGATATGACTTGGGACCAGATCGGCGTGAAAGACGCGGCCTACGCTGGCAAGCCGATCAGCCTCTACGGTCGTAACTCAGCCTCGGGCACCTATGGGTACTTCAAAGAGCACGCACTCTCCAAGAAGGACTTCAAGGCCTCCGTTAAGGAGCAGCCCGGCTCGTCCGCGGTCGTTCAGGGCATCGCTGACGACAAGTTCGGCATGGGCTATTCTGGGATCGGTTACAAGACCGCAGGGGTCAAGGCCCTGAAGGTAGCCAACGCCGGCAAGGCCATCGCCCCGTCGGTTGAGACCGCGTACAGCGGCGAGTACCCCTTGGGGCGTTACTTGCTCATGTACCTCAACTACGACGCTAAGACGGGCCTCGACCCGCTTCGCGCTCAGTTCGTGACGCTGATGTTCAGCCGTCCCGGGCAAGAGAGCATCGTGAAGGACGGGTACATCCCCGTGACCGCTGACATCGCTCGCGAGGATCTCAAGAAGGTTGGCCTGAAGCCCACGTTCTGAGATTCGTTCACAGACTCGTTCTGCGATGGCCCATCAGTCTTTGAAATAAGATATTCTCTCGGGCCGCCCGCACGAAGCGGGCGGCTCGATTTGTGTTCGGACCGTCAAGCGCCGGTGAACTGATGCCACCACCAACCACCTCGCAACCGCGTAAACGAAAGACGCGGGCCGCCGTGCATGTGTGGGATTCGGTCGCGGGCATGGTCATCGGGGTGGGCGGTTTTTCGGTGATCGTTGCGGTGCTTGGGATCTGCGTGTATCTCGTCGCGCAGGTCGTCCCGCTCTTCAAGGGCGGCAGCACCGAACTCGTTCTCGATGGTCGCTCTGCAAACACCGGGCGGTCGCTCTTCGTGGTGAGCGACGAGTACAGACGCTCAATCCTCACGATGGACTCAGCCGGTCTTGTTCGCGTAACACATCTGAGCGACGGGGCCACGGTCGTCTCGCAGTCAATCGTCCCAGCTGGCCGGTCGCTGACCGCGTGGTCGTTTGACGCCTCGACGGGTCGCACGGCGCTGGGGTTCGACGACGGCTCGATCCAACTCGGGACGCTGGGGTTTGAATCTTCGATCTCGCCGACGACACCGGCCTCGGCGGCGGGCCTAGCCATAGGTGCGAGCCGCGTGTTGCCGGCGAACGAGGACGCTCCCTCGGGCTCGCTTGTCGAGCGGGTTTCATCGGATCAGTACCGCGTGATCTTTCCCGCGATTAAGTTCCGGGCCCCGACCACGATGGCGCACGGCTCGGGAGCGATCCGCCGCATTGATTTTCGCAACCGCGCCGACAACGAGTTCGTCGTTGCTCTCCGCGACGACGGCACGGCCGAGTTCAACCTCGTCAAGACGGTCGTGCCGCTGGGCGGCGGCGGCGCGGCCCGCACCACGCTCACCAGCTTCCCGATCCCGTTTCAATTGCCCAAGGGCCGCGGGCTGCCGGATTATATCTTCGTCACTGGCGACGAATCGAGCGTGCTGACACTCTGGAGCGATGGGCTTTGCCAGCGATACTCTTCGCCTCAGCCTAACGAGAATCCGATCGCGCTCGCCGAAACGATCGAGCTGCTCAAGCCCGGACAGAGGGTGACGACCGCGGGCATGCTCCTCGGCGGGCTGACGATGCTGATCGGCGACAGCGAGGGCGAGGTGCTCGGCGTGTTCGCGGCGGTCGATCGCTCGACCACGATCAGCGATTCCAACAAGCTCGTGGTTGCGCACCGTTTCAGCGTCGGCGACTCGGCCGTTACCAGCATCGGCGTCAGCACGCGCGATCGCACGCTGGTGATCGGCGATGCCGCGGGGCGTGTGACGGTCCGGCATATGACCAGCGAAAAAGAAGTAGTCCCGCCGATCCAGGCGTTCACGAGCGCCGTCGCGGCCGCGACTCCCACTCCCAAGCTTGACGGCATCATCGGCGTCGATTCCACCGGCGCGTTCCGCCTCTGGTCGCTCAGCCCTGGACACCCCGAGGCAAGCTTCCTGTCGCTCTTCGGCAAGGTCCACTACGAGGGCGCGCCCAAGCCCGACTACGTCTACCAGTCCTCGTCGGGCGAGGACACCTCCGAGATCAAGCTCAGCCTCGTGCCGCTGATCCTGGGCACCATGAAGGCGACCGCGTTCGCCATGCTCTTCGCGGTGCCGCTTGGCGTGCTGGCCGCGGTGTACACGAGCGAGTTCATGGACAAGGGCGTGCGCCGGATCGTCAAGCCCGCGATCGAGATGATGGCCTCGTTGCCGTCGGTGGTGCTGGGGTTCATCGCGGCGATCATCATCGCGCCATACGTGCGTGACTGGCTGCCCGCGATCCTCGCGAGTTTCGCGGTGATCCCGCTGGGGATGCTCTTGGCGGCGTACCTGTGGCAGCTGATCCCGCCGTGGACCGCGCTCAAGATCAAGCCGACCGCGAAGCTGGCGTTGATGTTTGCGGTCGTTGCGACCGGCATGGGCGTCGCGTCGCTCGTCGGACCGGTGCTCGAACGATCGCTCTTTAGGCCGACGGCGAACGATCGCCTGGTCTTCGCGGGTTCTTTCGAGGCCGTGCCAGCCGAACAACGACCCGCGTGGGTCGGCGGTCGCAGCACGATGAGCCCCGACGAAGAACGGCAGTTGCGCGCGCGAGGGCTGTACTTCCGCGGTGGCAACGTGGTCAGGCCTGTTGAGCCCAGCACGCCCGAGCAAGTCACCGTCACGGACGCCAAGCTCGCGGCGTTCGATGCCGAACCGGTCAGCATCCGCCGCTGGCTGGACGGCGGCGTCGGCGGACCATGGCCGGGCTGGTTCCTCGTGCTCATGCTTCCCTCGGCGGTGCTGGCGGCGGTGTTCAACGGGAAGGTTGTAGCGCGACGCTTCAACGCGATCGCGTCGCGGCACAGCGCTGGCCGCGCTGCCCTGCTGGACCTTGCGAAGTTCGGGCTCACGGTGCTCGCGGTTGTCGGGCTCAGCGCACTGGCCGCGACGTTCTTCACCGCGCTGGGCTTTGACACCCGCGATTCCATCCTCGGCCCGTTCTCGCAGCGGAACACACTGGTGGTCGGGATCATCATGGGCTTTGCCATCATCCCGATCATCTACACGATCAGCGAGGACGCGATGGCGAGCGTGCCCGATTCGCTGCGCTCAGCGTCTCTGGGCTGCGGCGCAACGCCGTGGCAGACGGCGTGGCGAGTCGTGATGCCGGTGGCCGCGTCGGGGATTTTCTCCGCCGTGATGATCGGGCTGGGGCGAGCGGCGGGCGAGACGATGATTGTGGTGATGGCGACGGGGAACACGCCCTCGACCGATTGGAACATCTTCTCCGGCTTCCGCACGCTCTCGGCCAATATCGCGGTGGAACTCCCCGAGGCGCCCAACGGCAGTACTCACTACCGCGTGCTGTTCCTGTGCGGGCTCGTGCTCTTTGGTTTGACGTTTATCGTGAATACGCTGGCCGAGGTCGTTCGCCAGCACTTCAGAAAGCGGAGTATCGCGCTGTGAGCGTCGTGGCGCAGCCAACTCCGGATCCTCTGGCGAGCGCAACAACGGGCGCGCCGCCCGGTGCGCCCACTGGGCGGGCTCGAGGTGCGCTGATCTCGCGCCGCACGCCTCTCTCAGCGCGAGGCGAGCCGCTGCTGTGGCTGATGGGGCTCTCGCTCACGCTCTGCGTTGTGATGATCGTCGGGCTTCTTTCAATGATCGCGTACCAGGGTTTCACAACGTTTTGGCCTCAGCCGATCGACAAGGTCACGTTGATCGACGGCGGGAAGTTTCTCGGAATCCCCATGCGGGACGAGCCGTTCGACCCCGGCGAGATTGAATCGAAGCACCTCTCGCAGGTCCGCCCAATTGCGAGCGGCGATGCGTTCGATGGCGACGGCCGCCCGATCCGGCGGCTCTACCGCACCGGCAACAAAGAGATCGGCGCGCCCTTCCGCTGGGTCACGCTCGCGGACATCAAGTCAGTCGAAAGGCCGCCGCTGGCAACGATGCTCGAGCGGAACGAATGGGGCGTCTGGTTCGGCGAACCTCGCGCGGTGATCTCGATGAAGACGGTCAAGGTTCCTGCATCGGCTGGAGCGGTTGTCGCCGAAGGAACGCTGCCGAGCGCGCAGGGCGATCAACGTGTGATCCGAAAGGTCGAGCGCACGGAGAGCGACGGCACGCGTGTCGTGCGCGAGTCCACGTACCTCACGCGCAGCGCCGAGCAGGCTTGGAGTGTTTTCCAGATCAAGCACATCGAGGCCGCAGATCGGCACAAAGCGATCGAGCGGCTTACCAAGTTCGATATCGGGTCGCTCAACCGTCAGATGGACGACCAGCGGCTGCGGGTGAAGTCTGCGGAGATCGAGCACGCACGCACGGTGGCTCCGCACGACGCGCCGATGCTCGGGATCGTCGGAGTTTTCGCGGTCGTCGTCTCGATTGCTGGCGCAGCGGCGGGGGCGATTTTGCTCGCGCGGCGTCGGACCGCCAACCCGCGCACCGGAATGGTCATCGCCCGGTCGCTGTGGTGCGTCGTGGCGTTGGGCGTGGTGTTCGTCGGCCTGGAGCACCCGTGGTCGGGCCCTCGCGTCTCGGCGGCAGATTTGAACCTGATAAGGGCCGATGCGGATGAGAAGACGGCGGCGTTGCAAACGGAGTACGCGAAAGTTCTAGGAACGATTAACGAGCTGCGTGAAGAGGAAGGCCGCGAGCGGGTCGAGTTTGTCGAGCCGTCGCGAGGCGCGTTCGCGCCGCTGCGGCAGAGTTCGCCTGAAGATCCGTTGATGGTCGCGCAGGTCGTGCGTGCCGTGCCCGCCAACGCGCTGAGCTTTGGAGGCAAGGTGGGCGTGTACTTCTCGCGCTGGCGCGAGTTTCTCCTCGACGATCCGCGCGAGGCCAACACCGAGGGCGGTGTTTTCCCGGTCATTTTCGGTACGGTCCTGCTCACGCTCCTGCTCAGCCTCGTGGTCGTTCCGCTCGGCGTGATCGCGGCGTTGTACCTGCGCGAGTACGCTAAGCAGGGGCCATTGACCAGCGCGGTGCGGATCGCCGTGAACAACCTCGCGGGGGTGCCCAGCATCGTCTACGGCGTGTTCGGTCTGGGGTTCTTCTGCTACACCGTCGGCAAGTTCGTGGACCAGGGGCCGACGAGCCCGATGGGGCAGAACTCGTTCTGGCTGGTCGGGGCGGGGCTCGCGGTGCTGGTGGCGCTGGGGCTCACGATCGCGCTGTACGCCAAGCCCAGACCGGGCGACGCGCTAGCAACTGGGCACCGGGCGCTGGCGGTTGCGGCTGGCGTGATCTGGTTCGCGGCGTTGGGCGTGGTTACGGTTTGGATTTCCGGGATCCCTCACTTCCACGGCCTGTTCGAGGCCAACCTGCCGTCGCCCACGATCGGAACACGCGGGCTGCTGTGGGGCGCGCTCACGCTGGCTTTGATGACATTGCCGGTGGTGATCGTCGCTACTGAAGAGGCGATCGCCGCCGTGCCACGCACGATGCGTGAGGGGAGTTACGGCTGTGGCGCGAGCAAGTGGCAAACGATTCGTCGCATCGTGCTGCCGGGCGCGATGCCGGGGATCATGACGGGGATGGTGCTGGCGATGGCGCGCGGCGCGGGCGAGGTCGCTCCGCTCATGCTTGTCGGCGCGGTGAAGCTCGCGCCGGAGCTGCCGTTCAGCGCTCAGTTCCCGTTCATCCATCTCGAGCGCAGTTTCATGCACCTCGGGTTTCATATCTACGACCTCGGTTTCCAGAGCCCTGATTCCGACGCCGCGCGGCCGCTGGTATGGACCACGACGCTGCTGCTCATCGTGATCGTAATGCTGCTGAATCTCGCCGCGATCACGATCCGGGCGAGGCTTCGCGGTCGGCTGAAATCGCAGCAGTTCTAGGCCTCTTTGTTTCTGCGGTGTGCGAGGATCGGTCGTGCGAAAGTCTGTTCTGGCAGCGGGGCGGCGACGGGCGGAGAACTACGATGGTGAGCGTGACGAGCGGTAATCAATCCAACCCTCAGACCAGAACCTCTTCAACGCCTGCGGTGGCTCGCGCGATAGTGGCCGACCTGCCGCGCGCGGGCCAGGTGCCCGGCGCGCCCAAGTATCCGATCATCGACGCGATCCGCCGGAATGAGACGGTTGAGCCTTCCGTCCACGAGACTGTGTACGCCGAAGCCCCGGTGCTGGAGATCAAGAATTTCCAACTCTGGTACCGCGCGAACAAGGCTTTGCACGGGATCACCATGCCGGTCCCGCGTGGGAAGGTGACGGCGTTGATCGGTCCTTCCGGGTGCGGCAAATCAACCCTCCTCCGTTCCGTGAACCGCCTCAACGACCTGATCGACGGCGTGCGTGTGGACGGCGAGATGATCCTCAACGGGCGGCCCGTGTACGCTCACGACGTCGATGTCATCGACCTCCGCAAGCGCATGGGCATGGTCTTTCAGAAACCCAACCCGTTCCCGATGTCGATTTTCGAGAACGTGATCTATCCGCTTCGTATCGACGGCGAGAACCGCCGTGCCGTGCTCGAAGAGGCCTGCGAACGGAGCTTAAGATCGGCGGCGATCTGGGACGAGGTGAAGGACCGCTTGCGTGATTCGGCGCTAGGTCTTTCCGGCGGGCAGCAGCAGCGGCTGTGCATCGCGCGGGCGGTGGTCGCGGAGCCCGAGGTGTTGCTGCTCGATGAGCCGTGCTCAGCCCTCGATCCGATCGCAACGCTGCGCATCGAAGAGTTGATCCTTGAGATCGCGTCGCGTTACACCGTGCTGATCGTGACGCACAACATGCAGCAGGCGGCACGCGTGAGCGAGTACACGGCGTTCATGTATCTGGGCCGGCTGGTCGAATACGGCCGAACTTCGGACCTCTTCCAGACGCCCAGGCTGCTGGAAACCGAAGAGTACGTGACGGGTCGTTTCGGCTAACGCGAACGGGAATGCTCGTGCGCGAGACTCGTTCGATATCATTCTTTCGTGCGTGATCCCAGGCTCGACAAACTCGCCGACGTGATCGTTGGATACTCCACGCGTGTAAAGCCCGGCGACCTGGTCACGATCGTCTGTGACCCCGGCGCGATGTCGGCCGTGGAAGCGACGTTCGAGGCCGTGCTACGGGCTGGCGGGCACCCGAGCTTTCATCCACGCTGCGAGAGCCTGCAGGAACTGTTGTTGCGGCACGGGAGCGAAGCGCAGCTCACGCACGTCTCGCCGTTTGAGTCGCACCGGCTGGCGACCTGCGACGTTTTGATCGTGCTGGGATATCAGAACAACACAAAGTTTGTGGGGAACATCGACCCGAGGAGAATCGCAATGAATCAGGCTGCGCGGCGCGGGCTGCTGGCGATGTCGCTAAAGAGAAAGGCCGCGGGACAGACTCGGTACGTGCTAACGGAGATCCCCAGCCACGCGGCCGCGCAGGACGCGCAGATGTCGCTGACGCAACACGCTGACTGGGTCTATCGAGCCGGTTTCTTGCACCTGCCCGATCCGGTGGCGGCGTGGCGCGGGCTCGAAGCGCAGCAGCAGAAAGTGTGTGCGTACCTCGAGAGCAAGCGGACCCTCCGTTTCTGCGTCCCGCCCTGCAACGGCGAGCGCGGAGCGCGGCCACACGACGGCACCGACCTGACCGTGGACGTGTCGGGCCGATCATGGATCAACTGTGCCGGGCAGGAGAACCTGCCCGACGGCGAGGTGTACTCGGGGCCTCGCGGCATGAACGGTGTGGTGAACTTCACGTTTCCGGCCGTCTTTCGCGGGAAGGAAGTCGAGGGGGTGCGGCTTGAATTCAAGGACGGCCGAGTGGTCGGAGCGAAGGCGACCAAGAACGAGGAGTACTTGATCCGTCTGCTCGATCAGGACGAGGGCGCGCGGGTCGCGGGCGAGATCGCCATCGGGACCAACGACCATCTGACGAGGTTCACTGGCAACACGTTCTTTGACGAAAAAATTGGCGGGACGTTTCACGTCGCTCTGGGCGCGGGGTACCCCGAGACCGGGAACACCAACGAATCGGGCCTGCACTGGGATATGGTGTGCGACCTGAGGCCGGGCGGGGCCTTTCCTGAGAGTCCGGGCGGGACGATTCATGGGGACGGAGAGTTGTTCCACGCTGAGGGCAAGTTTGTGCGGGAAACGTTTCGCCGGAGTTGATCCGCACCGCCCGACCAAGAAATCCTGCCAACCAAGGAATCTGGGACTCTGGAAACTGTTGGCTAGCGGGCGATCTCAGGGCGTTGTCCGACGCTCTGGCAACCCCGCGGTCGATGCCTGAGCCTAGCATCAGCCACGGGCCTCGAGGCTCGGTTGATAAGTCTTTGTTCGGTTCTCGGCCATCGCGCCGAGGCTTGAGGACGGATCGTCATGAGTGTCGCGTCAAACGCTGTCCCACCGTCTGTCAACGGGTGGAATTCTGCCTACATCGATTCTGAGTACCAACGCTTCAAGGCGGACCCCGATGCCGTGGAGCCGAGCCTGCGTGCGTTTTTCGCGGGCTTCGAGCTTGCGCTGGAACGCGGCGGGTCGGGCGCTGGCGGGTCGTGCCCCACGCCGTTTGATGTTTCGGTCGGGAATCTCATCGAGGCGTACCGCGTCTTTGGGCACCTCGCGGCCACGATCGACCCGCTGAATCAGCCGCGCCCTGCGGCCGAGCCGATCTCGCTCGCGGCCCACGGGCTGTCGGACGCCGACCTTGACCGGGCTGTGACCTGGGCGGGTGCGGGCCTGACACTTCGCGCCTTGATCGCGCGGCTGGGGGAGATCTACTGCGGCAGTATCGGGGTCGAGTTCTCGTACTGCGGCACGCCGGCCGAACGCGAATGGTTCACCGAAAAGTTTGAGACCGCGACGACGCCGCTCTCGACCGAGCAACGGCTCGAAATCCTGAACCAGCTTACGCGCAGCGAGACCTTCGAACGCTGGCTTGGCAAGCGATACACGGGCAAGAAACGCTTCAGCCTTGAGGGCGGCGAATCGCTCATCCCGATGCTGCGGTTCCTCACCGACCGCGCGGGAGAGTTGGGCTCGAACAAGATCATCGTCGGTATGGCCCACCGCGGGCGGCTCAACGTGCTGCGGAATTACCTGGGCAAAGAGACCGAGCGCATCCTGACCGAGTTCGAGGACTCATGGAGCGGCGGGCTCGATCAGGGCGCGGGCGACGTGAAGTACCACCGCGGTTTCTCCGGCGATCAGATCACGCCCGCTGGCAACGTTCACATCTCTCTGCTAAACAACCCGAGTCACCTCGAATCGGTGAACCCGCTTGTGCTTGGTCGGGCTCGCGCGCGGCAGGACGACGCGAACAACGAGGGTCGTGAGGGCCAGGATGAGGTTCTCCCGCTGCTCATCCACGGCGACGCCGCGCTCCCCGCGCAGGGCGTCGTCACTGAGTGCCTGAACATGGCGAACCTCGATGGCTACACCGTCGGCGGCACGGTCCACATCGTCATCAACAACCAGGTCGGTTTCACCACCGACACCGACGACGCACGCTCGACCATCTACTGCACCGACGTCGCCAAGATGATCAACGCCCCCGTGCTTCACGTCAACGGGGACGACCCCGAGGCGTGCGTCCGCGCGGTGCGGATCGCGGCGGAGTACCGACAACAGTTCAAACTCGACGTCTTCGTCGATCTCTGCTGTTTCCGCAAGCACGGCCACAACGAACAGGATGAGCCCGGATACACCCAGCCCAAGCTTTACGCTCTTGTTCGAGCCCACCCGGGCACGCGGGCGAAGTACGCCGAGCAACTCACCGCCGCTGGCGTGACCAGCGCCCAGGCTGCTGAAAAACTGGTTGAGGCCGAGATCAACATGCTGGACCAAGCCCAGGTGAGCGCTCAGGCCAAGCCGATGCGCCCTGTCCCTCCGCCCGGCGGCGGCGCGTGGTCCGGGTTCGTTGGCACCTACTCATTCGAATCACCCAGGACCGCGATCGACGCGAAGACCCTCGCACGAATCTGCGCCGCGATGGGGCACGTGCCCGAGGGCTTCACGCATCACGAGAAACTCAAAGGCGCGCTCGAAGCTCGTGCGAAACTGCCGCTGACCAAGAAGCTCAGCCACGCCGACGGCGAACAGGTCGCGCTCGGCGCGCTGTTGCTCGAAGGCACGCCGATCCGCCTCTCAGGCCAGGACTCGCGCCGCGGAACGTTCTCGCAACGTCACGCCGTGCTCCGCGATATCGTCACCGGCGAAAGGTACACGTCGCTCAACCACATCCAGCCGGGCAGCGCGAGCCAAAGCCAAGCCAGGCTCGACGTGTGGGACAGCCCGCTCAGCGAGTACTCCGTCATGGGCTTCGAGTATGGCTACTCGCGTGCCTGCCCGAAGACACTCATCATGTGGGAGGCCCAGTTCGGCGACTTCTGTAACACGGCGCAGGTCATCATCGATCAGTACATGGCCGCCAGCGAGGTCAAGTGGGACCGCTGGGCCGGGCTCACGCTCCTGCTCCCCCACGGCTACGAAGGCCAGGGCCCCGAGCACAGCTCCGCGCGTCTTGAACGGTTCCTTCAGTTGTGCGCCGATCAGAACATGGAAGTTGTGTACCCGTCCACGGGCGCACAGGTGTTCCACTTGCTCCGTCGCCAAGCCAAGCGAAACTTCCGCAAGCCTCTGATCGTCATGACGCCCAAGAAGTTCCTGCGGGCCGAGACCAGCACGACCGACGAGCTGCTGACAGGCTCCTTCCAGCACTTGATCGGCGACTCGCACCTCGACGCGGCCGCCTCCATGAAAGTAATCAAGGTCGTGTACTGCTCGGGCAAGGTCTATCACGAGTTGCACGAGCGTCGCCTGGCCGCGAAGAGGACGGACGTGGCTCTCGTCCGCGTCGAACAGCTCTACCCGTTCCACACCGCGCTGGCCCGCGAGATCGACGCACGCTATTCGGGCAGCGCCAAGCGCGTCTGGGCCCAGGAAGAGACCCGCAACGCGGGGGCCTATCTCTTCATCTCGGATATCTTCCGCCAAGAACTCCGCATCGAGCTCGAGTACATCGGGCGGGCCGCGAGCGCGTCGCCCGCTACCGGGTCCGAGCACACCCACAAGGACCAGCAGGAGAAACTCCTGACCCTCGCGGTCGGACCACTCGGCGGATCGGGCGCGACCACTCCAAGTCCAAACGGATCACCAAGCCCCGGCAAGGCCCCGCAGGACCTCGGCCCCGCTCGGCCGCACGAAACGAAGCCCACCGTTGGCAAGCCCAAGAATCCGCCCGTTCAATCGTCAAAGACCCCAGCCAAGGCCTCGCGCTGATTCGTCCTCGTCCTTTCGGTACATTGGCCGAATTCAAGACCGCTCATTTTTCGGGATCCGCCGCACGCTTTGACGAAGATGATTTGAAGAAGTTCATCCAAGGGCGCAAGCGCCTCGATCCACTGGCCCGACGCAAGGAAACCCAAGCTCATGCCCGTCAACATCGTGATCCCCCAGGCTGGTGAAAGCGTCGCCAGCGGCGTCGTGCTCAAGTGGACCAAGGCCGTCGGCGAGTTCATCAAGCGCGACGAGACCGTGCTTGAAGTCGAGACCGACAAGGTCACGCTCGAAGTCCCAGCCCCGTCCGCCGGCGTGCTGATGTCGCAGTCGGTCAAACCAGGCGACACCGTTGCCATCGGCGCGACCGTCGGCGTGATCGATGAAAAGGCCACGGCCCCCGCTGCCGGTGCCGCCAAGGCGGACATCAAGATCGAAGCCAAGGCTGGCACTCCCGTTCCAACTTCGTCGGCTTCCGCAAGCGCAACCGCGACCCTCACCGCGCCGCCGCACTCATCGGGTCACTCAGAAACCAACGGCGATGTCCGCGCCACACCTCTCGCCAAGAAAACGGCCGAGCAGCTCCACGTAGACATCAACACGCTTCTCGGCACCGGCCCCGGCGGAAAGATCCGCGAGGCCGACGTCCTCGGGGCGTCCAAGTCCTCCACCACCGCGAGCGCGCCAGCCGCGTCGTCCGCCGCTCCGACCCCGCCTTCGGGCGCCGCTACCCGCGAACGCATGACGCCGATTCGGATGCGCATCGCGCAGCGTCTGGTCCAGGCCCAGCACACGGCCGCGATGCTCACGACCTTCAACGAGTGCGACATGACCGCGGTCATGGAACTCCGCAAGCACTTCAAAGAAGACTTCGAAAAGAAGCACGGCGTCGGGCTCGGTTTCATGGGCTTCTTCGTCAAGGCCGTTGTCGCCGGGCTCAAGGCCTTCCCGCTCGTCAACGCCTCGATCGTCGAAGAGAGCGGGCAGATGATGGTGGAGAAGCACAGCACCTGCGACATCGCGGTGGCTGTCAGCACGCCCAAGGGCCTCGTTGTGCCGGTGCTCCGCCGCTGCGAGTCTCTCTCGTTCGCGCAGATCGAGTCGGGTATTAAAGACCTCGCCAGCCGGGCCCGCGACGGCAAGCTCGCCCTCGACGACATGCAGAACGGAACCTTCACAATCACCAACGGCGGGATCTTCGGCAGCCTCATGAGCACCCCGATCCTCAACCCGCCCCAGTCCGCGATCCTGGGCATGCACACGATCAAGAGCCGCCCTGTTGAAGACCCTAAGAATCAAGGCCAGATTGCGCTACGCCCCATGATGTACCTCGCCGTCAGCTACGACCACCGCCTGATCGACGGCTCCGAGGCCGTGCAGTTCCTGGTAAAAGTCAAGCAGGGCATTGAGGATCCACAACGGCTGATGCTTGAACTATGACCAGCGGAGGAGCCGAAGGCGAAATGCAGACCCATGAACGGTCGCGCCGATAGAATGCGCCAACGCGGCCCTGTGGCGGAACGGCAGACGCAGCGGACTTAAAATCCGCAGACCCTCATCGGGTCGTGTGGGTTCAAATCCCACCGGGGCCACTTGTTTTTTGCGGTTTTCTTCGGGGTATCGTGCCTCTTTGCATGGTCGTGTTTCGGGTGTTCTGAGTATCTCAGAGTCTCCCTCGGACGCCCTCGGACGCTCGATTCGCGCCAAGCATACCGCCGAGACATTCGGTATAGTTTCCGTGCCCGCTAGAGGTCGGACATTGTCTCTTGCGTTTGTGGTCGGTTTGTCCTCAAGGTCATCCGACAAGTCCGGCAAAACACGTAGAGCCTCCACTTCCTGGTCGCGACCGACGTGGCTGTAGCGGTCCATCGTGAGCGTGATTGTCGAATGTCGAGCGAGCGCCTGAGCAGTTTTCGGATGCACGCCGCCCTGAGCCAAGTTGGTGATGAAGGTATGCCGAAGAGCGTGAAAATCGACTACGCGGCCTTGTGCGTCACTCACAGGGATGCCGGCCGCAGCCAGATCAACTCGAAGGATGTTCGCGAGCTTATCTCGCCTGGGAAGGCTGAAAATGGGCTTGGCAGGAACTCGCACTTTCAAGTAGGTGCCAAGAGTGCCCGCCGTTGAGCTTCGAAGCGGAAGAGTGTCGTCGCGGCGGTGCTTGGAGTAGGCAGCGAGAACCTTGACTGTCGGAAGACTGGGGTTGAGGTCGAATGACTCTGGAGTCAGGCTGCGGATCTCGCTGGCGCGAAGCCCCGTTTCAACTGCCAGTCGGTAGAGAATGGAGCGGTCCCAACCGGAAAGCCGCCACGCGACCACGCGGTGGCGATCAACGCCAATGAGCTCGCGGCCTTCACTTGCAGCACGCATGAGCTTGCGAAGCTCTGGTTCGTTGAGAGCACGACACTCGTAGCGTCGATCAATGGGAGGGTTGAGTGGCTCAAGATGCGAGACGGGCGATGAAACCGATCGACGGTCCTTGACCATCTACCGGCAGAACGCCTTGACTGCTGCGAGGTAATAGTTGAAAGTTTGTGCACTGATCACCTCCCGCTTCTCGCTCTCCGCTTCATCCCCTTTTCGCAGCGCATTGAGAAAGCTCTGCACTCGGCTGGCGGAGATGTCTCCGTAGTAACGGAATCCGCAGCCTTCGAACACGCGACCAACGCGTCGGGTCACCTGCTTGACACGCTTCCCCGTGCCACCCTTTGCCAAAAGCGCGGCCCCGTAGTCGGCAACGTGCTCTTTAAGCGGCTTTCCAACCGACACCCGGTCGGCCTTGAGCAATCCGATCTCCGCAAGGCGGCGGGTTAGGCCACGCGGTAAATCGGTTACCCATCCTTGGAGATTCGGATCAATCTGCCCGCCGGTCGCACGGGCATAGCTGGCAAGTTGCTCCAGCTTTCTGCCCAGTTCCTGGGTCGAAGACCTACTGCTGAAGCCAGAGACGCGTCGCGTGTCGCCTTTGTGGTCGGCGAATTCGACGTACCACGTTTCTGTCGTTATAGTCTTGCCTTTCCTGTCCTTGTACGTAGACCGGAATACTCGCATCGTCGCCTCCATTCAAAAGGTGGGGTGTATCTGTAGACATCATGCACGCTTCGGTGAGCGTGCTGCTCGATTGGGAACTCCGTCCACGAGGAGTGCCTCCCACGTGTCCCTGGGCGGGGCACCCGCAGCTACCCAATCTTCGATCGTGGCACGACTCCAGCGAACCACCCGCCCAAAGCGAATGGCGGGTGGCAGTAGTCCAGAGCTTGCCATCCTGAACACGTGTGACCGACTGACTCCCAGCATTTCAGCGAGTTCTTCCGCAGATAGGGCCACGCGGCCTGGATTGGCCTTGGCTTTGTCGGAGTTTGGTGGGGTTGTGAACATCGAGAGTGGTGAAGGACGGTTCTTCCATGTGGAAGGAGCGGAGGCCTTACTCCGAACAACTTGCACACCGCCGAACTCCGCACCGATCACAGCAATCGCCGGCGGATGTCGCAGCGAACCCGCAGCGAACACAGAACATGAAACACTGGCCTCTGACGTCTTTGGTGGGCACGTCTTCTGGAAGGGGTGGCTCATTCGGTGGAGGTGGTCCGTCGCTGCTGGTGAGCGCCCACGATTCGTTGATCTCAGTGCTGTTCGAGGCTTCCATCCTGAACTCCATTGCATGTACGCTAAACTGCGAACAGTGTGATGAAAAACAACCGTTCATCGGGTGTGAAAACGGCCTTGAGGCTTGTCCCCGAACGAGGATTTGAATACGAGGTCCGCAGCGATGCGTTCTGATATTTCCTGGGGCAACAGAGAGACAGAGTCGGAGAGCCTCACGTCGGCAAGTCGTGTTTCGGGAAACCGCGAACCGGGATTCCAATCGTGGAATGACGAGTTCTCGCCAAAGTTCTTCGGATTGCGGGGTTGACATGACAGCCGTCTCGACAGCCTGTTTTGCACCCGGCGCGTGCGTCTTTACCGCTGCGAAGAACTCAATGACCAGCAGCGGAATCGGCATGAGGAACGCGGCGGCGAACCGTTCGGCTTGTCGCTCGAACTTGTCCACCTGCTCTGCTTCCCCGATGTACTGGTCGTGGAAGACTCGCTTGACGCTTGAATGGAGCATGATGTGTCCTAGTTCGTGAGCGCATGTGAATCGATACCGGCCCTCGTGCTTCACGACGCTTTCGTCGATCAGTATCTCTTTCTCTTACGTAAACGCGGCTCCGAGCGCGGGCACCTTGAGCTGCTCAGCCAGATTGGAAATACCGAAGCCGATCCCGAGCGGGGTTTCGATCCAGATGTCAATTGGGATCGGCAGCGGGAGCTCCGCGAGTCCAAGACGGTCCAAGCAGAGCCCGAGGACGGAGATCGCCTTGTCTTCGACACGTTGCGAGTACGCGTTGAGAGGCAGCACTGACTTGGGCCATTGGAGATGTCTCACCACGCCCCCCGTTTGTTGGCTTCTTTGAGAACAGCTTCGCTAGCTTGATCAACGTGTCCCACTGCTCAGGAGTCAGGTCGCCCGCTGTGCGTAGGAACTCCGGGACCTTCTTGGCGTTTGTTGGCGTTACGGTGGCCATCTCATTGACCACGGCGTCTGCCCTGCTCCAGCCCGAGCGAAGGTCTTCCTCGGGCATTCCGTACTCACGGGCGATGCGGAGCATGAGGTCTTCGGACGGTGTGCGACGCTCCTTTTCGATGTCGGTCAGGTGTGCAGGAGCAATCGCCAGCCTGATTGGACGCCGCATCGTGTCCGTGGCGGCCCTGACCCGAAAACAGAGCACAGCCATCGGGTTCGACGAGGCCACCATCGGCATGAATCCGGCGCTGGCCATCACGCTCGACAATGGCGTGTTGGTGATCCCGACCGCCGATCCGGAGGGCAACGGGCCGGGTTGGATGGAAATATTGGCTCAGCAATCGTGACGGCATCGACAACCTCTCCTTCA
>Ga0105049_10000503_pt1 | contig 43365 bp, 57 predicted proteins | sample MAT06_FD_78087 | JGI IMG/M metagenome (GOLD analysis project Ga0105049, IMG submission 78087) | Freshwater microbial communities from Lake Fryxell liftoff mats and glacier meltwater in Antarctica - MAT-06 | ecosystem: Environmental > Aquatic > Freshwater > Ice > Liftoff microbial mat | place...
TATGGACGGACTCTCGAACAACGGCAATCAGGCCAACGTCGCCCCCCTCGGAGCACTCCCAGGGCAGGACCGCAGGGGCCCAGGCAGACCCACAGTATCCGCAGACCAGCGCGCGATGAATGATGAGCGCTACAAGCAGGTTTCAGAGCTGTGGGACGCCCTCCCTAATGACGCCACCGAATGTCGATTCAAGATTTTTGAGGCTCACCATCGCCGCGATGTGAAGCAGAACCACGACCCAGTGCGCACCCTCCTCGCCAGTGAATGGCGTGATCACGGCTTCAAGGAGCGCCCAGCACTTGAGCAATGGTTGGAAGAGGAAGTAGGGGAGGGCAGATTCATCGTAGAGGCGTATGACGCCCACAACCTCCGCATCACCAGAATACCACCCTTTATCATCACTGCCGGAGAACCTGAGAACATGGACGAACGAGCACGAGGAGGCTTCCGCCGCCGCAACCGAGACGATTACGACGACGATGACGAGGATTTTGGTGATTCCGTCGATCGCCGCGAGCACCGGGCGAATCTGGCGGACACGTTGGCAGCCTCGGTACGAAGTCAGAACCTCGTCGCACAGCAACGCGAAAAAGACCAAGCGAGCACATCGCATATGCTGGTGATAACACAACAGAAGGCAGATGAGTCACGCCGGGAGGATGAGCGCCGCCGCCGTGAAGATGACATTCGCCGTGAAGATCTCCGCGAAGACCGCCGCCGCGAGGAGGAAAGGGCGGCCCGCGAGGAGCGGGTGCGCATGGATCGCGAAGAGCGCGAGGAGGATCGCCGCCGCGACGATCAAAAGCGCGCTGAGGAGACCGCCCGCGCCGAGGAGCGCCGCATCGAGGAGCGCCGCGCTGATGACCGCCGCCGAGAAGACTTCCAGGCCAGGATGGCCTCGGAGTCGGAGAAAATGAAGCTGTACCTCGCTGCCATCCCGCTGCTGGAGAAGATTTTTAAGCCGGATACCAGCTCCACGACCGCGCTCTTGGCCACTCTGTCCAAGCCCAAGGATGCCGACCCGATCATGCTCATGCTCCTGAAGGGCATGATGGATAAATCGGAAAAGGGCGACATGGGCGGCGTCTTCATGCAGCAGTTGCAGACGATGATGGCGGCGGGTCAAGCACTGAATCAGCAACAACTCACGTCGATGTTGGAGTTTTCCAGCAACGTCAACAAGCAGGTGATGGAACGCGCGCTGAAGATGATGATGGACTCCCCGCAGGGTCAGACCCCTGAGGGTAAATCGACTCTGGAGAAGGTGATCGCGGCGGTGCAAGGCGCGGCCGAGATCGTGAGGACCATGGTCCCCCAGATGGCCCCTCCACAGCAACAGCAGCGCACTCAGGGGCAGTTTATCCGCCACCAGACTGCGCAACCGCAGGCACCCGCTCCAGCTCAGCAGGTAGCGGCGGCGCCCGCGCCTGCGGCCGCGGCGCAGGTGATCCCTGAGGTGGAAACACCGACCGGGGTCGCCGGCGTGATGAGCTGCATGATGGCTATTCAGCATTATCAGTCTGGTCAGGTCCAGATGACGCAGGCCGAATACCAAAGCGTTGTTCAGGCGCTCTTGGCTGAAATGCCTGCCGAGCTGCAACTTGCGGTCCTGGACAACGATCAGATGAGCGTGCTCACGCTCTGCCGCCCGGCCATGGAAGAATACCCAGAGCTCAATACGTGGGTGCAGCAACCCGGCGTACTGGCGTGGGTGCAAGAGTTCGTTCCCGCCTTGGCACCACACATTCAGCAGATGCACGGCCCCGCCGAGCACATCCGCAGCGTGATGGGCCGTGTTGTGGAAGAGGCACCTGCTCCCGTAGCGCCAGAGAATACCGAGACGGCGCCGAAGCAACCGAAACAACAAGACCCGCAGGAGTACCCAGATCCGCACACTGATCCGCAGGAGACCCTCGCGGGCCCTGGATCAGCTGGCACCAACCCCGAGAGCCATTTGAGCGGGGATGATGTCTGATGATCGTCCAGGTCAGGTCCCCTCTGGGGCAAATTACCAGTTTGGATCTGAACCAGACGGCAGTCTTTCGCCTGAGCATGCGGGCGATCGTGAACCCTTGCAAAATGGCTACTGCGGAGGGGGAAGATACCCTGGCGCTGACCCTGGATTATGTGGCGGGCGGTGCCATCACCTGGATGGTGATCGTCGGTATGCATGTGGGAGAATACCCGACCGAGATTGCGCAAGTGGCCAAGGTCGGCTTCCCCTTCCTGGATCTCCCACACAATCGGGAGCGGGTCCGAGAGGCGCTGTCGGTCTTGCACAATTCCGACATGACCGGCAAGGACGTGGAGGCCATCCTCGCCAAGGGCACCGAATTGGCGAGCATCTATCACCACATCCAGGATCTCATTTGGGCGCCCAAGGGCGCTCTCATGAACGTCCAGAAAACATCCGGCACCTTGGATGGTTGGCATTACGCGGTCACGACAGATCGATTCGCGGCATTCCTGGAAGCACCCCCGGTAGCACTCTCAGGGGCAGGTCCTGGAGACGCGCCGGCAGTAGAAAAGCCGAAAGAGGTACCTCCGAAAGCACCGCCAAAAACATCAAGAGAAGCGCGACGCAAACAAGCAGAAGCACGCGCTCTGAGTGCTGATGTTCCTGATGGTGAAGACGATTCAGGGGACACCACCGATGGAGAAGTCACTCTCGGGAGACGCACGCCCCCCGAGAGCGATAGCGAGTAGCGCACCATGCGTCATGCGTTACCCAACGCTAACGCAACGCACAACGCTAACGCAACGCGCGTCACCCAATGTGTAACGTTGCGCATGCACACAGATCCTTCGGATCGACTCGACAATCATTTGCCATCGATATAATGGAAGGGTCAAGCCGAATCACCGATCCATTCAAGGAGATCAACCATGCATCCATTTCAAGTCATCATGCTCTTGTGTGCAGTGTTCATGCTGCACGCCGCAGACCTCGAAAAGCCGGAAGTCAAATTATCGTTCAATGCTCAGCGAGCGCTGGACGGATATACACGAGACACGGGGAGGCTCCAAGACTCGTTTGACAAGGATAAGGCCAAGCTGACTGATAACGTGGTGAAGGCGCTGGAAAAAGAATTGGACGCAACCACGAAGAAAGGCGACCTCACTGGGGCGCTGGCGATCAAGGCGAAAATTGATGAGTTAAACCCTGGGTTGGTGTTTGTGGAGAGCAAACCTAAGGTTGCTGTTGCTTTGATTGAGGCGGTCGAAGGTAAGTGGTTCGTCACCATGGATCGAGGCTACACTTCCCCATGGGTATTCACCAGCAAAGGCAGGACCATTGTGAGCAAGGACAATCGCGGCACATATTCCTCAAAGGGGGACACGATCCTAATCAACTGGGTTAACGGGCTGAGTGAGTCGTTCACTGTCAATGCTGAGGTAACGGCAGGCACTGGGACTGATTTTGGTGGGTTACCTCTACGTGTGGTGCGTCAATAATCCCCTCGGTTGATGTCCTGATCGCGACTCACGCGAGGGTGTCATGGTTAGAAGAAGCGTTGTTTTCTGCACTCCAGCAAGAATATGCAGGAGAGTGGCGAGTCATTGTTTTCAATGATTGCCCTGAGCAGCGACTGTCATGCGCGGACCCCCGAATCCGGGTAGTGAACGTCCCCGAGCGTTTCAACACTCTCGGGCAGAAGAGAAACGCCATGATGCTCGAATCTTCTGCCGACTGGTTGGCGTTTTTAGACGACGATGACATCCTGCTACCTCACCACCTTACACGTGCTTCCAAGGCTGTGGATGCTGGTCAGCGCACTTCCGCTGCCTCTCACAAGTACTGGTTCGTAGGGGAGCAAGGAAGCGTTGAAGGACCTTCTATAATGGACTTTTTGGTTGACCGGAAACACGCCATCCGCTCAGGAGGCTTCCCCTCTCTGGATAATCGAGACGAGCATGGTTTTATGGACAATCTAGCTAAGCTGGAACCCATCTACCGGGAGGACAATCGGGTGTGTCCCTCCTATTTGTACATCTGGGGCAACGGCGTTCACCACGTCTCGGGTACAGGGGCGCCAGATGCCGGGCTAGGATTCCGGGCAGATGCCTTAAATCGCATCAATGCTGGACTTGAGCCATCTGGAGACATCACATTAACGCCTCGATTCAACCGAGACTATTTCTCTCTGGCCGCTAACGCGCTGAGCCTACACTTGAGAGCCCACAATGCACCCTGACATAATCCAATCCGTCACTCCCGTCTGGGCGCCCTGGCGCTTCAACCTGGGAGATCACTGGCAGACGGTCAATTATCTGATCACGCGATCTTTCGTGCTTCGGGAGGAGCAATTACTGTCCCGCTATCAGCACGGTAAGGATTACGGAGAACGACTCCACGAGATCCTGTCGCTCATCAATGCGCCTGAGAGGAGCAAGGTCACCATCGTAGACGAGCCCGGAACCCACGAGCCCGATGGCTTCGATGTATGGGCCGCGCCGTCCTGGCCAGCGAAACAGCAGTGGGTGCCTTCATTCGCTGAGCGGTCAGTGACGTACCAATTCGACGGGATCAGCTCAGCTGAGTCCAAGAACCCGCCTGTGGATGACGTGCTCGTGCTCCTGCGTGAGATAGAATTGCACTACTACTCCAGGGTACCCTTGGGCAAGGATCTGACCTTGGCCGGTTGCGTGCAGGCACTGAAGAGATCGAGTTTGTTCGTGGGTTGCGACAGTGGTATGTCCCACATCGCTCACGCTGTGGGCACGCCGATGATCATAATCGAATACGGGCTACCCGTGATCACCTGCCATAGGGGGAAGCACTTTGAATTGGCGCGAGGGACTCTGGAGGCGAGCTACGCCATCAGCCGGATATTAGGTCGCGGACTTCACGCGGGGCTTTAGCGACACTTTAGCGACACTTTAGCGACACTTTAGCGACACTTTAACGACACTTTAACGACGCTTGCTGAAGAACCAGAGGGCAGCGCCGACCGCAGCGCCGAACGCCAGCAGCTTCCCTGCGCCATCGAGCGCGCCCATGCCGGGCATGGCTCCGCTGAAGTGCTCAGGGGCGCTGACGCTCCACGAGCTCGCTTCCACACCCTCGCCAGCCTCAATGGGGCGTTGGTTCGAGTAGCGGACCATGACGGGCTTGCGCCCCTGGCCCGGTTGTAGGCCCATGCCGGCGCCGTTGGCGGCCCGCGCCCGCGGCTTGGGCCGTAGGTTGGCGAGCAGGTTGATGGGCAACCGGCCCGGCTTCATCTGAAACGATTCCTGGCGATAGACCGGATCCCGTGCGGCCGCCGCCGCGTGGTCATACGTCGGGCCGGTCTTGTCCGGGTGATGATCTACGGGGTCGAGTTGCATGGGTCTATGGTACCAGATCGAGGGGAATGCATCAAGACGCCCGGCGCTTGCCTCTGCGCGAGGTCTTCCGGCGAGGGCTGACGCGCTGCAAGGCATCCAAGGCATCATCGAGGCTCCGGTAGCCGTACTTCCGAGCGAGCGCGTTCGCTGCGCGGGTGCTCACCTCGTATGCATCGGCCAAGTCGCTGATGATGCTGCCTTTGGAGGGGTTCCGCATGGCGCGCTTCTCGGCCACGCGAGCGTACCGGGGGTCTTCCATGTCCACGAGGCGGACCAGGGTTTCGTCCATCTCCACAAACATGTTTTCTGCCATCTCGAACTCGGTCAGACCGTTGCGCTTGGCGAAGGCGACCGCGCTCTTGATGGTCGAAAATTCTTCAGTGTGTCCCGACCACGGATCGCGGACGATGTACTCGTGTGGGTTCCGCAAACGACGACGCCGGGGGTTCTGGTTAGACTCCTCCCGGCGGATACGATCGAGCGCGCGGCGCTTCTTGTCGGCGTGGACCCCGTAGCCAGAGTACGTCACGTGGCCATGGCCGACTTTTATTTGCTGCGATGCTTTTGATTTTCCACGGCGTTTCATGCATCACCATCACTTGCAGCGGTTGTGGGGCCGATGCCCCTTCTTGAATAGGTATTTTTTCAAGTGCCGGGGGGTGGCTCCCTTGCGCCGCCCTTTGGACTTGAAAGCAACGCGCTTGCCTCGGCAGGTGCGGAATTTAACGCGAGGGTTCCGGCCGATCGCAATCTTGTAACGAGCATGGTCGAAATCAGGGCGAATGTCCTCGCCCGTTTCTGCCTGCGCTCGGCGCGACGCGGCGCGACGATAGGCGGCCTTCCTCTTACTGTCCATGATCATGAACTTAACGAGCGCTTTTTCCTCGGCGCTGCCCGGAGCGTAGCGAGACTTCCGGCCCTTTTTCAAAGCGCCAGCGAATATGGATGGCGCTGGGTAATGGGTAGCATCATACGGCAGCTCGTAGGAGCGGCCGCGGCCGCGAGAGGGCAGTGTGAGAATACTGAACTCCCCCTTTTTATCAGCCACTTTCAGCGCTCTTTCGAGATAGAGCATCAGCTTGTTGAGCAGGCTATTCGCCGCCACACGCATGCGCTTGTCCTTGGAGGAGCGCCAGCGCTCTGCCGATAACACAGCCAGCTTCACATCACGCGCCGATGCCTGTTGGCCAGATGCCCAGGTGGACGCGAGCTCAACCAGAGGATCCCCAACAGGGAGCCCGAGCTTGAAGATGTGCTGAGCGTAACTTTGGCGACTCATGAGAGGCTCCGGCCGAGGGTTTGTTCTGCCTCGGCCACCAGAGAATGGGGAATGGGGACTGTCAAACCTGTCACGGCGGATCGTATCATGTGGGGGCGATTGCGGAGGATGGCCTGCGCGAATTTCCCCACAGAGCGCGCGTCGCTCGCATCCATGTCACCGGCCCGGACATTATCCTTGGCCCAGGTGACGAGTTTTCCTGAGATGCGATTTATGACGCGCTTTTGCGGGCGGGTGAGGCCAGGGTGTGTTCCGGACTTGCTCACGGAGCGCTCGACTTCGCTGCGACCGAGAACGGTTGCGGGCCGGCCCCGGAGGCGGCGAGCGCTTGATCCTTGGCCAACTGGCTGATCAGCGCGAGGCCGACGATAGGGCTCAGGACCATGCCGAGATCAGACATGGCATTGTACGCCGTGAGGTCCTTCTTGTGGTGGCGTTCGCTCAACTTGCCGTAAATGGCCATGCCGGCGAAGAGCGTCAGCGGCCAATTCTTGAGGAGGAACGATACGAAGGGGCGCTGCGACCCGACAATGAAGCCGACATTTTGAACAGTCTGGTCGAAGTTCCGGAGATCACCCAGCATGTGGGTATGGTACCCGATCCAAGGGAGCCTGCCTAGCGCCTACCCGTGGATGGGTTCGGGAGACGGGTCGTCAAACGATCGAGCATTTTGCGTACCGAAGACTTCCTGCTGAACCTGGGCGATGTCAGGCTTTCTGCGCTTGGCGACGACATCCGCGTGCGTCTCGCCCTCCGTCATGTAACCCTCGTTTGCGCGGCGCCGGTGAACGACCTTTCCGGAGATCCCCAAGAGCGTCTTCAGCAGATGCACAGGGACGCCCTCGGCGTCGTAGCGTCCCGGGAAATGCACCTCGACATCGTAGGAGCTGTCCACGAGGTCTACGAACACCTTGGAGAGGCCGAGGCCCGTGGGGGACCGTATGGTGACCTGAATGGCGTGGGTACCATCCTTGAAGCGCACCTGGGCGTATTCCGCGGTGCAGTCATAATCGACATCTTGGTCGATGATGGGAGTGCGCTTGGTGATCACCCCCCGGTGGCGGAAGGAGGGCGTCTCCGGAGCAGCGCCCCTGAGCAAAGCGCGGGCACGCTTACCGATGCGAACCGCCCCCCGCGCCCAGGTGAGAAATGGCTCGAAGCCAAATGTGTGACCCGGGAAGTCCTGTTTCCATGCGGCGAGGAGAGCCACGTCCATGCTGAATATGGCGTCTATGCAGACGTGCGCGGCGGCATGGTTACCCTCAGGCCAGTGGATCTCACGAGGCAGATGGGGGCGAATCTCAGCCGAAATGTAGGGAGGGAGCCGATGCTCCCGAGCGACGCAACGAATGTATTGCTTCAGCTCCAGCGGGCCGCACAGGTAGCAATCATATCCTAAGTGCGAACTCCGGGGCATCCGGGTCCGAAAATGCTGACCAATTCCCTTACCAAGGAGGACCGCTTGCCGAAAAACAGGAGCGGGCGTAGTGGTCATGGAGGGAGCCTAGCGCGCCATCAGCAAAGGTCAAAACCTGATGGCGCGCCAGAAATGACTCAGCGACGAGCGCGGGTACGGGCGGTGCGGCAGCGGCGGCTCTTGCCGGCAGCGCGCCGAGCGCGAGTACCAGTGCGCGAGCGGCAGGCACGCTTCACGGCAGATTTCTTGCCCTTGGCCTTGCGGCGACGGGGGTTCATGCCCAACAGCTTGTTCACGGCATCGATGCGGCTACCGCGAGCGCGGGTGGTACGACGCTTGGTCGTGGCGCGGCGCTTGGTCGTGCGAGCGCGGGTCGAGGCGCGGCGCTTGGTCGTGCGAGCCTTGGTCGTGCGAGCGCGGGTGGTCCGGCGCTTCGGCGCGCGGCGTTTGGCGGCCTTGGCCCGGGCGATGAGTGCGCGGCGCTTTTTGGCGTGATCCGCTTTGTTCTTACGGCGCTTTGCAGCGCGGGACATCGTAGTCACGCGGGTTTTCTTACGGCGCTTTCCAGCGCGAGAAGGCGGGGGAGCCATTACGAAAAAAGCCATGAGGGTGTTCCTTGTGGGCTGGTGGTGGTTACTCGGACGACCGCTCAGTGAGGGCCTTGAGGATGAGAAAAGTGCCGATCGCTGCCGCGATGAAGATCGCTACCGAAGTAAGGTTTGCGGAGTCTGTGCGGATCGGAGCCGGGTTGAAACGCTCTGCCGGGACGCCATTCTGGGGCGCCTCTGCGGGAAGGGCGGATTCTGCGCCCAAATAAGCATTATCGAGATGGCTCCGAAACATCAACTCAGCGCTTTTTTCGGAGCAGGACGTAGCCCGCAATGATCGCTGCGCCGATACCCAGCATGGACTTGGTGCTGAGACCACTCATACCTGGAAGAGCTCCGCCGCTCATACCTGGAAGAGCTCCGCCACCCATGCCCGGCAGCGCACCTGATGGATCACTGCCCATGCCCGGCATGCAGCAACCCATGCCCGGTAGCGCACCAGAGCGGCCAGGGGCGTAATCAGTGCCAACGGTGCGTTGCGGCCCGGGCATGGCCCAGCCAGCCTTCACGCGGACCGTGGCAGTGCCGGCGAGCTCGCGGTCGGGCAGCTGCATCGAGCGGCCGCCACCGTTCGGAGTGATGGCGAGCACACGCTCACGCATCTGCTGTCCCATGAAATAGTCTGCATGATTGCCGAGCATGAGAGCCTCAGTGCGTGTTCTTGGTCAAAAGGGTTCGTACCACAGGTGCCATGGTACCCGATCCAACATCACCCCACAAGCGAGACAAAGTGGCGCCCTCCCATCCTGGATATTGCGACGAGAGTTTTATCACACGCCGGTCCACGAAACCGAGCGCCTGCTTCACACTGGTGGGCGCATTGGGGTCCACATTCTCCACCGCGGGGTTTGCGGCGAGGAACCAATCCGGCCGTGTAAACCACGCCAGGACGCCGGTGCTTATCATGAGCAGGGGGTAGAGCGCCTTTGCTTCAGCGCATTTCGATTTCCGTTTGGCCAGCCCGTAACTGCTGGCAATGAATCCGGCGAGGGACGCCATGAATATACCGGGGCGCATGGCAGCGTAGGTGTCCACGCTCGAATAGCCCATCTCGATGAGCGCGGCCATGCGAGCGCGGTTGGACCGATACGCGGGAACCGCAGCAACCGTATCGGCGGCGCCTTGGATGGCCGCAGTGCCGAGGCTCTTGCCAATTGAGGAGAAGTCCATGGCGCCCACACCATGGGCAGTCATGCCAGATCGAGTCATGAAAGTCATGTGACCCCCTTAGATTGATACAGAAATTGGTATTCGTCTTTAGCGAGCCGAAAGAGATTCGGCAAATACGCCTCGCTCAGGTGCTTGGCCCAGCCGGGGACTGCGCGAGTCCGGGTGAGCCCTTGAGCGCTGCACAAGGCGAACACAGAAGGCTCCGGAAGATATTCCCGGTACATCACCACACTGGCCCAATGCTGCCGGCACAGATTACGCAGCGCGGCGCCCGAGGAGAAACGATCGGAAGCGACCACGACCACCGATGTGGAGGTCGCGCGGGCCTTCGCCTCCACGACCTCTTTTTCAGGAAGACCAGTGACCGCAATCGCGATCACATCCGCTTTCCAGGAATCAGGAAGAGCGGTCAGCGTATCGATCTGGCGAATGCGTTTGTCTCGGAAGGTGAGTGCAGGCCCGACGCCGATCATGTCGGTGAAGGATGGATACCGCGCTGCCACCTCCATGAGGGGGGACGCCGCGGCACCGATGGCTAAGACGTGCTGACCCGTGGCCACAGGGGCGTGGACCAGTGGGACAATGGCGAGCGCTTCCGCGAAACGTTCAACCGGAGAAGTGGGATTCCAGCTCACTCACCCATCCCAATGAATATGGCCGCCACAACACCTGCCACGGCGACTCCAGTCATGCCCATCCCCTTGGGGGTGGTCGTGTCGAACATGGGAGCCTTGATGCGCATGTCGCCGGCGTCGCGGGGAGACATGCCACACTTCTGTTTGGCCAAGGTGGCAATAGCGCTGTTTTCCAGGAGGGAATGCGCGATGGATTTCTGGAGGTTGAGCCTGAACTCCGGAGATGACATCTCGGTAGTGATCTTGATATATTGCTGATCGAAATTGTTCCTGACTTCTGCCAGGACCCTCTTTCTCGCATCTTTGGCCTTAATCAGCACGACCTCACCTGACAGGATGTCAAATTTGTCGTCGAGGTCATCCTTCGCCTTGTCGATGTGCCTGTCGGCCTTATCGATCACGCGATCCACAGAATCAGGAGCTATTGACTTGATGACTCTGCCAACGGGCCTAGTGATAACCTTGACAAGACGAACAGGATTTAATTTTTTGATAAAACCTCGAATACTGAACCCAAGCTCCCCCAATCCAATGCCGTTCACTGCCGCTACCTCAGCAGAGCACGATAGAGCAATCTTGATGGCGGAATCTTTCTCCTCCATGAAAATTTTATTTTGAAAGGTGTCGATTTTTAGCTGGAAGTCCGCAGCCATTTGATTGGCCTGTTGCTTCGTATCCGCGAGGACCTTCTGCGCCTCGCCCTGGAACTTGGATCCAGACAGCCCCTGCACCACCGAGAAGATGATGGAGGCGGCCGTTCCCACCACCGGGATGAAGTTAAGCGCGATGGTTATCCCAGTAACCGCAGCGGCCTGCTCGATCATGATTTTTTTCATGTCCTTTTGCAGGCCGGCCATGATGTCCTGAATAGGGTCCCCCAGCGCGCCAAGCATGTACGGAGCTCTCGTCCTTTTGATAGTTCTCCTCACAGGTCGGACGCCGAAGTATCCCCGCATGGGAGGGAGGGGCGCCGCGCTGCCATTGATGGGCTCAATAGGGGGCTGACGACCCCACGGAACTCCCGGAGGCTTGCCACCATTGGCATACCAGTCATCCGGGATGATGTAGGTCACGCAGTGGCCTTCTTGCGTCCGATAGACCCACGCACGGCTTTGCCGACTTTCTTACCACCGAACAGGACGACTTTCACTACCAGCGCGGACAAGAGCGCAGGAACAACTGCGATTTTGTTGCCGCTGACATAAATAGACCCCTCATCCAGCGCGAGGCGGAATGGCTCCGGTGCGGCCGGTTGCGCAAGATCTGCGGAGGAAGCACCAAGTTGGCGGTACATTAGCTATCTCCCATGAGGCCCATGACGAGCGGGACGGCGGCGAACGTGCCGATGACGATGAGAGGATTGACCTTCCCCGCTGGCGGAGGGGCAGCTTGCTGCGCGGTCGTAGGCAGGCGCTGCGCCGGCGCAGCGGCGAACGTGTTGTTGGCCGAGGGCCGGGCGGCCTGCTGCTGCTGCTGCTGCTGCTGGAGAGAGTGCTGCATGGCCTTGGACCACTCCGCGCGCTCTTGAGCGTCCTGTGACTGCCGTTCGGCGGCCGCGGCATCCTGCGCGCGCGCGTTCGCATCCGCGCGGGCCTGAGCATCCGCCTCAGCCCGAAGGCGATCCATGATGGCGTTGTATTGATCCTGGGTTATCGCGTTTCCGTTTTCGTCTTGGTAGACGGTTCCGCCCCCTGGGCTGCTCTTAGCGGACGCACCTGCGGCCTTCTTGAACGCTTTCGCCACGGGAGATTTAGAAAGGACCTTCCCTACGATGGGGGCCTTCTTCACCACACTGTCTACTTTTTTGACGACCTTTTTAACGGACTTCTTAATAGACCTCCTGAATTTCTTAAAGCCGCCCACGCCGTACACACCGCCGGCATCGTCCTCCGCTCGGCCTTTGAGGAGGATGGCTCCGCCAATCGCCAAGAGTGCTATGGCGAGGTGCTTTTGACTGATGCCGGGAGTAGCGCGACGGCTCATTTCTTTTTCTTTCGGAGAACGAGGAACAGCCCCACACCGGCTAGAGCGGCTATCGCGGCACCACCAATGGCGAGCTTCTGGTAGATGGGTGCGCCAGTTTGCGCGACGGCGATGAGGCCGTCCCGGCCTTGGCGAGCGGTCTCGACCGTAGCCATCGCCATGAGGCGGTGCGCTTCCAGAGCGGCTTCCGCTTGGATGCTCGCTATGCGCTCATCAGTTTTTAACGATCTTTTTGCGAGGTCTTTTTGGAGATCTCTGTTTTGCCGATCCGAATATAGCCCGCCACCTACCTGGACGAGCCCAGTGACGAGCGATCCCCACTGGCCCAGACCGCCCATGCAGCCGGGCTTACCGCAGCGAACGCAGCCGAGTCCATCCACCCCCAGTGGGACGGGACTGGTCTCGTGCTTTGACACCATGTAGCGATGGAGCTGGAGCTTGTCCCATTCAGGGAGCGCCGCCACGAGACGAGCCAACCGCTGCTCGATCACCTGCCGGCGCGCGGGAGGGAGATTGAGCATCCACTGCTCTACGATCTGATCCTTCGTCATCGGAGCCGCGGTGCGAACGATGTTCGCATCTACAGCCATGTCGGTGTAGGAGAGCGCCATTAGGCCCCCCGAATACTCGCGGCCACTTCCGCGGCCGCCTCGGCGCGGATGCGGGCAACCTCCTTGAGGTCCTCCCGGGAGGGTGGACGCGATGTCGCATTCTCTTCCGCCCATTCCCGGTACGCCATTTTCACTTCATCAGGTAAGCGGCGATCCATCTTGTCTATAACATCGCCCAAGGGACTGTCCGTAGGGAATGACCGGAGGATGTGGGAGACCGCGATGAAACCATCGGCGTAGACCTTCTGCTTCCCCTCGGCCTCTTTGGTGAGCTTCGGGGCAAACATGGCCCACGCCAGCTCAGCAAGGGCCTTGCTGGGCCCAGGAATAGCCCGAGCGATGCCGAGTACCGTCAAAGCCGCACCCGCCATCCACGCGCCGATGGTCACCGCCGACAGGAGGGATTGGTAATTCTTGACGAGAGTGGCGTTGTCCTCCTGCATGCGCCGGAAAGCGCCGGCGGGGTCGGCCACCCAATCTGGAGCGAGCGCTGCGGGGATCGCCAACGGGAGATCAGCTGCGGGGAGGATGCACACGCAAGCGGCCAAGACCGCAGTGAATGCGCCCCAGCGAGTACCCAGCGCCGCGATGCCCCGTGAGGGGAGATTCATGAGAGGAATCATTGTTTCTTCTCCTGTCCAGCGCCGTCGATCCAAGCATCGGCTGGAGGGTACTGCCGCCCTTGGGCGTGGATGATGGCGTTGGCGCCGAGCTTGATGGCGCTCAGAGGGAGTTGGGGATCCGCACCCTGCTCAATGGCCACCGCGGCCTCGTAGATCCCTGCGGCGACATTCGCGGTGGATTGCTGGACCTCATCCGCTTTCTGATCTCGGTCGGCACATCCGACGCAAGCCAGAATGCTGACGCACACGAGGAAGCGTAAGCGAAGGGAGAGGCGGTGGCGCATGGTTCCATGGTACCCGATCCATCGAGGTCACTCAACGGGGGAGGGCTACCGCGCAGCTCGCGCCGTCTCGTGCAGGCTGGGGATGTTCCGCGCCAGCTCCGCAGCCTCGCGGGTGAACACCACGCGGCCGGGATCCATAAGCACGAGCTGGTCCGGCGACCGCTCCAGGATGCCCCAGTTATTCTGATGGATGTCGGTCACCATGATCCCCATCTCCAGGAGCGTCAGGAGCTCCGCGCCGGCGTCCCGGGTGATTTCGGAGTTGGTCATGTCCCTCAAGGTCGTGGGGATGGATGTGGCGTCCCCATCGCGCAGCGCCTGGAGCGCCTCACCAATCAGGTGCTTCGCCACCGCAGCATCCATACGGGAATGGGTCTGAGCGAGCTGATCGAAGACGTGATAGCCCATCTCGAAAGCGATCTCGCGCCAGTATACAAACACCGGGTGACCGAAGCCGCTCTGGTGCAGTTTTTTACCTGTCGAAAACACTTCGCTGGTCCTCACGATACCTTCCCATGTACCGTTCATTCCCAAGTTGGCGGCAGCGCGGACAAAGCGAGCCTCTTCAACATCAGTGGTCATTTTCAGGACCAGCTCCCCTCCCACGGTCGGCATGGCGACGCCAAACGCCCCCGTGCCCAGCTCCACCACCGGGGGGTTCTTTGGGATGGGCATGAGCTCGGGCCCCCCAACGGCGAGGAGATCATCCCAAATAGCGTCGAGGATAGAGTAGGACCATTGTGGGTTCCGGCGAACGGCTTTCCCGTTACGCGGACTGCCGCGTTGGATATTTTTTCTCATATGCCCTCCGTGTAGATCTCTCACTGTTGCGAGCGTCGTTAGCGAACCAGAGCGGGGAGCGGACGTTGGCCGAAGGGAGCCAGTCTGGGCGCGGCCGCAGCTTTCTGGCGTCGAAATTCACATGCAGGCTCAGGATGATATTGTGCGAAGTGTCCCCCGCGTCAAACTCATCCGTCGTGCAGCATTCCCAGCGGAGCGGAGACGTGCTGGAGGGGTTCGCGAACAGGAGGAGATCCGAGCGCGGATCATATCCTGCGCACACTCGCCACCGCTGGTCGCCGTAATACTCGCTGACCATGGTGGGCCAACCGCGGGACACTAAAGACGCGAGCACGCGCCCCGGTACCGCGCGGCGAAGCGAAGTCTCGAACCCGACCCGGCGCGCATAGATCCAACAGGGATAGAAATCGTAAATAGTTTTAGGGAGGTTCTCCAGTGCCATCGCTACCGAGTGCGGAAGGTGACCGAGACCGTAAAACTTGAACATGCTCGCCAGGGCGACCGCGCGATCGGGGAGGGGAGATCCGGTGCGGAACAGGGAGAATCCTGGGCACCCCTTGATGGTAGGCTCGTTCAATTGCTCCAGAGTCGCTTGCCGCATGTTATTTCAGCTTCGGGACGCCCTTGAAGACGACAAGAGCCCCCAAGCCAGCGATGGCGAGGACGGCGAGGCTCCCCATGCCCATCGGGTTCGATGGGGGCTTCGGAACCGCGGCGATCAATTCCTTGGTCTTGAGCAAGCAGGTCTGCAATTTCGCTTCATCTTCTGCATTCTTTCCTGATGCGTTAAATTCACGAATGCAGGACGCCTTTACCTCATCGACCGTGGCCAGGATAGAATCCGCCACTTCCTTCGACTGCGCGGCCGCCGTGCGAGAGACGCTGGTCCAGAGCGACAACAGCCAACCACACGCACCGAGGATGGCCACGCCGACCGTGCCGGCGATGATCATGGTGGGGAGGACTCCCAGACCCGACTGCGGGGGCCACATGCCCACCTTGCCCAGCGCGGCGTTCGTCTTCCCGTCCACATCGGCGAACAGAGCTTTTACTTCGTTGAACGTCTTTATTTTCCCCGCAGGAATGTAGGAGGCGAGGGGGCCGCCCAGGACCTTTTCCACGTCCTGGATGGAGCGCACAGCAGCGCTGCGCTCCTTGGCCATGTCTGAGACTTTAGCGAAGATCTGATCGATGATGGCTTTGCCGCTCAGATAATTGAGCGAGGTGATCACTGCGCCATAGGAAGCATCGAGCTGATCCGCGGCCGCATTCTGGGCGGCCCACGCCTGCTGGGTGTAGGCGAACCACGTGTTGACCACGGAGTTCCACCCGAGCTGCTTCATGGCCGCGCGCCACGCGATCGCTTCAGGGTCCTTGCCGGTGCCTTGCGGGGGATTGAAGGTCGGGAACTTCCGCGCTACTGGCTGCGCCAGCACGCCCTTGCAGAGCACGGCGAGCATGGAGAAGGGGAGCACGCCGGCCACGATGCCGGAGGCGATGGTGTCGTAGGCTTTGGTGAAGACCCCTGCCCACTGCACATTGGTCAGCTTCGAGGTGACCACCGTGCCGCCGTACCACGTGGTCCCACTCTGGCTGGTATCCACCAACGTGTACGAGACCTTCGTCACCGCGGCGTCGTTCGAGAGCGCAGGGTTTGCGTTCGCGGCGTTGATGAGGCGATCGGCCCACTTGGCGGTCAAGACCGCGAACATCCACCAGATATTGGAATTAGAATCACCCGGCTGGGCCGTCCTCTTCCACGCATTCCAGGAGTTCTGAAATGCGGTCGGGAGTGAACCGTTCGCACCGTTGTTGTAGGTATTCTTGGCGACGTGGAGCGCATTCTGGAGCCCCCCGCCCAGGTTCATGATGCCTTGCTTGTCGATGATGCCGGTCTTGATCAGGCCGATCAGGTCTGAGATCGGTTGCGCCCCCGAGACGACATCCCCGAGCTCCCCGAGGCCCGCCAATGCTTCATGCGGAGACCGCCGGCCGCTGTGGGCAATCGGGCGGGGGCGGGCTGGCGAAACAAGAGTGGGGCGCACGAACATGGTCACCATCTTACCCTGTCTGGACGCCGGTACCAACACACAGGGGCAGGCCGAAACCTGCCCCTGCGGCGCTCAGCGAGGTGAAGAAGGAGCACCTCGCGAACTAAATCACTTTTTGAGGAACATGAGCGCTAAGCCGGCAGCGACCACGCCGCCGACCAAAAGCGCGTTCGACTTGGCCTTGGGAGTTACGACCGCCGGCTGACGCAGGGTGTCCGGATTGATCACCGCCAAGGGCTTCGGCGGGCTGGCGATCATGGGAGACTGCGGGTTGGCCAACGAGAGGATACGGTCTCCCGCGGCCTGGATGGGATCTGCCACCCGGGTCGGAAGGAAATTCGTGACAGGGGTCAGGTCCTGCATCGCGGCCTGGACGGGATCTGCCCCCCGAGTCGCAAGGAATTTCGTGATAGTATCAGGCAGGGGGAGGGGCTGGGGTCGGTGGCGGTTAGACATCTTGGTCATGATTACCTACGGCAGTTCTTGCGCATCGAGCGCACGGTGATGGCGAGTGCCTTGATGGCTTTGTTCAAACGAGCCAGCGCACCTGCTTTGACCTTCACGGTCCGCAAGCGGCGCCGAGGGTTGGTCAGGAGCGGGTTTCGCCGGCGAGGATTCGTGGCCACTTCGAGCTTGCTGAGCTGATCGCGCAGGCGCTTCTTGGACCCGGCCATTTTCTCGATCTCCTTGTGGAGCATATCAATTTCCGGGCCGTTAAGATCGTCGTCGGCATCTATCTCACTGATCTGTGCGCGGAAGTCAGCGATGATCGCGTCTGTATCGGCCAAGCGCTGCTTGATGGCGCGCACTTCGGCGGGCTCAGGCGTGGCGACCGCTACTGATGCCTCGGCTTTGAGCTCTGCGATCTCTTCCTTCGCTTCGGCGGGACTGATGCCCTTGGCTTCCGCGTATTCGGTCGGAGTCAGCTTCATGACGCGCTTCTCAGCGCGCACGCCCATGGCCCCCTTGTAGATCTTCTTCTCCAGGTTTTTAATCTCGCCGACCATCTGCTCCATGGCGGTGCGAGCCTTCGCACCCTTGTCCGCTAAGGTGCGGAGGTACTCCAGATACTTCACGCGGCGCTTCTCACCGCGGGTGAGCGCACCGGGTGCGTGCTGCTTCTTGCCGCCACCAACAGCGGGATTCCGAGCACGGCCCATATACCGATCGAAATCACGGACGTGGCGCTTGCGCCGGCGGCCAGAGACATGCTCGGCCCGGCTCATGGCACGCATGGCCTTGACGATCGCGCGCTTCACTTCGGCGGCGTGCGGGGGGTTGGATCGAGTGCCGAGAAATCGACTCACCACATCTTGCTTCCGCGCCTTGCTCAAGCGCTTCCACCACCGCCGGGCCTTCTCCACTTCGGATGCGGTCGGCAGCTTGTTGCGAGGATTGCTGGCTGATTCTGAGCGGCGGATAATGCGCGTGGTGCGCTCGCTGGCTGGGCGCCGCGATTCACGCTCTTCGCCAGGGGGGCGCCGGCGGATGATGCGCGTGGTGGCGTAGCGGGGATCCTTGAGAGGGTTCCGGCGCTTGTTCCGGCGTTTACCGTAGAGCATGGCTTCAATTCCCAACTCGTCGGTGGCGACGGTGGCAAAGTAGGGGTCTTCCCAGGAGCGCCGAATGGCCCTCTCCCGTATCTTCCGTTCACCCCGGGTCATGGATCCATCCCGGCGCGGATTGTACATTTTGAGGGACTTGCTGGGCATCAGGGCACCGCAGCTTTGGTCAGGGCATACACCAGACCACCAACAATGGCAGATGTCAGGAGGCTACCTACGATCGTGGCCACTACCGTTGGCACCACACCGACCCAAGCGCTGGCAGTTTGCTCGTGCTTGCCCCAGAGGCTGTCCAGCTGCTTGCCGGCATCATCCATTCGCAATTCAAGTCGAGCAAGTTTCGTGTTGATCTCACCTCGCTGCGTCAGGAACACTTCCTTGTGCGCGCGCAGCTCGTCGGTGTTTCGAGACATCTCATTCTTCATTCCGTCGAGCCCTTTGACGAGCTGTTGGAGGAGAATTATCTGCGATGTGTCACCAGAGTACCGGCCCGACAGGTCTCCAGCGGGGACCTCCCCCGAGCGGTACCGAGGGTCCTTGCGATCATCACCCATGGGAGGCATTGTTTCAACGACGACGGCGAGCACGGGTGCTCTTGGTGCTCTTGGCGCGATGAGTCGCAAGGATGCGGCGCAGCGCTGCTTTATCCTTGGCGCTGATCGGAGCATTGCGGCGAGTACCCTTGCGGGCGGCGCGGCGCGGGTTGTCCATGGCAATGGAATCCCAAGTCGTGCGATCACCGGCCCGGCGGAACGCCTTGGAGCTCTTGTGCTTCTTCATCGCACTGACCGCAGCGGATTTGGATCCGTAGCGTTTGTCGAACACCAGCTTGCCGGTGCTCGAAAAGACGCGGACGATGTTCCCATTCAGACGGACTTCGCCGCCGTCACTCAGGTGACGCACGCTGGAGACTGGGTTGCGGCGCTTAGAGGTGCTGCGACGCTTCACGGAGCTGCGACGCTTGGTCGCGGCGCGGCGCGGGCTCTTGCGGGCTTTGCGGGCTTTGGTGAGCGCCTTGCGGTTGCGGCTGAGGCGGCTCTTGTGGTAGACGCATTTTGGCGAACGCGCTTTGCGCGCGCGGCCGGCTTTGGTACGGGCTTTACCCTTGCACGCCTTCTTGATGCGAGTCTTACGGGTTTTCAGGCGGAATGCCGCCTTGTTCACGCGACTCTTCTGGCGGCGGGTAATCTTACGCGCGCCAGTGCGGCGGGTCTTCGTGCGGCGGGTCTTCGTGCGGGCCATGGGTTCTCCGTAATGGGGCAGAGGCAATCGTACCAGATCCGAGGCGGGTGGCCAAGGGGGTAGGGGAGGGAGAGGCGCGGGACTACCCCGATGGCCCCGTATGTTATGCGGACAAGGCCGCTTCACCTTTGAAGACCGGAGCCACGTATGCCGCGGCAGCTCCTGCGACGGTCGCGCTTGAGTTCGAGTCGAGCGTGACCGAAGTGCCTGCAATACTGACAATCCGCTTCGTCCCCGACACACCGACGACGCTTATGTACGCACCCGTCCACAGTCCTGCGGTGGTGTTGACCACGATGACCGGCGTGCCGGATGTCGAGCTGGCAGTGACGCCCGCCAGGGTACCGAAAGTCCCCGCCGTCGTGCAGCGCCAACCGGGAACGGCGGCGGCGGCCGGGATCTGGTTGGGGGCACGCTCGCCCAACTGCCAAGTCCGCATGTTCGAGGCAGACGTAGGCGCTGCCGTGAAGTGTGCGTTTGCGGTAGTGTCCCCAGGATTCCCGTTAACGACATTGCCCCACAATTCTATGCACCGATTCAATCTCGTACCATCAGTGCCCGACACTTCGTTGTTGCCGATCGCGGTGGTGCAGCCGTTTATTCTATTCTCCGTGATCACCAGCGTCGCTCCTCCGCGATTGGCCGTTCCGTCCAGATCTGATTGCAGGTTGCCGCTGCGGATGTCGATCCCCGTGGCTCCGGAATCAATCATGTTCCGGCGGACGCGAGTGCCAGGGGAGTTGCGCACCCGGATTGCGGTGGTCGTGGTCTCGGAGATGTCGTTGTCCCGCACGTCAACCCCGGTGCAATATGACTCGACATTCACCCCAAATGTACACAGACTGATCGGATTGTGTTCAACAATAAGTGATATTGTGGTGCGGTTTACGCGCGTGGTAGCGTACCCTATTGTCACGCCATATTCAAACCCGCGAATGTGGTTCCCAGCGATTGCGTTGTTCGTGGGGTAACTATCCGCCCCCACCGCAAGCATGCGTACCCCGGCGCTGGGTGATGCGTTGATATTGGCCCCAAATCGCTCTTTTGACCGGAGGATGTAGTTCCCTCTGACCGACGTATGCCACGTATCGCACCGGATGGCGCTCTCGCAGGTGCCAGTCAGAGGATTACCACAGTCGATAACATAATTGTCATGGATCTGATTTCCATGATCCCAGTATATCGAGGACAGGGTGTAGCTCTGGTTCGTTGGTATCCGGTTGACGATCCCACCGCTCGCCGTGCCGCCCGAACTAGCAATGCCCGTCAGACCACATCGCGTTATGTAGTTACCTGTCACGAGCACGCCGGCCACAGCCCTGATGTAAATGCCTTGGTCATAGCACCAGAGCACCTGATTGCCAGAAACAAGAACACCTCTGTCGGTAGTGTCGCCCGCGCCAACGTCGGCGATTGAACCAGTGTATACCGCGATGCCTGAGCCATTAAACCCGCGAACTTTATTGTTCTGGCACTTACCTTTCCATTGGTAGTAGCCTTGAGAGCCTACGTCTATTCCCGTGTCGAGACCGACACACTCAACTTCATTGTCGCTGAGGGAAAAATACTGGCACGGCTGTTGAATAACTCCATTCCTATTGCCGCGCAGAGCAATACCAGTTCCGCGTGAACCCGTAGCAAAGACGTAGGGGATGTAGGACCCGTCGTCCAAGCTGCTCAGTGTCTTTGAAGACAGTGAGTTAACATCGTTGTGGTGGAAGGAAAAATGATCGCTATTCGATACGCTGATACCTTCCATGCCTCGACGACAGTTGGTAAACCGAATAACGAATTTAGAGCAGTTGTCTAAGTCGATGGCCCCGTCCATGGCGCCTAGTGCCTCTGACGTGTCAATCATCGAGTACGCTATCTTTGTGTCCGGACCGACGTTTATGAAACCGAGTCCATCAATTAGGAAATTACTCAGCCCCGACCCCGACAGGAGCGTCCACATGGCGGTTGACAGAGGAGCGTCTGAATCCTTCCGCTTTAAGAACCCGGTGCCAAGCAGCGCAACGTTAGAGCGCATGGACACCGTGGATGTAGTCATGTAGATACCAGACGGGAAATACAATCCAATCAGACATCCAGCGATGCTTAATAAGTTGGCAGCTGTGATAGCGGCGGTTATCGCAGCGGTGTCGTCCGTGCTGTTGTCCCCGGTCGCACCATAATTTTTGACGTTGAGTACCTGATTGCTTATTTGGGTAAGCTGATCGGATCCTATCAACACAGCCCCGTCACTGGTACGCTTCCAGAGGGTGTTTGCGTCCGAGGGATTAGACGCCTGTGTCGTGAGCTGGAATCCAGTTCCACCTACAACAGCGTTCCATAAGCGGCGAAGTCCCATATGTAATCCTTACTGACAGAGAGAGAGGTTGGTGGGCGGGGATTAGGATCCCCACCCGTTTTCTATGCTGGTTACCAGCGCGGCGGCTTCCACCCGTTCGCCGGCCTGATTTCTGTGGATAGCGTCCGATGTTTTGCGCAGTGACCTGGGAATCACCCCGATGTCCACATCCGCTATGTCACCGGCTGAGCCATCGCTGGCGGCCGTGAACGCGGGGAGGCGATCCACCGTGTTATATGTTGAGACGAGAAAGGCATTCAGGTTGTTCAGGGTCGTCCTCTTGGGCGAGCCGATGTTGGTCGTCCCGTCAGCACGTGGGAGAATGAGCATAACCCGGTAGCGACCTGTCACACAACCGGCGACAGCACGGGCAATGTCATCTTTGATGAGCTGAACCGCCGGCTCCGTGTTGCTGAAGTTATTGATGCCCATATCGAAAATGACATCACACCCAGTCCGTAGGAAAGGCTGCGCGGCAAGGTAAGCGTCAGCGACCTGTGTGCTGCTCTGACCCGCCCCGCCGAGCCGGAGCCACCCTAGCCGAGGGTCGTAGAACTCCTGGGCTACCAACGCTGGGTACATGACCTCGGTCGTCGTAGGAGTTACCTGTGAGTCGCCCGCAGCAAGGAGGTAATCGGATCGGGGGAACATATTATCGAGGCGTTGTGAAGACCGTTCCGGTCTCTACGTAGTCCCAATGTATTTGGCGCTGCGCGGAGCCGGCTGTGCGCCAGATGTTGTGCATGAGCGCGCATGAATTAGTTGGCGCGATGTTCGGGATGTTCGTCGTGATGGGCGCACCAGTAGGAGCACCATTGATGACCGCCTGCACACTGGTGGCGTCAGCGTTGCAGACAAAGCCCAGGCTGATCCACGCGCCCGACACCACGGCGACACCTAGATCGAGATCCGTGCGCACACCACCCTTGGCCGTCTTCAAATGCCAGTTTGGTGCGTTCTCCGCTGGCGCTTCAAAGTAGATTCCATTGCTATAGTCCGTCGCTGCGGCTGAGAGTAAGTCCCCATAACCTCTACGGTCGCCGTAAGTGTTTATAGCGTCGGAAGCGGTTACGACCAGAACGAGCTCCTCCCAGGATGTCTCTCCCCCTCCGAAGACCACACTTTTGTTGCCGTGCCGGACGCTGCACGCGCCATTAGCTGCGGTGCCAGTCTGATAAAATGCGATGCCGAAATGGTTGGCATCAGCATAGGTGTCCGAAACGCTGCTCCCGGCACCGTTTATGAGCGAGTTGGTCCAGCTTCCGGTATCACCAGAGATATTTGTTCCACGCCAATCGTCGCGGAAATAGCTCGCAAGTCTTGATGGCCTTACACCAGCGTTCATTCGTGAGAGCAATCCAACTTGGTCAGCACCCACGAGCACGCCGCCATCACTGGTACGCTTCCAGAGGGTATTTGCATCCGAGGGATTAGCTGCCTGTGTCGTGAGCTGGAATCCAGTTCCACCTGCAAGAGCGTCCCATAAGCGGCGAAGTCCCATGTGTAATCCTTAATCGTAGAGAGGGTGTTGATGAAAAGGGATTAGAATCCCCACCAACCTGATCCACTAAAGTAGGTGAGCTCGATCGATTCCCCATTCGCCAGTGTGAGGTTCGCGGCAGCGCCATCGATGTTCTCCCCGTTGCGGCCTACGGTCACAGATCCACCGGAGGCGTTGCGGATCACAACAATATCGCCATCGATTGGGGTAGCCCACACACTGACGATGATGGCGGCTGCGGTAGCCCTGACACGCTTCCGGTTCTGCCGCGTAAGGGTGCTGGTGATAGCCACGTTTTCAGTGAGGACGCTCGCGAGTAGCGGTACCACGGAAGTGACCAGAGAAGTCGATACCGACAACGATAGTGCGCCACCTGCCGATATGCCAAGTTGGTCAGCGCCGATGTTGTAGATACCCGTGTTCGTATCAGCGGTGAAACCAAACGTTGGAGCGGCAGCAGTGCCGGCGTCTACGCGGGCAGCTCCGGAAATCAGTACGTTACCCGCGAACAGTGAATCACCCCCCTGCACCCACAGCGCCCACGGGTTCGTGATTGTCGCATTCGCGCCAGCGACCGGGGCACCACTAATTGCCAGAGTGGCGGCGTCGGTGATCGTGCTTGCGCCTACGAAAGCGTAGGTGGGCGCTTGGACACGGACCGCACGCGGGGTGGTCAGCGCACCTGTCGATAATTGAACCGTGCGGGCCAAGTTAAAGTTTACGTCGGTGACTTCGACTGATGCCGCAAGCGTGGTGTGGGCTGCTCCTGTGAGGAGCATTAGGGTGGGGCTGCCGGAAGTGATGACATCTTGCGTCAGTGTCAACCTACCAGCGTGGACCCCCTTATTTACCCCGAGACCACCATCGATTGTAAAAGCGGCAGCATAGCGGGAAGTGGCATCAGTGGTGTTGTAGCACTCTATGAGATCCCACAATATCCACTTCGTTCCGTCATTTCGCGCTTTAATGGCCCCCGCGCCGCCAAGGCCATTGGCGATGATAATGTTGGCTTGCAAGTCAGCGGCGAGGCCAGTGATGTTAGCACCAAGAATGGTGTTGCGTGATCCAGTGGTAAGTCCGGCTCCGCTATCGCACCCAAGCAAAGAGTTGTGTATGCCAGTGGTAAGGTGCCGTAACGCCTCGAATCCAACAGCGGCATTAACGCCACCCGTAGTGCAGGCCTTGAGAGCACCCCCTCCAACTGCCACGTTACCATTGCCAGCGCTGCTGACCTTTAGTGCCTCAGACCCTATTGCTACATTGTAGAATCCCCCGGTGTTGGCACTGAGCGCCAAATACCCAATTGCAGTGTTCTCGAATCCGCTGGTAGTGGCCTTTAGTGTCTGAAACCCCACTGCGATGTTTTTAATTCCCGTCATCGTCTCGTTTCCTGCATCTAGGCCCAGGAAAAGGTTGGAGGCTGGTGTGCCGCGGTTGACTTCCAATCCGCCGGCGGTGACAATACCACTAACATTCAGCGCACCGACCGCAGTGATCGCCGCAAATCCAACAAGGAGCGAAGCGATGCCACCTGCGACGATGCCCACCAATTCGGCTCCCGGCGTGCGACTGAAGAAGAGCCCGGTGCGTGCAGCATCTGTGGCGGCCGCTGGTGAGTAATTCCCGTCCGCCAGTGGGGCAGCAATAGCGAGATCCGCAGCACTCCCGAGTTCGCCCAGGAGGAGGCCGTGTTTAGCGAGGAAGGCTTGCGAAGGCATGAGAGTGACCTATCAAAAACCGCCTCCCTCCACCGTGGGAAGGAGGCGGCCATGGGTTATTTCTTCAGGAGGATGCTAAATTCTCGAATGAGAATGTTCACGTGGCGACCAGGAACCAGTTGGCCTTGCTTGATGTGATGTTTCAAGCACGCCTTCACTGCCTCACGAGTACTGTCTTCCAGGGGGAAATTGACGAAAGTATCGCCCCAATCTTCCATGGTTTTATTGTACGCCTCGATCTCGGTCGGTTTGGCCGGAGCCTCCCGAGTAGCATATTTAATGCCATCCGGGACGACCGGGGGTGCAAACGCACTGGAGGCCAGTTCGTTGGACAGCAAGTCTCCAGCGCGATACATGTACTCGATGGCAGTGTCGGCTCCTTCGTACCAACCTCTGCTCACGAGCATGTTTTTGATCAGGGCGATGCCTGTCAGCGTAATCGTGTGATCGATCTTCTTAACGATTTCGTCAGCCATGTTGGTTCACTTTCCCCAAAAGGCGTTGTTGAATTGGTAGCGACCGGCTACCGCGGTAAAATTAGACCGGGGCCAGGGCGAGCCGCTTCACGGTCACGTTCCAGGTCCCGATGGTGAAGGTGACCAGGAGGCGCAGGTTGCCCGCGCTGATGTCGGAGGTCACGCTGATGAAAGCTGCTGCTGCCGGGACCACGGCCACACCCTGGCTCTGATCGTAGGCGCTGGTGCCATCGTGCGTCACCAGGAGCGTCTCCACGTAACGCTGGTTGGCGACATCGGTGCGGTTGCAGGTGATCTCCCACACCACGGAAGCGTAGGTGGCGGCCACGACCGACCCCACCACGTTGGGCCCTGCCGTTGCGCCGACCGTGACCAGATTCCCAGCGAGGCCAGAACCGACTTCCTGAAGCGCCCCTTCCACGTTGGTGGATGAATAATAACCCCCGGCGTCGGTTATAGATACTTCAGATGCCTGATCGACCGCATCTGATATTTTGGTATAATTAGCGGGGGAACCCGTCTTCGCATTAAGGACATAGGTCCCGTCTTCCGAAGTCGGGGCGCCTGCGTTGTAGATGGTGACCTGCTCACCGATGATCTGATTGACCTGAGCCGCGGCCGCGGCCGCGAGCGTGGTGTAGGTCGGCGTCGAGTACCAGATGATCGCGTTGGTCGTGATGTCATAGACAGCCCGCGTTCCGCCAACGGTGGGCGCCGGCATGGGCTTGTTCTGAAGGCCCACCACCCGAGGGCTCGGGTACGTTCCGCCCAGGTCGCCACCGGCGGGCCCAGTGGGGCTACCGCCGCCTCCACCGCCCGACTGACTCCCACCGGCGGCCCAGTTCAAGGCTCCGTTGACCGCATCCGCTGAGGAGAATTGGTAGACCGTCCACGGCTCGATGTTGGGGCCGATTTGGGCTATGAGCTGCTGGAAGGGGGGTGCGTGGAAGAACCCAGGGTTCGCCGCGCGGAAGGTGGCGGCATTGTCTGATGCCTCTGCCAGGGTGCGCCCGGTGAAGGTATTCAGGATGTAGGGGGACGCGAGCGTATGGGTGCTGGCGTCATGGGAGACCAACACCGCGTAGATCTTGTTGGCGATGCGCTCTTCATCCTCAGTGACCAACTGCACCTGAAGGATCACGCGGTTTAGCAGGAGGCTAAGCGCGTCAGAAACCTGCGTGTCGAACCCATCCGCCATGGGCAGGTCTTGAATGGTTGACGCTTGGACGTGGAATACCTGAAACGCCATGGTGGCCCTATTGTACCCTATCCAATCCTCCCTGGCAACGCTAGGAGCCGTCAGCCCGGGCTAGGCGCCCCCGACATGCCCGCGGCCCTCGCCGCCGCCGCGGCCCTCACCCCAGCCACGTGGGCCAGTTTCATTGCCACCCGCCGATCATGAAGGGATGGGCCCACGAGTACTGGCAACACCTCCATGAGGCGCTTCGCCATTACCTTGCGGCTGAAGGAGTGTCGCATGATCTGTGTCGTTATCTTCCCGGAGGCGTGAAGGCATGAGACAATCTTTTCAGCCAATCGAACCATGTTTGAGTGCTCGTCCAAGTTTAGCCAGAGCGCGCGGTCATGTTCCACATAACTTTCAACAGATTTCAGGCTATTGTTGATCACGAGCATTTGGCCGCAAATGGCCGCCTCCATGAGCACCAGGGGGCCTGCCTCACTGACGCTGGGGAAGACGAATAGGTTGGCCAGCTGCATGAGCGAACTCACATCGGCACCCCCTAGGCCACTCGCCGCGGTCTCGGGGAGGATCTCGCTGGTGAAGATGAGCCCTCTATCGGTTCCCGTGTTCAGCCCCTCCACATCGGCCATGGCGTTGTAATGAGCGAGGACCTCTTTCTCTGTGCCGCCGTTGGCATGTGCGTTCACGATCACGAGCCGAGCGGACACACCCATTTTTTGAAAAGTAGCGAATAGGCGGATCAGGAAATCCAATCCCTTCGCCGCCAATCGCGTCGAGGAGAGCGGGTACACCTGCACGATGTCTGCGCTGCTCATCTGGGCAGCTACGTACACCGAGGCCGCTTTGTTTGATAGGCCGAAGAAAGACCGCACGTCTCGGGCATTCTGCACGATGTCGATTCGGGACGCATCACTGAGTGCGTAGTATCCCACCAACCGCCTCGCCTGCTCGGCACTCAGCGCCAGGAGCCGGTGGCGCAATGGAAGCGCGTACCGTGCATTCATGGGGAGCGTGCCTGCGTCGGTACGGCGGTTCCCAGGCATGCTGTGGCACTGATGATACCAGTGGTGAACGCCGGGGTTTGTCCCAGCTGCGGTCAGTCCCGCCATGGCGTGAATCGCGGTGGCGAATACGAGGTTCCAAGACTGGAATATCAAATCATGCGCAATAACGTTTGCAGTGGAGAATACACCTAGCTCCTCACTGAGCACGGACTGAACGGCCCTCACATCTGCTTCAGGAGCCTGATCCTCCTTGAGTGGGAATATCGGCAGTACCGCACGAACCTCAATCTCGGCAGGGAGGATGCTCTCCTCCCGCTTGGCATTGGCAGACACGAGCACGGTCACTCGCTGCCCGGCTTCCATGAGCGCCAGAGCCTGCTCCTGCACGCACGTGGCGATGCTGTACGCAGGATCGAAGTTACTCAGGACGGCGATGATCACCACGCGGCGTGTGTGGCCCTGGTGGCCATGCTCAGCCAAATCCTTTTTATCTTCCTCGTCAATAATCCGCATGCGATCACGATACCGCTTGCTCTTTTCACAGGGCGTACATTCACCCTCTTTTGTCACAGGAGGCGGGAAACCAATGTTCAGTTTAGACCATCCGGCAGCCTGAGTGCTCCCCCTTGATGGATCGACAATAACTCCGGCAACGACGGCGGGAGCGGCATCCGCGGCAGCCATCTTCCGGGTACTGGGATCCGCAAGCGCCACCAACTGCTCGATCTGCGTCAGGAGATCTTCCCAATCGACTTTACTGTGCGCGCGCTCTTGCTCGATCCGCTTCCGCAGAGTGCGCAGCGTGATCGCGAGATCTGGAAATGCATCGAGCGCCTCTTCTTCCGCCAGCGCTAATTCCCCCAGGACCATTCCAACGCGGCCGCTGTAGCCTGATCGCGCCTCCACATGATAGGCTTTGGCCCGGGCTACGTGCTTCTCGACGCAATAAATACAAGAAATCATGGGATCCGATCTGTGTCATCTTCGATGGGTTTGGTCAAGAGCATGAGACCGCTGGTAGGCGTGGGCGTGTCTGATTCGGTGGCGATCACTTTGGCGTATGCTCGAAACGCGCTTAGGAGCCGCGCCTCCTCGGAGTCGGTCGCCACACCACTCAGGAGGATGTCTTCCACCTCAGGAGATGATTGTGCGTTGAAGGCGGCCTTGGCTGACTCCAGCGCATGTTGGTGCGCCAGAATGGTTCCCTGCTTGCTGTGGCCACCCAGCGCGGAACAGGTGATGAGCCAGAACCGCTCCAATCGAGATGCCGCCTGCGTCGCGGCGACGCGGCCGAGTAAAGCCCACACGGCTATCGTGGTGCAGCAGACAACCAGGAAAATGACGGCACCTATGCCAAACCAGACGATGGCCCTGCCGACAGAGATGTAGAGATCTTCCATAAGGCAATACCTTATCGGTTATTGGAAATGACACAACAGGAAAGGTTATGGGCAGCAGCTCGGGTAGCCGTCCCACACGCCGGTACCGGGGCGCACCTGCGCGTACCCGCGAACACCCGCCATCCAGTTTATTCCGCCTCGGTTCCTAGCCATGATCAGGGGCGAGAGAACCCCTGAAGCCCCCACCAAAGCCACCTCTCCGGTCGATCCGGGAGTGATGAGTGCGTTCGCTTGCACGATGACAGGGCGAGAGCGATCTTGGCCAGCGTTCGGCAGAAGTGTCGTCGCGTAAATAACCATGACGGCATCATGATCTAAGCTGCGACGTACCTCCTGGCTCACGTCGCGAGTGAATAAAATTCGATAGCTTGGGTTCGCAGCAAAGAATGCCGCCACCTGAACATCTACAGGGGTTCCTGAGAGCGCGGTGAAATATACCGCGCGCATCGACACAGGACCAGGGGAAGCGAGTGAGAGCGTGCAGTTGAATCGAGGGTTCGAGAGATCGAGCCTGCGCGTCAGAAATACGTCCTGAAGCCCCATCGGGCTGGCTGCGGCGAGAGCATTGTTGACGGCCACCACGAACGCTTCCGTGGACTGGCTCAGCTCTTGGTTAATGGCGAGGATGGAAATCATGGTACTGTCATCTGCCAAGTATCGCCAACAGACTCGTCGTACACATTGACGCTCATAGTAAAAACGCCACCCATGCATTCAAAAGACCCAGAAAGTACGACATACGGTCCAGGTCCACAAGGAGCCTCGAATACAGTCCAAGCGGTTCCGTTCCATTGTACGGAGAAACCGCTTCCAGTATAGCATATAAGGCGCGCCGTGTCTCCGGTGATCTCTAAATCCATAAAACACGGCATGGGAAAAGGAAAACAAAAGCCTGAGATCGTCCCAAGAGCACCCGTGGCAGTACAGCAGCACAGCGGTGTTTTGGCTATGCCGGGAATGGAGGGGGCTGGGGGGGTGCTCATAAGATTTATTAGCAGGGAATGGAGGGGGTTGGGGGAGTGCTCACGGACCACACGCGCCTGCTGCACTGACCGTCGTCCTGGCGGCGCATCCGGTCGTATATGCCCACGCCGCTGCGTTGTTGGTCGCGTTGGTTGTGCATGTTCCGATGAGGGTTGGCGTTCCCCACACAGAAGAGACACAATCATACGTAGACTGATAAACGCAATTACAGAAAAGTGCAGGGGCCGTTGTTGTCGATGTGGATGTTGTCGTCGTCGTCGTGGATGTCGTGGTCGTGGTCGTGGTCGTTGTCGTGGTGGTCGTGGTCGTGGTCGTGGTAGTAAGCAGCCCAGGAGGGATGCAGTCCGAGCAGAATAATTCTGGATCGGGAACTACAGGAGCAACGAAAGAAGGACCAGGGAAACAGCATGGGGCAATACCTGCCCACGCCGCAACATTCGGGTTCGCATCAATCCCGCGGATGAGGAGATTTGCGCCGCCGGCAGGCCAAACCCCGTTACCGAGATTGAGCGCGGGGAGGGGGCGTTGCGGCAGGTCGAGATCATTAAAGAAGGAGCCAAAATCGCCCTGAGCCACCGCAACTGCCGGAGCGCCGGCGGGCGCTATGTGCAGCACCGGGGCGTTTATCATGTCCCGGTCTGCGTAGATGACCAGGAGAGATCTCACGCGAGGTGCTGAATCAGGGCGGGATGTCACCGCTATCTGCACTGGGACAAATTGAGGGTTCGCGGCGAAGAATGCGCTCGCCTGCGTCTCCGCTTGCACCGGCCCGGTGCTGATGAACTCCAGCGCGTAGGATCTAGCCAGTGATCCGCCGCCTCGATACATGAGATTGAAATAATAGTACCCTCCTCGGTTGCGGCTCTCTTTCCAGTTTATTGATAATTTTACAATCGTCATCCCTAGGTTAAGACCTAAAAATTGATTCAGAACCTGCGGAAGAGTGTTCCCACTTCCCAAGGTCCCTCCCTGCACCTGGAAGCGTTTGATGGAATAACCAGCGTAAATCATGACGTAAATACCGGGACGCAAGGGTAGGTGGTCGTGGTCGTTGTGGCCACCACCAACGCCCCGGCTCCGCAGCAGCTGGGGAGGCCAATGTACATGCCTGACTCCATATCCCAGATGGCGTAATTTCGCTGGTTGGCGACCCAAGCCACATCGCCAACGTTGAGGATAGGGATCGAACCCGCCACCACACGGCCGCTGGCGTCATACAGGGCCGCATTGCCGATGGCGCCCCCTGCGATGTCTCCGATGGGCTGCGCGATGAACGTTGCGCGATCCGTTCCGACCTCGCCCAGCGGGCTAAGGTCCGTCACTACCCCGATGACCAGGAGGCTTTCCGCGTCAGTTTTGTTTTGCTCGTGATCCGTAATATCGAGAATGAAATGGGGGACCACCGAGAGACCATCAGCGTAGGCCGCGTTGAAAGCATCCTGCGCGCTCACCCCATTCACATTTTGGTAGAGCGCCGCGGCGTATGTGGCACCTACAGCGGGGGCTTGGCATTCCAGGTAAGCGATGCGGATGAATTGAGCATCCGCGTTGTACGTGCTGTTGGGGCGGCTACAGTCCACATCCTGGATCATTATCCCGGGATTCGCGGCCAACCATCCCTGCACTTGCGTGGCGAATGGGATGTTGCTGGCGTTCATCTCCGACCAAATGCTTTTGAAGCGTTGCACGAGGGGCATGATTTATTTCCGACTCTCAAGTTGATCGAGGACAGCTTGGCCCTGCTCCTGCTCTTCCATGGCCATGGCCATGCGCCACGCCTTTCCCACTAATCCTTGCGACTCATCGCTACTCAGGAGTGCCGCCTCGCCAGCGTGGTGAAGCATGACCTCCAACAGTCGCTGGGCGCAATCGCGACGCGCTCGGCTGCGATCATGATGCTGCTTGGTGAGGGTGGAGAGAGGAAACTCATCAGCCATGAATGAAACGGGAAGCGTGCGCAGTATTTGCGCTATTTTGTCTTCCGGCAGGCGAGTGCCCGTGAAGTTCAAGGCTGCCAAGCGAATACCTATGCGCACGCTCTCCGCATGCACATGCTCGATGGAATCACTCATGGTAGCCTCCGTATTCTTGTGTGAGCTCCAGGAACTCCCCATCACCATCACCGAGATCGGTTGGCCGAGGACCCCCGTCGATATTTTCACGCAAGTTCGCGAGGAATCCTTGCATGTGAATGTCGAAAGTACAGTCTCCTGTGATGATGGGGTCACCAGGAGCATGCACGCTCACACCCTCGAAGTTCACCACCCCATTGAGGATCCCGCGAACGCAGAGCGTCCGGTTACGGTCCACCACCAGATGGGTCTGGAGCATGCGGGTATGCCCAGCAAGCGCATATTTGTGCGCTGGGTTTGGCGCGGTGGCGTCCACTACCTTGTCCTCGATCGCCATTACGAAACTGCTGTCGATATAGAACTCGAAACGGAATACATCGCCCTGCGCCGCGTTCAGCGCCTCATAGGAAATGTTGCGGACAACCAGGACGTGATCTTGAGGCACCACGTAACAACCGATCAGCTGCGTCTGCTCGTAGAAGGGCAGGCATATGAGGTATTTGAGATCTACCGAGACGGACCAGAAGGGCGGACATACCCATGGAGGGCAGTTGGTGTTGACCCAGCCGGGTGTCTGTGGGTCGTCGCTCTCAGGCTCGCGCTCGGCCGTGGGAACGATCGGGATCCGGTCGTCCGCATACGGCATGCGCATGTGCCGAGGGACGCTCGGCGTAGACCCCTGCCAATACCCACGATCCACCGCGTCTGGCGAGACGACACGGGTCGGCTGCGCCTTCTGGCGGATAATGGCCTCGCTGAGGAGGACACGGCGCTTGTGATCGGAGTTATCGGCCATCGTCTTCTAGCCCCTGGAAACCGTCATTGCCATCTTCCTGGCCCCCCTTGCCCAGTGTCCCCAGGTTCGGGTAGAACCATCCGTAGAGTCCGGCAATGGCCACCGCTTCAGCGCCGCTCGTGTTCCTCACCTGGAGGGTCAACAGCTGGTTGTTCGAGACCTGGATGAAGGTGCGCCGGTGAAACGCCGGCCAGGGATAGGTGTCATTCCGCTGCACGTGACGCTCGATGGCGTCTGTGATGCCGAACTCCTGAGCGGGCAGCAAGCGGCCCCCAAGCATGAATCGGTAGCGGATGCCACTGACAGCAGGGTCTGCCTCGCTCGTGGCCACAAAGCCCTTGATGACTGCGCTGTAGCCCTCAGGGGCGAGCCCCCCTGCACGGCTGGGGCGAACGGTCAGGTAATCGAGCCAACTGCTCGCAGCGGGCACTGGCCGGGTCTTGGTCTGGTTGAGGGGGTACGCCCAGAAGGATGGATCCACCCAATCGGGGCGACGCACCGGGATAGACACGATCCGGGCGGCCCTGAGCGCGCCTTCGATGATGGTGTTCTCTGAGGGCATTGCCTCAGTGTACCAGAGATTTTTGACCGGACCAGACGGGCGGTGGCGCGGATCAATACGCGGTCACGGATGCCTGCGTTCCCACGTAATTGTTGCGGAGGCGCCATGTCCAGCCACGCATGCACATTTGCACGGTGTACGCTGGGCCGGCCGCCGCCGGCCGCCGCACGAGGAACTCCAACAGGGCGCCCTCGTCCTTCATGATGATGACCGTGGGTCGCAGGAAAACCATGCTCCCTCGTTGCTCACCCCAATTGGTCAAGCCTTGGTCGATCAGGCGGCCGTTGTATCGCCAGCCCCAGAGTATGGTGCCGTCATACGTATAGGCGGGATTCGTCACATTCACGCCATAATGCGTGATGCGGCTCATGCGGCCGGGAGGATTCCGGAAACTGATGACGGTCTGAAATGGGGTCACGGCCGCGGCCAACGCCACGGATGCCGACAGATCTATCGGCTCAGACCATACGCTCGGCTTAATGTGCGCAGGAGGGGCCGCAGTGATGTTCATGCGCCGCAGCCCAGCCAAAAGGGCCTGGGACATGCGCACGTCGGGCGTCGGATAATTGCGGGCGAACTGCGCGTGGTCGAATGCGTCGCGGTCTGCGGATACCGTCACGTCCTGGTCCGGTACCTTGCCCGGGGTCGGAAGTGCAAAAACTCGCTGGCCGACCATACGCTGGCTGGCTGGAATACCTTGGGCGGTCAAAACCGTTCCACCTGGGCCAAAAACCCGCACTATCAGCCCGCTGCGGCGTACATGCGACGGTAGATCTTGAAGCCCCACAGCGTGAACCACACATCATTTCCAGCGCCAGACAGATCAGTAATGTCGAAGCTGGTGGTGGTGTTCTGCGCAAGCAAGAGGGGCTTGGGCAAGAAGAAGGGGCGTTCCGCGGTCCCGACCATTGCGGACGAGTGGATCGGGAACTGCATGAGCTGACGATCGCTGGAGTCGGTACGCATGAAGACCGAGTAATCGCCGGTCGAGACGCCGGTGATCGCGGTCACCACCAGAGAGGCATCAGCGGAGATCTTGATGGAGGGGCGAGCAGTGCCGTTTGCGGCGAGCCGGTTGCCTTCGGAGGCGAGCAGGTTGAAAGAGTTAGCGTAGGGCAGGACGTTCTTGCGGGGGTATGACCCGAAGATGTCGTAGAGCGCGTTGATCAGGTCCTGCGGAGGCAGGCCGAACGCATCTTCTTGGCCCGGGACATCGCCCATGCCTTGGCCGGGGAGCATGCGTGACATCGCGTGTACCAATCGGGGATCATGAGGGTGCATGAGCGCCTGAGGAGGATTGCCCGGGATCTGGCGGCTCTGCATGTGCGGCACCGGCTGAGGATAGCGTGGATCAAGACGTTGAATGGGCATGTTGATTTCCTGACAGGGATCCGGGAGAGCTTACTGTACCAGATCCGAATGGGGGGTGAAAGGGGGCAGGTCACTCCCCCTCACCCTGATGGAAAACAAAAAACCCCGGAGGTGATCCGGGGTTTTTCTGTTCTCAGATAAAAGAGAACCCAATGATCATTGGATTTCGCGGAACAGCTCGCCTTCGAGATAGCACCAGACATCCAAGGTGGCGGTGGTGGAGAAGGTGCTGAGCATTTCCACGATAGCGCGGAAGTTCTGCACCGACGGCAGCCACACACTGTGCTGGAGGATGTAGATGTTGCGATGGTTCGCTTCACCGTTGGTCGCCACGTTCAGGGTGTTGGCGGGAGCCAAGGCCGCAGCGGCGCCCAGGATATTCCAAACCAACAGACCGCAGCCCGGGGTGATCAGGTGGAGCGGAGCCGAGAAGTAATCCTTCTCACCAACGCGGAAGACGAAGTAGCCGTTGGCGTAGAACGACTGGAGGTTGCCAGCGCTGGCGGCCGGGCTGGGGACGATGCGGAAGGCCTTGACCGAGAAGCGCTTGGGCCACGTCAGCGAGCCAGCGGTTTCCAGGTTGGTGAAGAAGCGGCTGCGGCCACCCGGGTTCTGGAAGAACGAGACGGTACCCGAGCCGGTTGGGATCGGAACTTCATCGTACAGGGGCTGCGTGATGGCTTCGAGTTTCACATCGCCTTGAGCGGCATCTGAAGCTTGACGGTATACGGGCATGGGTCTCTCCTGAAGAGTGATTTGAAGGTAGAGCGAGGTATTCGCGCCTTCGATGGTGGAGGTCGAGCGACACACCCGCCCTCTGACGCCGAAACCCACCCCGACACGACATCGGGGTGGGCTCGATCAGCGTGTGGTGCTGAAATTTAATCGAGGTGGCTCGCCATGTTGGAGCCCATGGCGCCGAGGCCGTTCAAGTGGCCACCGGCCAGCTCGTTCGGATCGTAGCCGAGGCCCGCAACCGCGTTGTCCATGGGGCCGTTCAGGCCGCCGACGCCCTGGTAGGCGGGGCTTTCCACGTAGGCGCCGACGCCCTGGTAGGCGGGGCTTTCCACGTAGGCGCCGACACCTTGGTAGGCGGGGCTTTCCACGTAGGCAGCGAGCTCATCCGAACCGAACATGCCTGCGAGGCCCTGCACCGGAGAAGCCGACGAAGCGACATACGGCCCGATCACGGGGATCTGGCTGAGCATGTTGGCGGCGCGGCCGGGGAAGACTGCTTCGATCAGCGCAGCGGCTGCGGTGCCTGTGATGAATGCCTGTTTGCTGGCAGCACTCTTCACGGCGAACTTAGCGATGACGCCGCCGGTGATGAGGGCGAACGAGGCGCCGACAATCCGTTGGACGATACCGCGGCTCATGGCCGCAGCGATGGCAGCAGGCAGGAAGCGACCAACCGCCCCCAGGATGGTCTTCTGCACCAGTGCGCCGCCGGTGAGCGCTGCGATAGCGCCGCCGGTAGCCCACAGGGCGTTGTTAGCAACCTTGCCCTTGAAGAGCGCAGGAATGCTTTTGGGGAGGGAAGTGACAGGTTTCACGACGAGGGTATCGAGAGACTTGCCAATGGGGTTGGTGGCTTTCATCTTGTTGCCTTTCCAGAGGGAGACGGTGCCTTTGCGGCCGGTCCAGGCCCACTTACGGCCCGGAGCGTGTTTGCGCTTCCCGGCCTTATTGCGGACGACGGCACGAAAGCCCGCCCAGCGACCGCCGGGGACTTTCGTGCGGGATTTCCAGCGCGACTTGAGTTGGGAGAGCCTGCGAGCAGCAGCAACGGCCTTCTTGCCGCGTTTGCGACGAGGACCTGGATTGCCGATGATGGCGAGATTCAGAGGATTTGAGAGGGTGATCACGTGGAGGCTCCGGAACGGTTTTGGTTCGGTTAGCCTCACGAGTACCAGTGGCAACTCGTTCGTGCTGGGCTGCTTGCGCGGCCGGATGTCCTATTAAGACCACATCCGAGCGGTGGTGTCAAGTCCCTTTACCACCAGATCCAATCGCGCACGTCGAATTTATTTCCGGGCTTTCGCACAATGTACAAATTTCCACGGGAATCTTCGCTCAAACCCGGCATGAAGTGAGCCGGATATGATTTCTTTTTCCCGCTCGTGGGTCCATGGCCATGTTCGCCATGATCACCAAATGCGTGATGCCACCGAAACTTTGCTTTCTCTGGCGAGCGCAACGCTTTCGGGATGGAATAGGTCAGCGCGCGGATGCGGCCCAGATCGCGAGTGTTCGCCGGCTTGGGATCCCAGTCAAACTGAGTGGCGCGGGATGGCGCGGCGTCGTGAAAAGTGGAGTGTTTCTTGCGGGTATTCGCGGAGAGACTGGCCGCCGGTACATCGCGGATGCGTTTATGCACCACGATCAATTCCTTGCGAGCATGGACCCACCCCAAGTAGCAACCGCGCAGGTCGGCCTTGCCAAATACCTCGCCAGATTCTAGCTCCAGCTCGTCCAGAGCGCCCAGCAAGGTACCTTCTCCTGATCCACTCGATCGCGGATTGGAGCGGAGTCCTCGGCGGCTCACTTGAATAATTTCGAGCTGAAGAATGCAATCCCGAGAATACCCGCCACTACTGCCACACGCTTTACCGTATCCGGCAGTGCGCCCATGCCCATGGCAAATGGGTTTAACGCCAAGAGGTTCTGGTCAGGGAAGATAACATTGGACGTGGCGCCGTTCACTGGCGGCAGTTGAACTACCTCCTGCACGGGCAGCGGCGGAATGGGGTTCATGCGCTTGGTAGGCACGACCTTGCTGGAGTACCGGGAATGAGCCCGGGCCGCGCTTTCCCGCTCAGGGCTGATGCCCTGAAGGTCCCCCGTTTCCGGGTTGAAGAATGATCCGTCAGGGAGCTGCCGCCAAGCCATGATCACTTCCCTTTTTTCTTCTTGAGGAGCATCAAAAGAATCGTGCCGGCGGCGACGCCCATGCCGACCGATGTGATCACTCCGGTGGACAAGCCGAAGGCGCCCATGCCCTGAACTTGGCCCTGCTCAGAGAGAGTCTTGGCGATGTCGTTGCGGACGTGCGCCCACTTCACGCGAGCGACACGGTTGCCACCCGGCTTACGCATGGCAGTGAGGTGACGGCGGCGCAACCACCGATGGCCCCGCTTCGGCGCATACGGAGGGGTCTCTCCCGCCTTGGTCTCGCGGAAGGGTGAAAAGCCCCTGGGCGATTTCACGTGCTTCATCGGCATGGTGCCAAGGCCATCTACGGCCCGACTCTCCGCGCAGCTCAGCTCTTCCATGACTTCGCCAATGCCGTCCAGCTCGTCATAGCCGGCCAGCTCGGTTTCGGAAAGGTCGCTCAGCATGTCGCCGTTGCCTGAACGGGCGATCTCGCTGAAGTGGCGCATGCCCACATTCCGCGTGGCCATAGCGCCGTCGATCTCGGAGGTAAAATCAGTGCGTTTCATGGTTCCTCAGCGGTTCTTGATCAGGAGATAGGCACCAACCAGGGCAAGCCCTGCGATGGCGATGGGGCTGGGAGCGACAGCGCCCAACCCATTGAGATTGGGGTTACCCGGCGGCCGGGTTTTGCGATCGATACTGTTCCAGAAGGCGACGCGATGCGGATGGCCTACAGCGCCCGTATCGCCTCGGGATACTTCGTATGCTTTGATGTACTGCTGCGCCGCTTTCTCAGTGGCGAGATTGTCTGTACGAACAACCTGCTTATCTTCCCCGCCCACCGTGTGGTAGAGGGTCGCAGCATAAATTTCCTCAACTCCATTGTTTCGTTTCGTCACCACCCAGAACTCTTCCGGGATGGGCCGCTGAATCTTGCTGACGAAGAGCCAGGGCGTGGCCGTGGTATCGGATACGTGCTCCAGGAGCTTCGCCCTCCCCACTAGTGGTTTGATCGAGAACACGCTCACGATGGGCTGCATGTCGAGATCGCTCTTGAGGCGAGCCGCATCAGATCCCCACTTGGTCGTGGAATACGTCTGGCGAGTGCCCCAGGTAGCCACCGGCTGGAGCTGAAACGCGCGCACAACCGCCTGCCGCTCGGCAAAAATGGAGTTGCCTGCCCACGACAGAACCACCAGGAGCCCTCGCGCTTGGCCGGGCTTCCGCTTTTGCGGGGCGATGGCGGCCGCGCGCGCCTTCTCGTAGCGCTGCTCAGTCACTTCCGTCAACATGGAATTGAATCGGCGCTGTTCACCGCGACGCCCCATACCGAGGTCAGAGCGGCCATTGCCAGACTGCACGGCGCCCAGGCCCGGCAGAAAATCTGCGGGATCTGATGGAGTCTCATGGGTAGCCCGAGCTCGCACCAACCGGGCTTGGTTACCGGGGCGGAACTTGGCGGGCAGGTCCTCACGGGCCATGACCACAGCTTGGGCGGGGCGGCGACTGGACACGGCTTAGCGCTTCTTTTTCCGGAGGACGACAAAAGCGACCGCACCGAGCACCGCGGCGCCCCCGATGATCCAGGGCAGCTTGGAAGGTGCAGGGACGCCGTACACTGGAAAGCGAGTGGCGCCGGGTTGGCCGGGGAGGAGGGTGGACCCCTGGGCCTGGAGAGGTACCGGCTTGGGGCCGTAGAGTTTGTCAATCCGATTGGAGGCGAACTCGCTGCCGACCTTAATAGCAGCTCCGGCACCCTGCTCAATGATGCCTCCCCAATTGATGTTGAAGCCCCCACCGCCGGCCGTATTGGTCGGGATCTGAGTCAGGTTGATAGCGCCCATGCCCGGCATCGCGCTGCGGGTGGCCATGCTCACCCGACCCTCGAACGGGTTCTGGGCGGCCATGCGCACAGTGGCAGTGGACGAGCCCCGGGGATTATGGTCGTAAATGCGACGCATCACTGGTTGGAGAACACGAGCCATTGGTTACTTCTTTCGGCAGAGGAGGTACAGGCCAACCAGCGCGACCGCCGCGCCGACCATTGTCTTGGTGGAGATTCCAGGGGCGTCCGCGAGGTAGCCCGGAGCGTATTGGGGAACGCCTTCGGACGCATCGACCAAGCCAGGGCCCGACATTCCGCGACCCGCAAGGTAGCCCATGCCAGGGATCATGGATCGAGTGGTCTTTTCGATACCGCTCATACCCACCAAACGATTGATCGGGGGTTGCTCGTTGAGCGCCCACAGGCCGCGGTAGAGCATCCGATCACCCGCGCGTGCGTTTATGACCATGGCTTTGCGGCCGAGGTCGGCGTCGATGGCGTCAGGGGTGAATGCGAGCGCGGGGCGCTGCATGTATTCCTGGGGGCCTTCCTGAAAATCAGGGCCATTACCAATGCCGGCGATGTAGTCGGGCAGCATGACATCATGCAGACCCATACCAGGATTCATCGCCTCGATCTCCATCTCCATATCCTGCGCCTGCTGGTTCATGGAGGCGCGGCTGGCATTCCGATTCTTCATCGTGCGCAGAAGCGGCCGCACGTGCTGGAGGCGGGGCGTGGGCATCCGCGGACCAATGTTTTGATCCTGGGGAAACGCCGGGGCGTTGTTGGAGAGCTGGTCGATGGGGGCGTCGTTGTCGAGCATGCTGCGCATGCTGACGTAGGGCGTCGCGTACCGGGGGGCATTCCGCGGCTCTTCTTCCAGGAAGGAGACGATGCGGGGGTCGCCAACGTATCCGAGGCCATTTACACCTGTGCGCATGTTCAATCCTTCCGGGATGTTTTCAGGATAGACCTTTTCGATCTTCCGCATGTGGGCTGGGGCTTCCCAACCGGCGGGTTTTTCCCGCATGATGGGGTCAAGGCTGACCCAGCGATCCTTCACATGCGCCTGGAGATAGACGTGAGAGTATTGGTTCGGGGTGACACCGAGAACCTTGAAGCGGGTGGTGATCCCTACCGCGCCGAGGAGCGCCGCTTCCAAGATGCTCTTATCGTCACAATCACCAGCTTTCGTGTTGAAAGCGATCTCTTCGGGAGGGCTCAGGGTTTCCTGGCCGGTGACATCCCGGGTGTAGCGGATGTTATCACGCACCCAATTGTGGATGGCGACGGTTTCCGCCCAGTAGTTCTTTTCAGGAGCTCCCGCTTTGCGCAGGATATTGATGGCCAGAGCCCGAATCTTGGGACTACGCGACCCATATTGGCCGGTGGCCAGCTTCCGCATGAGCGCAACGGTCTGATCCGTGCCAGAGAATCCCCCGGCCAGGGTCATATACTGCACAGGAACGTTGCCAGAGGCCAAGGGCATGCCCAGAGTGTACCCGTTCCATCTAGCCCCCACAAGGCGGCAGGCCCGGCGGACTCAATGCAGATGCCGCCACAGTGAGTTGGGGCTGAGGGCGCATGGCCGCTTCCGCAGCACCTGCGGATACCAGCACTCCTGCATCGCGGCCACCACCAGTTCGCTACAGAACCACTTTTTCTGGTGTTCGCGGCGAAGCGGGAGTATCTGAGCGAAGAGGATACCTACCCAATCATACCCACACCCCTTCTCCTGCGCGGCGAACTTGGCCACCTCCTCGAAGTCGGCAGCCCCCTCTGATAGCGTCACCGCATCCCAGACATCTGACGGATAGTTGGCGTCCGCGGGGCGCCAGACCACACCCTTGATGTTGTCGGCGTTCAGCTGCCACCAGTGCCCTTGCTCGTCGGTGATCCGGATCTCCACATGGTTGTAAGGCCCTCGCGTCCAGAACCGGATCAACCGGGCGAAGATAGACTTGTTGTTTTTCTGGAAGAGAAGGATCATCCGGCAATTGTCCCAGATCCCTCCCCTCATGCCAGCCTGAGATTACGTCACAGCCGTCCTTGACCGAGCATCTTGCACAGCCTGTTCACCTTCGGGTAGAGATTGCTCAACCTCAACTTATTGTCGATAATGATGTCAGCATCCTCCATAGTGACCGTACAGCTCGCGGTAGACTCCATGGGGATGCGCCCAGACGCATCTACCCAAATGGCAAGATCGAACATGCCTTCCTCGCGCGCTGCGCGAAATTCCTCCACGTTGCGGATTCCGCAATAGATGTCGTACTCCCGGAATAACTTGCGCGAGAATCGAGCCGGATCCCCTCTGCCGTACTCTTTGATCGCCTCATACCAGAAGGCGCGGCGATCGCCCTTGTCATCGACAACATGCCTCTTCTCATAGCAGTCGGCGGGTCCGTTGTACATTCCTCGAAATCGGCAATCCGCCTCGAACGCGGGGTACACAATGTGCTCTGCCGCGTAGAGGCTGGACGATATGTTGCGCAGGCCCAGCTCCGCCCCCATGTAATCGGAGACCGTATCTTTTCCGTGCCGGCCGTAGCCCATGATCATGATTTTCATTGTGTGTCCTCAATGGTTGCGGTGATAGTCGTGTAATTATTCTCGCCTGGGTTCCGCACCAGGACCACCAACGCGCCGCCGGTTGCACCGATGCTTACAATCTCGGTGCCGTCCGAGAGCGTGACCGTGGCGATGGACGCCCCGCCGCTAATGAGGCGACGGTCGGACGCCATTATGTGTGTGCGTGCCTCTGCCTTTGCTCCCACTGGCTCAGGCTCTTCAGCTTGCGGAGCCGCTAGGGTGAACCCCACCGCGAATGCCACGAAGGCTGCCATTACCATTACAAAAATGCCTGCTGGGTTCATTGGATTCTTCCTGACGTTGATGATGATGATGTTGCGGCGGTCATTTACAGCTCCATGATCTTGCCCGCGATCCTGACCGGGACCATGTTAGCGACACGGTTAAAGGCCGAGTGGTGGACCATCCTCTTGACTGACCCAGCGCCCTCGACATGGAACGCGAATGAGACGGGGACCAGGAAAAAGACTGCCTCCATGCTCCTGATCGAGTCCGGGACCTCGACGCGCGTAGTGATAGTTCAAAACCACTTCTCATAATTGCAGCATTCATCAGTGTCTCCCTGACCTTGCCTGCGATCCTGACCGGGACCATGTTAGCGACATCGACCAGGAAAAAGACTGCCTCCATGCTCCTGATCGAGTCCGGGACCTCGACCCGCGCCGACTCCTATTAAAACCGCCTCTCATGAGTGCAGCATTCATCCGTGTCTCCCTGACCTTGGCCCTGCGCCCGACCACGATCCACTCATGGACCATGATAGCGACCTCGACCGGGACCGCGTGGCAACCCTAACTCCCGAACGACTCTGAGTGCGCGACATAGAGCGCGAATGAGACAGGGACCAGGACCAAGATTGGCACCACGATCCCGTTCCAGTCCGGCACCTCGATGGGCGCCGCTCTGTGTCAAAACCGCTTCTCATAATTGCAGCATTCATTTACTGCTCCTTGACCCTGACAGTGACCGATACCTCAACCCCGACCTGGACCAGGAATGATGCCAAGCCCCTGATCGAGCCCGCGTTCGCGACTGA